>Ga0075423_10000616_pt1 | contig 29235 bp, 27 predicted proteins | sample SoiMethybrSBSTD2_FD_80114 | JGI IMG/M metagenome (GOLD analysis project Ga0075423, IMG submission 80114) | Bulk soil microbial communities from a Populus tree surrounding site in Tennessee, USA - Soil MetaG P. TD hybrid SBSTD2 | ecosystem: Environmental > Terrestrial > Soil > Tree plantation...
CGCGGCTGGCTCCTCAGCGACGTGGGAGATTTCGAGAACGGCATCGAGCAATTGCAGCTCGGGGTCACCAAGGGTTATTACGCGGCGCAGACGCTCGCCACCCGATCACAGTTTGATCGCGTGCGAAACGAACCGGCGTTTCGCACGGTGCTCGCACAAGCGGAGGAAGGCCGACGCAGGGCGCTCACGGCGTTTCGACAGGCTGGAGGCGATCGGCTGCTGGGAGGCCTGCGGTCGTAGGACACCAACGCTCATCGCCCGCGCACGCCGTGGCTCAATGCCACGGATCGACGATCGCCTTGACGAAACCTGCCGGCCGCTCCACAGATAACCGAAACGCGGTGTCCAGCGCGGAGAGTGGAAACTTCGCGCTCAACAGCGGCGACAGATCGAGCAGCCCGTCGCGCATCAGCCTTGCCCCCTCGCGCATACCCGAGATGTATCGAGATGGGTTGCGCTCGTGAGCGTTGATGACGTCGAGCCCCTTCCAGTTCCACTGCTGCATGTCGACAGTGCGGGTGCCATCCTGGTGATAGCCGGCAATCACGAGACGCGCGTGAACGCCGGCCACTCGTGTCGCGAGATCGAGAGCCGACTGCGTGCCGACGGCTTCGATGACCACCGGCGCCAGCTCGTCGCCGACGTGCGCGCTCACGACGTCGAACGCCTCATCCTGCTGCTCGAAGCCGACGGTCACCGCGGCACCGAACCGCTCGGCCAGCGTCTGCGCGAACGAACGTCGAGAGATGGCGAGCACGTGGGCGCCGGCGAGCGACGCCAGCCGCGTGACGACTGCGCCGAGAAACCCGACACCGATGATCACGACCCACGAGCCTGGCTTGATCGCGGCGCGGGCGCACACGTTGACCGCGCACGCGAGCGGTTCTCCGGGTACGTCCACGGCATCGAGTTCGGCTGGCAGTTCGACGAGCGAGGCCTGATCGGTGACGTCGTACTGCGCGTACGATCGCGACGACAGCAGCGCGACGCGGCGTCCTGGCGCGGTCGCGGTGACGGCGTCGCCCACGCATTCGACGATGCCCCAGCCTTCGTGACCGGGCGCGCCGGGCTCAGCCGGATAGTGAAACCACTGGCGTCCTTGCCATAGCGGCAGATTCGACGCACAGACGCCAGTACCTTCGACGCGCACCAGTACGTCGGTCGGACGCAGCGGCGGAATCGGCACGCGATCGACTCGGCTCTTCGACCCGCCGAGCAGAACGGCCGCACGCATAGTCACCTCACCCTGTGATGAGCAGTGTCCCCGCGCGACAGCTCGTCGAAATTGATCAGTCCGCGGCGACGTCGTGCAACCAACGTTCCACGCCAGCTCGCCGTGGTCGCGATCAGGATCGCGCGTGGCAGCGCCCGCAATCGCGTGTTGCGCGACACGAGTAGGCTGAGAGGGATCGTCATCTTGCAAGACACATGGTCAGCCAGGTGACATGTGGCGCTGCGAACACTCAGGATCGCAGCCTCATCTCCACCGCGTGGAGACGGCGGATCTGCCTCGGGGATCACCCACGTGAATTCTTCGACGCGCTTGGCCGCCGCACTTCCGTCCGACCGCGCATTACTCCCACCTCACGGGCGTAATGCTCGCCGGCTCGAGCTGAAAGAGCGACAACGATGACCGCGATCGCGAGTCGGCCAGCAACAACGCGCCTCGAATGATCTCGGCATGTGTCACGACGACGACGTCGCGATGACGATAGCGGAAGGACAGCTGTAGTCGACCTCGTCGAACGCGTCGATCACTTCAACGCCGCATCCCAGCGATTCGGCGATGATTTCCGCAGTTTCGCGAGCGCGACGACTCGGACTGCTCGCCACGACGGCCGCACCGAGCCGACGGCACGCATCGGCCGCGCGCGCAGCTTCGCTGCGTCCCGGTTTGTTGAGGCCGATATCGGCGCGGCCGATGAGACGTTCGCGCATGCCGTCGATGCTGCCGTGACGAATCAGGAAGACCGTCGCCACCTCCGCCTCATGCACGAGCGGCAATTCGCGGATTCGCCGCACCGCACCGCATCAAATCCTTCCACTCCATCGCGAATCGCGACGTTCAGAAACCGTGCCCGATGTGGGATGCGATCTGTCTGCGAGAGACACCTCGCGTGGGCGATTTTTTGCAATACGCGCGACGTGGTTCACACGAGAGGCGGCGTTTCTGCTGCTCTTGTTGTTTTGCTCGCGGCACTGGCGCCGGGATGCTCCCGGGAGTCGGGCGTCCGCGCAGCTGAGCCCGCGAACCCACCCGCACGCTCAACCACGAATCCATCAGCCTCGGCGCGCGGCATTGGTGCCGAATGGACGATGGCGGCCGGCGATCAGCAGAACACCCGCTTCAGCCAGCTCGGTGACATCACACGCGACAACGTCTCGACATTGAAAGAGGTGTTCACCTTTTCCACCGGCATGGTGGCCGGGCACGAGGCGGCGCCGCTCGTGGTGCAGAACACCATGTACCTGGTAACGCCGTTTCCAAACGTGCTCTATGCGCTCGATCTCACCAAGCCCGGCGCTCCGCTGAAATGGAAGTACGAGCCGCATCCGGCCGCCGCCGCGCGCGGAGTGGCGTGCTGCGACATCGTCAATCGCGGCGCCGCCTATCTCGACGGCCTCGTCTATTACAACACCCTCGACGGCTACACGATTGCCGTCGACGCCGCCGATGGCCACGAGCAGTGGCGAACGAAGCTGGGCGACATCAACAAGGGCGAGTCGATCACGATGGCGCCGATCGTTGCCGATGGCAAAGTGCTGGTCGGCAACTCAGGCGGAGAGTTCGGCGTACGCGGTTGGCTCACCGCGCTCGATGCGAAATCAGGACGTCAAGTCTGGCGCGCCTACAACACCGGGCCCGATATCGACGTGCTCATCGGACCGACCTTTCATCCGTTCTATGAGATGGATCGCGGCCAGGACCTCGGCGTCCACAGTTGGCCGACCGACGCCTGGAAAATCGGCGGCGGCACGGTGTGGGGATGGGTTTCGTACGACCCCGATACGAAGGTCGTCTACTACGGCACCGCCAATCCAGGTCCATGGAATCCCGATCAGCGGCCCGGCGACAACAAATGGACCGCCGGGATCTTCGCGCGCGACATCGCCGACGGTCAGGCTCGCTGGTTCTATCAGTGGAGTCCGCACGATCACTACGATCACGACGGCGTCAACGAGAACGTCCTCCTCGATCTGACGATCGACGGCAAGCCGCGGCGCGTGCTCGTGCACCCCGATCGCAACGGTTATCTCTACGTACTCGATCGCGACAACGGTCAGGTGCTGTCGGCAACCGGCTTCGTGCCGATCACAGCGAGCCGCGGTGTCGATCTGAAGACCGGCCGCTTGCAGGATGTCGAGGACAAGATGACGCACCTCGGAACGGTGGTGCGAGACATCTGTCCGGCTGCACCCGGGGCGAAGGATTGGCAGCCTTCGTCGTACTCACCGAAAACCAACTACTTGTATATCCCGCACAACAACCTGTGCATGGATTACCAGGCGTCCGAGGTGAACTACATCGCCGGGACTCCCTACGTCGGCGCCGATGTCGTCTACAAGGCTGGACCCGGCGGGCACCGTGGAGCGCTCACCGGCTGGGACATCGTCGGCAAACGTGCCGCGTGGACGATCAAAGAGCCGTTCATGGTGTGGAGCGGCACGCTGGCAACCGCGGGCGACGTTGTGTTCTACGGGACGATGGACGGTTGGTTCAAAGCGGTCGACGCGGAGAGCGGCCGCGTGTTGTGGCAGCACAAAACAGCGTCGGGCATCATCGGTCAGCCGATCACCTATCGAGGACCAGACGGCAAGCAATACGTTGCGGTACTCGCTGGCATAGGGGGCTGGCCTGGCGCCGTCGTCGTCGGCGATCTCGACATGAGGGATGAGACCGCGGCGCTGGGGTGGGGCGCTGCTCTGCGCGACTTGAAAACCGCGACCACCAAAGGAGGCGTGTTGTATGTCTTCGCGCTTCCGTAGCGTCGTCGTTGCCACAGTCGCGGCGATGTTCGTCGCCGTCAGCATTCAGACCACACATGGCGGCACGCGCGATGCCCTGCGTGTGTGTGCGGATCCGAACAACATGCCGTTCTCGAACAACCGTGAAGAAGGCTTCGAGAACAGGATCGCGCATCTGGTTGCGAACGCGCTCGGCAGACGACTCGACTACGTGTGGTGGGCTCAGCGGCGCGGTTTCGTGCGCAACACACTGAACAACGAGAGCTGCGACGTGATCGTCGGCGTGCCCGCGCAATTCGAGCGAGCGCTCACCACGACGCCGTACTACCGGTCGACCTACGTCTTCGTCACGCGTCGATCGGACCCGCGCCCCACGGGGCTCGACGATCCGCGGCTGCGCCGGGCGACGATCGGCGTGCATTTGATCGGCGACGACTTCGCGAACGTGCCGCCAGCGCACGCCCTGTCACAACGCGGCCTCGTCTCCAACGTGCGCGGCTATTCGATCTACGGCGACTACTCCCAGCCGGACCCACCCGCAAACCTGATTCGGGCCGTCGCCTCGCGCGACGTCGATCTGGCGATTGCGTGGGGACCGCTGGCGGGCTACTTCGCCAAGCGATCGCCGGTGCCGCTCGCAATCACTCCTGTTCCGCAGGATGCCGCGGCACCGGCCCTTCCATTCGCATACGACATCGCGATGGGGGTGCGGCGCGGCGATGCGGCGTTGAAGCGCGCGCTCGATACGGTGATCGCGTCGCATCGATCTGACATCGACGCAATTCTGGCCGCGTACGACGTGCCGCGCGCCGACACACCCAACCGTAGAGCAGAGGCTTCAGCCTCCGCGATGCGCGTCGACGCGGACGCGAAAGCGTCCGCTCTACGTGGCCGAGGGAGGGCACGGCGATGAAATTCGCCGTCACGGTCTGCGTGCTGGGGACCATCTTCGTCCTCGCCTGCGAACGGGAACAGCGCGATCTTCAGTTCCCCTCGGAGGACACGCGGCGCGTGCCGATGATTCCGGTGACCGACTTTCACGCTGGGGGCTCGCCCCCGCCGCCTCCTGTCGTCAAGAGCCCGTTCGAAGACAACGCTTATGCGATGAGCGAAGGCAAGCGCCTGTACTCCTGGTACAACTGCGTCGGCTGTCACGCGCATGGCGGCGGCGGCATCGGCCCGGCGTTGATGGACAGTACCTGGATCTACGGCGGACGTCCCGAGCAGATTTACGCCAGCATCGTGCAAGGGCGGCCGAACGGCATGCCGTCCTTTGGCCAGCGACTCGACGATGCGGATCGGTGGCGTCTCGTTGCCTATGTCCAGTCGATGAGCGGTCACGTCTCCTCCGACGCCGCGCCGGGGCGCGACGATGCGATGCAGACCACCGTGCCTGAGTCGCGGCGGGCTCAGCAACCGATTCTGTTCACCGGCAGCCAGCCATGAACATGCAGTCGATGCTGGCACCCGCGGGCCTGCAGGCCGCGGCCATCGAGCGGCTCTGGTGGATCTTCCTCATCGTCACGTCTCTCGTCTTCGTGGCAGTGATCGTCGCACTGGTGGCGGCGATCGTGCGACGGAACCGCGATGGCGGCCCATCCGATCGCGCGGCGTTCCGCGGCGTTGCAGCGGCGGTCATCGCGACGGCAGTGACCCTCATCGGCCTCATCACGGTTGACGCATTCACCGCTCGGAAGCTTGCGAGCCTCGAGACCGACGATCGTATGGTGGTCAACATCACCGGGCGTCAATGGTGGTGGGACATCGAATACCAGCACCCGCTGCCGTCGATGCGCGTGCGCACCGCCAACGAGCTGCGACTGCCGGTCGGTCGCGTCGTCCAGATCAACCTGCAGAGCGCGGACGTGATCCATAGCTTCTGGGTGCCCGCGCTGCACGGCAAGCGCGACGTCATTCCAGGCCACGCCAACGAGATCTGGCTGAAGGCCGACACGCCCGGCAGGTATCGCGGCCAGTGCGCCGAGTTCTGCGGTCTGCAGCATGCGCACATGGCGCTGACGGTGATCGTCGAACCGCAGGACAAGTTTGCGGAGTGGATCGCCGCGCAGCGTCAGCTCGGACCGTCGGATGCGTCGGAGCAGGCGGCACGAGGACGGCAGATCGTCGAGCGCGGTCCGTGCAGCACGTGCCACACCGTGCGCGGCACCGATGCGGGAGGCCGTGTCGGACCCGATCTCACGCACGTCAGCGCGCGGCAGACGATCGCCGCCGGCACACTGCCAACATCTCGAGAGAACCTTCGGAAATGGATCGACAATCCGCAGCACGTGAAGCCAGGGGTGCGCATGCCGGCCCTTGGTCTCAGCCGCGATGACATCGACGCGGTGGTCGCCTATCTCGGAGGCACTCAGTGAGCGCCGATCCGCAACCGGCACAACCGACAGCGCTGGATCGCGAACGCACCGAGCTTGGCGCGACGTGGGCGGAAACGCCCGGGTGGATGGGATGGTTGAGCGCCGTCGATCACAAGACAATCGGCAGGCGCTTCATCCTCACCGCGATTGCGTTCTTCGCACTCGGCGGACTGCTGGCGGTGTTGATGCGACTCCAGCTGGCGCGTCCCGAACAGCGCCTCGTCGACGCCGATCTCTACAACCAGCTCTTCACGATGCACGGTTCGACCATGATGTTCCTGTTCGCCGTGCCGGTGATGGAGGGGCTCGGCATCGCGATGGTGCCGCTGATGGTCGGCGCGCGCGCGATCGCGTTTCCGCGCCTCGTCGCCTTCGGCTACTGGATGTTCCTGTTCGGTGGGCTCTTTCTCTGGATCTCTTTCGCTCTCAACATCGGGCCCGACAATGGCTGGTTCAGCTATGTGCCACTCGCGGGTCCGGCCTACGGGGCGGGCAAGCGCGCCGATGTCTGGGCCCAGATGATCACGTTCACCGAGCTGTCAGGGCTCGTAGTCGCGACCTCCATCATCGTCACCATCTTCAAATATCGCGCTCCCGGCATGTCGCTCGACCGCATGCCCATCTTTGCGTGGTCGGAGCTCGTGACTGCCGGCATGATTCTGATCGCGATGCCAGCGGTGATGGTCGCGAGCACGGCCCTGATCCTCGATCGACTCATCGCCACGCATTTCTTCAATCAAGCCGAGGGTGGCGATCCGCTGCTCTGGCAGCACCTGTTCTGGTTCTTCGGTCATCCCGAGGTCTACATCATTTTCCTGCCGGCGCAAGGCATGATGTCGACGCTGATTCAGACATTCACCGGCCGGCCGATCTACGGCTACATCGCGCTCGTCCTGTCGTTGGTGTCCACGGGGTTCATCGCGTTCGGCCTGTGGGTCCACCACATGTTCGCCACCGGTCTGCCGCAGGTCGGTGAAAGCTTCTTCACGGCAGCGAGCATGATGATCGCCATCCCGAGCGGATTGCAGATCTTCTGCTGGATCGCATCGATCTGGCGCGGCCGGATCCAGTGGAAGACGCCGATGCTCTACGCCCTGGCGTACTTCTTCGTGTTCCTCGTCGGCGGTCTGACCGGGGTGATGCTGGCCGCCGTCTCGTTGGATCTCCAGGTGCACGACACGTTCTTCGTCGTCGCGCACTTCCATTACGTGTTGATCGGCGGATCGATATTCCCGCTGTTCGGTGCGCTGCACTACTGGTTCCCGAAGCTCACCGGCCGCATGCTGAGCGAGCGGCTCGGCGTCATCGCGTTCACGCTGCTGTTCATCGGCTTCAATCTGACGTTTTTTCCGATGCACCAACTCGGTTTGTTGGGCATGCCGCGACGGGTCTACACCTATCCCGCCGGACTCGGATGGGAAGGCCTCAACCTCCTGGCCACCGCGGGTGGCGCACTGATGGCCCTCGCGGTGATCACCTATGCGATCAATGTCGTGTGGGCGCTACGTCGAGGGACGCATGCGGCCGCCAATCCATGGAACGCCGGCACGCTCGAGTGGGCGACCGCATCGCCGCCGCCGGCTTATAACTTCCATCCAGTGCTGGTCGTGCGCGGACGCGATTCAGTGTGGACCGATCCCGATCCGATCACGGTAATCGGCCTCTCGTGCGCGAGGCGCGAAGTGCTGATCACGCGTGTCGTCGACGCGAACCTCGATCATCGGTTCGAATCGCCGACGCCATCGATCTGGCCATTCATCACCGCCATCGCGACCTCGATTCTCTTCATCGGATCCATCTTCACGCCGTGGGCAGTGGTGTGGGGTTCGATTCCGGTCGCCATCGGCCTGATCGGTTGGTTCTGGCCCGGCTCGAAGTCGGCGCCGCAAGAGCCCACGGGTGCGGTGATCAGGGAGCGACTCGCGTGAACGGCTCTCGCACGCTCGACGTCGCGCATCTGCCCGACATCGGATTCGGCGATCGAAGTCCGCTGCGGTGGGGCATGCTCGCCATGATCGCGATCGAAGGGGCCGGGTTCGCACTGCTGGCCGCGACGTATCTGTACCTGCGCAGCCGAGTTCCGCACTGGCCGCCTGGCGTTCCGCCGCCGTCACTGCTCTACGGGACGCTCAATCTCGGAATGATTCTGCTGAGCGCGGTACCGAACGAAATCACGAAACGTGCGTCGCGGCGGATGGACAGCGCCATCGCGGTCAGCGGCCTGGCGATATGCATCGTCTGGGCGCTGGTGCTGTGCGCGATCCGCTTCCTCGAGTTCGGAGCGCTCAACGTCAACTACGACACGAACGCCTACGGCTCGATCGTCTGGTTTCTGCTCGGCTACCACACGACCCATTTGATCACCGACGTTGCCGACAGTATGGTGCTCCTCTGGTTCGCGCTCCGCGGACCGCTCGACGGCCATCGCATGGTCGACATCACCGAGAACGCCGTGTACTGGTACTTCGTGATAGCGGCGTGGATACCGGTATACCTGCTGATTTATGTTGCCCCACGTATCGTCTAGCCGCTCGAGTACTTCGATCGCCATCATCGTCGGCGCACCGATCCTGTGGCTGACGATGCTCGAGGTCGGATATCTGGTGTCGCATTGGTCGTGTGGTACCGGAGCTACATGGCCTCTTCATGTGGTGACCGGCGGCACCGCGATGATCCTGGCTGGTGTGCTGTGGATGATGCCGAGACGAAGCGATTCAGACGATTCGGCCGACAGCTTTCTCTGGTCGATGGCCCTGTGGATGACGATCGGCTTCATCGTCGTCGTCGTCGCGAGCGCGATTGAACCGCTCATCATTCAACCCTGTGGATAGACAGCGATGGGATGGAAGCCCGACCCCATTGCTGGAACGATGCTCGTCCTCATGCTCGCCGTGTACGGCACCGGCACGCTGCGGGCCTGGCGCGCGGCGGGTTGGGGCCGCGGAGTGCGAGTGTGGGAGGCAGGTCTGTTCGTCGCCGGCTGGTCGACGCTGGCGTTCGCGGTGTTGTCACCGCTGGCGACGTGGGCCGAGGTGCTCTTCTCGGTGCACATGACGCAGCACGAGCTGCTGGTCGTCGTCGTCGCGCCGTTGATCGTGGCGGCGCGGCCGATGACCGCGCTGGCGTGGAGCGTACCGCGCTCGTCGCGCCTGGGTCAGCGGTCGCTGCGCACGATCAACGTTCTGTTCATCGCACTGAGTGCGCCGCTCGTCGCGTTCTCGCTCCATGCTGTGGCACTGTGGGCGTGGCACCCCCCCGCGCTGTACGAGCGAGCGGTCGGCGACAACTGGATTCACGCGCTCGAGCACGCGAGTTTTCTGATGACCGCGTGCGCCTTCTGGGCCGGACTGACGCAGGGCCGCTACGGTCGTTTGGGATACGGCGTGGCGTTCATGTACGTCTTCGCCACTGCCCTGCACAGCGGCGCGCTGGGTGCGCTGTTCACGGTCGCACCCTCTCCGCTCTATCACCTCTATCAGGTGCGCGCCGCCGCGCACGGCGTCAACCCGCTCACCGACCAGCAACTGGCCGGCGTGCTGATGTGGGTGCCGGCGTGTGCGCTCCTGACCGTGCTCGCGCTCGCACTCTTTGCGGCCTGGCTCGGCGAGCTCGAACGGCGGAATGCGCAGTCTCGCCTCAGCGCGTTCACGCCGGAGCGTTAGTCGGCTGGTTCTTTGCCGAACGCACCCGCCACTTTCTGCGACGGCGGCGTCGGGCGGTCCGTGTATTTCGACTCACCTTCCTTCTGCGCGCTCGATTTGGTTCCCATCTTGTTCGACGTCTGCCGATCGCGCCGCTCTTCATCTGGGCTCGTCATGTCCTGCTCGGGTGCGTCGGTCGGATTCTGTGGATGTGCAGCGCGTTCGCGCGCCTCTTCGTGTGCAGTCTCGCGATTGCTGATACCAGTCTTCTGTTGAGCCATGGACACCTCTGGCGATGAGAGGTGCAGAACGCCTGCCAGCGGTGGTGGGGTCTGACCCCGGTGACGGATCGTGTCAAGGGGTTGAGCTGCCGCGTACCGGGGTCAGACCCCACCCCCCTGCAGGCGGCCCCACCGGTATCGGCATCTGCCGCAACGATATGAACGGGAGTATGCTTGCGCGCATGAAACGACTGATGCCGGCGGGTCTAAAGACCCGCCTCTACGTCTTGTCCATCACCGCACTCGCGGTCTCGGTGCTCCCGGTTGCGGCGCAGAGCAGCATGAACGCACGCGAGCAGGCCAACGTGAAGTTCGTGCTGGACTGGTGGCGCGAGGTGATTCAGTCGCGCCATGTCGAGCTCGCACCGAAGTACCAGGCCGAGGACTACATTCAGCACAACATCAACATCCAAACCGGGCGCGCTGGATTTCAGAAGTTCTTCGGCAGCCGCGGCGAGCCGATCGCGATCGCGCCGGAGCTCAATCCGAAGCCGGCGATCGCCTTCGGCAAAGGCGACTATGTGGTCGTGATCTGGGAACGCGAGGGGAAGGATCCGATCGATTCGACGAAGACCTACAAGTACAACACCTACGATCTGCTGCGCCTGCAGAACGGCAAAGTGCAGGAGCATTGGGACTGGGCGCAGAAGCAGCCGAAGATTCCCTACGGCGGCGCGCCCGACGGCGTCGACTACAACAAGGTCACGTTCACGCTGTCACCGCAGGAGCAGAAGAACCTCGAGATCGCCACGATCGAATTCAAGGACATCCTGCAGTACGGCCACACCGAGCTCGCCGAGAAGGCGATGGCGCCCACCTACATCCAGCACAATCCGAACGTGCCGACCGGGCGCGCCGCCTTCGTTGAGTTCTTCAGCCGCATCCGCAAGCCCGAGCCGATCAAGGCGGAATGGAAGGACAAGCCGGCCATCACGATCGTCAGCGGCTCGTACGTGTTCATGATGTTCAAACGAACGCTGATGGATCCGGATGATAAGTCGAAGACCTATCCCGCGTTCTGGTTCGACATGGTGCGTGTCGACAACGGACTCGTGCAGGAGCACTGGGATTCTGCCGTGAAGAATCCTCCGGCCCCGAGCAAATAGAGCGATCTACTTCGACGACTCGGGTGTCAGTCGAACGGCCACGTTCTTCCGATATCGCACCGGCACACCGTTCAGAGTCGCGGGACGGAACCGCCAGTTCGTCGCAGCGCGACGGAGCGTCGCTTCGTACGCGGCCGGCAGCATGCCCTGCACCATGAGATCGGTCACGCTGCCGGTCTCATCGATGATGATGCTGACGACGGCGTCGTAGGTCTGTGTGTCCTGACGGGTCGAACGCCAGGGCGGGAGCACTTGCGAGATCACGCCCGGCGGCGTGAGTCCCGCCTCACCAACGGTGTGGATCGCGCGCGACGACGGGGGCGGTGACGTTTCGCGCGCCACCGGCGCGGGCGCGGGAGTGGCCGGCGGCGGCGGAGTGGCCGGCGCCGCAGGCTTCGCGCTGCGCGCGATCAGATCGACGAAGCCTTTCGACAGCACGCGCAGATCGCCAAACTCCTTCGAGCCCAACGTCTCGAGCGCGTCGACCTCCGCGACTACACGGTCGAAACGCTCCTTCGCCTTCTCCATCTCGCCGGCATCGAACGCGGTTTTCGCGTCGGTGTAGGTCTGTCGCACGATCGCCGGCAGCATCCGTTTGCGGACGTCTCGAAATGTCGTCTGCACGCGCGGCGATACCTGGGACGCGGGTGGTTCGAACAAGGGGTACTTTTCCACCATCCGCTGAATCACTTGCAGCGCATCGTCATTCCGTCCCAGCGCCAGCAGGCACAAGGCTCGATACTGATCGACTTCCACACTGCCGGCGGCGAACTCGACGCCGCTCAGTATCGTGAGCGCCTGTTCGTATTCAGCCGACGCGTACAGATCTTTGGCGCGTGCCAGGGGGTCGGCAACAGTCGCTTGTTTCGCGGCGACCAATACCGAAACCACGCACGACGCGACTACAACTGCGAGCGCGAACGACGTACGTGGGCTGGCCATCGATGGACCTCGTGACGGGATTCGACTAATGAAGACGGCCTCGAAGCTCATCGTAGTACGTTTTACGCGATTGTCAAGCCGATCACGATGCGGTCGATCCATCAATTCTCTGAATAAATCCGCGGATCGACCCGTACTCGGCGATCGAAATTTGTGTATCATCCGATTGACGCTCGATGCACGACGACGATCCCGCACTCGAACAACGCCTGGCTCGATTCGAGGCGCAACTGGATCGTTTCGGTCTTGCTCTCAATCAGTGGCATGCGAAGGAAGGGTCCGCCCCTCCGGCTGCCGGCGGCGTCGATCAACGGATCAAATCGATCGAGAACACTCTTGATCGCGAAGCTCATGCATTGCGGCAATTGCATGAGGAGCCACTGAAACAGCTGCAGGAACAGGCGGCCAGTCTCAAAGAACTCTGCGTCGCGCTCCAGACGATCGTCACCGATCTGCAGCTTCGCGGGACAAGCCCGATCGCCCCTCAGAATCAACCGGCGGCGTGGCCGCTCGAACGCGTGGTCCATTTGCACGACGAGCTGCGGCGCGCGGGCAACGGCACGACCGGATCGGTCGACCGCCGCGGCCGGACGACGCGGATGTTTCAGCCGGTTGCGGAACAAATGGACGCGACCGCGCCTGAAGTGTCCGGCCCGCTTGCATGGTTCACGCGCCGGAATGTCACCACCGGAGCGATCGCGCTGGGCGTGCTGTTGATCGTCGCCGGTCTCGTGCGCTGGATCGAAGTGCGTCTCAACGACGCGTCCGCACGCGTCGCGACCGCCGAGCAGCAGGTCATCGCCACCACGCGGACCGCCAGTCAGGAAATCGCTGCGGCGAGGAAAGACGCCGATCGACAGATCGCCGAGGCGCAGAAGGTTGCGCAGCGCGCCGAAACCGTCGGCACCATTCTCACGGCGCCCGATTTGATTCGGTTCAACCTGACGAGTCCCGCCGAAGACGGATCGTTCGCGCAACTGCTATGGAGCCGTACGCGAGGTCTGGTGCTCAGCGGCTCGCGCCTGCCCGCGGCGCCGCCGGAGAGCACGTATCAGTTGTGGCTGGTGACGAGCACGCAGTCGGTGGGCGCAGGGCTGTTCGTGCCCGACGCCTCCGGGCGCGCGACGCTCGTCAACGACGTCCCTCCGCGAATCCCTGGAGCGGTTGTCGGTGCTGCGGTGACGATCGAACCCAACGGCGGCCGGCTCGCGCCGTCGGGCCGCACGCTCCTCGCGCGATTTCCCTAGGAACAATCACCTGAAATTGACCGCGACTCGGGTCGTGGTGTCCGTGCGGACTACGACCCTTTCGCGGCGGTCGCCGAATTGCGGGTGACGGAAGACCACCTCGTGTTCACCGGGCGCGATCGAAAGGTTCCCCAGCGGCGTCTCGCCGTACGGCGTGCCATCGATATACACCGCCGCCCATGGCGTGGCGTTGACGTTGAGCGTTCCGTTCGGCACCGTCACCGACACCGCCGTGATCTCGCCCGCCTTGATGTCGACCACACGGCTGGCGCGATAGCCGATCGCGCTGTTCACGAACTCGAACTCATGCCGCCCGGCGGCGGCGATGATCGGACCATCGGCACTCGATCCGAGGAGCCGCTCTCCATCGAGGACGTGCACTTCGACCGGCGCTGAGATGCGAAAGCCGCCGCTCCGTTGCGGGATTTGCGTCGTCGTCGGTGTCGCGCCCGATCGTCCGGCTTGCACAGCGGTGTCTTTGATCGCCGATGTCGCGCGAAGATCGCCGACCGATGCGGCTGCCGACGCCACAGCAAGTGTCGGAAGCGCCGTGGTCGGCGGTGGCAACGAGGTGTCCGCCTGCAGTGGCGTGATGCGAGGTTGATCGTTGGCTGGAGTGGTGATGCGCGGCTGCGACGGGGCTGCTGTCACGGGACGCTGGCCGCGATCGCTCGAACCACGCAGGAGGAGCCGCCCGATGTACGCCGCTTCTCCAATCGCCAACACACCGACGACAGCGGCCGACCACCGTAACATCCGAGCGTCACGAAGCCACGCCATGCGCGACCGACGCGCTGAATCCTCGCGCGTCGGCGTCTCGTACATCGCGTCAGGCACGCGCAGGGTGGTGATGTTTGGTGATGACGTCGTCGGTCGCGAGGGAGGTGGCGGCGCCGGAGTATCTTGCGTCCGCCTCTGCGTCAGGTAGAGCGAGGCATGCTCGCCGCTGCGGGCCGGTTCTTCCTTCACATCGCCCAGCGCGGCATAGGCGTCGCGCGCGGTTTCGAATCCGCGATCGCTCATTTGCAGCAACGCCCGCTCGAGCCAGACGCGAAGAGAGCGAAACGTCTCCGGCTCATGCCAGAGGCTGCGATCCTCGATCGAGTCGAGCATCGCCGGCACCTGCCTCGGGTATTCGTCGGCCGCGATTCGGCGTCCCATCATCAGCGACAGCGCCGCGAGCGCCATCTGCACGACGTCACAGCGGGGACCAAGGCTGACGATGCCCGGCGAGGTAGGCGCGATCAGTCCGAATTGGCTCCACAGCGTCGCTGCCGATGGCTGCAGTCGCTCGAGCGACGACCCGACCATGTGCTCGCGCACCATCAATCGGCCCTCGGCGGTGAGCACGAGGCGATCGAGGGTGATCGCGCCGTGGGCGATCCCCGGTCCGTGCTGCTGAAGGGCCGCGATCGCCGGAACGAGCTGTTTCAACAGCCGCACGGCAAACATCGCGCTGCGTGGCTTCTTCAATCCCTCCGACAAGGAAACTCCGGAGGCGTAGGTCGACACGACCGCGAGCTCCTGATCGAGATCGAGCTCGGAGATCGGCCGCACGATCGGAAAGGCGGCATGTCGAAAGGTGTGAAGTTGCTCGACGCGATGCCGGAGCTCGGTCTCGAATCTCGCGTCGGCGGCAAGCTCGGAGTTGAAGCGAAGGATCTCCCAGGAGGGTGCGCTGGTGTTGTCGAACATCAGCAAGCGATCGCCGAGTCCGTCCGAGTGACCCGGCGCGTACCACGTGGTCAAACGCTTGCCGTGTTCGTCGACCGGACCGAACTCGTCTTTGATCAGATCCTGGGCGTCCATTGCATCAGCGACCCTTACGGCGGGGCCGAGGCGTCGAGTAATTGTGTAGATGTTGTGTGGAGTACGGACCTATTGTGCACGAATGGACGCACGAGGAGAAGGGGATTGAGCGCGGATCGCGCTAGTTTCGGCGGTCCGTTGCCGCGCACGCGCGGGCGGCGGCGACCAGCGAGCCCTCGAAGGGCGCGTTGGGAACGCGCGTGGTCAGACCGATGTTCGGATGCACGGCTCCATTGGTGTCGTCGCTTTCAAGCAACTGCCTCAATCGAGCTGACACCGTCGCGGCCTGATCGGCCGACGCGCCGCACAGCAGTACCGCAATCTCGTGATCGCTGAGCAGACCGGCGCGATCCCCGCCGCGAAGCTGGCCTCGAATGCGTCCCACCCATGCGGGCAACATCCCCGGATACACGGAGGCAATGTCGACCAGCATCACGATCACCGACGCCTGCTGTCCCGACGCCACCGCTTCAGTCGCAAGCTGATCGAACACGGTATCGATCGGACGGAAGCTGTGACGACGCTCGGAGTCGTGCGAGCGTTGCAGTGAGGCCTGAAGCCAGGGGTGCATCGCCGAGGCACCCGCCTGAACGATCTCGCGGTCGAACGCCGCAAACGGCACCTGGTCGCGATCGATGGCCACCGTCAGCACGAAACCAAGGTCGGCAACGCGCACAACCAGGCGATTCGGCCGCAGCTCGTCGAGTCCTGATAAGAGCTCCGCGTGTCCGCTCACGAGCAACTGGCGGCCGAGAGAGGTGGTAAATGCCATGGCCGCCTCACGGCCCCCGACCACGGTCGTGAGATGTCCGAGCGCGATCTGAACGGCGTTGTCGATCGGCTCATGTGGTGCGAGCGGCCGACGGCCAACGTCCGCCGCCACGCGACCGACAGCGGTTGTCAGGACGTCGTTGAGCGACTCGCGCAGGATGTCGGAGTAGACGCGCAGCCGCACTTCAACGCGGTCATCAATCATGCCGGAGAAGACCAGCGCCCATTCCGTCTCGGTGCCGATCGCAAAGCGGAAGAGCAGCGTGTCGCCCGGATCGGGCGTCAGCCCGAGCCGGTCGGCGTCCCCGCGCGGAAGTCGTTTGATTCGCCCGAGACGAGGAAGCACCGATTCATCGAGATGATCTGGAGCCGATGCTGGACGCACCGCCATCGTCGAGACGTACTGGAAGAAGCCATCGGCGGCGGCGGGCACATATGCACTCACCCGCACGTCATCCCACACGCTCAAGGCTTCAACGAACGCACCGATGACGCGACGAAACGATCCGCGACTCGTCGCATCGCGCAGGATCCGTCTGAAAGAGAGGATGCGGTAGGGCTCTACCCCAATCGTGTTTGGCTGGCCGAGGCTCGATTCAACAGCGCTAGTCAGCCACGTGCCGACCGACTCCAGATCGTGCCGGCACTCTTCAGGCGATTCATCGTGCGCGGCGGCGCGCGCGAGAAGCAGCACGCCGCCGGGAGCCAAGCCAAAGCAGAGCGCCTGCATGCCCTCGATCGTCAGAGGTACCGGCATCTTCGAGCGCATGGCCTCGGCCATCACTTCGCGCAGCGATGAGTCGCCGCTCACGAGCAGATGTCGAACGCTCGCCGCCTCGAGTGTTGATCCGACAGAGCACAACAGAACGTGCTGCGCATCGACCACCTCGATGACGAGGCCCAGACGTTGCGCAACTTCGCCGAGCCATTCGCACGCCTGTCGATGGGCGGCGCTGTCGAGATCGGTGACTTGCATGACCAGAGCTCACGCGAGATGCGTGCAGCGGGTGGCGCTAATTATTAGGCTGAACGGCCGCAGGTCAACCTCAGCCGCAACGATTTTGTGCAGATCAGACAATCGTACGGTGGGGCGCCTTCACGCGAGTACTCGTGGGGGGCGGCCCCCCTCTCACGGTTGCGGATCTCTCAGACCAAACGTGAACATCGAGGTACCTGCCATGATGCTCACGTACTGTTTGCCGTTGACCGCATAGGTGATCGGTCCCGCGGCAACAGACGGACCGAGCCGCGTCTGCCACAGCAGCTTTCCCGTACGTGCATCGAGCGCGAAGAACGATCCGTCGCGGCCGCCGCTGAACAGCATGTCGGATGCGGTCGTCAGCACGCCACCTTCGGTCATCGGCGCCGACAATCGGTACGACCATTTCTTTTGTCCCGTCTTCGGATCGATCGCCTGAATCGTGCTGTGGACATCGTCGGTGGTGGCGCCCATGCGTGGGAACAACCCCGCGAATCCCTGCCCTTCCTTGAACTCGGGAGGCGTGTCGCCCCTGATGTAGGTGGTGGACGTGTTCTCCCACGCCGGCACATAGAAGAGTCCAGTGCGAGGACTGTAGGACGGGTTGTACCAGTTGGTGCCGCCCTGATTGCCTGGATACACGAGCGTGCCTTGTTTGGTCGGCGCGATGCCAGGCACGGGAATCGGACGCCCCTTCGGATCGAATCCGTCGGCCCAGTTCACCTTCACGAACGGCTGCCCTTTCAGGAACTCACCGCTACTCCGATCGAGCACGTACGACATGCCGTTGCGGTTGGCCCACAACATCACCTTGCGCGGCTTGCCCTGCCAGTCCATGTCGGCCAGCACGGGAATCTGCGTGGAGTCCCAGTCGAATTCGTTGTGCGGTGAAAACTGATAGTGCCACTTCAATTGGCCCGTGTCGGGATCGAGCGCGATCACCGAGCACGTGTAGAGATTGTCGCCGAGACGACCGGCGCCATCCCAATCAGGACCCGGATTTCCAGTACCCCAGTACGTGAGGTTCAAATCCGGATCGTACGAACCGGTCACCCAGATCGGTCCGCCACCATGCATCCACGAATCGCCGCTCCACGACTCGTGACCGGGCTCACCGGGACCAGGCACCGTGTGGAACCGCCAAAGCTCCTTTCCAGTCTTCGCGTCCCATGCGGCGATGAAACCGCGGACGCCAAACTCCCCGCCCGCGCTGCCGGCGATGACCCTGTCCTTGACGACGAGCGGTGCGACCGTGAACGCATATCCCTGCTTGGGATCGGCAGCCGGTTCCGTCTTCCACAACTCTTTGCCGTTTCTCGCATCGATCGCGATCAGGCGGGTATCGAATGCCGCCAGAAAGAGCGTGTCGCCCGAGATCGCCAGGCCGCGCGACAGACGCCCGCAGCAGTTTCGCGCCGCCGGATCGGGCGCATAGGAGTAAGCCCAGATCTGCTTGCCCGTGGTGGCATCGAGCGCGATCACGTCGTTGATCCCTTGAATCGTGTACATCGTGCCGTTCACTACCAGCGGCGTCACCTGATGTCGCTCGAGCGATCGCGCTTGAAACACCCACTTCAATTCCAGATCGCGCGCGTTGGTCGGACGGATCGTCGTCAGCAGGCTATGGCGCTGAGCGTTCAGCGATCCGGAATACGTCAGCCAGTTCTGCGGCTCGAGGTCGGCGCGCAGCAGTCGATCGAAGGTGACGTTCGGTGCCGGCGCCACGCCGTTCGGCGGAGGCGCGAATGGCGGCGGCTCTTGTGCGAGCAGCGTGACCGACAGGGCGAGAACGAGAAAGAGACCGGTGCGCACCATCATCGCGATAACCTCGTGGGATGTGGCCGATCTTAACTCTTCGACTCGCCCCGAGCGAAGTCGAGGGGCTCGCTCAGGGCGATCGGCTTTGCCGATCGTCGATCGAGTAGAATGCCGGCGCCCTCGCTCCCAGCCCCTTCACTTCTTTGGAGAGCAGCCCATGGCGAAATCGTCGTCGCGCAAGCGGACCAAGCAGACTCGTCGGCCGGCGAAGCAGCGCGCACCGAAGCGCGCGAAATCGGCCGCTCGGAAGCGTCCGAAGGCGGTGGCCGCGCGACGTGCGCGAACGTCCGGGCGAGTCGCATCCGACGCGCTCGTGGCACCAATGACTGGGACCGAGCGCCGCGAAATCGGCCATGTGGTACTCGATGTCGCGCGCACGGGCGGCGCACGCGTCAAACGGATGATCTATCCGCCGGGATTCCACTGGTCCAAGGACATGAAGCCGAGCGTCGGCACCGACTTCTGTATGCACGCCCACGTCGGATTCCTCGCCCGCGGCGAGATTCACATCGAGTACGCCGACGGCTGCATCGTCGAATGCAAAGCGCCGCAGGTCGTCGCCATCGAGCCGGGGCATGATGGCTGGGTCGTCGGGAAGGAACCGGTCGTCCTGATTGAGGTCGATTTCGAAAACGACACGGTGGCACGGCTCGGGATGCCGGACGGCCACCGGCACTGACGAACAGCGGCGGGTCTAACCAGCCTACGCCAAGGCTACGGCTGGTCCGCCAGAGCTTCAGCGAAGGCGGAAGACCCGTCTCTACGTAGGTGGGGACCTACACGACCGCGATCGCTTCGATCTCGATCATCCAATCGGGATGCGCGAGCGACGGGATCTCCACCAGCGTCGATGCCGGACCTTTCTTGCCGAAGAACTCTTCACGAATCGGCGCAAGGTCGACGCGGTAGTGCATGTTGGTCACGTAGGTCGTGATCTTGATGATGTTCGCCATCGTGCCGCCCTGCGATTTGACGAGCGCTTCGATGGCTTCGTAGGCCCCGCGCGCCTGGGCCTTGAAGTCGCCGCGATGCGCCACGCCGCCATCGGGCGTGTACGCCACCTGACCGGAGAGAAACAGGATCGTCTGAGCGTTCGTGACCTTGATGCCCTGACTGTACGTCACCGGATCGAACACACCTGGAGCGCAAAACTTTTCGATGGTCGCCATCCGTTCAGATTACTTCTTTTTGTCTTATTTCTTTTCGTACGGGGCGCCAGTTCCCGACGAACCGAGGAACAGTGTCTGACCGTTCGGCAGCGTCAGGTCGCGTCCATTGGCGCGGCGCGATCCATCCTTCGACTGATAGCCGTCGACGACGATCTCGGTACCTTTCTGCAACGACTCTTTCGTCAGGCCGCGCCGCAGCAGCGTGTTGGGTGTGCCGGTCTCGATCATCCACTCTTCGACGGTACCATCGGGCTTCTTCACGTCGACGTAAATCCACGCATGGGGATTCACCCACAACATCTTCGTGACGACACCCTTGAACTTGATCGGCTTGTTGGCATCGAACTCGGCGTTGAAGGCATGGTGCGCGCGTGCGGGCGCAGCCAGCGCCAGGACGATCAGCGCGACACTGACGACGACAAGCGACTGGATCGTACGCATCGCATCTACCTCTCTCCGCCGGCTGGCGCCGGCCGCTGCTGACCAACGGTTTCGCCGTTCTTCTCTCTCAAGCGCGCGCCGGTCAGGAAGTGCACGATGTCGAAGTTGTCTTCGTGGCACGCGTACTCGTACATCTGCTCGGCCGGATCGATCTTGGTCCATGGGATCAGCGCCGTCCACGGCTTGGTCCACGTCGACGGGTCGGCCACGGTGAATTCGTAGTTGATCGAGTCGGCGGCCACGCGCGTGAAGCGCTCGGTGATCGTGAACGTGGCTGGGTTGGCGTTCTGGAACAACACGCCTTCGTCGGCTCTGAAGTTCGTGGTCTCGACCACGAGCGTCGAGCCCTCCCAGTGACCGCGCGTGTCGCCGAGCCACTGCCGGAGACCTTTGTTCAAGTGCGGCCGGCCGTCCACCGGAATGATCCGCGCACTGTGAATCATCTCGGGACCGATCGCGACGTAACCGGGGCTCTGGAAGATCTGAAAGTCGTTGTTGTAGATCGTCGGCAGATACGGCGGCACGTCGGTGCGTACGACACATCGCACGGGCCACGACATGTCGGTGTAGTGGTCGGGCAAACCCGCTGCGAAGCGCTGCGCTCCAGCGGCGCGAGCGGCCTGGATCTTCTGTCGTTCTGGCGACGCCTGAACGAGCGGCGGAATACGTCCGTCAGCCGGATCGACGATGAGCGATGTGCGCTTGTCGGCGGTGATCTTCAGCCGCCGCGCGTCCATCCAATGCTCGTTGTACGCGCGATTCACGTCGGCGGCGTTGCCGCCGTCGCGCCGATCGCGCGAGAGATCGTGGGCCAGCGACTTCTGAAACTCCTCGGCCTCTTCGTCGTTCAACACCCCGGTGCCGACATTGGACGGCCGCTGCAGCGGCGTGCTCGTGGCGTCGTTCCACACGCCCTGTAGATCCGGATCGCCCCACGGCGTTTTCGGCGCAACGTATTTCTTCGGCGCCTGGCCGGCTGCGGGCACGAATAGGCCCACCGCGAGCACGGCGGCGAGTACGGCGATCGACGAGCGGACGCGATTGCGCATGGCGGTTACCTCGCGGCCAAGCCGCGCCGAGCGCGGCAAAAGACACTGGCATCAAACCAAGGGGCTCCGCGGGATGTCATCGGGCGGAGTCCCTTGGTTTGATGAATTTCCCGAACAGGAGCTGTTCGGTAAAGGGCACGCACTTGAACTCGAGCAGCTGCACGTTCTTCTCCATGCGTCGATAGAGCGGGAAGCTGATCTTCCACGGACGCGTGAAGACGTTCGGATCTTCGATGGTTGCCTCGTACAGGATGTGGAAAGGACTCGCCGCCGTATACCGCTCGACGACATGGAGCGCATCGCTGTGATAGTCGCCAGCGCGATCGAACCACGTCTCTTCGCGCTGTCCGGTGACGTCTACGACAAGCGTGTCGCCCTCCCAGCGTCCGCGCGACCATCCCATCCACGAATCGGTGGGCGCGTCCTGCTTCCAGTCCATCCGCACGATACGCGTCGCGCTGGTGAATTCGTACGCGAACAGGATGTACGGACTCGTTCCCTGCACGATCTGAAATGGAAACGGCATGTAGTTGGCGCGCGGCACGCCAGGCATGTAGCACTTCATCTCCGGATCGCCGAGGTCGTGCCACGTCTTGTCGTTGCTGACGTCGACGCGCAGGCGGTTCTCGAAGTTGCTCTTCTTTTTCGCAAGCGCTTGAGGCTTGTACGGAATCTCTCCGCCCTCGACGATGCTCTGCCCTGCGGGGCCAGAGGCATATGCGCCACTGAGCTCGGGATGCGGACCCGGCTGGGCGTCGTGATCCTGCAGATCCCAGTTGGCCGTGACCATCGCCTGCCAGATGCCGTTGAGGTCGGGATGTCCGTCGGCCGCGCGCTGCGCACGGAAGGTGGACGCGAACTGCGGCGTGGCGGATGGCCGCTGCTGACCGGACAGCGGCATCGCGAGCCAGATCAGTGCCATGACACCGGCCACGCCTGCGAATGCGATCGTGCGCCGTACCTGCATGCTGCGCCTCCGAGAGTTGCGCGCTGCCGAGGGCTGTGTGGTACCACGCGGCGTCCCCGCGGTCAAGGAAAACTGCAGGTGGCGATCGTCGCTATCCCGGCGGCAACGTCGTCTCGGGCTACGACTGGCTCGACGGCATCAGGCCGCGGTCGTCGTTCACGAGCCGTGATCCGTCTTCGATGCCGCGGCTCGCCGCAGCGTCTGCCAGAATGCACCTGTTCCTTCAGCCGGCTCGAAGCGCACTTCCACGGTGTTGCCGTCGTTTTCGAATGACGCGACCGCGACGCGCAGGCCGGCGAGATCCCACTTGTAGCTCGGATCATCCGGATACGTCCGCACCGCGCTCGTCACCGTGACGTCGTGCTCGACGCGCGTGGCGACCGCGCGATGCGATCCGCCGAGTGTCAACTGCGCCTTCTCGACGGACGTCGATGCCTTGACGGTACGGCCGTGGCCGTCGATCACCTTCTTGGTCACGGTCAGCGTGCCGTGTCCCATCGCATCAACCTGCAGTTCGACCGTACGAACCGACTTCGCGCGAGGGCCCCAGACCGACTCGTCGAACGCGCTCGAGAGCGGCATCTCGTCGGGCGCCGACTTCCATGAGCCAACCAAGGCACGAGAGAAGGACTGGGATTCGTGAGAGGAGTTCTGCGCGGAGGCCGTGCCGTTCATCGCGAACGCGAGCACGGCGAACGCGCAAGCTGACAACACTCGGTTCAGCATGCTTCGTTCTCCTTGTTCGCGGCGCGCCACCGCGGCGGCACGCGCGGAGCGCGTGCGACGACACGACACGCGACAGGTCGGGGCGGGGATGATCTGGAACGCCCAGCGACCCGTCGCGGCCGATCACCGCGCGCACCGAAGTCGTGGCGCGCGGTGGCCAACACCGTTGCGAGACTACACCGCGGTCAGTTGCCTCGTATTCTCCGCGGCGTTCGTTATGTCAATACGGCGCGGCTTGACGCTGTCTTTCAAGGGCAGCATCAGCTGCAGCATGCCGTGCTTGTGCATGGCACTCACCTTTTCGAGATCCAGGAACTGCGGAACGGTGAGCGACTGCTCGAACCGCGTGACCGGCTCCTTGCCCGATGCCTCTGGATCGAGCACGCGGATCGCGAGCGTATTGCCCGCCGCCTCGAGCGCAACGTCCTTGGGATCAACACCTGGCAGCGGAACGTCGATGCGCCAGCCATCATCGGTGGTGGTCACGTGGAAAGATCCCGGCGAACTGTCTGCAGTGCGGGTGGGCAGATCGTTCCAATACTTGTTGAACAGCCGATCCACCTCTCGCTGGAACGTGAAGAAGTCGTCAAAGGGACTCCAACGGGTCAAACCAACCATTGTTGAAACCTCCTCGGAAGATTCTTTTGTTCTATGTTATCTACAACATGATTCTAGTGATGTCAACAAACATGATCTAGTTACGCTCATATCATGGAATTGAGACTGCCTATCGAGCACCTCAGTATGAACACGGCTCGTGCACACGTCGGCGTGTGCACGATTCTGAGTGGTAGATTTGCGATTTGTCGGCCGCAGTCGTGGGAGAACGCGAGCTTAGTTCTTCCCCTGCGTATCGCCATCGTTCGGGCAATGCGGATGATCGGCTGCGCCGAGCGTAATTCTGTCGTTGCCGGCAGTGGGCGCGAGTCCGAGCAGGTTGCGCACGCGCCACGCCGTCGAATGATCGGCGCAGGCGGTGTCGCCCGAGAGTCCCAGACCACCGATCGCGTTCGTTCCTGAGTACAGGCCCAGTCCACCGCCGAACGTGATCGTGCCGCCGACACGCCTACCGATCATCGGATCGTTCCGCGTACCAAATTGCGAGTAGTCGCCGCCGTACGCGTCCTCTGCACTGACCGGATTGCCGAACGCGAGACCGAAGAGCGGATTGCCGGGCGCGCCGGGCTGGACCCAGGGATACAACTGCGCCGTCGAAATCGGTTTGGAATCGAGGCTCAGTCCGTTCGCGGTGAACGCCTTCGCCGCCGCGATCTGCCGGCTGAGGAGCCACTGCGTGTCGCGGCCCGGACCCGAGAACGCCACCGCACAGACGACGCCGGCGCGATTCACGACCACTGCCCAGTAGTGGTTATCCAACCCTGTTGCATCCGCCGCATCGGCATCTCTCAACGCCGAACGCAGCGTCTGCAGCGTGACCGGACAATCGGGCCCTTCACCCTCGGCAAACACCGTCTGAACGACGGGCGCTCCGACACCGACGATGCCCAACCCCAGAGCCATGACACCAGCCAGCACTCCACCCACCAACGATTTCCGCATGACGCGCTCCTTGTGATGTGATTGCGCCGTGAGAAGAACGTCCCCGACTGCGCGAACGCAGTCGAGGGACGAACACAGGCCGTCGGATGATACTCGGACTTGATGGCGTTGGTGTGACCGCAGAACTAGGCGCGCGCTACTGTCCGAAGAAAAGTGAGATGCCGATCGACACGCCGAAGTTGTCTGTGTGCGTCGTCGTATCGAATGCGGTGTTCCTCACGGTGCTCCGAGTCCAGAACGGCTGAACCACGATCGCCCCGCTGCTGCCGACGAATCCTTTGATACCCCCGAAGAATCCGAAGGTCCACGGGTTGTCGGTGAACGTCGTGCTCTGGCCGAAGCCGCGGCCGATCTGCGCGCCGACATACGGAACGATTGCGGAGTCGGGAGCGAGATGAACTGCCGCGAAGCCATTGATCGTTCCTACGGCGTCGACGCCCTCGGCCTTCACGATCGAGAGCTGCGGTCCAACCTCGAATCCATCGGTGAGAAACCGGCCGTAGGCACCGGTGAACGTCGCGAACGTGAAGGTATCGGAACCTTCGGCCTTGGTGCCCTGCACCGCCGCCGAACCGTTTATCTCGTTGAGTCCCGCGTTGACTTGCGCGTAGGCATCATCGGCCCCGGCCGCGAAGGCCACGCCGATCACCAGAATGGAGATGCGTCTGAACATCACAATGCTCCTCGACATGCGTCAGTCTTCGGGGGAGCAAGGGAGGCCGCTACCGTATCACACCGGTCGGCGCGTGTTGGGGCCGCCTGAAGGCGGCCCCACGTCTGAGGCCTGAGGCCTGGGCCCCGAGCCCTGCGCGTCAGCGCTTCATGTCGTCTTCGATGCGCTTGCGAATCGCATCGGCCGACGCGTTGCGCGGAGCGGCCGGCGCGTTGATGTCGCCGCCGAGACGCTCGGACAGCATCAGCGTGAGCAGCGCCTCCATCACGTTGCCGCTCATCGGCGCGCCGCCGTCCTTGCCGTTGCCGCCGGCGATCAGGATCTTCGGGACCACATCCACCTGCGACGACTGAATCGCCTCGGCAAAGCGATTGAGCACCTGCTGCGTCAACTGCAGACGCGGACCGCCGTAGGCCCGCACCTGTTCTTCGATTGCCATCGCCTGCGCGACACCGACGCGCGCCGTGCGTTCGGCGTCGGCTGCGGCGATCGCCTGGATGCGCTTGGCTTCACCTTCGCCCAAGATGCGAATCTTCTCGGACTCCGCGGTCGCGAGCGTCTGAATGCGCGCCGCCTCCTGACGTGAACGCTCGTACTCCGCCTTGCCTTGGTTGCTCTGGATGTTGATCGAGAGCTCCGACTCGGTGATGAACGTCTGCTGCTTGGCGCGCGACTCGGCCTCGCGAAGCTCCTTCTCCTTCATCGCCGCCTTTTCCTGGCGCGTGTAGGTCTCCACCTGCTCTTCCGCGATCTGGCGCGAGCGCAGCTGCGTCAGGATGGTTTCGATCTGACTGCCGGGCACACCCGCGGTCGGCGTGCCGATCAGCACCTCCTGCAGCTCGAGGTTGTATTCCGAGAACTTCTCCTTCATCTGTTCACCCGACTGCTGCTGAATCGCGCTGCGATCCTGAATCAACTGGATCAGCGTGCGCGTCTGGCCGATGTTCTTGAAGTACGCAGACACCATCGGATCGAGCGTCTGCTCGACGAGCCGCTTGATGTCCCCGAAGCGCTGAATCACCAGCGGCGCCTTGCGATAGTCGATGTGCACGACCACCGACAGCGGCAGCGACGGCTCGAACGCGTCTTTGGTGATCAGCTGTACCTCCGACAGGTTCTCGTCGTAGCGATGCGAGCCGGTCTCCGACTTGTTCCACTTCAAAATGAAGTTGGTGGTCGGCACCGCCAACACCTTGCCGGCGTAGGTATTGAACGCGTACTTGCCGGGGAGCAGCGGCTCGTTCCACACGCCGCGCGAGTGCTTCTTCACCAGCTCGCCGTGTTTGTACTGGTCGCCGGTGAGGTCGACGCCAATCTCACCCGTATAGGACACGACGACGCCGACGTTGCCGACCTCGATCACCGTCTTCGGGATCATCTCAATCGTCGCAAACAGCCGGTTGATGTAGTAGGTGCCCTCGACCAGCGTCTGCAGCTGACGGCCCCGCAGGCCGCCGGCCTGCAGGAACTTCTCGGGATCCTGGAAGTTGTTGTGATACATCGCCGGCACCTTCGCATCGTCGCCCACCGTCGGCGCGATGATCTGGCCGTCGGGCAGCGACGCGCCGTCGTGCACGGTGACAATGCCGATGGAGTCCTCGGCGTCCTTGATCACCACCGGCTCGAAGCCGCGCCGCTCGGCGATCAGCGCGGCCATCCGCTTGAACGTGTCGCCGTCGCCGGCATCGAGGCCGAGGAAGTACACGCGCTCGTTGGTAATCACCACGAACTGCGCAGTGTTGATCGCATAGGTGCCCTCACGGAGGATTTTCCGCTGCGGTCCGCGCTGACCACCCGCGCGCATGAAGGCGGCGACGTCCTGGAAATCGTTCGCGGTGACGTTGCTCGCCAGCGTTTGCGTCGGCGGCAGCGGCTGCCCATCGCGCGCGAACACGTAGCCGATCTTGCCGTTCGGAATCGTGACCAGCGGCATCTGATGCAGCCGGTACTGGAACGGCATCATCACGTGCCAGCCGCCGCGCAGGAGCTCGGGCTGAAAACCGGCTTCGCCGTTCAACGCGATGATGCCGTGCCTCACCGAGCCGCTCGGGCTCCACAGCTTCTCGACGATGCCGACGCGATCGTTGGGAATGTAACGGAATGTCAGCAGCAGGACCGTGAACGCGAACAGCCCGATCACGATCCAGAGTACGAGCGACAGGGATACACCGAGAGCCATGACTCACAGTCCTTTCCATGTGATGGGCCCATCGTGAGACGGGCGTGTCGTCTCGAATGACCGAAGTCTATTCGGTCGTGCGGCCGGACGGCGGAGGGATGTGACCGCGGCTGTACAAGGCGAGAACGTTCGTCAGAATGGTCACACTGGATTAGACGTTGTGGGGGAACCGAGGTTCAACGGCACAGTTCTGCATTGTTATAAGAATAACACCTGGAGCGATGGCACGGCGCCGTTACCCAACGCGACGGGAGCCCGCCGGCGCGCGATCGACATCGAACGCGAGGGCAGCTCGATCGGCCACGCGAGACGACAACGGGCGATGGTGGTGCAGGATTTCTGCCCGCGCACGCGCAGTCGTCTCGCGGAATGCGAGCAGCGCCACCCCTTCTTCGACCAAACGCGTGTGCAGTGGAAGAAACGCATCGACCTGCGTGGAGTAGAGCGCGATCACTGCGAGCCGCCCTCCCGGCCCCGCCGCCGCGATCGCCGCGGCCGAGCGCAGCGAATCGGCGGCGACGTCGAAGAGATCGAGCGCGGCATCGGCGTTGATCATCGGTTGTCCGACGGCCGCCACCCAGCCGCTCATTCGCTCCCCGATCGGAATGGATAACGTCTTGAGGCTCCATGAATGCCGGCCGCTGACGCGATAGGGCACGAGGTGTTCGTTGCTCTCGGTCGCGACCAAGATCGCCACGGTGCTGACCTCCGGCAGTTCGCAGAGCGCATCAGCGAGGACCCCCCACGGACAGGCTGCCTCAGCGCCTTGTGAGATGGCTGCTCCAAGCTGCACGGCAATGTGCACGTCGTCGCACGTGCCAGCCGATTCCATCACCGGCGGCGAGTCCACTGTCTGGATCGTCACCGCCTCGGCAGGCGGCCGGTCGCCCGCCACCTCCAGCGGCTCGTTTGCGGCGTCGCACATCTCGTGGAAGGCTCTGACGATCGTCGGGTCGTACATCGTGGCCGTTCGGGCATCGATGATCTCGAAGGTCTCGGCCACCGAGAGCGCGCGGCGATATGGCCGATCCGACGTCAGTGCGTCGAAGCAATCGACGACCGCGAGGATGCGCGCACCGATCGGAATGTCGTTCCCTCGAAGGCCGTCGGGGTATCCGCTTCCATCCCAGTTCTCATGATGATGGAGCACGATCGGCACCACCGGGTACGGGAAGTCGACCTCGGACAGAATCTCAGCGCCGACACGAGCGTGGGTCTTCATTCGCTCGAATTCCGCGGCGGTCAGCTTGCCGGGCTTGTTGAGGATGTGCTCGGGGATGGCGATCTTGCCGACGTCGTGCAGCAACGCTGCCGCTTCGATCGCCCGAATCTCGCGCGGATCGTTCACGCCGACGCGCCTGGCCAGGGCGACCGCTCTGGTCTGCACGCGGCGGATGTGATCGTGCGTGACGCCGTCTTTGGCGTCGATCGCGTGGGCCAGCGCTTCGATCGTGGAGACGTGCAGCCGGTTCACCTCGGCGAGGTGGCGCAGCTGATCCTCGACGCGACCGGTCGCGTTGCGATAGGCAAAGTGCA
>Ga0075423_10000617_pt1 | contig 29228 bp, 34 predicted proteins | sample SoiMethybrSBSTD2_FD_80114 | JGI IMG/M metagenome (GOLD analysis project Ga0075423, IMG submission 80114) | Bulk soil microbial communities from a Populus tree surrounding site in Tennessee, USA - Soil MetaG P. TD hybrid SBSTD2 | ecosystem: Environmental > Terrestrial > Soil > Tree plantation...
GGGCCGGGGAAACCCCGGCCCCTGCCGCATGTGCCCGTTTCACGCGCCTGCCACGCTGTGGAGCCGTTCGGCGGCCTCGCGCGCCAGGTACGTCAGCACGAAGTCGGCGCCGGCCCGCTTGATAGCGACCAGGTGTTCGAACGCGACCGCGTCGCCGTCGAGCCAACCGAGCTGCGCGGCCGCCTTCACCATGGCGTACTCACCGCTCACGTGGAACGCGGCGACGGGAACGTCGAACGAGTCGCGCACGGCGCTGATCACATCGAGGTAGGCGAGCGCGGGCTTCACCATGACCATGTCGGCGCCCTCGGCGACGTCGAGCGCGGTCTCGTCGACGGCCTCCCGGGCGTTGCGCGGGTCCATCTGGTAGCCGCGTCGGTCACCGAACTGCGGCGCACACTCGGCGGCGTCGCGGAAGGGGCCGTACAACGCCGAGGCGTACTTCGCCGAGTAGGCGAGGATCGCCGTGCCGCCGTGCGAGGCGGAATCGAGCGCGGCGCGGATCGCGCCGACCTGCCCGTCCATCATCCCGGACGGCGCCACGACGTCGGCGCCGGCGTCGGCCTGGGAGACGGCGATCTCGGCGTACCGCTCGATGGTGGCGTCGTTGTCGATCTCGCCGTCGGCGTTGAGGAGACCGCAATGACCGTGGTCTGTGTACTCGTCGAGGCAGTTGTCGGCGATCAGGACGAGGTCGTCGCCGACTTCGTCGCGCAGGGAGCGCAATGCGACCTGCACCACGCCGTCGCGGGCGTCGGCGCCCGACCCGATGGCATCCTTCGCCGCCGGCACGCCGAAGAGCACCACCGCGGGGATCCCGAGGTCGGCGAGGGCCCGCACCTCCTTGCGGAGGCTCTCCTGCGTGTGCTGGAGCACGCCCGGCATCGACGCCACTGGTTCGGGCGCGTCGATCCCCTCCTTCACGAAGAGCGGTGCGACCAGATCGTCGACGCCGACGCGTGCCTCGCCGACGAGGCGGCGCAAAGCGGGAGTTCGACGCAGCCGCCGCGGTCGATGCTCGGGAAACGCCACGCAGCAAGGGTACTGCCCGGCGCGCGCCGTTCTGCTCCCGACGGGGCCTACGCTCCCGCCTGATGGTCGTCCGCTTCGGGCTGTTGCTGTCGTGCGTGACGCTCGTCGTCGCACAGGCGCACGCGGCATTCGCAGCCACGGCGTCGCAGACCGCTCCGCCACCGCAGCGCATCCTGCTCGTGGGCGATTCGACGGCGGAGACGCTCTATCCGTTCCTCCGGGACGCGGCCGCCCCGCACGGTGTCGACGTCGAGTCGGCGGCACGCATCGGGTGCAGCGTGATCGACGGCGACCCGAAGCTCGACGACGGACGGCCGTACATCGACATCTACGGCGACACCAGCCAGTGCGCCGCCATTTCGGCGTCGCAGCAGAACCGGCTCCTGGCGGCACAACACCCCGATCTCGTCGTTTGGTCGAGTGAGTGGGAGGCGTGGCCCAACCGCGTCCTCGACGGCCAGCTCGTCCACTTCGGAACGATTCCCGGCAACAAGGTGATCCTCGCCCACATCGACGCCGCAGTGACCCGCCTCACGGCCGGCGGTGCCCGGGTCGTGTTCCTGCCTGCCCCGCCTCGCGCGTACCCGAGCGTGCGGGGCCTCGCCAACCCGGCCGGCGACGCCCGCCTCGTCGAGTTGGCGAAGCTGCTGCGGACGTACGCACGTCAGCACGCGGACAAGGTCGACCTCATCGACCTCCCGACGATCCTGCAGTGCCCGACCGCCGACAAGTGCCCGGACGAAGTAGCGCCAGGCATCCGGCCGCGCGCCCTCGACGGCTTCCATTACGACGGCGACGGCGCGGCGTGGCTCGCGAACCAGCTCTTCGGAATGCTCGTCGGCACCACCCCGCGCCCGACGCCGCCTGCGCCGCCGCCGTGTGCCCCGGCCGCACCGGGCAACGGGTTAGGCGCCGCCGTTCGAAAGTGCGCGTAGGAGCACGTCGACCAGCCCGTCGATCGTGTGCTCGGCCGCCTCGACGTCGACGCGCAGGCCGCGTTCCAATGCCGTCTTGGAGGTCACCGGCCCGATCGACGCGACGAGCGGCTGCGGCGAGGGAACGACGCCGAGCAGATCGCACAGGTTCGTCACCGTCGACGACGACGTGAACGTCAGCACGTCCACGTCGCCCCCGCGTACCCGCTCGAGCACCTCGGGAGTCGGCGTAGCGGTCACGGTCCGGTAGACCGCCAGCACGTCGACTGCGTAGCCGCGCTCCGACAGGCCGGCGGGAAGCACGTCACGCGCTTTCTCGGCCCGGGCGAGCAGCACCCGTTCGTCGCCGATCACCGGCGGGGGGAACGCTTCCAGCAGCGACTCGGCCACGAACCGCTCGGGCAGCAGATCGGTGCGCAGTCCGTGCTCGGCGAGGGCGGCGGACGTGCCCGGACCGATCGCGGCGAGGCGAAGACCCGCGAGGGCGCGGGCGTCGAGGCCCGCGGGGGCGAGGCCGCGATCGAAGAACGCAGCCACGCCGTTCGCGGAGGTGAAGACGAGCCAGCGATAACGGTCGAGGTCGGGCAGGTCGAAGGGGACGGGCTCGATCGCGATCGCGGGAAGCTCGATGACCTCGGCGCCCAGCCCCTCGAGACGGTGGCGCAGCTCGCTCGCCTGCTCGCGGGCACGCGTCACGACGACCGAGCGACCGAAGAGCGGCCGTGTCTCGAACCACGCCAGGTCGAGGCCGGCGACCTCCCCCACGACGATCGCCGCCGGCGCCCGGACGTCTGCGTCCGCGACGGTGGCGAGCGTCGCGCGCACGGTGCGTTGGTCGGCGCGGGTGCCGTTGCGCACCGCCGCCACGGGGGTGTCGGGCGGGCGGCCGCCGGCGACGAGTCGCGCCGCGATGTCGCCGACGCGCCCGGCGCCCATGAGGATCACGAGCGTGCCGCCGGCCTGCGCCAGCGCGTCCCAGTCGACGTCGGCGCTCTCCTTGGCGGGGTCCTCGTGGCCGGTCACGACCGTGAAGTGCGTCGACGTGCCCCGGTGCGTGACGGGGATGCCCGCGTACGCGGGTGCGCCGATCGCGCTGGTGATGCCGGGCACGACCTCGAACGGCACGCCCGCGGCCGCGAGCGCCTCGGCTTCTTCACCTCCGCGCCCGAACACGAACGGGTCGCCGCCCTTGAGCCGGACGACAGCGCATTCGCGCCCGTGCTCGACGAGGAGCGCGTTGATGTCGGCCTGTTCGATCTCGGCGCGGCCGGGCGCCTTCCCGACGTAGAGGCGCTCGGCGTCGGACGGCGCCAGGTCGACGAGCGACGGGTGCACGAGCCGGTCGTACACGACGACATCCGCCCCTGCGAGCAGCTCGGCACCGCGCACGGTGACCAGACCCGGATCGCCGGGCCCGGCGCCCACGAGGTACACGGTCATGTGTCTATTGTCGCCCGACGAGCTCGTCGTCGAGCACGAGTCGCCCGCCTTCCTCGTCGACGAGACGGCGCGCCGCCTCGACGCCGACCGCGACAGGATCGTGGCCGTCGACGCGCGCCCGCAACGAGATCCGTCCGTCGAGCGACCCCAGTAGCGCCTCGAGGCGCACCCAGCCGTCGCCGCCCGTCTCGGCCAGCGCGCCGCACGGGAGGTTGCAGCCGCCGCCGAGCTCGGCGAGGTAGGCACGTTCGGCGGTGACGGCGGCGCGCACCCCGGCGTCGTCGACGCCGGCGAGGAGCGCGCGGGTCCCGTCGTCCTCGGCGCGGCACTCGACCGCGAGTGCGCCTTGCGCGACCTGGGGCAGCACCACCGATGGATCCACGCGCTCGGCGATCCGGTCGGCGAGCCCGAGCCGGTCGAGCGCCGCCGCCGCCAGCACGACGGCGTCGAAACCACCCGCCTTCTCGAGCCGTGTCGGGATGTTGCCGCGCAGCTCGCCGAAGCCGAGGTCGGGCCGTCGGGCTGCGAGCTGCGCCCGCCGCCGCACCGACCCGGTGCCGACGCGCCCGCCCGTCGGGATCTCGTCGAGCGGCCGCCCCACGAGCGCGTCGCGGGCGTCTCCGCGCTCGGGCAAGGCGGCGAGCACGAGCTCGGGCTCCGTCTCCGACGGGAGGTCCTTCGCCGAGTGCACGGCCATCTCGGCCCGGCCGTCGAGTACGGCCTGCTCGACCTCCTTCACGAACACACCGGTTCCGCCCATGGTGTGGATCGGGACATCCCGGCGTTCGTCACCTCGGGTGGACACGATCACGTACTCCGCCTCGACGCCGAGCAGCTCGACCACCCGCTCGGCTTGCCAGCGGGCCAGCGCGCTGCCGCGCGTCGCCACCCGCAGCGGCGGCATCTACGACCTGGCCTGTCGCCCTCGCGAGCTTGGGCTCCCGCTCCCGCGGTCGGCAGACCCGCCCGCGTCCGCGGGACCGTCGGTGGGCAGATCGGCAGGTTCGGAGGCGTCGTCGAGACCGAACAGGCCCGCCAGCGCGTCTGCGTACATGTCGCCTTGCGCGGTGCCGGCGGCTTCCTTCACGCGCACCGTCGGGTCGTGCAGCAGCTTGTTGACGAGCCCGCGCGTCATCGCCTCGACGGCTTCTTGCGCGGCGGGATCGAGTGCGCTCAGGCGGGAACGGAACCGGGCCAGCTCCGCGGCGCGCAGCTCCTCGGCCCGGGCGCGCAGCGACGACACCAGCGGCGCGACCTCACGGGCCGAGCGCTCGAGGCGGAAGCGGTCGAGCTCCTCGGTGATGATGGCCCGCACCTTGCCGAGCTCCTGCCGGCGCTGCTCGAGAGAGTGCTCCGCGAATGCCTTGAGGTCATCGATGTCGAGGAGCGTCACGCCGAAGACCTGACCGACGCCGGGGTCGACGTTGCGAGGCACGGCGATGTCGACGATCAGGAGGGCACGATCACCGCGCCGGGACATGGCGGCTTCGATCTCGCCGCGCTCGAGGAGCACGTCGGACGCGCCCGTCGACGCCAGGAGCACGTCCGTCTCGACCACGTTGTCGATCACGCCGTCGAGCCCGATCGCTCGGCCTCCGACGCGCGCCGCGAGCTCGGCGCCCCGTTCAGGCGACCGGTTGGCGACCGTGATGTCGCTCACACCGGCACCGTTGAGCGCGACCGCCATCGCAGAGCCGACGTCGCCGGCGCCGATGACGAGCACCCGTCGGCCTTCGAGACCGCCCAGCCGCTCGCCGGCCACGGTGACGGCCGCCGACGGCACCGATACGGCGTGACGACCGATGGCGGTCTCCGTCCGGGCGCGCTTGCCGACCTCGACCGCCTGGCGGAAGACGCGCGACACGAGCGGTCCGATCATCGACTCGCGCTCGGCGACCCGCCACGCCTCCCGTACCTGCCCGAGGATCTCGCCCTCACCGACGATCATCGAGTCGACGCCGGCCGCCACGCCGAACAGGTGGGCCACGGCGGCATCGTCGTGGTACGTGTACAGGTGGTCGCTGATCGTGTCGGGATCGAGCGACGACTGGTCGGTGAGGAAGTTGCGGACGTCTTCCACCGCGGGGTGGAAGCGCGTGCAGCGCGCGTAGACCTCGGTGCGGTTGCACGTCGAGAGGACCGCGACCTCGGCGAGGTTCTCGCTGCGCTCCAGCGTGTGCAGCGCCTTGGGCAGCTCGGGCGACGGCACGGCCATCCGCTCGAGGAGCTCGACCGGCGTCGTGCGGTGGTTCAGGCCAATGACGACGAGAGACACGACCGCAGCAGCTCCTTGGCGTCATCCACCCGGCCGGCGCGAATGAGATCGAGCATGCCGGAATCGAGAGCCCGTTTCCAATCGGCGTCCTCGGTCGAACGCCCGTCGGCTTGCATCGCTTCCCGGGCGTCCGAGAGCAGCTCCACCAGGGTCTCGTACTCGGGACCGATCTCGGCGGTGATGCGCTCCTTCAGCCACGTCGCCAGCGCCGGGCTGCGCCCACTCGTGCCGACGGTCACGACGAGGTCGCCCCGCCGGATGACCGACATGAGGGTGAAGGAGCAGTTGTCCGGGTCGTCGGCCGAGTTGACCCACACGCCGCGGGCCTCGCCCGCCTCGAAGACGGCATGGTTCACGGCACGGTCGTCGGTGGCCGCCGTCGCCAGCCACGCGCCGTCCAAGTCGTCGGGCTCGAAGGCGCGCTCGGCGGCCGTGATGCGACCCTCGTCGCGCAACGCCCGCACCCGGTCACCGAGACCCGGCGCGACAACGTGCACGTCGGCGTCGGCGGCGAGCAGGCCGTCGACCTTGCGCGCCGCGATCCGCCCCGCGCCCACGACGACGCAACGGCGACCGGCCACGACCAGGTTCACCGGGTACCCGAGCAGCGAGCGCCGCGTGGTGGTCACCGCACGCGCTCCGCGGCCCGCGGTGCCTCACCGTGCTGCCCGTCGACGGCCGGCACCTTGCGCTGCTGGTAGAAGGAGAGAATCTGGAGCTCGATCGCGAGGTCGACCTTCCGGAGCGACACGCCGGACGGCACGCTGACGACGGCGGGCGCGAAGTTGAGGATCGACGTCACACCGGCGTCGACGAGGCGGTCGGCGACCTCCTGCGCCGCCCCCGCCGGGGTGGCGATGATCCCGATGGCGATGCCGCAGTCGGCCACGACGCGGGGGAGGTCGTCGAGGGCGGCGACCGAGAGGTCGCCGATCCGCGTACCGACCTTGGCCGGGTCGGCGTCGACCAGGGCCACGATCTGGAAGCCGCGGGCGCCGAACCCCCGATAGTTGGCGAGGGCGTGGCCGAGGTTGCCGATGCCGACGATCACGACGGGCCAGTCGTGGGTCAGGCCGAGCTCGCGGGAGATCTGGTGGAGGAGGAACTCGACGTCGTAGCCCACGCCCCGGGTCCCGTAGGAGCCGAGGTACGAGAGGTCCTTGCGCACCTTCGCCGCGTTGACGCCGGCCAGGGCGGCGAGGCGCTCGGACGAGACGGTGCCGACGTGCTGGTCGGCGGTCTCGAGCAGGGCCCGGTAGTAGAGGGGCAGGCGGGCGACCGTCGCCTCGGGGATTCGTCGGGCGGAGGGCACTGCGTTTGCTTCCCTGGTGGTGGACGCGGCCCGGGCCGTCCCCGGGGCCGTTCACCGAGGATACCCCGCGCTTGTGCAATTGTTCTCAAAGTCCCGAGTGGGTCGGCGGCGTCGCTCAGGGACGCAGCTCGCGCCGGAGGACCTTCCCGGCGAACGACCGCGGCAGCGCGTCGACGATCTGCACTCGGGTCGGGCACTTGTACCGGGCCAAGGACCGGGTGCAGTGGGCGAGCAGCGTCTCGGCGTCGGGTCGCCTGCCGGGCTCGGGCACGACGAAGGCCACGATGGCCTCGCCGGTACGCGGGTCGGGCTCGCCGACGACCGCGACCTCGGCGATGTCGGGGTGCTCGAGCAGCGCTTCCTCGACCTCGGCCGGATACACGTTGAAACCGGACACGATCACCAGGTCCTTGGCCCGGTCGACGAGGCTCAGCTCGCCGTCGTCGTCGGAGACGGCGATGTCGCCGGTGCGGAGCCAACCGTCGCCGGTGAGTGCACGGGCGGTGGCGTCGGGGTCGTGCCAGTAGCCCGGGAACACGTTGGGACCGTGGACCCAGATCTCACCCGGGTCCCCCGGGAGCACGTCCCCACCGTCGGCGTCGACGAGGCGCACGTCGACGCCGGGGAGCGGTGGACCGATGGAGCCCGCGGCCGGCTCGCCTCGCCCGATCGCCGAGGTGGTCACGATCGGGGCTGCCTCGGTGAGGCCATATCCCTCGTGCACGACGACGCTGAAGCGCTTGCGCATCCCGTCGAACAGCTCGCCGTCGAGCGGGGCGGCGCCCGACACCGCCAGACGGACGGATTCGAACGCCTCGGCCGGCGCGGTGGCGTCGTCGAGCTCGAGGAACACGTGGTACATGGCGGGGACGCCGGCGACGACAGAGATCTGGTGTTCGCGGATCTCGCGCACGGTGGCGGCGCCCTCGAAGTGGTCGAGCAGGACGGTGCACGCGCCGGCCGCGAGGCCGATGCCCAGCACCGCGTTGAGCCCGAACACGTGGAAGAGCGGCAGCACGCCGAGGCTCACGTCGCCGGCGTTCAACGCGAGGCCCGGATGGTCGAGGACCTGGCGGATGTTGGATGCCAGGTTGCCGTGCGTGAGCATCGCCGCCTTCGGCGCGCCCGCGGTGCCCGCGGTGAACAGCAGCACTGCGACGTCCGAGTCGTCACGCGCCACGCTGGCGGCCGGCTCGGCGTCGCCGGCGCCGTCGAGGGGCGGACCGAGCACGACGGCGGGCTCGACCGTCGCGAGCTCGCGGTCGAGCTCGGGGTCGGGTGCCTGCGGGTTCAGCGGTACTGCGACCGCACCGACCCGCAACGCCCCCAGGTACGACGCGACGAACGCGATCGTGTTGTGGCCTTCGATCGTCACCCGGTCCCCTGGCTCGACCCCCTCCGCTCGGAGCGCGCCCGCGACACGCGCCGCGCGCGATTCGAGCTCGCGGTACGTCATGGTGTCGGACCCCGCTCGCAGCGCGATCGCGTCGGGCGTCCGTTGTGCCGGCGCCAGCAGCACCTCGGCGAGGTTCGTCACAGGATCGCCCCCTGCTTCGACAACGACGCCTGGAGCTCGTCCACCGCGACTTCGGCGACGGGCACACCGTCGCGTGCGGCGATGGCGGCGGCGGTCCCGGCCGCCTGTCCGAGGGCCAGGCTCGGGCCCATGACCCGGATCGACGCGAGGGCGTCGTGATCGGCCGAGAGGCAGCGCCCCGCCACGAGAAGGTTCGGGACGCCCCGGGGTCGAAGGCTCCCGAACGGCACCTGGTAGCTGACCCCCGCGGGCAGGAACTCGTACTCGGTCGTCCGCCCGCGCACGTGGTACTCGCACGGCCATGCTCCGCGGGCGACACCGTCGTCGAAGGTCGCACCACGCTTGACGTCGTCGCCGGTGAGGACGTAGTCGCCGACGACCCTTCGCGTCTCCCGTACGCCGAGCGCGGTCGCGGTGTCGTCGAGGAAGGCGTCGGCGAAACCGGGAACGTGCTCCCGGAGGAAGGCGGCCGCCTCCTCGGCCAGCCGCCGCCCTTCGAGCTCACCCCAGGTGGCCTGGCGCACGTCGGTCACGTCGACGGGCGTGCCGTCGCGGTTGCGGACGCGCGTCATCGCGCCGACGAACTCACCGGGGCGGAACGTCGGGATGATGGCTCCCCCGTCGCGTGACAGGTGCGCACCGTACTCGTCGATGAGGTCGCCGAGTCTGGGCACCGCCGCCATCGCGGCCGGCGCGTCGACATGCTGCATGACGAACTGCATCGACCCGAACTGGCGCGCGCCGGGCGGGCCGAGCTCGGTGGGGACGCCGGCGAAGGTGGCGACGTCGGCGTCGCCGGTGCAGTCGACGAAGACTTTTCCCGTCACCGCGCGCGGGCCGCGCTTGGTCGCAAGCACCAGCGCCCGCAACGCGCCGTCGTCGACGACCACGTCGGCGACGAGGGAGTGGAGCAGCACCTCGAGCGTCTCCTCCTCCATGACCAGATGGTCGGCGAGACGTTTGACCGCCCACGGCACGTACAGGAAGACGGCGGTCTCCTTGAACGGCACCGGTCCGATGCCGGCGCCAGCGCGGGCGAGAGCCTCGGCGACCTCGCGGGCGATCCCGCCCACGACGAAGTCGAACTCGCCCGCTTCGTCGCCGCCCACGTACAAGCCGCAGATCGTCCCGACCTTGGCCACCGTGAGGTTCCCGCCGAGAAAGCCGTACCGCTCGCAGAGGACGACGCTGGCCCCGGCGCGTGCGGCCGCGACCGCCGCGCCGAGACCGGCGGGTCCACCGCCGGCCACGATCACGTCGGCGTCGGCCAGCACACCGGCCTCACGCTCGGGGACACGCACAGCCGGAAGGTACCGCCGCGCCCTCGGCGCGCGCTCGCAACACCAGGCAAACAGGGATCGGGGGCCCCGGCCGTGGGTGTGGTGCTTGGGGCGGGCTGGGAGGCTGTTCCACGAGCGCCGCCCCATGACAGCGCGGCGCCCGCGGCCCCCACACCCACGGACCGGAACCCCGAATCGCGCGAGGCATCGACCGGGCCTCCTCGCGCCTTAAGTGATTGTGTACCACGCAGCGTGAGTCGGCGCACACGCCGGAACGAAATCGCTCGCGAGGCCGAGATCGGGCAACTGAAAGGGCACGGGCGGCCGGGCCGCCGGACGTCACGGGCCGAGTCGCAGAACGAACTGGGCGAACGCCGCCGCGAGGATGATGAAGAGCAGGACCGCGATGGCGATCGTCGTACCCGGCCGCATCGCTACGACGGCTCCTGGTCGCGCCCGGACACCGTCGCTCCGGGTGGCACGACCGTGACGGCCGACGCGGGTTCGAGCGCGCATTCGGCGGCAGCCGAGCCGCGGTCGAGGGCGAGCGCCGCCAAGCCGTACGAGTCGACGAGGAGCACGAGCTCCGACGGCTTCGCGTCGGCGTACGTGTGCACCCAACGCACAGAACGGGCCTGCTCGCCGAACCGGACCTCGAGCGCACCGCCCGGCTCGGCGCCGTGTGCGCGCAGCTCGTCGGGGTCGATGTTGAGCTGACAGTTGCCGAACCGGTCGATCCACCACACCTCGCCGTGGATCGCGCCGCCCTCGTCGTGTTGGGGCAGCGACACGAGCCCGGGGACGAGCCCGGCCGCGTCGACCTCGTCGCCCAGCTCAGACGTGTCGACGCCGGCGGCGAGGTGGGCGGCGGCGGGAGCGAGGACGTCGCGCCCCGCGAACGTCGGGCCCGGCGCGGGCAGGTGATGCTCCGTGTTCGAGAGCGAGACCACCCGCTGCGCGCCGCCGAGGATGGCGACGGCCGGCGCAAGCAGGCCGTTGTCGGGTCCGAGGAGGATGCCGTGCTCGACCTCGACCGCCACCAGTCTGCGGTCGGTGCCGACGCCGGGATCGACCACCGCGAGGACGATGCCTCCGTCGGGCAGGTATTGCGCCGCCCGCACCAGGGTGAGGGCGCCGGCGCGCACGTCGTGGACGGGTAGGTCGTGGGTGATGTCGATGATCTGGAGGTCGGGGGCGAGGCTCAGCATGACCGACTTGCACACCCCGACGAACTCGTCGGAGTGGCCGTAGTCGGACAGGAACGAGACGAACCGCCGGGTGAGGGTCACCCTGTCCCAGTCGCGCCTATCCGGCCTGCGTGTACCGCGACTCCAGATAGGCGTCGACGTCGACGTCGCGCACTCGGAACGAGCGCCCGACGCGCACCGCCGGCAGGTCTCCCGCCTTGATCAGGCGGTAGACCGTCATGGAGGACACCCTCATCAGCTTGGCGACTTCCTGCACTGTCAGGAAGCGCGCTTTGGCGAACGACTCCGCCACGGTCAACACCCCTTGGCTCCAGCCCGCTGGGGTTCTGAGCGTAGGTGGGCGGTGCCCCTGTTGTCTAGCGTGAGCCGAGCGCGCCGCTGTCGAGCACTGTGGGGGCAGGGGGCCCGGAGGCCGTCATCGGTCGGGCCGACCGATCTCCCCGGAGCGGCGGGTCGCGGCCTCCACCGCTTCGAGGAAGGCGGCCCGGACGCCGTGGGCCTCGAGGCGGGCCAGCCCGGCGGCCGTCGTCCCGCCCGGCGAGGTCACCGCGGCGCGCAGGGCCTCCGGCCCCTCGGTGCCGTCGACGAGCAGGGCGGCGGCGCCGACGAGCGTCTGATGCACGAGCGTCGCTGCCGTCTCGCGCGGCAGCCCGACGAGGACACCCGCCTCGACCATCGCCTCCGCGACCAGGAACACGTACGCCGGGCCCGAGCCGGACAGGCCGGTGACGGCGTCGAGCAGCTCCTCGGGGACGCGCACCACGACGCCGACCGAGCCGAGGATGCGCTCCGCCTCGTCGAGGTGCGCCTCGGTGGCGTGACGACCCCCGGCGATCGCGGCGGCGCCCTTGCGCACGAGCGCGGCCGTGTTGGGCATCGCCCGCACCACGGGCCGGTCGGGAACCGCCTCCTCGAGGGTGGCCAGGGTGACGCCCGCCGCGATCGACAACACCAAGGCGTCGGTCTTCAACGACGGGAGGCACTGCTCGAGCGCGGCGCCGACGTCGCTCGGCTTCACGGCCAGCACGACGACGTCGCTCTCGGCTACGGCCCAGGCCGGGCTCGGCACGACGCGCACACCCCGGAACCGCTCCTCGACCAGGCGACGGCGCTCCGGGTCGACCTCGGCGACCGCGAGGGCGTCGGCATCCCAGCCCGCGTCGAGCATGCCGGACAGCAACGCCTCGCCCATGCGACCGCCGCCCAACAGCGCGAGTTGCAACAATGCGCTCTCCTGTCGCCGTCGCAAGCTCCGGCTTTGCAGGGACGGTCGGCAAAGCCGCCGCCCCTGCGTGCGAGGGTAACGGTGGCGCGACCAGGCCCGAGGAACCTTCAGGCCCGCCTCGCACTTCCCCGAACGAGGCCGGCCGTCCCGCACCTCGGGCCCGGACGTCGGTACCGTACCGCCTTACGCCATCTGGCGCAAGATGTGAAAACCTCAGACAGTCTGAGATTGAGGAGCTGGGCGCCGCCCGAAGGCGATCCCCACGACGGGCTGGAACCAGGTCTCGACCGTCTCGTAGATCACGCCGATGATGCGGTCCAGCTCGGTGACGCTCAAGTGCTCGAGCGCCACCCTACCGACGAGATAGAGGTCGCCGTCGGGCCCGATCGAGAAGCGTGCGCCGTAGATCGTGTGGTTGCGGCGCAGTAGGTAGCGATAGAGCTCGAGGTGGTTCGCGGGCGGGTCGGGGAGGAAGTACACCTCGTAGCGCAGCGTCCGCTGGTGCAGGTCGAAGTAGATGGTCGTGGCGTCCCGTCCGTCGCACCCGAACCGGACGTACCACCGGCGGAGCTCGGGGTCGTACTCGACGTGCTGGACGTACTCCGCCGCCGCCACCGGCCCCTCGAGGTGGTGCGCGATCAGCTCATGGGCCTCGTCGCGGGTCACAAGGGCCTACGAGCACTCGACCGGCGCGCGGGTCGCGAGGTCGCCGTACAGGCGCCGCAACCGGGCTGCCGCGATGCTCCACATGTATCGGCTCGAACGCACGAGTGCGCTCGCGCCCATCGCCGACGCGAGCTCGGGATGCGAGAGGAGCACGTCGACCGGCGCGGCGTAGTCGGCGGCGGTACGGCCCTCGACGAGGAAGCCCGTGTGGCCGTCGTCGACGACGGATCCCAGGCCCCCGACGTCGGCGGCGACCACCGGTGTCCCACACGCGGCGGCCTCCAGCGCGACGAGGCCGAACGACTCCGTGCGCGACGGGACGAGGCACACGTCGGCCGCTTGGTAGTACGCGACGAGCTGGGCGTGCGGCTGGGGTGGGACGAACCGCACCCGGTGCTCGAGGCCCCGGTCGGCGACCAGCTTCCGGAGAGCGACCTCGTGCGCGGCGCCGTTGGTCCCGCTCGGGCCCCCCACGACGAGCAGCGACACGTCGTCCTCGAGCTCGGTCAGCGCCCGAACCGCCAGGTCCGCCCCTTTGAGGGGCTGGATGCGCCCGACGTAGAGGAGCACCCGCGCCTCCGGGTCGAGCCCGAGGGTGCGGCGCGCCGCGGCCCGGTCACCCGGAACGAACACCCGGTGGTCGACGCCCGGTGGCACGACCTCGATCCGATCCTCCTGGGCGCCGTACAACGTGACGAGCTGCCGGCGCTCGTCGTCGGTGGCGGCGATCATCAGGTCGGCGCAGCGGACGATCTCACCCTCGACCCGGGCACGGGTCTCGGGATCCTCGCCCACCCCCGCCTCCGCCTTCACGCGATCGAGAGTGTGGAACGTGGCGACGAGCGGCAGGTCGAGCTCGTGCTTGAGCCGGTGCCCGACGGCACCCGAGATCCAGTAGTTCGCGTGCAGCACGTCGGGTGGCTCGTGCTCGGCGGCGAGGAAGTCGAGCGCGGCGTCGACGAAGGGATCGACCAGATCGGGCAGCGCGCTCCTCGGAACCGGCGCGATCGGCCCGGCGGCCAGGTGCACGACCCGGAAGCCCGGCTCGACGTCGGCGACGGGCGCCTGCTCGGCATGGTCGGCGCGGGTGAGCACGTCGCAGGCAACACCAGCGCGCGCGAGGTTCGAAGCCAGGGAGCGCACGTAGACGTTCATGCCGCCACCGTCGCCCGCCCCGGGCTGCGCGAGCGGCGACGTGTGGACGCTGAGCATGGCGACGCGTTGAACCGACATCGAAGGAAGAGCCTACCGGCGAGGGGATTACGCGCCGCTCAGCCCGGAGTCGGCGTGCGGCGTCCCGTCCTCCTCGGTCTGCTCGCGCTGGAACGAGCGGTAGATCTCGACCAGCGCCTGCTTCTGTCCCTCGGTGATCGTTCGGTCGCGCAGGATGTCGCCGACGAGGTCCGCCTCCGTGTCGCGCTCCTCGAGGATTCCGGCGCGCACGTAGAGCGTCTCCGACGAGATCCGCAGCGCGCGGGCGATCGCCTGCAGGATCTCGGCGCTCGGCTTGCGCAGGCCGCGCTCGATCTGGCTCAGGTAGGGATTGGAGATCCCGGCCAGCTCGCTGAGCTTCCGCAGTGACAGTCGCGCCGTGCGCCGCTGATCGCGGATGAACTCACCGAGGTCGTGCAGCCTCGAGTCGAGGTCGGGGGTCATTCGAGGGCAGCGATCACGCTTGGCCGACCTTGTGCCGGGCGGCCAAGTCGGCCTCCATGCGGTCGATGACCTGGTGCAGCTGGCGTCGCTGCTGCGACACCTCTTGCTCCAGCTCGCCGAGCTCGCGGATCGTGGACCGCAGCTCGTCGTCATCGAGGTTCGGCAGCTTCGCGAGCGTGCCGTCGGTGATGAGGCGCTCGCGGCCGCGCCGCCACTCGATGTCCATCGACGGCGCAAGCCGGCGGGTCAGACGACTCTTCTCGACCGGAGCACGTGGCCCCTCGTCGGCGAGGATCTCCGGGAGCGCGGCGATGAGGTCCCCGACGGACCCGCCCGATGCGCGGCGGTCCAGCTCGGCTTCGAGGATGTCGATGCGCGCCTGCGTCATGCGACGGACGTACGACACCTCGGTCTCGATCTCGAGGCACTCGGCCTGCCGGCGGCGCAGCTCGTCGAGCGGCCAGTCGGGAAGATCAGCGAGGAACTCCGGATCGAGCACCTTGTCGATGCGACGTCGGTGCTCGCCCATGGCCGCAACGGTACCAGCGCGCTTCTAGCAGATCTTTACAAGCGTTGGATACGGGTTGATCGCGGGAGCGGTGCGGCCACCCGGGCGGATCTCGAAGTGCGTGTGCGGCGCGCCCGCGTTGCCGGTCATGCCGAGCTTGGCGACCACCTCGCCCTGCGCCACGTGCCGTGGACCGCCCACGTACTGGGACAGGTGGTAGTAGACGTAGGTCACGCCGTTGTCGCCGTCGAGATACGCGCCCATGCCGCCCGAGCCGCCGTCGCCGTAGGTGATGTTGCCGCTGACGACGGCGAGGTTGGGGGTCCCCATGGGCGCGAACATGTCGTTGCCCTGATGGGTGTGCCCAGTGCGCGGCTGACCGAAGTCGCTGCTGAACGCGGCGCCGGGCACCGGGCAGACCATCCCGTCGATGACGGGGGCGTCGAGACCCCGCCCCTGGGCCGCCGCCTTCGTCTGGAGGTCGCGCAGCGTCCGGTCGGCCTCCGCCACCTTGGCATCCAGGAGCCTCTTCTCGTCCGCGAGGCGGGCATGCCACGAGTTGAAGTCCTTGTGCTCTTCGGTGAGCTGATCGCGCAGCGCGGCGAGGCCGGCGTTCACGGCCGCCAGGTCCGCGACTGCGGCGTTGTCGGCCTGGTTGGCCCGGTCGAGCAGCGCCGACGAACGCATGCCGTCGCTCGGGTTCTGGGCATTGAGGATCGCGGCGCGGTCGCTGCCCTGGGTCTTGTAGGCCACGACCGCGCGGCGCTCGGCGATGCCTCGAAGCTCCTCTCGGCGCGCCTCGCCCGTCGCGATCTTCTGCTCGAGCTCTGCGATCTGGTTGCCGAGGCCCTCGAAGGAGGACTGGGCGTTGGTGTACCTGGCGGCAGCATCGTTGGCCTGGCGCCGGGCCTCGTCGGCGCGCTGCTTTGCCTCGGAGAGAGGGTCGGGAGCGGGAGCCGCGTCGGCCGGGAGTGCCCCGAGCGGGATGGCTGCGCCCGCGCCGACGGCGACCGCGAAGAGAACGCGGCAAACCGCCCACCCTTGACCCACTCGCATCGGAGGCGGACGCTAGTCAGCCCCTCACGACGCCCGCAATGGCCTCCCCAGTGACCAGGAGGTTTCGGAATCCCTGGCCCGGGAAGGACGTTTGCAGGTCCGCGCGACGACAATGACCGGACGAGTTCGTTCGCGCCCGTGCCCCCGAGGAGGACCGATGCCCGAATACACGCTGCCCGACCTGCCCTACGACTACGCGGCGCTCGAGCCGCACTATTCCGCTCAGATCCTCGAACTGCACCACGACAAGCACCACGCTACGTACGTCAAGGGCGCCAACACGGCGCTCGACAAGCTCGCAACCGCGCGTGAGAGCGAAGAGTTCGGAACGATCAACCAGCTTCAGAAGAACCTGGCCTTCAACCTGTCGGGCCACGTCCTGCACTCGCTGTTCTGGAAGAACATGAGCCCGCACGGCGGCGACAAGCCCGACGGCGAGCTCGCGGCCGCCATCGACGAGTCGTTCGGGACGTTCGAGGGCTTCCGGAACCAGCTCACCGAGGCGTCGCTCAACGTCCAGGGATCGGGCTGGGGCGCGCTGACGTGGGAGCCCGTCGCGCAGCGGCTCATCGTCGAGCAGGTCTACGACCACCAGAGCAACGTCGGCCAGGGCGCGCCGCCGCTCCTCGTGCTCGACATGTGGGAGCACGCGTACTACCTGCAGTACAAGAACGTGAAGGCGGACTGGGTCGACGCGTTCTGGAACATCGTGAACTGGTCCGACGTCACGACCCGCTTCGACAACGCTCAGGGCCTGAAGCTGCTGTAGTCGCTACGGGGCGCGATCGAGCCGGAACAACTCGACCGGCTCGTCGAAGCCCTTCAGCCGCTGCGCGCCGACGGGCGTGAACGTGTAGCCGCTGGGCGCGGCGCGGGCGGTGTGATCCGAGGCAAGGACCGTGCTGGGCTCGGCAAGCTTCACTGCTCGGGCGGCGAGGTTGACGGCGGGCCCGAAGTAGTCACCGTCGCGGGTGAGGATCTCGCCCGTCGCCAGTGCGCCGCGAGCAGGAGGGAGCTGCCCATGTGCGGCCAGCTGCTCGGCGAGGGCCAACGCGATCTCGCACGCGGCCGATGGGTCTGCGGCGACGAACATCACCTCGTCACCGATCAGCTTCACCAGTCGGCCGCCGCCGTCGACGATCAGGTCCGACGTCAGCTGGTCGAAGGCGGCGAGCATTGCACCGAGCTCGCCGATCGGCATTTGCTGGGCAAGCGCAGTCGACCCGACGAGGTCGACGAAGCCCACCGTGAGGGGCTGCGTCTCCTCCACGCCGAGCACGAGAGGTCGCTGGGCGACCTCGATGTGGCGACGGAGGAGGTAATCGATCGCCGTGCCTCCGGCTCGGAGAACTGCGCCGCCCTCGGCGTTCGCACGAGCGAGAGCGAGCCCGCTCGGGTCTTCGTCGAGCGACGGTGCACCGACGTTCACGATGAACGTCGACACCATGGCATCGGCGATCCGGGCGAGTGACGAACCGAGCACACGAACGAGTTGCATCATCTCCTCGAGACCAAGCAGCTCGATGCCCGCACGAAGGGTGCGCAGCGCTTCCACATCTTCTTCCGTGCCGGTGACATTCTGCGAGCCAGGGTCGGGGAAACCGGCCGCCCGGTAGAAGCGTTCGGCGAGCTCCGTCGGGAGACCGGCGCGGGCTGCCACCTCCGACATCGTGAGCGAGGGCCTTCCGCGCAACGCGAGCATCGACGCGACCCCCGGGAGCTCCCCCTCCGCCGCTTCGAGGTCCTCGACCGTGGCGCCGAGCTGGAAGAGATAGCGGATCAGCTCGAGCCGATCAGCGGCGTCGGGCGCGTCGGGGTCGTACAGACCGAGCCGTTCCAGCTCGGCCGGGTCGACCGCCGTCTCAGCCACCGCTCACCGGAGGGATGACGGCGACCTCGTCGCCGTCGCGAAGAGGCGTCTCGTCACCGTGCTCGGGCTCGTCGCCGTTGACCCACACGCGCGCCGACGCGAGCACGGTCCGGAACGGGGCGCCGTAGACCGATCCCGCCGCCGCCATCAGCTCGCCGAGCGTGGCGGCGTCGAAGGTGTCGTCGGCGCGGCCCGCCGCTTCACGCGCCTGCGCGAACAGCCGCAGCCGGACGGTCAGATCGTGATCTCCGCCACGCCGTCCTTGATGACGGCGTCACCGGCCGGGTTGGTGCTCTCGAAGGCGTAGGCGGTCTTGCCGTCGCGCTCGCCGGCGGGCCAGAACCGGGTGGTCATCGTCTCGCCCGGAAGCACCGGCTTCGAGAAGCGCACGGCCAGCCGCTTGAGCAGCTTCGGCTCGCCGGCCGCGAGCTCGCCGATGGCGGCCCAGCTCGTGAACGCCATCGTGCAGAGGCCGTGGATGATGATGCCGGGGAGGCCGACCGACTTGGCGAACTCCTCGTCGAGGTGGATCGGGACCTTGTCGCCGGACGCCGCCGAGTACCGGTACGTCTGGTCGAGGTCGAAGGTCTGCTCCGCCACCGCGGCGGGGTCGGCGCTCCGAAGCTCCTCCGGGAAGCGATGCTCGGGCGCACTCTCGCCCTTGCCCTCGCCTCCGGTCACGCCACGGAAGAACGTCACCGAGTACTGCTCGTTGACGAGCTCGCCCGATTCGTCGCGCGTCTCCATGCGGCTGACGACGGTCGTTCCCGACTGCTTCACGTGGATGCCGATCGGCGCCGCGCGCGACCGCAGCACCGCGCCGGGGACGATCGGCTTGTGGAAGTACATGTCCTGCTCACCGTGGACGACGAAGGGAAACGCGTCAGCGGGCGTCACCTCGGCGACGGCGGCGCCCATCGCATCCCACACCGGCACGACGGAGAACACCGGCGGGGCGAGCTCACCGTTCGCGTGCGCCGGGATCGGGTCGTTGGTGGCGGCGGCGTACTGCTTCATCCGCTCCGCCTCGACCTTGAAGTCCTGCTCGTCGGACCACTGCCCGACCTTGTCGATGGCGAACTGCATCAGTACTCCTCCGGGTCTCCGGCACCGCCGCGCGGCAGCCTACTGTCAGCTTCGCGTTGGCCCTCGGTGTCGACGTTCGTGCGAGCGGTCGGCCGCGCCTCGAGCCGTTCCGGCTTGATCGGCTTGCCCGTCACCTCGTCGACCCCGTACGTGCCCTTGTCGATGCGCTCGAGCGCCGCCTGCAGCTCGGCAAGCTCCTCTTCGAGCTGCTCGAGGATCGAGACGTCCTTCTCGCGCTCGAACGTCTCGGTCGCGGTGTCGGCAGGGTGTTGGTCGTAGTCCGACAGTTCGGAGAGCTCGTCGCTCTCGGGCCCGTCGCCGAGCCCGTCCTTGAGGTTGTGGATCAGCCCTTCGACGCGGGCTTTCTCGTCCATCACGCGCTTGCGCGCTTGTTCGGGATCGACGCTCACAGCCCCTCCTGGTCGCCGTCGCAAGCTGCCCCGCGAGGCTAATCCTGCCCTCGCTAGGTCCCCGAGAGTCGCAGCTCGAGCAGCTCGGCCTGGTCGGCGAGGAGGGTGCGCAGCTGGGTGAGGCGCTCGCCCGGGTCGTCGAGCTCGAGCAGGCGTTGGGCGTCGAGTGGCCCGAGCGGCGCCGCCGCCGCCGCCTCGAAGGCGGCCTGGGCGGGATCGTCGTCGAGCACGACGTCGATAGACGTCGGCGCGTCCCCCACCTCGGCCGACATCGCCAGCACCCGCTTCAACAAACGCTCGACGTCGTCGCGGGCGACCCGCGCATCGCCGGGCGGCCCCGGCTCGTCGAGCAGCTCGACCTCGGCGCGCGGGAACGGATCGTCGGGCAGCCACTCGCGCACGCGCAGGCGGCGGGTGCCCTCGGTGGCGAGGAGATACCGGCCGTCGGGCAGCCGCCCGGCCGCGACGATGCGGGCCACCGTGCCGATCGAGAAGCGGGTGTCGCCGCCACCGACCTCGCTCCCGCGCTCGATGAGCACGACGCCGAACTCGCCATCGCCGGCGAGGCACGTCTCGGCGAGGGCGCGGTAACGCGGCTCGAACACGTGCAGCGGCAGCTGCGCGTGCGGGAACAGCACGTTGCCGAGGGGGAACATGGGAAGCGCGCGGCCGCCTCGCACGAGGGCACCGTACCGCCGCAGAGCCGCTCAATTTGCGCGTGACCGCAGGGCAGTGGCATCGCGCGTCACCTGCTCGGCGTCGTCCCCCGCGAGCTCCGTCGCCACCGCCTCGAGCTCGTCCGCCGCTTCGAGGAATCGGCCGACGCCCCCGAGCAACCCCGCGAGCTGCCGGCGCTCACCCGGGAGAAGCTCGGGGATGCGCAGCCGCAGGCGCACCGCCCACGCCAGCGACGCCGGGTCGCGTCGCATGAACGTCTGCTGGAGGTTCGCGAGCATCCGGCTGAGGATCCTCCGCGTGTCGACGGCGCGCAGCAGGTCGACGGTGAACGGCGGGTCGAGCTGCATCTGCTCGTACAGCTCGCGACAGCCCGCCTCGTCGAGCCGCCGCCCTCCGTGGAACGGGTCGAACCAGACGTCGGGCTCGCCGGCCTGCTGGACGAGGAAATGTCCGGGCATGCCGACGCCGTAGATGGGCACGCCACACCGGCGGCCGACCTCGATCATCACGACCGACAGCGAGATCGGGATGCCCAGGCGCCGGGCGAGGACGTCGTCGAGATAGGAGTTGCGGGGATCGGCGTAGTCGACGGTGTTGCCGGCGAGCCCGCCCTCGCCGAACAGCGCGCCGGCGACGTCGTCGGCGGTGGCCCCGGGCACGGTGTCGGCGAGCTGATCGAGCTCGGCGAGCGGCCCCGCCAGGTCGAGGTCGGGATGGGCGTGCTCGGCGATGAGGAGGGCGGTCTCGTCGAGCGGGACCTCGTCCGGCGGACGACGCACGAGCTGGGTGAAGCGCTCGGTCGCGTCCACGTTCCTCCGTACACTGCGCGTATGGCGGGTAGCAAGCGCGCCGCGCTGCCGGAAGATCTGCGAGACACCGTGTCGACCCGACTTCGGGGCGTGAACCAGCGCGTGACGGCCAACCGCAAGGCGATCGTCGACGCGCTGTCGTCCTCGCCGCGCCCGATGACGATCCCGGAGCTCCTCGATTCGCCCGCGGGCCGGGGCCTGGCGCAGAGCTCGGTCTACCGGAACCTCGTGGTGCTCGAGCAGGCCGGGCTCGTCCATCGCATCGTCACCGACGGCGAGTTCGCCCGCTTCGAGCTGGCCGAGGACCTCACCGAGCACCATCACCATCTCATCTGTGCCAACTGCGGGCTGGTCGAGGACGTGCCCGCGTCCGCCGGGCTCGAGCAGTCCGTTCACACGGCGGCCACCCAGATCGCCCGCTCGACCGGGTTCCACACCCAGCGCCACCGCGTGGACCTGGTCGGGCTGTGCGCGCGTTGCGCGTAGCGAGCTACTGACCGCCGCCCGCTAGCCCTGCCCGGCGGCGTGGTTGACCGCATCGGTGAGGCCCGCTGGGTCGGCGGCCACCGAGTTGCTGATCACCTTGCCGTTCAGGAGCACTGTCGGCGTACCTGTGACGCCGCGTTGCGACGCGGCGTCGGTGTTCTTCGTGACCCATCCGGTGTACCGGCCCGAGTTCACACAGCGCGCAAACGCGGGATCGGTGATCCCTACGGAGCTGGCGAAGTTCTGGAGCTGTTCGTTCGTGAGGAACCCCGAGTTCTCGGTGCGCGACTGCCCGTTGTAGAGCGCGTTGTAGTAGTCGAGGAACTTCCCGGCGTCGGCAGCGCACACGGCGGCGGACGCCGAGCGCAGCGATTCCGTCGTCCCGCGGTCGAGGTATTCGAGGCCGACGAACTCGAACTTCACCTTCCCCTGCTGGATCAGTTGTTCGAGCGTGGGCTCCCACAGCTGGTGGAGCTCGCCGCAGACGGGGCACTGGAAATCGCCGTACTCGGTGATCGTGACCGGCGCGTTGGCATCGCCGACGAGCAGGCCGCCGTGGGGACCGACTGCACTGTTCGGGTGGGTGATCGTGGCGTGCTCGGTCGCGGAGCGGCTGCGCTGCACGAGCACGCCGACGACCACAGCCGCCACGATCACGGCGCCGACCACCCACCACATCCACGCTCGGGAACCGCGCCTGCGAGTACCAGTCCGGGTACGGGATCGTTGCGGGGGCATGGTGCTTCAGTCCCGCGCCAGGTTGTCCAGCGCCAGCCGGCTCGGCGCCCCCGCCGCGACCAGGATCGCCAGGCAGAGGAACAACCCGTCGCGGCCCATGTCGCGCAGGTAGCGGGTGGCGTCGGCCGCCGCCTGGCCCCCGCCGCCGAAGCAACCGCAGTCGATCTGGAGGCCGCGCGCCCACACCGAGGCGGTGCCGGCCACGAATACGAGCAGCAACCCGGCGGACGCCCACGCCGCCGGTCGCGTCGCCAGGCCCAGGAGCAGGAGCACCGCCAGCGCGAGCTCGACGAACGGCAGTCCCCAGGCGAACGGTTTCACGAACGTCTCCGGCAGGATGTCGTACGCCCGCACGGCCCGCACGGCGGCGTCGGGGTCACCGACCTTCGCCACACCGGCCCACGCCCACACCCCTGCGAGCACGAGGCGGGCGCCGGTCGAGCACCACGGCCACCATCGGGGCGGGATCCGGTGGCGCGTGGCCGACGAGGCCAGCGTGTCGGGAGAGCGCACGACTAGTAGTCGATCACAATCCCGCTCTGGTTCCCGCGCGTCACCACTGCACCTCGGCGCAGCCGGTGTGGTCGTCCGGCTCGACCTGGAGCGTCGCGTGGGCAATGGCGTAGCGCTCTCGGAGCACGTCGCGCGCGCGGTCGAGCACCCCGTGCGCGTCGGTCCCGGCCGTGACCATGAGGTGCGCGCTAGCGACGTCCATCTCGGAGGTCAAGGTCCAGACGTGGAGGTCGTGAACGTCGACCACGCCGGGCACGGCGGCGAGGTCGGTCTCGAGTCGGCCGACATCGAAGCCGGCCGGCGCGGCCTGGATCAGGATGCGAACCGCGCTGGCCGCGAGGCGCCAGGCTCGGGGCACGATCCACACGCCGATCGCGACGGCGACGATCGCGTCGATCGGCTCCCAGTCCGTCAGGGCGATGACGACGGCGGCGGCGATCACGCCGAGCGACGCCACGGAGTCGGCGAGCACGTCGACGTAGGCGCCCTCGACGTTCAGGCTCTCGCGGGCGCCGCTGCGCAGCAGCACGGCGGAAACGACGTTGACGACCAGCCCGAGCCCCGCCACCACGAGCATCGGCCCCGCCTCCACGGACGGTTCCGAATCGAGGCGCAGGACGGCCTCCACCAGGACGTACCCCGTGACGACGAAGAGAAGGACTGCGTTGGCGAGCGCGGCGAGGATCTCGAGTCGGTACAAGCCGAAGGTGCGCGACCGGTCGCCGCCGGCGCGGTCGGCGAGGCGGATCGCCGCCAGCGCCATGCCGATGCCGACGGCGTCGGTGAGCAGATGGGCGGCGTCGGACAGCAGGGCGAGCGACCCGGCGAGGAACGCCGTGACCGCCTCGACGACGAGGAACGCCGACGCGAGCACGAACGCGATGCGGAGCCGTCCCGCGTACCGCGCGCCGGCTCGCCCCGTCGGCGTTGCCTGGTCGTGCCCATCCCTGTGACCGTGCGTCACGGGTCGATGCTACGAGCGCAGGGGCGCCATCGTGCTCGTCGCAGTTGCGCTCGTCGCCGTCGCCTCAGTCGGGCTCGCGGCCCCTCGATGCCGGCGCCCGCGGCAAGGGGGGGTACTCGTCGCTGGGCCCGTCCCAGAATTCGGATTCCGGATCGGCACGGGGCGCGTGCGGCTGCGGGCGCCGCGTGGGGGCGGGGCGGCGGCGACCCCGTCCCGTCGTACCAGGCTCGCCGACAACCCGCGCCGCGAGCCACGTCGTGAGGGGCACCGACGCGACGATGCCGATGCTGCCGACGAGCGCGCTCAAGATCTCGGTCGCGACCGTCTCGCTGTTCGCGACCGTGCCCAACGACTGTCGCGACTGCACGAACAGGATGAGCAAGGGCAAGGCGGCGCCCGCGTAGGCCAGGGCCAGAGTGTTTACCGTCGAAGCGACGTGGTCGCGCCCGATGCGCATCGCCGAACGGAAGATCGAGCTGCGCGTCAGCTGCGGGTTCGCCGACCGGAGCTCCCAGACCGCCGCAGCCTGCGTGACCGTCATGTCGTCCAGCGCGCCCAGTGCGCCGATCACCATCCCCCCGAGCACGACGCCGCTGAGGTCGAGGCCGTGCTGGCCGATCTTCACGAGCAGGGCTTCTTCGCTCGCGAACCCCGAGAGCTGGGCCAGGGAGGTGAACGCGCTGGCGAGCAAGACCGTGAGGGCGAGAGCAGAAAGCGTACCGAGGAGAGCGACGGTCGTCCGCGTATTGAAACCGTTCGCGAGATACAGCGCGAGGTACGCGATCGCGCTGGCGCCGAACACCGCGACGAGGACGGGACTCCGCCCGTCGAGGATCGCGGGCAGGACGAACGTCAGCAGCACGACGATGCTCGCGGCGAGACCGACGAGCGCGGCGATGCCGCGCAGCCGGCCCAGCGCGACCACCGCCACCGCGAAGATGACCGCCAGCCACAGCAGCACCGGCCGGCGCTGCCGGTCGGAGTACTGGTACCGAAAGCCGGGGTCCGCCTTCGGCTCGTACGAAAGAACGACACCATCGCCCTTCGTCAGCTTCGGGGTCGTCGGGGAAACAGGGAAGTCGATCGAGGTCGTCTTGTGCTTGTCCGGTCCCTGATTGAGCCGGAAGCGGACCTTGTGGCAGCTGACGCGGTCGGCCGCCGTGGTGTTGGCGCACGGCCCCGTCCGGGTCGAGACGACCGTCGCGTCGTAGATGCGGCTGATCAGTCCGATGTCGGGGCCGGTGCGCTTCCCGACGTCCCCGGGCGAGCGCAGCAGCACCACTCCGATCAACGTGGCGATCGCGAGCAGGACGGAGACGAAGGTGAGCAGTCGACGCGTGCGACGCGGGATCGCGACTCGCCCGTCTCCGTGAGCGTGCGCCATCGGCCCAGTCTGGCCGCGGCGATGGCGGCCATGCCGACCGTCGGAGCGGGGCCGGAGCTTGCGCCGGCGACCAAGAGATCGGTGGGCAGAACCCAGCCGGACCGGGTGTACGGTCCCGAGCCGTGCGGCTCGAGGGGGAGATCGCGCTCGTCACCGGCTCCACCTCCGGTATCGGGAAGGCGATCGCGACGGCGTTCGCCGCCGAAGGCGCGCGCGTCGTGGTGACCGGCCGCGACCGAGCGCGCGGCGAGGCGGCGGTCCACGCGATCACGGGCACCGGAGGGCAGGCCGCGTTCCACGCCGCCGACCTGTCCGACGAAGCGGCCTGTGCGCAGCTCGTCTCCGCCACGGTCGAGCAGTTCGGGAAGCTCACCGTGCTCGTCAACAACGCGGTCGGGTCCACGGTCGACGAGACCGACGGCCCCGTCGCACAGCTGACCACGCCGACCTGGGAAGCGAGCCTTCGCGTCAACCTCACCGCGCCGATGTGGCTGGCACGCGCCGCGATCCCGCACATGATCGAGGCCGGGTACGGGTCGATCCTCAACATCTCGTCGCGCGCCGCCGAACGCGCCAGCCGCGGCCTGGCTGCGTACATCGCCAGCAAGGGCGGCCTCAACGCGCTGACCCGCTCGATCGCGGTCGACTACGCGGAGTCGAACGTCCGGTGCAACACGATCAGCCCCGGCTACGTGCTCAACGAGCGACGCGACGCCGGTCTCTCCGACGCGCGCCGCACCCGCCTCGAAGGGATGCACCTGACCCGCCTCGGTGAAGCGAGCGACGTCGCCAACGCCGCGGTGTACCTCGCCAGTCACGAGTCCGAGTTCGTCACCGGCGTCAACCTCGCCCTCGACGGCGGGGGCAGCGCCGCCCGCGGTCTGACCCTCGGCTGACGGGCGCCGTGCATCCGCGGGCGTCGCTCAGCGCCATCTCGACCTTCTCCTGGGAGCTCGACGCCGACCTCGCGTTCTACGCCGACGCCGGGATCACGAACGTGGGGATCTCGGTGGCGAAGCTCGCGCGATTCGGGTGGGAGGACGGCACCCGCCGCGTGGTCGACGCCGGGCTGCGGGTGACGAACCTCATCGGGCTCGGACCCTTCGATCTGGCCGAGCCAGACCGGTGGGACGCACAGCGCGAACGCATCGTGCGCGCCCTCGACGCCGCCACCGAGATCGGCGCCGAGTGCCTCGTGTTCACGACCGGTCCCGCGGGCCCGCTCCCGTGGGAGGAGGCGGCCGACGCGCTCGAGTCCGCGCTGGCGCCGGTGCTGCACGAGGCTCGCTCCCGGGACGTGCCGTTCGCGATCGAGCACACGAACTCGCTGCGAGTCGACATCGGCTTCGTGCACACGCTTGCCGACGCGATCGACGTCGCCCGCCGGCTCGACGCCGGTGTGTGCATGGAGGTCAATGCGTGCTGGGCGGAACGCGGCCTCGCCGACACGATCACCGCCGGCGCCGACCGCCTGCGGCTCGTCCAGGTCAGCGACTTCGCGGTCGGCACGCTGTCGACGCCGAACCGTCTCGTCCCCGGCGACGGCGACATCCCCCTCGAGCGCATCCTCGGCCAGGTGCTGGCGGCCGGTTACGCGGGTTGCTTCGACCTCGAGGTCATTGGCCCGCGCATCGAGGAGGAGGGCTACGGCTCGGCGTGCCGGCGCAGCATCGACGCGCTCGGCACGATGCTCGACTCGCTCGGCGCGTAACCCTTGCGGACTGGTAGGCGTCGGAGTAGACGATCCAGGTCGCCGGGGCGCGGGCTTCGGCCTGACGAAAGGGCAGGGTCATGGCAACGACCTCGACCACATCGACGGGGAGCACGCGCAGCGGGCTCCGCTGGGGCGGCATTGGCGGGATCGTCTTCGCGGTCCTCTTCGTCATCGGCTTCTTGTTCATGTCGGATACGCCCGATGGCAATGCGTCGAACAGAGAGTGGCTGAAGTACTTCCGCGACAGCGGGAACCGGCGGATGCTCGTCATCGGCGCGTTGGTGTTGGCGATCGCGGCGATTGGTTTCCTGGTGTTTCTCGGGGTCCTGCGGGAGCGTGTCCGCAGCGCTTTGCCGGCCTCCGAGTGGGTCGCGACGGTGGCGTTCGCGAGTGGATTGACGTTCGTGGCCATGCTCGCCGTATTCGCGCTCGGGCAGGGATCGGTCGCAGCAGGCGTGGTGTTCGGCGACAATCCGGTGCCCCTGGATGCCGACATCATGCGGGCCTTCGTGAGCGCCGGCTTCGGCGCTCTGCTCGTGTTCGGGGCAGCCGCGGCGGGATTGCTCGTCGTGACCACGTCGATCGCGGGTGGTCGTGGGGGGCTCTTGCCGCGTTGGATCGTCGTGACGGGCTACGTGGTCGGCGTCCTCGTAATCGTCGGCAGCCTGTTGTTCTTCCCGTTCATCCTGTTCGTGCTCTGGATGCTTGCGGTGAGCATCGTGATGCTCCGGGGCTCGGGCGCAGCGGCGACGGGCTGAGGCTCTAAGCGACCCATTGCATGGGGCCGAGGTGGTAGTGGCAGCGGGCGAGGAGTCGTTCCTCGCCCCCCGGCCACGTCGTGACGCGCAGCTCCGTGTGCGTGAGGTCGGCTGACGGCTCGAGTCGCAGCCACGCCAGCGGCGCGTCGCCGGTCGCGCGCTGCCCGGCGGTCGCCAGCGAATCCTCGGCCGTGGCGCGCTCTGTGTCGGTGAGGTACTGCCACACGATCGAGTGGAACACGACAGTGGCACGGTCGGGTGCGGGCTCGTCGAGCCGGCGCGCCAGCCAGTCGGGGATGTCGGCGCGGTCGATCGCGACGGGAACGTCGCGCGCGACGTCGATCGCGGCGCGCAGCATCGTGAAGCGCTCGGTCTGGCCCGGCCAGACGTACGAGAGGAGCGTGAGGCGGCCGTCCTCGGAGCGGGCATCGATCGGATCGCGATCGCAGCCGCGCCGTTCGGCGATCGTGATCGGCGCGCCGAAGGGCGGTTGGCCCTCCTCCCAGAGCCCGGCGAAGCGGACCGGCGACGCGGCGTCGCCGTATCCGGTGCCGTCCGACTCGTACCAGTAGCGGTCGAAGCGGAGGTTGAGCCCGGCGCTGCTGCCGACCTCGAGCACCCGCAGCGGGAGCCCGGTGTCACGCGCCACGACGAGGAAGCCGCCGACGAGCGCGGCCGACCGGCCGACCTCGTTCGTCTGCGGCGGCCGTGTGAGCGCGTCGCGAACGGCGTCGGCGTGGGTGTCGAGCACGGAGCAGAGCACCGGCCACGCTGCGCCGGCGTCGCCGTCGCCGCCGACGGACGGGAAGCGCGCCGCGAGCTCGGGCGCTCGCCCGGAGAGGACCAGCCGGTGGACGCCACCGAGGAACCGCAGCGGCACTGCCTCCTCGTAGCTCGTGTCGAGCTGATCGCCGAGGAATCGCCCGACCGGTCCACCGGCGAGGACATCGTCGGCCATGCGCTCGAGGAGGTCGGCGTAGAACGGTGAGCCCATGCCGCTGCAGGCCAGCTGGTGGATGCGGATGATGCCGACGAGCGGTGGCTCGCTCACGTTCGCACCGTACCGGGTAGCGTCCGCGAGTCATGACGCGGAGCGTGCTCGTCACCGGCGGCGCGAGCGGCATCGGGCGCGCCACCGCGGTCCTCCTCGCCCGTGAGGGCGCGGCGGTCACCGTGGTCGACCGCGCCGCCGATGCAGCCGAGGACACGGCGGGCGAGATCACGTCCGCGGGCGGCAGCGCGATCGCGGCGCCGACGGACGTCGGGAACGAAGGTGAGGTGGCGGCCGCGGTGAAGAGCGCGGTCGACGCGTTCGGCGGGCTCGACGGCGTCGTGACCAGTGCGGGCGTCTTCCACGGCGGCGATCTCAAGCCGCTGGGCGACGTCGAGCTCGACGACTTCCTGTTCGTGTTGCAGGTGAACCTCGCCGGCACATTCCTCGCGATCAAGCACGCCGTGCCCCACCTCGTGGAACGACGGGGCGCGATCGTGACGATCGCGTCGACCGCCGCCCTGAAGGGCCACGGGTACGGCTCGGGCTACACCGCCAGCAAGGGCGGCGTGGCCGCGCTGACCCGGTTGGCCGCAGTGCAGTACGGGCCGCAGGGCGTGCGCGTGAACTGCGTCTGCCCGGGCGGCGTCGACACGCCGATGACCGCCGGCACATGGAGGACGCCGGAGGCGCAGGA
>Ga0075423_10000619_pt1 | contig 29210 bp, 18 predicted proteins | sample SoiMethybrSBSTD2_FD_80114 | JGI IMG/M metagenome (GOLD analysis project Ga0075423, IMG submission 80114) | Bulk soil microbial communities from a Populus tree surrounding site in Tennessee, USA - Soil MetaG P. TD hybrid SBSTD2 | ecosystem: Environmental > Terrestrial > Soil > Tree plantation...
AACAGAGTCTTCGACGACCAGAAGTCGCGCCGCGATGCGCCGAGGAGCACGACGAGCAGGGGAATCACTCCGAAGGTCACCGACCAGATGTAGACGAGCTCCCCGCGGTGGAGTCCGTACTGCCAGTGGCCGCCCGCCCCGAGCGCTCCCGGATCGCCGCCGAACCTCGGAAAGAGCCACTCGGTCATCCGCCAGAGCGCGAACGGCGACGCACCGAACGCGCGCGCCGAGTAGAGGTGCTGGCCGCGATAGGTCAGCCGGACGATCTCGGAGAGCGGGAGGATCAGCGGGGCCGCGATCGCCGCGGCGATCGCGCCCGCGAGAAGGCCGGCCACCGCGATCCGGACCCCTCGCGGCCCGCGGCGGCCGGGCGCGCCGAGCCAGCCCGCCAGCGCGACCGCCGCGCAGAACAGCATCGTGAGGAGAGAGATCGCGGGCTCCCCGGCGAGGAGCTGGAGGCCGACCGAGAGGCCGCACGCCGCGGCGGCGGCGAGACGGCGCTTCGTCGAATCCGTGCGAACGAGGTCGATCGTCGCCGCGGCGCACCACGGGAGCCACGAGGCGGCCGGCCCCGCGTTCGCGAAGGCCGAGCCGTAGGACAGCATCATTCCGGAGAACGCGTACGCGATTCCCGAGAAGAACGCGGCTCCCCCGGTGAGCCCGAACCGCGAAGCGAGGGCGCGCGCGCCGAAGAACGCCCAGAGAACGTGGATCAGGTAGTGAAGGTTGAACGCCGACGCCGGAGGCAGGACCTTTTCGAGAAGAAGGGTCGGATACAGCAGCACGGCGTTCGGGTTCGCGAGGAAAGGCTGGACGCCGGAAGCGGTCTCGTTGACGAAGGGAACCTTTCCGGAGGACAGGCTCTCGACGGCGACCCTCCGCCAGGGCCAGTGCGTCAGGTGGGCGTCGCGGAAGACGAGACGCCGGGCTCCGACGATTTCCGGCAGGAGGGGCAGGCAGAACAGGACGATGACCGCGAGGCCCGAGAGGAAGGCGCGGCCTCGGCGGGGCATTCCAAGATTTTAAGCGCGGGCCGCCGCTACAATTCTTCGATGTTTCCAACGGGGCCCGAAGGGGCCCGGCGCGCATGCGCCGTCGTCGTCGCCGCGTTCGCCTTCTTCTGCGCCTGGTTCACCGGATTCTTTCCGCCGTTCTCGAATCCGAACGACCTCTCGCGTCTCCAGATGGTCGTCGCGTTCGTCGAGACGGGCTCGTTCGCGATCGACTCGCAGCTGCCGACGCTCGGAAACCACGAGGACAAGGCGATCGCGGGCGGGCACTTCTATTCGAACAAGGCGCCCGGGCTCGCATTCGCCGCGATTCCGGTCTATCGGCTGCTCCGGCTCGTCCTTCCGCCCCCGGAGTCGCCGACCGCGCCGATCTTCATGCTGCTGCGACTCTTCACCGTCTCGCTCGCCTGCGTGTTCGCGCTCGCGCGTTTTGCCCGCCGGCTCCTCATCCGGCGGGATTCGGAGCCGGCCGCCGCGATCGTTACGTTCGCCGTCGCCTTCGGCACGCCCTTCCTCTACTACGCGCGGTCGTTCTTCGGCCACGCCTGGACGGCCGCGCTCCTCTTTCTCGCCTGGGACACGCTCACCGGTTCCTCGGACGAAGGGAACGCGAGGGGAAACCGGCGGGTCGTGGCCGCGGGGTTCCTCGCCGGCTGGGCGCTGATCTCGGAGTACACCGTTGCGCCGGTCTTTCTGGCGGTCGCCGTTCGGGCCGCGGCCGGTCCGCCGGGGCGCGGCCGCGCCGCGAAGCTCCTCTCCTTCGCCGCCGGCGCGGCTCTGCCGCTCGCGCTTCTCCTCGTCTACCAGGCGGTGTGCTTCGGCTCGCCGTTTCTTCCGTCCTACGCACGCGAGGCGTATCCGGCCTACGCCGAGCTCGCACGGCGGCGCTTCTTCGGGTTCGGGATCCCGAGCCCGAAGGTGGCGCTGGCTTACTTCTTCCATCCGGCGCGTGGCATCCTCCTGTACTCGCCTTTCTTCCTCTGGGCCGGCGTCGGTTTCGCCCGCTGGTGCCGAGACCGGAGGCAGCGCGCCGACGGAGTCTTCGCCCTCGCGGCCACGGTCACGACGTTTCTCCTGCTGACCGCCTACCCCAACTGGCACGGCGGCTGGGCGCTCGGAAGCCGTTACCTCCTTCCGCTCCTCTTCCTGCCGGCGCTCGCCCTCCCGTGGGCGCTCAAGACTCCACTCTCGAAGGGCCTGTTCGTGGCGGCGACGGTGTTCTCGGCGGCGACTCACCTCCTCGAGACCTCCTCCTGGCCGCACTTTCCGGTGGACCTCTGGTGGCCGCCGGCCGCCGCCTCGACGTGGTTCCTCGCGAGGGGCTGGGTCGCGCCGAACCTCGGGACCATCGCGGGGGTCGCCCCCTTCGCCGCACACCTGCTTCCCGCGGCGGCGGCCGCGATCGCGTTTCTCGTCTCCGTTCGGTCCGCGAAGCCGCTCGTCCCGGCGGCTCCCGCGGGCTTCGTTCTGGGGATCGCGCCGCTGCTCTTGCTCTGCCTCTTTCCACCGGCTCCGACGTACACCGCTCGGCTCTGGCGGTCGGCCGTCTTCGGCGCCTATTCGGGACGGGATCCCGATCGGACGGAGCTCTCCCGGGTCGTCGACTCGGCGTCGACCCCGGACGAGAGACGGCAGGCCCTCGGGACCTGGCGGGCCTACGGGCCGCGTCCCTGAGGGCGCTCCGCTGCCGCGGGCGGAGCGAGGATCTCGAACACCTTCCACCGGGCGATGAACCGGCCGCCGCGCAGGATCCCCGTCCGCGAGGCGAAGAGCAGACGGAACGACGAGAGAGGGGGCACCGAGACTCCGGCCTGATCGAGGCCCTTGCCGTCGAAGTCGTAGAGCCGGGACTGCATGGTGCGGAAGTAGGCCGGCGTCGGCGCAAACCCCGAAGCCGTCGTCTCGAGGGGCGGCGGCTTACCGATGTACTCGGAGTAGTCGTTCAGCCTCGGCACGAGATCGGTCGCGAGCACCCAGCGCGCGCGGTGATCGCGGGCGATCCGGAGAGCCTGTTCCTCCGAATCGGAGAGGAAGAACCGGATCGAGTCGATGAATCCGTAGCCGAAGTTGTTCGCGACGACGGGTTGCTCGGTCTCGTAGAGGAGGAGGTGACCGAGAGACCATGGCGCGAGAACGGACCCGGCGCGGGCGAGCTCCGGCGGATACGGTGGGGAGAGCAGGCGCGGATCGTACGCATCGACGGTCTTCGGAAGAGCGTCGTGCATCCAGGCGAGCGTCGCGAAGAGGTCCGAACCGGCCGCCCGCTGGCTGCGTAGCTCCTCTGCGATCCCGGGGATCATCGGCAGTGCGAGGGCAATCCCGACGAGAGCGGCGATTCGGGCCCGCGGCGGCCGCGCGGCGGCGCGCGTCCGGCGCCGGATCGCGGCGGCGGCGAGCCGGGCCGCTTCGACGAGCGAGAACGCGCAGAGCGGAACGGCGTAGTAGACGTTCAGACGCTGGGAGACGGCCAGGAAGACGGTGACGATTCCCCAGATCGCGAGCGCGAAGTGGACCCCGGGGCGACGGCCCGCAAGACCGCGGCGGATCCAGAGCGCGATCGCCAGGGGGACGAGGAACATCGCGAACGAGAGCTGCCGGAGAGGCTGGCCGATCCCGTCGGCGAAGAGCGGGCGGGCTTCGAAGATCCCCTTCAGCCACGACCTCGGATAGGAGATGTAACCGCCGTCGCCCGAGACTTCGCGGGTCTTTCCGGCGACGTATCCGATTCCTCCCGCGAAACTCGCGAGGATCTCGCGCGCGAATGGAAGGAGAACGAGAACGGTCACGCCGAGGAACGCGATCCGGAGCAGGAGCCCTCGCCTCGGGAGGCACCGACGCGCGACCCCCCGGGCCGTGTCGAGGAGAACGACCCCCGCCGCGAGCGCCGCGAGGAAAAGCGGCTGGAAGAACCCGAACGACACGTACGTGAGCGGCACCTTCAAGCCCCGCGTCCACGCCGCGGTCGCGAGGAGCACGATTACCGCAGGGAGCGCGAGCGTGAGCACCGCGGCGCGGAAGACGAGTGAGCGGGTGCGGAGCGACTCCACGAAGAGCGCCAGCGCGAAGATGGCGCCCCAGTAGATCGCGCCGTGCCATGCCAGCACCGCGAGCGCGAGCGTGATGCCGGCAAGCCCCTCCCGACTCGCGTTCCCGACGCCGGAGGGCCGTTCGCGACTCACGACGTACGCGAGGAGGGCAGCGAGGCCGAAGAACGACTCCGCGAGGTTCTGGTCGACGTGGCCGAACTGCGAGTAGAGGATGTGCCCGGGGGAAACCGCGAGGAAGATCGCCGCGGCCGCGCCGGCCCACGCTCCATGGAGACGGCGGGCGAGCAGTCCGGCGAGCACGATCGAGCCCGCGGCGAAGAGAAGCGGCACCCAGGCCGCATTCCGCTCGACCGCCTCCCGCGGCGCGCCGGGGCCGTGGAGAACGCGCGAGGGAAGGGCGAGCGCAAGGTCGAAGAGCGGCGGCCAGATCGCGACGCCGCCCTTCGGAAAATTCATGAGCGGGTCGAAAACGATCGTGCGGGGAAAGTGGGCGACCGCGAACCGCGCCCGCCGCAGGTGGTAGTAGTCGTCGCTCGAAACCGCATGGGTGCGCGCGCCATCCCGGAGCTGACGGTACGTTCCGAGGCGAAGAACCGTTCCGATCAGGACGGCGGCGCCGAGGCCGAGGAGGAGGACGGCCCGCCGCGATGCCATCAGCTTTCATGATACGGGACGGTTGCACCTTCTCCCTCCGGGAGAGGGTTCCGGGGTGAGGGCGGTGCGTTTGCCGGGGCGGTCCCGCATAATGGTTGGACAACGTGAAGCTGTCCGTCCTGATCCCCGTCTACAACGAGGTGCGCACGATCGACGAGATCCTCCGCCTCGTGACGAGGGTCGAGATCGAGAAGGAAGTGATCGTCGTCGACGACGGCTCGGCGGACGGCACCCGAGAGATCCTGAAGCGTTGGGACGGAAGGCACGGCGTGCGCGTGATCGTCCATCCTCGCAACCTCGGGAAGGGCCGGGCAGTCCGGACCGCGATGGCGGAGGCGCGCGGGGAGATGCTCGTGATCCAGGACGCCGACCTCGAGTACGACCCCGCCGAATATCCGGTGCTCCTCCGACCCATCGAGGCCGGCCGCGCCGACGTCGTCTACGGATCGCGCTTCTTCGGGAGCTCCGAGCGCCGGGTCCAGTTCTTCTGGCACACGGTCGGGAACCGGCTCCTGACCCTGATTTCGAACGTCTTCACCAACCTGAACCTGACGGACATGGCAACCTGTTACAAGGCGTTCCACGCCCGAGTCGTTCCGGCGCTCGACCTCGAGTCGAAGCGATTCGGGGTCGACGCGGAGTTCACCGTGAAAGTGGCGCGCGGAGGTTTCCGCATCTTCGAGGTGCCGATCTCGTACTTCGGCCGCTCGATGGCGGAGGGGAAGAAGATCCGGCTGAAGGACGGGTTCTCGGCGCTCGGCGCGCTCGTCAAGCACTCCCTCGCGCCGCGACCCGCGAAGAGGATGCGCGCGGCCCCGGCCGGATCGGAAGCGGCGGCGCCGGACTCCGCCGCGGGGGAGCGCCCGGCCTGAGACCGACGTCGGCACCCGCCCGATGACCCGGCGCGCGGCGACGGCACTGGCCGCCGTTGCGCTCATACTTCTCTCGGTTTACCTCGTTCGCGATCACACGCGGGACGACTCGCTTTCGGCCGATGAGCCCGTCCACATCCTCTCGGGATGGTTCGAAGTCTTCGCGAGGAACGCGATCGTGAACATCGAACACCCGCCGGTCGCGAAAATGCTTGCGGGTCTCGCCCTCGGCTCTCTTTCCCTGCCGCCCCCGCCGGCGTCCATTCCGATGGGAACCCGCTTCACCGACTTCGGCCACGCATTCCTGTTCGAGAACCGCGTGTCTCCCGACGCCATCGCCGCCGCGGCGCGCGCGCCGTTCCTCGGCGTGCTCGCGCTGCTCCTCGTGCTCGTTTTTGCCGCGGCGAATTCCCGGTATGGAGCGGCGGCCGGCCTCTTCGCCCTCGCCCTCCTCGCTCTCGATCCGAACTTCGTTGCGCACGCGGGCGTCGTCCACACCGACGTCGCCGCGGCGGCCGCTTTCCTCGCGACCGTTCTCGCGTGGGAGTCCGCGCGGCGGAGGCCGACGCCCGTTCGCGTCGTCGCCGCCGGCGTGGTGCTCGGCCTCGCGCTCGCGACGAAGTTCTCCGCCATCCTCCTCCTCCCGATCCTGCTGCTGCAGTCGCTCATCTCCGCCCGGAGGGAGGCTTCTCCCGGGCGGGCCGCCCTTCTGGCCACGCTCCGGCTGGGCGCCGCGGGGGCCGTCGCGCTCGCGACCGTGCTCCTCGTCTATGCACCTCTGACGTCACGGATGGACCCCGAGTACCAGCGGCGCGTCATTCACGAGATGGTGGCCGGCCGCGGCGCGCCGCGCCTCTCCGCCGCAATCGAGTCGCTCGTCGGGGTTTCCCGCCCTCTCGCGCACTACTTCGGCGGCCTCGCGTCGGTCCTCCGCCAGAGCGCCGTCGGGGGGGGAGTGAACTTCCTCTTCGGAAAGGTCTCCGTTCACGGGTTCCCTGCGTACTTCTTCGTCGTGTTCGCGCTGAAGAGCACGCTCGCGTTCCTCCTCGTGACCGCGCTCGCCGTCGTTCTCTCTCTGCGCCGCCGGTCGGAGCTTCGCGAGGAGGGCCGACTCTTCCTGCTGCCCGTCGCCGTCCTGTTCGTCGCCTCGATCGGATCGGCGTACAACATCGGCATCCGTCACATGCTTCCGGCCTATCCGTTCCTCGCGCTCACCGCGGCGGCGATCTTCGCGCGCGCGTCTCGTGCCGGCGGCGGCGCCGAGGCTCGCCGGGCGCCGATCGCGGCGGTCGCGCTCGCGCTCCTGCCGGTTCTTTCCGCTTACGAGCTCCTGCGGATCCACCCGCACGAGCTGTCCTACTTCAACGTCCTCGCGGGCGGTCCGGAGCGCGGACGCCGGATCCTCTCGGACTCGAACGTCGACTGGGGCCTCGACCTGAAGCGCCTCTCGGCCGAGCTCTCGCGGCGACGTGTGGTCGATCCCACGATCGTCTATTTCGGGGGGGACGACGTGTTGTATCGGACGGGGGTGCCCGACTTCGCGGCGGATCCCCGCGTGCGCGGAAGCCTCGTCGCCTTCTCCGCGTTTCCGCTCGCGGTCGGACCCGAGTTCCACGACTATCACGGCCAGCACGCGGTCGCCGGCGCCCTGCGGCGACTCCGCGCGGACGTCGAGAGACGCGGCCGGCCCGTGGGGCGAGTCGGCTATTCGATATATCTTTTCGAGCTTCCCATCCGGAACTCGGAACGCGGAGCTCGGAACACGCGATGAAACTGTCGGTCGTAATCCCCGTCTACAACGAAGAGGAGACGGTCCGGGAGATCGTCTCGCAGGTCCTGGCCGTGCCGATCGAGAAGGAGATCCTGATCGTCGACGACGGCTCGACCGACGGTACCCGGGACGTCCTGAAGGAGCTCGACGGGAAGAACGGCATCCGCGTCTTCCTCCAGCCGAGCAACCAGGGCAAGGGCGCGGCGGTCTCCGTCGGATTCCGCTACGCGACGGGCGACGTGGTCGTGATCCAGGACGCCGACCTGGAGTACGACCCGCGCGAGTACATGAAGCTGATGGACCCGATCGAGAGCGGACACGCCGACGTCGTCTACGGCTCCCGGTTTCTCGGCGGCGGAGCGCGTCGGGTCCTCTACTTCTGGCACACGGTGGGCAACCGTTTCCTGACGCTCGCGTCGAACATGTTCACCAACTTGAACCTCACCGACATGGAGACCTGCTACAAGATGTTCCGGCGCGAGGTCGTCCAGTCGCTCAAGATCGAGTCGCGACGCTTCGGTATCGAGCCGGAGATCACCGCCAAGGTCGCGCGGCGCGGGTATCGAATCTACGAGGTCCCGATCTCGTACTACGGGCGCACGTACGAGGAAGGGAAGAAGATCGGGTGGCGAGACGCCTTCTCGGCGCTCGCGACGATCGTGCGCCACGGACTTCGGGAGACCGAGGATCCCCGAAACGTCGGCCACGTCACGCTCGCGCGGATGGCGAGGCTCGAACCCTACAACCGCTGGCTCGTCTCCCGCTTCGAGCACTCCGTCGGACGCCGGGTTCTCGAGATCGGAGCCGGCTTCGGGAACATCACCCGACACCTCAAGGGACGCGAGCTCCTCGTCGCTTCGGACCTCGATCCGGTCGCGCTCGAGCACCTGAAGGGCGTCTTCCGCGACGACCCGTCCGTCCGCGTCGCGTCGTACCGATTTCCGCTCGACGACTCCGCGGGGAAGGAGATCCGCGCGCTCGGCGTCGACACCGTCGTATGCCTGAACGTCCTCGAGCACATCGAGAACGACCGCTCGACGCTCGCCGACCTGCACGCGGCGCTCCGCCCGGACGGCCGCCTCGTCCTCCTCGTACCCGCGTTTGCCCGTCTCTACGGCACGCTCGACGAGCACCTGCACCACTTCCGCCGCTACGAGAAGGCCGAGCTCGAGCAGAAGATCCGCGAGGCGGGCTTCGATCTCGAGGACGTCAAGTTCGTCAACCGGCCGGGCATCTTCGGGTGGTGGCTGAACGGCCGGGTGCTCCGCAGGCGGGTCCTGCCGCGCGGACAGCTCCTCGCGTTCAAGCTTCTGATGCCGATGTTGAAGCGCGAGGAGAAGAACCCGCCGCGCTCCGGTCTGTCTCTCCTCGCGATCGCGCGAAAGCCCGCTTAGCCGCGGCTCCGCCGGTCGGCCTCACGCTCTCGTCCAAACGGCGAGGAGCATTTCCCGACTTTCCATGACGCGTCGCATGAGGCCTCTCCGCAAAAGCACGGGAGCGAGGGCCGGCCGGTAGGACGGCGGGACGAGAAAAAAGACCCGTCCCCCGGCGCCGGCGCGATCGAGAGCGCGGGAAAGGGCATCGAGGTCCGCGGGAGTCGGCCACCGGGGCACCGACCAGCCGGGATGCCGCTCCTGCTCGAGAGGGAAGGCGTGGACGGGAATCGCGAGCCGGCCGCGGTCGGCGGCGAGCCGCGCCGGGAGATAGAAGTGAGCGCCGGCGAAGAGGACGTCGCCGGGGCGCGCGGTCTGCTCGATGAAGTCGAGGGCTCTCGCGGACGGGGGAGGCTCCCGCGGCGTCGCGAGCAGCATCACGGATGACGCCACGGCCACGGCGATCGCGGCGAGCGAGGCGATACGGGCCGTGCGGCTCTTCTCCGCCGCGCGGGCGATCATCCACATCCACACCGGCAGGATGGCCATTTCCGTGCGCCCGGCGAAGGCGACCGGGCGTGCGATCGACGCGAAGACGACGCTGCCGAAGAAGAGGACGAGGAAAGCGGAGCCTCGGCGCACGTCGACGTCGGCGTACCAACGCCGCGACAGGGCAACCGAGAGAATCAGGGTCAGGAAGATGCCCGCCGCGACGAGAGCGGTCGGAAGCGGAGGGCCGAACGGGCGCGGGATGTCGCCGGCGCCGCCGAGCGACGACAGGATTCCGGTGACGAGCTCGGACGCCGGCTCGTGCATCCAGGCGACGGCCTCGCGCGGCTGGCGCGCCATGATCGGAACCCAGAAGCCGAAGAGCGACGCTCCGGCGGCAAGTACGAGCGCCGATCGCCGGCGCTTCTCCGCGATCGCGACGATCGCGACGGCGCCGACGACGAAGATCCCCAGATAGTGCGTGTAGAGGATGGCCGGAGTCAGCAGGAAGAGGCCCGCCGACAGACGCGGGCGCTCGGAGCCGAAGAGCGCGAGGAGGAAGACCGCGAGGCCGAGCAGGGCGAGAAGAGCGTAGGCGCGGGCCTCCGCGGCGTAGAGGAGGAGGAGCGGCGAGGCCGCCGACAGGAGCAGAAACCGCCGTCTCGACGGTCCCGCCGGCAGCGCGAGCGCGCCGGCGAAGAGCGCGAGGGTCGCCGCGAAGGGAAGCGCCCGCGCCGCGACGTCGGAGGAGAAAAACCGCTCGCCGGCGTAGACGAAAGGCTTCTCGAGAACGTAGAAGAGCGGCGGCCCCGAGTCATTCTCGAGCACCGCGGCGAGCGCCGCAACCGGGAGGCGCGCGGCCCAGATCGTGAACAGCTCGTCGAACCAGAGCGGCCGCGCGACGAGAAGCCCGATGCGGCCCGCGATCGAGAGGACGATGATGAGAAAGACGACTGCGGCCGCGGTGCGGGATCGGTTTTGCGCGGGCAGAGCGATGCTTTATCCTACTCTCCGACTCCGGGCTTCCAAGAAGTTGTCGAATCTAAGGCGATGATGGGTAATCCTCCGTCGGAAAATCGCGAAAGCTGATCCCTTCCGCTTGATTTCCCGAGCCGAACCCACCTCCTCATGGTGGACGCGCGTCTTGCCCGGGACTCTTTTCGCTGCGCTCGTGATCGTCGTCTACGCCGATCCGCTGCTGATGCGCCGGAATTTCGTCGGCCGGGACCTCCTCGTCTACAACCTGCCGATGGAGAAGACCGTTCACGACGCGTACTCCCGGGGAGCGCTTCCGGTCTGGAGTGCCGAGATCTCGGGCGGGCGTCCGCTCGCCCCGAACCCGAACGCCGGCGCCCTCTATCCGGTCCGCGCGGTGCTCGGACCCCTGTCGTTCCCGGCGGCGGCCCGGGTCTTCCCGGTCCTCCACTGGATCGCGGCAGGGATCGGGATGATGGCCCTCCTGCGCGCGATCGGGGCGTCGCACGCCGGCTCCTGGATCGGCGCCGTGACCTACGTGATCTCCGGGGTCGGCGTGTCGGAAGTCTTCTATCCGCACATTCACCCGGGTATGGCTCTCCTTCCCTGGGTCGTGTGGGCCGTGGCGCGTCCCGGCGCGAACCGGGGAGCAAGGCTGCTCGTCCTTTCGCTTCTGTTCGGGTTGCTGTTTCTCGCGGGAGACGTCTTCACCGGCGCGATGGCGATCGTCGCCTGTGCGCTATGGATCCTCGTCGAGGGAGACCGCTCCGAGAGGACCGGAAATCTCGTTCTCCTCGGGTTGGCGCTGGTGCTCGCGGGCCTGATCGCACTGCCGCAAATCCTCGCCACCGCGCTCTGGGTCCCCGAGACGAATCGCGCCGTGACCGGAATGAAGCTGCGGGACTCGCTCTTCTTCTCGATCCACCCGCTGCGGCTGCTCGAGCTCGTCATTCCGTATCCGCTCGGTTTCACCTGGACTCTCGAAAGCTCGGACATCTGGGGTTGGACGGTGTTTCGCGGCAAAGCCATGGGGATCTTCAGCACGCTCTACGCCGGCGCGTTCGCGGTCATCGCGCTCGTGACTGGGTGGAAGCTCGACTCGCGGGGCGCGAGGTTTGCGCGCCTCCTCTTCGTGCTCGCGCTCGTCGTCTCCGTTCTCCCGAGCCTCGTTCCCGTGAGCTGGGAGCGGCTGCCCTCTCCGATTCCGCTCCGGAATCCGGAAAAATTCGCCGTCGCGTGGACGTTCGCCCTCGCCCTTCTCGCCGGCCTCTCGCTCGACCGTCTCCGGCGGGTCGGCTGGCCGCGCTGGACGTTCGCCGTCGCGGTCTCGCTCACACTCCTCGCGGTCGGAATCACGATCTTCCGGCGGCCCGTCTCGCGCTGGGCCGTCGCCGCGATCCAGGGAGATCCAAAACACGCCGAGGCGGCGGCCGCACAAATGCCCAAAGCGGCCGCGGAGGGAGGTCTCCTCTGGATCGCGACCGTCGTGGCGCTCGATCGGCTTCGAAGGCCGCGCCGTGCCGACGCCGTCGCCGCGATCGTTCTCCTGACGCTCGTCCCGATCGAGGCGAACCGGAAAATCGCGCGGAGCCTTCGCGAGCAGGAGGTCTTCGCGCCGACCCGCTTCGCCCGCTATCTCGATCGCGAGGATCGGCGGCATCTCTACCGGGCGATCGGGGTGTCGCTCTATCGCGGGGCGCAGAGCAGCGCGGTGATCCCGAGCCCCGACGACGAGTACACCGACCGGGCCCGCCGCGCGTGGGTCCACTACACGCCCGCCCTCTGGGGGCGCGGGATGGTCTTCAACTCCGACTTCGACGTGGGCGACTTCTCCCGGGTCGAGAGTCTCCGGAAGCTCTCCCTGGTCGCCGCCGCATTCACGGACTCGGAGCGCCTGTTCGGAAGTCTGGCCCTTCGCTGGGCCATCCGCTTCCGCGGCCAGGACCCGTTGCCGGGATTCCACCTGGTCGGAGGCGACCTCCTGCAGGAGTGGGACGAGCTCCCGACGGCGCTCCCCGCGATCCGCCTCGCGGAAGGATGGCGCGAGGAGAGCTCCGCGCTCGACGCTTTGAACGCCCTGCCCCGTCTCGGGAACTCGGAGATCATTCTGGAGACCGGCCGCCGGAGCGCGGGGCGCGCCCGCCCCGGGACGGTTCGCGTTCTCGTCGACCGGCCCGAGACTCTCCGGGCCCAGGTGGATTCTCCCGATCCGGCATGGCTCTTCGTCCTGCGCGGCTACTGGCCGTATCGAACGGTCGAAGTCGACGGCCGCGCCGTCGACACCGTTCCGGCTCAGGTCGCCTACTCGGCGATTCCGATACCCGCCGGCCCTCACACCGTCGAATGGCGGGAACGAGTCCCGGGTCTAGAGCTTTCGCGGTGGGGTCCGATCCTGTTCGTTCCGCTCGCGGTCGGACTCCTTGCCCGCGACCGGAGACGTCGGAGGCGCGTTTGAAGAAACTCCGGCTGATCGCGGTCCTTCTTTCCGGAGCGCTCGCGTCCGCGTGTGCTCCAAAGAAACAGCAGAGCCTCGTCGATCCCCAGGCGACCGCCGACTTGACCCGCTCGCCGGAGAAGTGGCTCGAGATGGAACCGGTCCGGTTCCTTCGGGACTACGTCCGCATCGACACGAGGCAGGAACGGGGGGAGCGGGAGGGAGCCCTGTTCCTGAAAGACTTCTTCGACTGCGCGGGCATCGACTCGGAGATCGTCTGCCCCTCTCCCGGCCGGTGCAATCTTCTCGCGAGGCTCCCCGGGAAGCGCCGCAAGGGAGCCCTTCTCCTCTTGAACCACATCGATGTCGCGCCGGTCGCCGGCACCGAGTGGAAGGACTTTCCCCCGTTCGAAGGCGGAATCAAGCGGGGCTATCTCTACGGCCGCGGCGTGTACGACATGAAATCACTCGCGACCGTGCAGGCCCTCGCGATGCGCAACCTGAAAGCTCACGGGATCGTTCCGCAGAGCGACATCCTCTTCCTGGCGGAGGCGGACGAGGAAACCGGGCATCGCTGGGGAGCGCGGTGGTTGGTCGAGCATCGCCCCGAGTGGTTCCGGGGCGTCGCCGCCGTGATCAACGAAGGCGCCGTGATCGAGGTCGTGCTCCGCGACCCGCGCTTCTGGGGGATCGAGACGGTCCAGGCGGGCTACGCGACGGCCGAGTTCGAGGCACCGACCCGCGCGCCTTTAGACGACCTCATCGCCAAGTGGAAGAAGCTGAACGCGCCGACCGTGGAGCCCCATCCGCACGTCCGGCTCGGCTTCGACATCCTGGCGAACCACCTGACGAGCCCGCTGACCGACCCGCTGCGGCACCTGGATCGGGTACGGAAGAATCCGGCCGAGCTCGCGATTCTCCCGGACCGATATGCGAGCTTTCTCGAGCCCCGCATCTACTGGTCGGGCACCATGCCGAACGTCGGTGGCCAGCCCGGCTTCATCCTGCTCGTCATCATCTCGACCCCTCCCGGGATCGCCCCGACGCCGTTCTTCACGGCCGTTTTGAAAGACGCCGACCGTCTCGGGGTCCAGACGACTCTCTCCTTCGACGGCGGAGTGACGATCGCCAGCCCCTATCCGACGCCCTTCACCGAGCTCCTGCGACGCGTCACCCAGGCGCACTTCCCCGGAGTCCCTTTCGGACCGATCCCGACCTACGACTCCTACACGACGTCGGTCTGGCTGCGCCAGAAGGGCTTCCCGACGTACGGCTATTCCTCGATCCCGATGAACATTACCGACGCCGTCCGGCGCCACGGCAACAACGAACGGGTATACCTGCGCGATTACATGAACGGGGTCACCCTGTTTCAGGACGTTCTGGAGGAGTTCGCCCTGAACCCCGCCCCGACTGATTTGTCACCGATAAGACTTGAAAAGTGACAAAAACATGAACTAGACTAAAGTCGTAGAGACTGAACCCAAAAGACTTAGAAGCCTCGAACCGTGGCCTCCGACTTGCGAGGAAAGTGTCCAAACCATCGGCATGGGCCAGATGAGGGAAAAGGAATAGAAACAACGAAGGACCTGAGGAACTAGGAGGAAAGATGAAGAAGCGGGAAAGCGGGTTTACTCTGATCGAGCTGTTGATCGTCATCGCGATCATCGGCATCCTGGCGGCCATCGCGATTCCGAACCTCTTGAACGCGGTGCAGCGCGGCAAGCAGAAGCGGACGATGTCGGACATGCGGACGATGGCGACCGCCGTCGAGGCGTATGCGGTCGACAACAACTTCTATCCGTCGGGCGACTGCGCGGGCAAGTTCACGAACATCGCGACCATCATGAACGACTCGTCTCTGTCGGTGCTCTCGCCGACCTACATCGCGAACCCGGTGCGGCGCGACGGCTGGAGCAAGTTCATGTACTTTGCGACCCAGGGAAACAACCAGGAGTACGGTTTCCGGTCTTACGGCCGCGACAACTCGGTCACCACGGCGGCATGCATCACGACGACGAACTTCAACGACGACATCATCTACGCCAACGGCGGTTTCCTGCAGTGGCCGGAAGGTTCCCAGAACTAGTTACCAAAACCCGTTCGCGAAAAAGCCCCGGACGTCCGGGGCTTTTTTTTCGCCCGCTCGGTTCGTCACTCTTCCGCCGGCCGGTACTCCCAGATCTGAACCGCGCCGCGGAGGTCCGTCGGCCGTTCTCTCTCGACGGCGACGAGACGGAAGTCTCGAAACGCGGAGCCGGCCGAGCCCGCGCCCGGCCGCCCTCGACCTCCCTCGAAATACGCCCGCCACCAGAACGTCGACGTCATGAGCCGCGTCGGAGAGGTCGAACCGGGCTTCTCGAAGGCGGAGCGGGGAAAGCCGCTCGTTTCCGCATGCCCGGCGAAGAAGGGAACGGGATCCTGGAGGATCACGAACCGGACCCCGTTCCACCGACAGTAGTCGGCGACCGCCTTTTCCCGCGGCGACAGGAGAATCCCGCGCGCGTTTTCGAACTCGGTGCGCCGGCCCATGATGCCGAAGTTGTCCATCAGGACTCCGCGCCCCGCGAGGACGTTGAAGAGATGTCCCCAGGACCACGGCGAGACGACGCGGCCGGGCGCATTCGATCGGCGGACGAAATCGGCAGCCCGGACCATCGCGATCGCGTCGGCCTCGAGAGGGGGGGCGGGGCGGATCACGCGACCGGCCGAAAGGAGGAGCGAAGGCGCCAGCAGAACGGTCGCGAGAAGCCAGACCGAGCGCGAGAACCCGCGGTCGCGCAAATCAGAAACCGCGATTCCGCCCACGACCGCTGCGAGTGGCCCGGCCACCGCCAGAAAGCGCATCGACGAGATCGCGAGCGCGACGTAGGCGAGCGTGAAGAACAGGAGCGTCCCGCGCCTTCCGACTCTCCAACGGGGATCGAAGACGGCGGCCGCGGAGACGAGGGCGCCGCCGCCGAGCAGGCAGAAGTCGGCAAAGGGGACGCTCTCGGGGCCGAAGAAGAGTGGCTGGAACTCCACGATCGACGAGAACCACGGATCGCCGCCGAAAAAGCGAGACCCGGACAGGAAGGATTCGACGGCCGCCGGAAAGGCGGCGAGCACGATCGCGCCGATCGCGCCCGCGGTGACGATCGCACCTCCGAAGGGGAGCGCGCGTCGCTTCGCGATCGCGATCACGACGCAGGCGGCAGCCGCTCCGGCGAGGACGGCGGCATGGGGGATTCCGAGATACCACGCTTCGTCGGGATATCCCGGCGGCCTCAAAAGCCGGTAGATCAGGATAAATCCGGCGGCGAGAGCGAAACCGAGAGCCGCTCCCATGAAGCGGAAACCCTCGCGCTCCGCGAAGAGGAGAAGCGCCATCATCGCGAGGATCCCGGCGATGAGACTCGCCGGCTGGACGAGCAGAGCCGTCACCAGGGCGAGCCCGAAGAGCGCTCCGTCCCGGTAGGCGATTCTCGGGGATCCCGCGCGGTTCAAATGGCCCACCGAGGCCGCGACGGCGATAACGATCGGAAACTCGAGGAAGTGATGATCGATCGCACCCAGTCGGGATTTGTCGAGGAAAAACGTCGCGACCGTCACGCCGAGACCGGCGAGGGTCCCTGCGAGGAGGCTGCGTCGCGCGAGCCAGCCGGCGATCACCGCCGCGGCGAGCGACGCGATGATGGGAGGAAACCAGGTCGCGATGGCGAGGGCGCGGACCGCACTTCTCCCGCCCGCCGCCCGCGCGAGTGCCCCCGCGAGCATGTCGTAAAGGGGAGGCCACGGGCAGAACGCGCCGTGTGAGCCGCGGTTCACGTCGAAGTCGAGCACGCGAAAGGGGCGCGCGGCGGAGTAGGCGATCCGCTTCGCGTGGTACATCTCGTCGAACGGCGCGAACTGCGGGACGCCGTTTGCGAACGCGGTCGAGAGGTTCGAGATCCGGAGAACAAACGCGACGAGGAAGATGACCGAGCCGGCGACGAGAGCGGAGACGGGCACGGAAGCCCGAGTCGTCCTCGTGCTCAAGGGCGAATCGTCGGAGATTGCCGTGAGTCCGTCGTGAAGGTCGTCGCGCCGATCATCTGATCTATTATTGGCGAAAGGTCCCATCCGACGAAGAGCCTCGGAATCCGGGTCTCAACGGAAAATGCAACAACCGCCGAGCCCTCCGTCACAATCGACCCGCATCGTCGTTCTCCTCGTTCTCTTCTCCGCTTTCACGATCTTCCTCAAGCTGCCGTCTCTCGCCTTCCCGCACGACGAACCGGACGAGGTCGTTTACTGGAGCGTCGCGCAGAACCTGCTCGAGCACGGCGACTACACTCTTCGCGGCGCCGAGATCCTGAAGCGGCTCTCGCCGGCGATCTACGACCGGCCTCTCTTTCACCATCCGCCGCTCTATCCAATCCTTCTGACGCCGTTCGTCGCCCTTGATGCAAAGCCGGCGGCGGTCATGATTTCGTGGTTCGGCCACCTTCTCTGCCTGCTGTCGGTCGGAATCGTCGGATGGACCTTACTCGCTCGAGGCGAGGGTTCGGGGGAGACACTCTGGCTCCTGCTTCTCGGCGTGGCGACGGACCCGCTGCTGACGCTCGTGTCCCGCAAGTTGTGGATCGACGGTCTGCTCGCGGGTCTCGTGGCGTTCGGGCTCGCTCTCGTGTGGGCGGCGCTCGTCTCCCGACGCCGCCGGCTTCTTCTCGTCTCGGCGGGCGTCGTCCTCGGCCTCGCGGGCCTCGCGAAGTTGCCGGGCCTGCTCGCGGCGCCCGTGGCCGCGATGCTCGTCTGGACCGGAGGTAGAAGCCGTCGAGAGCGGGCCCGCGATCTGTTGCTCGTTGCGGTGCCCTGCGCTCTCCTGGTCCTCCCCTGGCTCCTGGTCTTCCGGGCGACTTATGGAACCTTCACGCCCGCGTGGGTCCGACCCGACGCCTGGGCCATCCGGCACTATCCATTCCTCGCGATCGCCGTCGGGAGGCCCTGGTACTACTACGCGGCGAAGCTGGCGATCGCCGAGCCCGTCGCGCTCGCCGGTCTCGCGTTGCTGCTCCGCCGGCCGCGTGCGCTGAATCCTGCGAGCTTCGCGGCGCCGGTGTGGCTCCTTCTCTGGCTCGTCGCGTACACGATCCAGAGCGTCGGCGGCCACGGCTTTCTCATGCGCTACGTAGCGCCGGCCGTCCCCGCGCTCTATGCAACCCTCGCATTCGCCCCGGAGCCGGGCCGGTTTGCGCGGCCGATGATCGCGCTGGCCATCCTCTACGGAGCGATCGAGAGCGCCGTGTATCTCCTGAGCGAACATTTCGACGAGCTCTTCAGCTTTCCGGAGCTCGCGAACCTGGTCCGGTTCTGATTTTCGGCGGGTTGTCCACCGATCATCGTCTGAGATCCCGGTAGAATCTCTCGTGTCCTTGCGCCGTCGGCTCTCGAGCTATCTCGCGGCGGCGGCCCTCCTCCCGTCACTTCTCTGGCTCGGTCCGGCGCTCGTCTCCCGACGCGCGCCCTCGTTCCGCGACCAGGGAGATTTCTTCTATCCGCTGAAGCTCTACACGGTGGACCGCCTGCGAAGCGGCGAGATCCCGCTGTGGAATCCGCTGTCGGGCGCGGGCGAGCCGTGGCTCGGCAACGGACAGTCCGGCGTCTTCTATCCGCCGACGCTCCTCTTCCTGCTGCCCTTCCCCGGTGTCGCCGCCCTTCTGTTTCTCCTCGCCCACTTCGCGGTCGCGGCCTGGGGCATGCGGCGCTTTTTTCGCCAGGAGGGCGTCTCCGATGCGGCCGCGCTCTTCGGGACCGCCGTCTTCGTCGCCTCCGGGTTCACCGCTTCGCTCTCGGCGTTCTGGAATCACTTCGGCGCGTGGTGTTACCTGCCGGCGATCGCGTGGATCGCCCGCTCGGGCATCCGATCGCGGGGGGCGCTCCTGGCGCTTTCGCTCTTCGTCGCGTTGCAGGCGATGGCCGGGAGCCCCGAGGTCTGCGGGATCACGGTCCTCGTCTCGCTCGTGCTCTCGCTCCGGCCGCGCACGGATCCGGACCGGCCGTGGCCGGACTCGCGCGCGAAGTGGTTTCTTCGAACTGCGGGAGGGATCCTGCTCGGGCTCGCGCTCGCGGCCTGGGTCGTCGTTCCGATGGGGGAGCTCGCCCTCCACTCGGACCGGGGCGCGCCCCTGCCGGCAGCCGAGCGCGAGCCCGGCGCCGTCGGGCTCGGCTCGCTCGGGGCCGCGCTCGCCCGCCCTTCCGGAACCGTTCGGACCTACTGGCTTCCCTCGCTCTTCGTCGGCCCGCTCGTGATCGCGGTCGCCGTCGCCGCGTTCCTGGAGCGCGAACAGCGGGGCCTGGCGCTCGCGCTCGCCGCGATCGCCATCGCCGGAGCCCTCGTCGCCGGCGCCGGGCCCCCCGGCTCCTGGTTGAGGGCCATTCCTCCGCTCGACCGAATGCGATATCCGGAGAAAGCGCTGGCGGCGACGGTCTTCGGCCTCGCCGGTCTCTCCGGTCTGGGCCTGGACACGCTCCGATTCCGGGGGGGCGAGAGCCTCGTGCGCGCGACGTTTCTGCCGCTCGGGGCCGCGGGGATCCTTCTCGCCGTTTTCACGCTGCCGCCGCTCGCCGCTGCGCTGACCGGGCTCGGCCTGCTCCTCGCCGCGAGCCTGGCCCTGGGAGCCGGCCGGAGGGAGACCGCCGGCGCGGTGCTCGGCGCGGTCGCCGCGCTGGCGCTGGTTGTGACCTTCGCGATCATGAACCGCGGGCTCTTCACGTTCGTGCCCGAAGCGGAGATCCGGCGCCGGCCCGTGGTCCTCGACGCGCTCGGAAACCTGACGGGCCGCGTCCTCACCCCGCCGCCCCAGGTGCTCGCGCGCTGGGTCATCCGGGACGCGACGTTCGACGCGGCAACGGTCGAGCGCGAAAGGGTGGCGCTCGCCGGGTACACGAACCTCCTGTTCGGCGTGTCGACGGTCCGGACCGCGTCCGCCCTGCCGACCGCCGGCGCGCGGGCGATCGCGGAGGCCGTCGACTCCGCCGACACCCCGGGGCGCGCGGCCGGTCCCGCGAGCGCGCGACTGCTGTGGAGCCCGTTCCGCCCGGGCCCCCTTCCGTCGCGGATGGTCGGAGAGATTTTCCGCGCGCCGATCGCGCCGTATCGCCCGCGGCTCTCCTTCGCGCGGAGCTACCGCGTCGAGGCGGACCCGTCCCGGGCCTGGAGACGGGCGGCCTCCGGAGACGTGGACGTCGCCCGGGAAGTCCTCCTGGATCGGGACCCCTCTCCGCGCCCTCCCTCCGCCAGCCGGTCGCCGATCCTCGTGGCGCGGCTCGCGGTCGATCGGCCCGAGCAGGTCGTCGCGGAGCTCACGACGAATTCCGCCGGTCTCCTCGTGCTGACGGACCTCTTCTACCCCGGGTGGATCGCCGAAGAAAACGGGCGCCGTCTCGAGATCCTGCGCGCGGATGGATTTTTCCGCGCGGTTGCGCTGGCGTCGGGCTCCCACCGGGTGACGTTTCGCTACCGGCCGATCTCGTTTTCGATCGGGGCCGGCGTCTCCATCGCCACGCTTCTGACGATGCTCGTGCTCGCTCTCCAGGGGGAGCCGATTCGGATCGGACGCCGCCGATGACGACCTGGGACTCGGGACTTGGAACCTGGGGCCCTCCGTTCGTGGTTTTTGCCGTTTTCCTTTTCGGCCTCGTCATCGGAAGCTTCCTGAACGTCCTCGTTCACCGGCTGCCGCGGGGCGAGTCGATCGCCTTTCCGGGCTCGCACTGTCCGGCGTGCGGGGCGCCGATTCACGCGTACGACAACGTCCCGGTTCTCTCGTGGCTCCTCCTCCGGGGACGGTGCCGCGCGTGCCGCGCGCCGATCGCGGTGCGCTATCCGGCGATCGAGCTCGCCAACGGTCTCCTCTGGGTCGGGGCATTCCTCCGCGCCCCCGGTTGGGGCGACTTCGCCTCGGGGGCGTTCCTCTGCTCGGCCTGCCTCGCCCTCCTCGTCATCGACGCGGAGTTCCGGATCCTTCCCGACAAGATCACGTTGACCGGGATCGCCGTCGGGATCGCACTCTCGTTTTTCTCGCGCGAGCGGACGCCGCTCTCCTCCCTCGGGGGCGCCGCGCTGGGCGCCGGAGGTCTTTTTCTGCTCGCCTGGGTCTGGGAAAAGATCCGGAAGGTCGAGGCGATGGGAATGGGCGACGTGAAGATGCTCGGGATGATCGGCGCCCTGCTCGGAGCGTCGGGCGTCGTCATCACCGTGCTCCTCGCTTCGGTCACCGGCAGCCTCGTGGGGCTCGTGCTCGTAGTCGCGCGGCGCGGATCTCTCCAGACCGCGCTGCCGTTCGGAGTCTTCCTCGCGCTCGGCGCGATCGCGACCCTGTTCTGGGGGCCGGCGCTCGTAGAGCTGTATCGGGCCGGGTTGCGATAACCGCACGGACGTGAAAAGCCGCCGATCCCGGATCGCTCTCTTCGCAACGCTCGCGATTCTCGGTCTCGCCGCGCGGATTGCTCTCATCGCGACGTCCCACGGCGGAGTGGAGCTCCAGTATTACGCGACCGTCGAGCGAGCGATGTCGGGAGGCGAAGGGCTGTACGGAACGGGCCTGAACAATTACGCCCCGATCTGGGCAGGTGTGCTCCGGCTCGTCGAGCTCGGATCGCAAGGGACCGGAGTCCCGTTCGAGACCCTGGTGCGATCGCTCATCACCGCCGTCGATCTGCTCTCCGCCGGAGTGCTCTGGAGAATTGCCGCAGGTCGCGGAACCGATCCCTGGAAGGTCGCCGCTCTGTTTCTCGTCAACCCGGTCTCGATCTGGACGACGGGATTCCAGGGACAGTTCGACAACGTGAGCCTTCTCTTCCTGCTGATCGCGGTTCTCCGGACTCCGGGCCGTTCGGCGACTCGCGACGCGGGCTGGCCGGCGATGCTGTCACTGGCTCTCTCGGTCTCGATCAAACAGGTCACGGCGCTCCACCCGATCCTCTGGATCCGGAGGGTCCGACACCCCGCCATGGTTCTCGCCCCATACGCCTTCACCGCCGCTTTGTTCGTTCCGTTCCTGTCCGAGTGGCGGGCGATCCGCGACCACGTCCTCCGGTACAGCGGAGTTCCGCGCTCGTACGGCCTGTCCGAGCTCGTTCTCTTCGACGACCGGTTCTCGCTGCCCGTGGGGATCGTTTGTTTCGCCGCCGGCCTGTACACCGCCTGGCGGCTGACGGAGGCGGACCTCGTCCGCGCCTCCCTCGTGGTCTTTCTCGTCCTGCTCTTCCTGGCGCCGGGCTTCGGGACGCAGTACGCGGTGTGGCCCCTGACGGTTGGCGTGCTCACGGGGGGAGCGGGATACTTTCTCGTCACGGCGACCACCCTGGCCTGGACCCTCGGCTCCCATTTCGGAATCCCCGGCAGCGGCCGGTGGATGGGGCACCTCGTCTGGCTGTCGGTCGGGTTCTGGCTCTTTCGCGAGGCGGGTCGCCTCGCGCGCTCTCGCGTGCCGGCGGCGCCGGAGAATCGGGTATGACCGCCGTCCCGCAGACCTTCCGCCGCGAGTCGCGCCTGTTTCTCTGGGTGGCACTCCTCCTCGTTCTCTTCCTGAACGTGGTCACGCTCCTCTTTCTGCGCCGCGCCGTCGACTGGGGCAGCGAGTCGATCGAGCGGCGCGCCGCGGAAGTGCTCCGCCGCCTTCCGCTGTCGGCGAGGCCGTCGGAGGAGAGGGCCGATGTGGCCTTCGGGAGGGCGGCCCTCGATCGCGACGTGCTCTACGTGGCCGAGTACGACTCGAACGGCCGCCGCGTACGGACGTTCGGACCGCAGATCGACGCGCCGGAGACACTCTCGACGGAACGCCCGCAGCCGGGGCGAGTCGCCTTCGCCTGGAGGACGAGCCCGACCGTTCTCGTCGCGACCGCCCCCGCTCCCGGGGGATTTCTTTCGATCGCGCTCGACCCCGGCCCCGGCGCCGCGTTGCGCTCCCTCGCCCGCTCGCTGACCCTGGTGGTGCCGGTCGCCGGAGCCGCCCTCGTCGTCCTGGCCGGCTTCTACCTCCGCTCGCTGCTGTCGCCGTACGACCGGCTCCTCGCCGCCGCGGGAAGCGCTCCGGCCGCGGCGTCGCCGATCGCGGCCGAGCGCACCGACGAGCGTGAGTTCCTAATCGGCCGGTTCGAGGCGACCATTACCGCGCTTCGCGACAAGGAGCGCGAGCTCCAGGCGCGTGCCGACGACCTGGAGACTGCGGCGCGCCTGCTCTCCCGGAACCTTCCGACGGGCCTCCTGTCGATCGACCCGCAGGGGACGATCGTCGAGCTGAACGAGTCGGGCCGGGAAATCCTGCACGCGCCGGGCGATCTCCGGGGAGAGCCGTTCGACTTCTCGCTCTCGGGCGCGCCGGAATTCCGCGACCTGCTCGGGCAAGTGCTCTCGGAAAAGAAACCCGTCGGGCGTCGGGAAATCCACTGGAACGCGCGCGGGGAGCCCCGCTCCTTCGGAGTCACGGTGACCCCCGCGCAAGGCGCCGACGGGCGGTTCCTCGGGGTGCTCGCGCTTTTCACCGACCTGACCGAGATGCGCCGCCTCGAGGCGCGCATCGCTCTCACCCGCCACCTCGCCGACCTGGGGCAGGTCTCCGCGGGCGCCGCTCACGAGTTCCGCAACGCCGCCGCCGCGATTGACGGCTTCGCGGACCTCGGGCTGCGGTCTCCGGATCGCGCGGCCGAGCACCTGCGTGCGATCCGCCGCGAGGCCCAGGAGATGAGCCGCGTGACGAGCGACTTCCTGCTGTTCGCGCGGCCGGAGGCCTTCGCCCCCGAGCCGGTCGACTTGACGGGTGTCGCGGCCGCCGCCGTGGACGAGACCGAGGCCGCGTTCCCGGGCGTGGATGTCGAGCTCGACGGGTCGTTTCCCGTCGTCTCGGGGTCCGAAGTCCTCCTGCGCCGCGCGCTCGTGAACCTGCTCCGCAACGCCGTGGAGGCGACGCCCGACGACCGCCGCGGTGAGCCTTCCGCCATCGTTCTGAAGGGCTGGAGCGCCGACGGAGAGGTCTTACTCGCGGTCGGCGACCGCGGCGAGGGCGTCGATTCGTCTCTCCGCGAGGAAATCTTCCTGCCGTTCTACTCGACCAAGCCCCGCGGTTCCGGCTTCGGACTCGCGATCGTCGCGCGAATCATCGAGCTCCACGGGGGAACCGTGCAGGTGGACCCGCGTCCGGGCGGGGGGGCGACGTTTACCTTGAGGCTCCCGGAACCGGATCGGCGTGGACGGGACGTCCCGTCTCCCTCGCGAGAGTCAGAAGGCTAGTCCGGACACTTTCCCGGTCGAACGCACGCTCGAGGGCGGACTCGCCCGAGATGTGGCCCGTACGGACGAGCTCCAGGAGCGACTGATCCATCGAGATCATCCCGCGCGATCGGCCGGTCAGGATCTGGTTGTTGATCTGCGCGGTCTTCCCCTCCCGGATCGCGTTCGAGAGGGCGCTCGATCCGAGCAGGATTTCGAAGGCCGGGATCCGCCCGCTTCCGGTCTTCTTCAGGAGCTGCTGCGCGACGACGGCCCGGAGCGACTCGGCGAGCACGATACGGATCTGCTCCTGCTCGCTCGCCGGAAACGCGTCGATGATCCGATCCACGGCCTTCGCGGCGGAGTTCGTGTGAAGGGTCGCGAACACCAGCAGGCCCGTCTCGGCGGCCGTGAGCGCCATCCGCATCGTCTCGAGATCGCGCATTTCTCCGACGAGCAGACAGTCGGGATCTTCGCGGATTGCGGCCTTGACTCCTTCGGCGAAGCTCGCGACGTCGGGACCGATCTCGCGCTGCGTGAAGATCGAACGATCGTTCGTGTGGACGAACTCGATGGGGTCCTCGATCGTGACGACGTGACGGGAGAGCCGATGGTTGACGCGGTCGAGGATCGCCGCGAGCGTGGTCGACTTGCCGCTTCCGGTCGGTCCCGTCACGAGGATGAGACCTCGCGACGCATCCGAGAGTTCCGCGACCGCGTGCGGAAGATCGAGCTCCTCGGCGGTGGGAACCCGCGCGGGAATCAGGCGGAAGACGGCTGCCGACCCCCGCTCCTGCCGGAAGAGGTTCACCCGGAACCGCGCCTCGGAGCCCATCTGGTAGGCGAAGTCGACGTCGCCGGTCTCGCCGTACTGCGACCAGATCCGAGGAGGGGCGACCGGGCCGACGAGGTTGTAGAAGTCGCCCTCGGAAAGCGAGCGGTAGCGGATCCGTTCGAGGTCTCCGTCGATCCGGATGATCGGCGGAGAGCCGACCGCGAGGTGAAGGTCCGATCCGTTTCTCTTCGGCAGGACGGACAGAAAACGGTCGATCCGGTTCGTGCCGACGGAAACGATGTCGACTTCGCCGACCTGGAAAACCTTTTCGGTCGCCTCCCGCGGGCTCTCGGCGGCGCCGGGCGGCGTCGAAGGCGCCGGATCGCTCATGCGGCGCTTCCCTCCTCGAGGAATGGCTCGAAAGCCTCCTTCCGGAGCGCGCGATCGTAGGCGACGCGCGGGTCGACGGTTCCCTCCTGCACGAGGCGCAGCAGCGACGCGTCCATCAGCATCATCCCGGTGCTCCCGCCGGTCTGCATGGCGGACGGAATCTGAAACGTTTTCGCCTCCCGGATGAGGCCCGCGACCGCCTGTGTGTTGCGGAGGATCTCCCACGCGGCGACCCGACCGCTGCCATCGCGTCGGGGGAGGAGCGACTGAGAGATCACGGCCTTCAGCGACTCCGAGACCATCTGCCGAATCTGGCCCTGCTGGTCGGCCGGAAAGGCGTTGATGATCCGGTCGACCGTGGACGACGCGGTCGTCGTGTGGAGCGTCGCCAGCACGAGGTGACCCGTCTCGGCCGCGGTGATTGCGAGCGAGATCGTCTCGAGGTCGCGCATTTCTCCGACGAGGATGACGTCGGGGTCCTCCCGCAGGGACTGGCGGAGGGCGCGGGCGAACGACCTCGAGTGGGACGGGATCTCGCGCTGGTTGACGAGCGAATCCTTGTTCCCGTGCACGTACTCGATCGGATCCTCGATGGTGAGGATGTGGCATCGCTCGGTGGCGTTGATCCGATCGACGAGCGCCGCGAGGGTCGTCGTCTTGCCGCAGCCGGCCGGACCCGTCACGAGGATCAGGCCCTGGGAGTAGGTCGTCAGCTCCCAGAGGCTCTCGGGCAGCCCGATGTCGGCGAGGTTGGGAACGTCGAACGGCACGAGACGGAAGACGGCGCTCATCCCCTTGCGCTGCAGGAAGACGTTCGTGCGGAAGCGGCCCAGCGCGCCGTCCTTGTGGCAAAAGTCGATCTGCTGGCGTTCCTCGAAGGTGCGCCCGCGCTCGTTCGCAAGGATCGGCCGGATCCAGTTCTCGAGCTGTTCCGACGAGGAAGGCGGCATCGGCAATGGTGACAACGCGCCGTTCACGCGGACGTGGGGCACGGTGCCCGTCGAGAGGTGCAGGTCCGATGCACCGAGCGCGCGGGAGTGCCGGAGGAGGTCCGGGAGGGTCGGCTCCGGCGACGCCGCGAAGTCGTGCGGCGTGAACTTTCTCTCCGCTCCGGTCTCGCCGGCACCGTCCCCCGCGAGGATTTCGATCAAGCCGGATGCCTTCTCCCGGATCAGCGGATCGGGGTCGGCTTTCACGATGCCGGCGAGGAGAGTCGGGACGCGCCGGTCGGAGATCCGCGCGAAGGCGTCCAGGATCTCCAGGCGAAGGTCCTTCGTGCCCCTCTTGTACGCCTCGAGCAACGCCGGGAGCGCCTCGGGCGTGCCCCACGTGCCGAGCGCCGCCGCCGCCGAAAGATTCGACTCCGGATCCGCCAACATCAGGATGAGTGGCTCGAAGCCACGGGGGTCGCGAAGCTCCCCGAGCGCGTGAGCTCCGCGGTCCCGGAGCCACCAGTCGTCGCCCTTGAGATAGCGAACGCAGTGCGGGACGACCTCCGGCGAGCGGATCGTCACGGCCACGGCGGAGGCGAGCGCCGCGATGCGGTGGTCGGGATTCTCGTCGTAGTCGAGAAAGGCCGGAATGTACTGAGGTCCGAGCTCGCGCAGTCCCTCGAGCGCCCGGTCCCGCGCCGGACCGTACGAGTCCTGGTACCCGTGAAGGAACGCCGCCGCCACGCGGTCGGGGTCCTGCGTCTTCAGGATGCGCGAGGCGAGGTTCCGCACGCGGGGGTTCAAGTCGGAGAGCAGGGGAATCAGGTCCTCGTTCCACCGGACGTCGGCGTGGGCGAGCAGCGGGGTCAGAGCCGCGATCGCCGCCTCCTGATTCCGGGTCGAGTCCAGGTGGCAGCGCTTCAAGAGCGGTCCGATCGCCGCCTCGTCGGGGAACTTCGTCAACAGTCCGATGGCGCGTAACCGCAGCAGCTCGTCTTCGTCTTCGAGTCCTTTCAGGGCGAAGGGTAAAACGCGCGCCGACGGCGTCGCCTCCACGATCGTGAACGCTTTCCGGCGCACCGCGATCGAGGGAGATCCGAGAGCCCCCGACACGAGCGACAGATTCCTTTCGGAAGGGTTCCGACGCAGCCAGTCGAGGGCGACGTGGACGACCGCGGCGTCCGGATGCGCGAGCAGCTTCGGGAGTAGGTCGTAGAACGACCCGCCCGCGCGCCCGACCAGGGCCTCGATCGCGAGACGCCGGACGGTCTCGTTGCGCGAGGGGAAGAAGGAATAGAGCGACTGCGCGACATCCTCGTAAGAAAAGCGGGGGAGAAGCGCCTGCCCGGCGGCCCGGACCGCGGCATCCGAATCGACCACCATCCACGCGACGTCTTCGGCTTCGAGCCCGCGGATCGCGGCAATCTCTTCGAGCAGCGCGTCCCGTTCCTCCTCGGTTTTCCAGCCGCTCGCCCGCGCCCGCGCGAGCACGGTCCGGGCATCCGCTGTCGTTCTTCGGCGCTTTTTCGGCCACATTTGCGGTAGCCGAAAGTGTAGCCGAGCGGACGCCCCGGCGCCGTGACAATTCTGGTTGATGACCCGGATCGGCGTTTTTCCGACGTCGTCTCGACACCCGCGACGCGGCAGCTCGCTCGTAGAAGTCGCGGTCTGCCTGACGCTTGCCGGCGTCCTCTTCGGAGGTATCGCCACGCTCTTTCTTTCGAGCCGAAGGTCGAACGACGCGGCCGACAAGTACGCGACCGCGAGCGCGCTCGTGCGCGACCGCCTGGAAGAGCTCCTCAGCCTGCGGTTCGACGATCCCCGGCTCTCGGCCGGGGTCCACGACGACGACCTCCCTCCGACTCTCCCCGATCCGGCGACCGGCGAGTCCCCCTCCTCGATCCCGAACCTGTTCCGGCGAACGTACCGGGTCCGCCAGTTCGCGATTCCAAAGAGCGAAAACGTCGCCGCCGGAGAACCGTTCACGCCGGTGCCCGTCGTCGCGGCGGGATCCCGGTACGACTACAAGCGGCTCGACGTCACCGTGGAGCTCTCGGTGTCGCGTCCCGGATTCGGATGGATCGGCGCGCGGGTGAGCGCCTTCCGTCGAAATCCGGCGCCCGACGAGTTCCCCTCGGGCGCCTCGCCGGAATGACCGACAGCCGCCGCGGGAACGCTCCCGCGCCCTCCCGGCGCGCCGAATCGGGCTTCTCGATCCTGGAGGCGACGGTCGCGACGCTCCTGATCCTCCTTCTCGTCGTCGGTCTTCTCGCGGTCTGCGACTCGGCGATGCGCCTGAACAAGAGCGAGATCGCAGCCGTCGAGGCGCAGGGGAGCCTGCGACGGGGCCTGGACCGGGTCGCCGCCGTCGTGCGGATGGCGGGCGCCGGAGGCCTCTTCGTCACGCAGGCGGTCCTCGTCCGGCCCGATCCGGGGCTTCCCGGAATCGCGGTCTCCGGGGACGGCGACTACGACGACGTCGCCGGAGGTACGGTCACCACGCTTTCCGGCGGAAGCGTTCCCGTCCGGGCGGGCACCGACGTGCTCGAGGTGCGCGGGGTGTTCTTTTCTCCGCTCTTCGGGTTCGACGCGGCGAGCGGCTGCGGCTCGTGCTCCGGCGTCGCGCCGCTGACGGTGCGGGCGGTCACCGCGCTCGGCCACGTCAACGACGACGCGGCCAACCGTCCGCGCTTCTCCGAGGAGGATTCGTACACGCAGGGGGTCTCGCCCGAGAACCCGATGTTCGTAATCGTGGCCGCCGCCGACGACCTCCACGCCGGATGTCCTGCGCTCGCGGTCGCCCGCACACTGCCACCGCAGCCCTCCTACGTGGTCGGAAGACTCGCTTCTCCGACCGCTCTGGCCCGTTCGGAGACCTTCGGACCGGTCGACTTCGACGATCCGCTCGCCCGGGAGCTCACGACCGAAGATCCGGCCGATCCGGCGCCGGCCGGCGCGCGACCTCTTCCCTCGCCGGCGGCGCGCGCCGGCGTTCTCGACGACGTCGTCTTCTTCGTCGACGACAGCGACCCGAAGCATCCCGCGCTGGCGCAGGGAATCCGTCGGGGAGCGAGGTTCGACGTGATTCCGCTCGCGGACGACGTCGAAGACCTGCAGGTCGCCTACGGGGTCGATGGGCTCTACGGATCCGACGGCCGTGCTCCCGACGGCTCGCTCGGACGTCTCGTGCCGCCGGGCACGAGCGACCCGGATCCCGACGCCTCCATCCGGCCGGACGGAGACGAGTGGGCGCCGAAC
>Ga0075423_10000620_pt1 | contig 29201 bp, 32 predicted proteins | sample SoiMethybrSBSTD2_FD_80114 | JGI IMG/M metagenome (GOLD analysis project Ga0075423, IMG submission 80114) | Bulk soil microbial communities from a Populus tree surrounding site in Tennessee, USA - Soil MetaG P. TD hybrid SBSTD2 | ecosystem: Environmental > Terrestrial > Soil > Tree plantation...
CCGCGGCAGCCGTCGGCCTATTTGCGTTTTCGCTTGGCGACCTTCGCCGCCTGTTTACCCAATCCCGTGCGCGTCCGCTTCGGCAGCTTGGAAATCGTGCGCTTGCGCCGCGCGGCATTCGCCGCCTTTTTGACGTTCCGCCGCGCCGCGGCTCTCTGTCTTGCCGATGCCATAAAAGACCTCCTGATGGCATTATCTTTTCTGATACTTGCACTCGCCGACGCGTGGTTCAATCACGCGAGGGCGTTCGGCAAAGGATTTTTTCTGTAACGTTTCGTCTCTCTGGAGATCATGAGCGCGCTAGAAGTCCCCGAGGTTTTGCAGTTGACGAGCGAAGCAGTTCGCATCCGCTTGCACCGCGCCCGCGGCGCGCTCCGGTCGAGAAGCGCCTCGGAAAAGAAGTGCAGGGGCTCTTTCAGTTCACCGGGAGGCGCTGCGACCGCGTCGTCGAGCGCGTTTGAAAAATTGGCCTTGGCGTTGAACCCGAGACGGTGTGACGGTGCACTCAGTTGCGCTGAGGAGGCCTACGTATGGTGTGGTTCGTAAATGTCGGGATTGAACTTTTCCATGAACAGCTCGGGCCGGCCGAGACGCTTGAATCCGAATTTCTCATAGAGCTCGTGAGCGTCCAGCGTGGCGAGAATCCAGCGGCGGAAGCCCTGGAGGTCGGGATGGGCCAGCACGCACTCGACCAGCCACTTACCCAGGCCGCGGCCCCGGTGCTCAGGCACGACGAATACGTCGCCCAAATAGCCGATGGTCGCGTAGTCGCTGATCACGCGCGCGAAGCCCACCTGCTCTCCACCCCTCAAGAGAATGAAATTCAGTGAGTGTTCGACCGACTTGCGCACAAGCGCGGCGGGAATGCCCCTGGCCCAATACGACTGTGCGAGGAAACCGGCGACGAGATCGAGGTCCGCTTTGCCCGCGTCGCAGGTAACGACGAACTCGCCTCTATGCCACTCCATCGAGCCCTCCCTCAACTGGCAATCGAGCAGCCACCGCACGTCGCCGGAACTGGCTGAATTGCAAATCGATCTCCGGGACGAACGTGGAGATGCGATACACGTCGGGTGCGATCTCGTCGATGCGGGTCATCCTCTCCCCTCCTCGCCGCGGAGCCGCCGCGGCAGCCGTCGGCCTATTTGCGTTTTCGCTTGGCGACCTTCGCCGCCTGTTTACCCAACGCCGTGCGCGTCCGCTTCGGGAGCTTGGAGATCGTACGCTTGCGCCGCGCGGCATTGACCGCCTTTTTGATGTTCCGCCGCGCCGCGGCTCTCTGTCTTGCCGATGCCATATAACACCTCCTGGGCAAGATTTACGATTCATTCGATTGTGGCACCCGTAAACACCGCGATCAATTCCTCGCGCGAATATTTTCGCCGAAGTAAACCTGTAACGTTTTGCGTGCTGCGAACTCTATACAGGCAGGAGGTGGACGGTGATACGCGGCGTGTCGGAATCGAGCCGTTACTAGTTTGGGTAGTGATCCAATAGCTTTTTGATATTTTCTCTTATCGTGGATCTCATGCTCCCGCCGAAGAATCCAAGGTTCAAATTACTTTCGGATTCGGACTGGTACTGTAATTTGCCGGTATCGACATCGTTAACGCGGAGAGTTGTTTTAACGCTGCCCCTGCCCGCCCGTCCGATGCCGCCGGTCAAGTAACGCAGCCCGCGATTGCCATACTCAATATTCACCCCAACATTGAAGGACAGGGTTGCGCCGATACGTTCGCCGGCCGGCGGCGGGGGCAGATGGTTCCGGTCCAGCAACTCCTCCAGTTCTGACCTAACCAGGGCCTCCCACTCGCGATTGAGCTCTTGTAGATCGGCGTTCTGCTCCGTCGAGACGACGGTTATTTTCCCGACGTTCGCATAGCGGTAATTATTCAATTCAGATGGCGCAACATTTGTGCGGACGTGGGCGAATCCGCAGGCTTGCAGCAACGCCGCGATTAGCACCGTCGGGACGAAGCGCCTCATGACGGCTTCCAGATTCCCTTGTACGGCGCGTCGGGGCGACTCTCCCAACTCGCGCCGTCGAAGCTGACGCGCTCCAAACTATCGAGATCGACGTCCTCCAGACAGCGCGCGTTCACCATGTAATTGTCGGGATTGGCGCGCGGGCGGTAAAAGGCGGCCACGCCGCAGTGGCGGCAGAAGTGATGCAAGGCGCGTTTGGTGCCGAACTGATACGTCGCGAGGTCGCTCTCGCCTTGAATGAGTTTGAATCGGTCGGGGGTGACCATGTGGTGGAGATAGCCCTTGCGCCGGCAGATCGAGCAATTGCATTCGCTCACGCGCGTAAGCTCGGTCCGAATCTCGAAGCGGATGCGCCCGCAGTGACACGAGCCGCGGTAGGTTTTCATTTTATTTCCCCCTTAGGGAACTGTTGCAGCTCGGTTTCGAGATCGACGTAGAGCGAATCTATCCAGCTGCCCCGCACTATTGGAACAAACAGCGCCGCGGCGCGGAAGTCCGTCGGCGCGATAACGATGCGGACTCTCTCCTTCGAGACCAGCGCGGCGAGAACAAAAAGGTCTTCGATGGCGCGATTGCCCATGGCGAGGCAGCCGATCGAAGCAGAGCTCCCGTGGATCATGATATCGCCGCCGAGTCTGGCGCGCCCTTCGGCCAGCGCCTGGCGCTTGTCCAACTCGTTCGGATAGTTCAAGCGCACCGCCAGATGAAAGCGGCTGTTCGCGTTTAAGAATTCCGCGCGATAAATCCCCTCGGGTACTTGGTAATCGCCTTCCACGAGCTTCGGCCCAGTCTTCCCGCTCAAGCCGAGGATCGGGTAGGTCTTGATGAAGCGCCACTCGCCGTCAGGCGACATGCGCCCGTAGACCTCCAGCCGGCGCGAGTCCTTGAACGCGACATACGCGACGTCGCGCGGCGGATAGGCGAGTCCGGCGGCTTCGACTGATCGACGGAGACGCGCCTCGACCGCCGGGCCGAGCTGCTGAACCCGCTTCGCTACGCTGTAGCCACCACGCAGCCTGCCCCAGAGAAACCAGAAGGAGTCGCGAACGGGCTCGAAGGAGAAGGCGAAGACGGCGAGGACGACGAGAGCCGCGGCGGTTAGGGATAACTTACGACGGAACGAGGAGCGCATAACCATGGGATTATATATTCAGCCCCGACGGCATCGATGTTCCCTAGACGCCTGCATAATAGTGCTTTATGGCAAACCAGGAAACATCCATCAGCGCATGGGCGAAGATAAGAGGCCATAATTTCCCGCGCCTGAGATAATAAAACGAAAACAAAAGTCCCATGGGGAATATGGTTATGAGCGCCGCGGGCCCTTGGTATAGGTGATACAAGAGCCGGACGCCGACGCTGATATTCAATGCCTTCGCGGGATTTTTTGGATCGGCAAAAACCGTCATGAGATATCCGACAACGACCGCTTCTTCGTAGATCGGATTTATAAGACACAAGATCAAAGCTGAATATAAACTCCAGTCGCTCGCGGCGTAGCGTAAAACTTCCGTATCGATATTAATGGCGAAGAAATTCAGCGCGTGACGCAGAACGTAGCTTGCGCCCATCGAGGCTATGGCTAAGAGGGCGCCGGTCCCCGTCGACTTCCAGGTAATGCCCAGGTTGAAGTCCGCTAAAATCCATCCCTTCGATCTCAGAAACCAAACGATGCAGACCGCCATGAGGATTTCCCCGACGACGATCCCCATGACTCGCTCGGGTGTCAGAATAACAGGGTTGAACGACAGGGCGCCGAAAAGAACCATCAAAGATATAAAAACGCTGTTACCGAAGGCGAGGGCCAAAACGACGACTATCTCTGAGTAGGTGGATTCTGCTCTGGAGCTGCTCATGGTGGTTTATGACCGCCGGGCAAGGCCGACTAGACAACCACGCACATGTGTTTTCTTTGCCATCGCCCCAGCTTCCTTATTCTTGAGATAGGGGAAAGCATTGTGCCTTACTTCGCCTGACCAGTCAATCCGCCCCGCTTGCGGCGGGTCGGTAAAGGAATATATAAAGTCCAGCACGGAGGATTTTTTATGCGTCTCAAGGACAAAGTTGCTATCGTGACCGGCGCGGCGCAGGGGATCGGCGCGGCGTATGCCCGCGGGCTCGCGAAAGAAGGCGCGGCGGTCGCGGTCGTGGATATTCTCGATCCGAACCCGACCGTCAAGGCGATTCAGGATTCCGGCGGCAAGGCGCTGCCGCTGAAAATCGACGTCTCGGACGAGAAGCAGACGCAGGAGATGGCGAAAAAGACGCTGGACGCCTTCGGCCGCATCGACATCCTCATCAACAACGCGGCGGTCTACGGCAACATCGTGCGCAAGCCGTTCGAGGAGATCACGGTCGAGGAATGGGACAAACTCTACTCCGTCAACGTGAAGGGCATCTTTCTTTGCGTCAAGGCCGTCGCACCGCAGATGAAGTCGCAGCAAAGCGGCAAGATCATCAACGCGACTTCCAGCACCTTTTTCAAGGGCAACGAGGACTTTCTGCACTATGTCAGCTCGAAAGGCGCGGTCGTCGCGATGACGCGCTCGCTCGCCCGCGAGCTCGGCGAATACAACATCAACGTGAACGCGATCGCTCCGGGGCAGACGCTGAGCGAGGCGAACTTGAAGCGCGGCGATAAGGTCGACTCCAACTCGCTCAGAATCCGCCTGCTCAAAAAGCGCCTCTATCCCGAGGATCTCGTGGGGACGATTATTTATTTAAGCTCGTCGGACAGCGACATGATGACGGGGCAAGTCTTATTGGTGGACGGCGGGACGGCGTTCCATTAGCAGCTTTCGATCTACTCCGCGTTTCGAGCAGAATTGCGAATGTCGAAGAGAGATCCGTCACTTCGTTCAGGATGACATTGGCGCACCTTTCTTGTCATTCTGAGCCTAGCGAAGAATCTCTCCGCGTTTAATTCGGATTCTATTTCTTTTCCTGCAATTGTCTTTTCCACCCCAGCGTGCGCGCCTTGGCGCCGATATCTTCGGCTTCGGCGATCATGCCCTTGCGCTGGTAGAAGATCGAGAGGCTCGTGTAGGCGAGCTCGTCGTCGGGCGCGACCTCGATAAGCTTTTTTCCGACCTCGATCGCCTCGTCCAGTTTATCCTGATGCGCGAGCGCCATCGCCAGCGCGTGCAGACAGTCGGCGTCGTTCGGTTCTTCCTTCAGCGCCGCGCGGTACTCCGCCACCGCCTCGTCGAGCTTCCCCTCGGCGAACAGCTCCATCCCGCGGTTGAAATGTTCTTCCTTGGCCATGTTCCAGCGGAGACTTCGGAGAATCAATCGTGCTCGAGGACGGCTTCTTCGCTGCGGCACTGCTTGAGAATCATATTTTTGAGTCGATCGGGATCGATGGGCTTTTTAAAGATGACGCATTGCAGCCCTTCGAGGCAGCTGCGCTTGATGACGTGGTCCTTGTCGTAATAGAACGCGGTCATGAGAATGACCGGCAGCCCGGGCCATTTCTTCTTAACCGCGCGGTAGACGGCGTAGCCGTCCATGTCGGGCATGACGACGTCGCTCAACACGAGATCGAACTCCCTGCGCTCCAGTTGCTCCAGCGCCTGGACGCCCGAAGAGGCGGTCTCCACGAGGCAGTGGTCTTTCTCCAGCAGATCCTTGAGCGAGCAGCACACGCCCATGTCGTCGTCGACGACGAGCAGCCTCAGCCCCTCGAGCGCGGCCGCGCCGACGTGAGGACTATCCTCCGGTTTGGGCGGCCTTTTCTCCTTGAGGTCGGCCATCATGTGGCCGTCGTGGTATTCGCGCGTGCCGTATTCGCCCTCTTCCGCCATCTCCCCGATGCGCCGGGTGATCGACTGGATTTTCTTGAGCTGCTGCTCGACCGATTCGAGCCGCTCGGACTCGATCACGTACTCCTCGTCGCTCGCCACCCGGCCGACGTACTGCTGCAAGAGATCGATCTGATTGACGAGGACCTCGAGGGAGTTATTGATCTCGTGCGAGAGGCCGACGGCGATCTCGCACAGCGTCGCGAGCTGATCGCGCCGGCGGATCGCGCGGAGGTCCTTGGCGTAGCCGATCGACCCGAGCTCCGTGCCGTTGCCGTCGTTCAAGATCGAGGCGGAGATCGCGATGGGAATCTTCTCGCCGTTCTTCGTCTGGAAGACGGTCTCGAAGTTGCAGACTTTTCCCGGCGCGCCGGCCGCTCCGCCGCGCATCGCGCTCATGACTTTTCTCGCGTCTTCGCGCGAGGGATAGATCTCGAGAACGTCCTTGCCCAGCATCTCCTCCTGGCTGAAGCCAAGGGTCTGCCGCGCGCCGTCATTGTAGAAAATGATCTTCCCGGATCGGTTGACCGCGATGATGATGTCCGGGCAGCTCTCGACCAGCTTTTGGAAGTAGTCTGAGGGTAAAGACATACGAACTTAGGTGCTTAGCCGCTCATCATAAAGCTTTTAGGGTGATGATTCAAGCTTAATTACGGGTCAGGGTTGGATGTCCCCGGCCAACCGGTGAATTTCAAAGTCGAAATCACGCATGCAAAATTCTTCGATACGCCGCCTCGTAGCCGTCGATCATACGGGCGAGGGAGAATCGCTCTTCGATCCAGCTTCGGCAGCGCCGCCGGTCGATCTTTTCGACCGCGTGCACAGCGTCGATCATCTCGCTTTCGTCGCGCGGCAGGAAGCCCGTCTCCCCGTCGTTGATCAGCTCGGGCATCGAGCCGCGCGGATAGGCGAGCGCCGGCGCCCCCGCCGCCATCGCCTCGGCCACGACCATGCCGAACGGCTCGTCCCATTGGAGCGGAAAGAGAAAGCCCCGCGCGCGCCCCATCCAGCGCATGAGCTCATCGTAAGGCAGCGCCTCGATGTGGCGGATGCGCTCGCCGTCGACTTGCGGCTTCACCTCGTTGAGAAAATAGTCCTCGCTCCAGGGAAGGTGCTTGGTCACCTTGCCGACGATGACGAGGCGAACGCGCGCCTTTTGCGCGACGCGGATCGCCTCGGCGATGCCCTTTCCCGGCGTCATGCGGCCGACGACGAGGAAAAAATCCTCCGGCGCGTCGTTGAAGGGGATGGCGTCGACATCGACGCCGTTGTAGACGACCGGCAAAGACTCGTCCCCGAGCAGCCGCGCCTGTGCGCGGCTGATGCAGACGGGAAAACAATTGGGAAAGGTCTTGCGGTAATATTCGTGCAGCTTCTTCTCGATGTAAGCGTAGGTCATGACCGTCGGGGTTTTCGTGTAGGCGGAAAAGTAGGGCGCGAGCGTCGGCCAGTGCGCGTGAACGAGATCGAAGCGCTCGGCCTGGCGGTAAAGATTATAGGTGTTTCGCGTCTCGAATTCCTTTTCAAGGTAGACCGTCGACTGCGGATCGTCCAGACTCGCGACGGGAAGAACCGAATGAAGCGGGCAGTCGACCTGAGAGTCGCCGGACGCGAAGAGCTCCACGGCGTGGCCGCGGCGCGGAAGATCGCGGCAGAGATAGTAGACGATCCGCTCGGTGCCGCCGTGCGTCCGCGGCGGCACCGGCAGATAGACGCTCGTGATCTGGGCGATTTTCATCCGGCGGGGGAAGCTCTCCCCTATTTTACCATGCCGATGCTCTTGAAGAAGCCGGCTTTTTCCAGCGCCTCGACGAACGAGTTGTCGTAGAATTCTTTGGGGTCGGCATTCTTCGCGGTCGGAAATTCTTTCTCGTCCATGTAGCTGAACTGCGCCTGGATCGCTTCGGGATGGACCGCGAGGCTCATCTCCCAATAAGGCGCGAAGGAATCATAGGTCCCGTCGATCGTCGGCTGGTCGTCGATCTTGCCGTACTTGGCGATCGCCTTCTTCGCGACCTCGGGCTGCTTTCGCGACAGCACCACCGCCTCCGCCATCGCCTTGAGAAAAGCGGTCACCGTGCTCGGATAACTCTTGAGGTATTTCTCGGTCGTCCCGTACGTCACCTGCAAACCGGGGATGTTGAGCTTGCCGATATCCGCCAGCAGGTTGAGCCCGGATTCCTTCGCCTTGAGCGTGTTCGGCGCCGACATCGCGCCGGCGGCGGTCTTGCCGCCGATGATCGCGCTCAAGATCGCCGGCACGGTCTGCACGTAGAGGATCTGCACGTCGCGGTCGGGCACGAGGCCGTTTTTCTTGAGCGTCTCGCGCGTCGCCGTGTCGAGCGCGGCGCGCGGCGTGCTCGCCGCCACCGCCTTGCCCTTGAGCTGCTGTATCGATGTGATCTCTTTCGCGCCGTACATCTGAAAGACGAATCGCTGCATCGTGCCGCCGAAATATTTGACCTCGCCGCCGCGCATGCGCGCGTTGATCAAGTCGGGGCCGTCGGTATAGAAATCCGCCTCGCCGGAGATCACCGACTGCGCGGAGACCTGCGGCGTCAGGAGCTGGAGCTTGGCGTTGAGGCCGTGCTTCTTGAACAGTCCCGCCTCGAACGCGACCCAGATCGGCGTAAAGGCGCCGCTCGGCTGCGCATAGGTGACGACGACGTCGCTCTTCTCCGGCTTGCCGCCGTCCCCGGTTGCGCCGAAAGCGGCGCTCGACGTCGCGAGCATCAGCGCGACGAGCGCGACGGTTTGGATCGTACGACGATGGTGCTGCATGTTTTTTCTCCTGTGTAGGTGCGCTTCGCGAACCGCCCTATGACGATGCCGACGGGCGGCCGTCGATCAATCTGAGCTCGACGGCGTGCGTGCCGTTCCACTCGTTTTCGTTCAAGCGATAGACGATATCGATCTTCGTCTCGCTCTCCGGCAGCGCGTCGGCGAGACCGAAGGCGAACGCGCCGAGAGTCTTACCCCCCTGGCGCAGCTTGAAACGCGCGCCGCCGTTGATCGCCTTGCGCTCGGTGATCTCGACGCCGCGCGTCATGAACAGCGGCTCGGGATTGCCGATGCCGAAGGGCTCCAGGTCGCCGAGCTGTTTCAGCAGATCCATTCCGATGGCGGGAAAATCGAGCTCGGCGTCGACCTCGACGAGCGGCGTCAAATCCTCCGGCGCGAGCGATTGCCGCGCCGCCTCTTCGAAGCGCGCGGCGAACGAGGCGAACTTTTCCTTCCGCATGCTCAATCCGCCGGCGTACTCGTGTCCGCCGAACTTCTCGAGGTACTCGGCGCAGGCCCGCAAGCCCTCGACCATGTGAAAGCCGCGGATCGAGCGCCCCGAGCCCTTGCCCTGGCCGTCCTGGAACCCCACCACGACGGTCGGGCGGTGAAATTTTTCCACGACGCGCGAGGCGACGATGCCGAGCACGCCCGGATGCCAGCCGTCCTCGCCCAGAACCAGCGAATAGCGGTCGCCGATCACCTCGCCGGCCATCGCCAGCGCCGCCTCGAGCACCTTCGCCTCGGTCGCCTGCCGCTCACGGTTGTGCGCGTCCAGCTCCTCGGCGATTTTGAGCGCCTCCTCGGATGAGAGGGTCGTGAGCATCTGCACGACCTTGAGCGCGGCATCCATCCGCCCGGCCGCGTTGATGCGCGGACCGAGCCGGAAGCCGACCTGACCGGCGGTGATGTCGCCGTCGCGCACGCCGGCGACTTTTTTGAGCGCCAGAATGCCGGGGCGCGTCGAGCCGCCCAGAACCTCGAGGCCGCGGCGCGACAATACGCGGTTGACGCCTTTGAGCGGCACCATGTCGGCGATCGTGCCCAGCGTGACCACGTCGAGGCAGGTTCTGAGATCGGGCTCCGCGCCTTTGAACCATCCGAGGTCGCGCAGCTTCGCGCGCAGGCCGATGATGAGATAGAACGCGAGCCCGGCGCCGCAGAGCCCCTTGTCGGGGAACGCGCAGGCCGACTGATGCGGATTCAAGATCGCGAGCGCCGGGGGCAGCGGCTCCGGCGGCTGATGGTGATCGACGACGATCACCTCGACGCCGAGCGACCGGGCGAATTCGATCTCGTTATAATTGGAGATGCCGCAGTCGACGCTGACGACGAGGCGGACGCCGCGCTCGCGGAGCCGCTTCAGCCCCTCGGCGTTGAGACCGTAGCCTTCGTCGATCCGGTGCGGAATGTAGTAGATCGGCTCGGCGCCGATCTCGCGGAGAAAGCAGATAATCGTCGCCGTCCCGGTGGTTCCGTCGACATCGTAGTCGCCCCAGACGCAGATCAGCTCGCCGGCGGCGACGGCGCGCGCCAGCCGCTCGGCCGCTGTTTCCATGCCGGTCATGAGAAAAGGCGAAGGCAGATCCGAGCGCAGACTGGAGGAGAGATAGCGCCGGGCAAGGTCGGGCTCGACGATGCCGCGGTGCGCGAGCAGTCGGGCGATCAGCGGCCGGACGGGCAGGGCCTCGGCGAGACGGGCGACGGCGGTTTCGTCCGCCCGGCGCAAAAGCCAGCGCTTCATCATGATTTTGAATTCTTAATTTTGAATTTTAAATTCAAAACTCAACATTCAAAATGCACACTATTTCGACGGCTTCTTGCCTTTTTCCCAGAGCAGAATGACCGGACTGGCGATAAAGATCGTCGAGTAAACGCCGGAGAAAAACCCGACCAGCAACGCGAACGCGAAGGGGCGGATGACGCCGCCCCCGAGGATGAACAGAGCGAAAAGCACGAGCAGCGCCGTGCCGGTAGTGATGATCGTTCGGCTCAGCGTTTCGTTGATGCTGAGGTTGATCAGGTTTTCCAGCGTTTCGCGCCTGTTCTTGCGCAAGTGCTCGCGCACGCGGTCGCAAACGATGACGGTATCGTTCACGGAATAGCCGACGACCGTCAAAAGGGCCGCAATGATCGTAAGGTCGAACTCGTAGCCCGCGAGCATGAGGGCGCCGGTCGTCACCAGCACGTCATGAATCAAGGCGATGACCGCGCCCACGCCGAAGCGCAGCTGAAACCGCACCCAGATATAGACTCCCATCATGATCGTGGCCGCGATGACCGACCAGGTCCCTTTCTGGCGCAGCTCGCTGCCGACTTTCGGACCGACCGATTCGATGCGCCGGATCTCGAATCCATTCGGACCGAACTTCTGGGACAGGTTGGTGCGCAGCTGCTCGGTCAAGGCGCCGAGCTGCACGGCCGTCTTTTCCAGACGCACGAGGAACTCGTTCGATCCCTCCTGGCCGAAGTCCTGAATGACCACGTCGCCTTCGCCGAGTTTGCCGAGCGCCTCGCGGATTTGCGAGATCGTGGCTTTTTGGGTGAAGCGGAGCTGGACGACGGTGCCGCCGGCGAAATCGACGCCGAGAACGGGCCCGCGGAAAATGAGAAAGGCGAGAACGGCCAGGTTGACGATAGTGGATAGGATCACCGCGATATGCCGGTATTTCGTGAACGGGATATTGGTGCCCGGTTTGATCAGTTCCATTCTCAGCCTTTCAGATACTGATGCGCGCCAGCTTGCGGCTGCCGATGCGCCAGTCGTAATAGATGCGCGTCATGTAGACGGCCGTAACCACGGTGGTCAGAATACCGACGCAGAGCGTCACGGCGAAGCCCTTGATCGGTCCGGTGCCGAACTGGAACAAAATCACTCCGGAGAGAAACGTCGTCACGTTCGTGTCGATGATCGCCGGCAGCGCGCGTTCGTAGCCGGCCTCGATGGCGGCGCGCGCCGATTTGCCGGCGCGAAGCTCTTCCCGGATGCGCTCGTTGATCAGAACGTTGGCGTCGACGGCCATACCGGCGATCAGCACGATGCCGGCGATGCCGGGCAGCGTCAGGACGGCCTTGAAGGCCGCCAGAATGGCCAGCAGGAAAAGGATGTGAAACATGAGCGCGATGTCCGCCAGGAGGCCCGCGCCCTTGTAGTAGATGAGCATGAATAGAATGACGAGCGAGCTGCCGACCGCGAAGGAGATGACTCCCTGGCGGATCGAGTCGCTGCCGAGCGAGGGCCCGACGGTGCGCTCCTCGGCCACTTCGACGGGGGCCGGCAGCGCGCCGGCCCGCAGGATGATCGCGAGGTCGCGCGCGTCTTTCATCTCGAACCTGCCGGTGATCGAGGCGCGCCCGCCGCCGATCCGCTCCTGGATCACCGGCGCGGAATAGACCTTGTTGTCGAGCACGATCGCGAGCCGCCGCTTCACGTTTTCGGCCGTAATGCGCTCGAACAGCCGCGCGCCGGTGTTGTTGAGCACGAGCTCGACGTAAGGACCTTCGAGCCGCGAGCTCGGGCGCACATGGGCGTCGGCGATGTACTCGCCGGTCATGAGCGCCTGCGCGACCAGGAGATAGGGCGTGCGGTCCTGGCCGTAGAGAATTTGATCGCCCGGGGGCGGCCCGATCTTCAAGGCTTCCTCCACGCTGCGGCTGTCGTCGACCAGCTTGAACTCCAGCAGCGCGGTCTTGCCGATGATCTCCTTGGCGCGCTCGGGGTCCTGAATGCCCGGGAGCTGCACCAGGATATTTTGCTGCCCCTGCCGCTGGATGATCGGCTCGCTGACGCCGAATTGATCGATGCGGTTGCGGATCGTCTCCAGCGACTGGTCGACGACCGCGTCGCGCAGCGCGCGGAGCTCTTTGTCGCTGAGCGTCAGGACGAAGTCGGCGGTGCCCCCCGAGACCTGCGAGCTGAGGATGGCGAGGTTGGAGAATTCGCCTTTCTGCAGGTCGCGGATCGCGTCGGCGCTCGCCGCCGGGACTTTGAGGCGGATCTGATTGCCCTGCCGGACCGCTTCGGTCACGGGAATTTTTTTCTCGCGCGAGAGCTTGACGATATCGTCCTTGATGCGCTCGACGGTGTTCTCGATCGCCTGGTCGACTTTGACTTCCAGCACGAGATGGCTGCCGCCCTGGAGGTCGAGGCCGAGATGGATGCGGTCGCTCGGCATATACTGGGTCCACCACGGCGGCAGATCATGGACGAACGTAGGAACGAGGTAGACGACCGCCGTCGCGGTCGCGATTAAAAAGATAACGAGCCGGACCAGGACGCCCCGCTGCATGCTTAAGACTCCTTTGTCGCTGTTTTATCGACTTTGACGATCTCGGAAATCTGCGGCCGGTTGACCCGAATGCGCACGTTCGGCGCCACCTCCAAGGTCACCACCGCGTCCGTCAGGGCCACCACCTTACCGTAAATCCCTCCCGAGGTCATTACCTCGTCGTTTTTTTTAATCGTGCCGAGCATCGCCTGATGCTCCTTCACTTTTTTCTGCTGGGGCCGGATCAGCAGCATATAAAAAACCACGAACACGAGCAGAAGCGGCGCGAAGCTTATGAGCGCGCTCGGCGCCCCCGAAGCGCCGCCGGTTTGCGCGAAGGCCTGATCGATCATAAATCCTCCCGAGATGAAAGAATGCAGAATCCAGCTGCCATGAGTTAGAAATCTTTTACTCCGGCTCCTGGATGCCGGAGCCTGAATTCGGAGTTGTCAGCGCTGCTTCCCGCAACTTATCTGCGCGGATCGCCGTACGCAACCGCCCCATGAGGCGCTGGTAAAACACCAGATTATGCAACGTCAGGAGATGGGCCGCAAGGATTTCTCCCGCCAGATGAATATGGCGCAGATACGCGCGGGAGAAATGGCGGCAGCCGTAGCAGTCGCAGGCCTCGTCGGCCGGACGCGGGTCGCTCGCGTACTCGGCGCGGCGGATATTCATCTTGCCGGCCGAGGTGAACAGCGTGCCGTTGCGCGCGTTGCGCGTCGGGAGCACGCAATCGAAAAGATCGTAGCCGGCCGCGACGGCGGCGACGAGATCTTCGGGCCGCCCGATGCCCATGAGATAGCGCGGCCGCTCCTCCGGCAGCAGACTCGCCGTGTACGCGCCGACCGCGCGCAGCGCCGCCTCATCTTCTCCCACCCCGAGCCCACCCGCGGCGAAGCCGTCGAACGGCAGCGCCGTCAGCTCGCGGGCGCATTCGCGGCGCAGGTCTTCGTGCATGCCGCCCTGAACGATGGCGAAAAGCGCCATGCTGTTTTTCTCGCGCGCCCTGAGCGAGCGCTCGGCCCAGCGCATCGTGCGCAAGGTCGAGGCGCGGACGTATTCGCGCTCCGCCGGGTGCGGGATGCACTCGTCGAGCACCATGGCGATGTCGCTGCCGAGATGCTCCTGAATTTGAACGACCTTCTCCGGCGTGAGTTTGTGGCTCGATCCGTCGAGATGCGATTGGAATTCGACGCCCTCTTCCGTGATCTTGCGCAGCGCGCCGAGGCTGAAGACCTGGAAGCCGCCGCTGTCGGTGAGAATCGGCCCGTTCCAGCCCATGAAGCGATGCAGGCCTCCGAGCGAGCGGATCACCTCGATGCCCGGGCGGAGATAGAGATGATAAGTGTTGCCGAGGATGATCCGGCAGCCCGCCTCTTCGAGATCGCGCGGGGTCATCGCCTTCACCGTCGCCAGCGTCCCGACCGCCATGAAGGCGGGCGTTTCCACCTCGCCGTGCGCCGTGACGAGCCGGCCCAAACGGGCGTTGGAATGAGAATCCTTTTTTTCGACGGTGAACTGAAGAGCCATTTTTCACTCAGGCGGTAGGCGAAAGGCGGTAGAGATTCCTAACGCCTACTGCCTAACGCCTCATAAAATGAGCATCGCGTCGCCGTAGCTGTAAAAGCGGTATCGTTCGCGGATCGCCTCGTCGTACGCGCGGCGGACGAGCTCGAGGCCGGCGAAGGCCGCCACCATCACGAGCGGCGTCGAGCCCGGCAGATGAAAATTCGTAATGAGCCCGTCGAGGACGCGGAAAGAAAAGCCCGGGCGGATAAAGAGCCGCGCGATGCCCGAGTCCGGCTCGATCGCTCCCTTTCGCTCGGCGATCCATTCGAGCGTGCGCGTGCTCGTGGAGCCTACCGCAATCACGCGCCTCCCGGCCGTCTTCGCGCGCTTTATTTTTTCCGCGGCCTCAGACGGCAGCGAGTACCATTCGCCTTCCATATGGTGGTTCTCGATCTGCTCGTCGCGCACGGGCTGAAAAGTGCCCGGTCCGACGTGCAGCGTCAAAAACGCGGTCTCGATGCCGCGCGCGCCGAGCTGCGCGAGCAATTCCGGCGTGAAATGAAATCCGGCCGTCGGCGCCGCGACGGCGCCGGCATTCCGCGCGTAGACGGTCTGGTAGCGCTCGCGGTCGAAGTCCCGGCCGGGGCGCTCGTCGCCGACGTAGGGCGGCAGCGGCGTCTCGCCCGATTTTTCCAGCCATGAAGCGAAGTCGCCGGCGCAGTGAAACTTGACGCCGTAGCGTCCCTGCCCCATCACGCCGATGATCTCGGCATGCCCGCCGGCATCGAAGGATATTTTACTCCCGACCTTCGGCTTTTTCGCCGCGTCGATGAGCGTGATCCAGAGATGGGGCCAATGCGGAAACGGCTCGACGAGCAGCAGCTCGGCCTCGCCGCCGCTGTCCTTGCGCCCGCGCAGCCGCGCCGGGAAGACGCGCGTGTCGTTCAGCACGAGGAGATCGCCGGCGCGGAGAAACTCGCCCACGGCGGCGAAGCCGCTGTGGCGGATGGCGCCGCTCCGGCGGTCGAGAACCATGAGGCGCGCAGCGGCGCGGTCGGCGGCGGGCACGGCCGCGACCAGCGAGCGCGGCAGCTCGTACATGAAATCGCTGAGTTGCATGAAAAGATAGACAGAGACAGAGATTTGAGACAGAAAAATACGGGCCGGATTCAGGCACTACCTGTCTTGTCCCTGTCTCTATCTCTGTCTATTTACGTATCGCTTTTCTTAATAAACGGCGCAAGGAGGTCGATCGGCACGGGGAAAATCGTCGTCGAGTTCTTCTCCGAGGCGATCTCGACGAGGCTCTGGAGAAACCGGAGCTGCAGCGCCATCGGGCTCGTGGACATGACATCGGCCGCTTCCTTCAATTTTTGCGACGCCTGGAACTCGCCGTCCGCGTGGATGACTTTGGCGCGCCGCTCGCGCTCGGCCTCCGCCTGCTTCGCCATCGCGCGCTGCATCTCCTGCGGCAGGTCGATGTGCTTGATCGCCACCTGCGAGACCTTGATGCCCCACGGATCGGTGTGCTGGTCGATGATCGCCTGCAGATCCGCGTTGATCTTTTCGCGCTCCGCCAAAATTTTGTCGAGCTCGGCCTCGCCGCAGACGCTTCTGAGCGTCGTCTGCGCGAGCTGAGACGTGGCAAAGAGATAGTTCTCGACCTCGCGGATCGCGCGGTTCGGCTCCAGCACGCGGAAGTAGAGCACCGCGTTGACCTTGACCGAAACGTTGTCGCGGGTGATCACGTCCTGCGGCGGGATGTCCATCGTGACGGTGCGGAGGTCGACCCGCAGCATCTTCTCGACGAGGGGGATGACGTAGGTGACGCCGGGGCCGCGCGGCTCGACCATCCGGCCGAGACGGAAGACAACGGCGCGCTCGTATTCGCGGAGAATCTTGATGCCGCTGATGAGCAGCACGACGACGATGACAAGAACCGTGGCCGCGGGTCCGAAACCTAGCATAACGCCTCCTCTCAACTCCTCGCTTGCGCCGCGCGCCGCACCTTGAGACACAGGCCGTCGACGCCCACGACCTGCACTTTTTCCCCCGCGCCGATCTCCTCTTCGCCCTCGGCGCTCCACTGCTCGCCGTGGACGAAGACGCGGCCGGTTGGGTTGAGCGGCGTGCGCGCCTCGCCGATCTCGCCCAGCATGCCTTCCACTCCCATCGTCTGCCGCCGTTTCTGCGTGCGGAGAACGAGATAGCCGATGAAAATCATGTAAGCGCTCAGCGTCCCGACCGCCGCGAAGACGATCGAGCGGCCGACCACGAGGTCGGAGTTCTGCGTGTCGAAGAGCAGCAGCGAACCGATGCCGAGCGCGATCGCGCCGCCCACTCCGACGACGCCGAAGCTCGGCAGAAACGCCTCGGCGACGAGCAGCGCGATGCCGAGCGCGATCAGCGCGAGGCCGGCATAGTTGATCGGGAGAATCTGAAACGAGGCGAACGCGAGCAGCAGCGCGATCGCGCCGGCGACGCCGGGAAAGATCACGCCGGGATGGGAAAATTCCATGTAGAGGCCGAGGATGCCCGCCATCAGGAGCAGATAGGCGATCTGCGGATCGGCGAGCGTATTGATAACCCTCTGCTTGAGTCCCATCTCGAAGCGGTCGATGCGCGCGCTTTTCGTCGCCAGGACGACCTCGCGCTCGCCGACCTCGACCTTCCGGCCGTCCGCCTGCTTCAGCAGATCGTCGAGGTTGGTGGCGACGATGTCGATGACATTTTTCTTGAGCGCCTCTTTTTCCGTGATCGAGACGCTCTTGCGCACCGCCTGGATCGCCCACTCGGTGTTGCGCCCGCGCTTTTGCGCGATCGTCTCGCCGAAAGAGGCGGTGAAGTTTTCGAGCTTCTCGCCCATCACGCCTTTGACTTCTCCGCCGCCGCCGCCGACCGGGTGCGCGGCGCCGATATTGGTGCCCGGCGCCATCGCCGCGATGTGGGCGGCGAGCGTGATGAAGACGCCGGCGGAGCCGGCGCCCGCGCCGCTCGGCGCGACATAGACGATGACGGGGACCGGCGCGCCCAGCATCTCCTTCACGATCGAGCGCGTTGAGGTCAGCAGGCCGCCGGGCGTATCGAGCTGGATGACCAGCGCCTTGGCGCCGTCGTCGCGCGCCCGCGCGATGCTCTCGCGGATGAAATCGTCGACCGCGGGATTGATCCCGCCGTCGATCGAGATGTAATCGACGTGCGGCCCGTCCGGAGCTTTCACCTGCGCGGCAAGCGGCAGCGCGCCGGCGATGAGGCAGAAGAGCCAGAGCGCCCTAAGCGGATTTAAGCGCTTCGATGACTTTTTGGATGTCTTCCCAGACAAGTTTTTTTTCTCCCGGGTTGCGCAGCAGATAGGCCGGATGAAACGTCGGCATCAGCTTGATGCCCTGGTATTCGTGCCATTGCCCGCGCAGGCGCGTGATCGGCTGTTTCGACTGGAGCAGGCATTGCACGGCGAATTTACCCAGCGCGACGATGACCTTCGGCCGCACCAGATCGACCTGTTTTTTCAGAAACGGCTCGCACGCCGCGACTTCGTCGGGCTCGGGGTTGCGGTTCTCCGGCGGGCGGCACTTGACCACGTTGGCGATGTAGACGTCCTCGCGCCTGAGCTTCATCCCCTTCGTGATGATATCGGTGAGCAGCTGTCCGGCGCGCCCGACGAACGGCACGCCCTGCAAATCCTCGTCGCGCCCCGGGCCCTCGCCGACGAACATCACGTTCGCGCGCGGATTCCCGACGCCGAAAACGAGATGCGTGCGCCCGGAAGACAGCTTGCAGCGCCGGCAGTCGCCGATCGCCGCGCGCAGCTCTTCCAGAGTTTTGGCTTCGTCGACGGCGGGATCGGAGGCAATAAAAAGATTGCTTTCAGGGCCGGCGATAGGCTTCGGCGCAGTCATCGTTGCCGCGGCCGTTTTGACGCGATTCCCCTTCGGCACGGCGCGAATGCCCGCGCGCAGTCTCGTTTCCAAATGGCGGCGGAGCGCGGCGGCCATTTGCCTTAGCTCTTCGCGCCCGTCGAGTGATTCGGGCTCTTCCACCCGAGATATCTTATCATCGTTTCCTCCCGACGATCAACTAAAGCTAACGGCCGTCATTTTCCTTTAATTGGTCGAGATAGCGCGCGCGCACCTCGGTCAAAAATGCCGTCGTATCCGGCCACACGTAATCGGCGTACGTGTAGACGAACGGCTGGAACCCGCCGCTGTGATAGAGCAGGGTCATTTCGGCGTAGATGCCGCCGCGCAGATACATCCGATGTCCGGCGGCCTTGCTGGAAGCGAGCACGACCTTGCCGAGGTCGAGATAGCCGGGATCGATATTGATCCGGCGGCCGCCGCGTTCGCCCCGGTGGCGGCGCTCGATTTCCTGCGCGGTCAGCTTCGCGTCGGGAAGCATTTCGGGAGCGATCGACCGCGCGAAAGAAACGAAGCGCCGGAGAAGATGGGCGCCCATCTCCGGCGCGTAATAATCGCTTACGGTCCACGGAACGGCTTCGGTGCCCGCGTCGACGGGACCGAAGACGGCGGCGAGTTGTTCCTCGACGGTCGCGAAAAGGTTCTTCTCGGAAGCAAGCAGGCCCGCGAAGAGCTTGACCGGCTTGGGCGCTCCCGGCGTGCTCATGAGAATCCGTTCAGAGAGTTCTTACAAGCGGCCGGTCTTTAGCGCATGGAGATGATCGAAGATGCGGTCGGCCAGCTCGTCTTTCGTCATGAGGGGCAGCGTCTGGACGTTGCCGCTGCGGTCGAGAATCGTGGCGATGTTGGTCTCTCCTTCAAAACCGCTGCCCTCGGCGGTGACGTCGTTCGCCACGATCATGTCGAGGTTTTTTTCCTTGAGCTTTTTCCCCGCGTTGGCGAGCACATCGTCGGTCTCGGCGGCGAAGCCGACCAGCAGGCGGCCGTTTTTTTTCGTTCCGAGCTCTTCGAGAATGTCCGGATTTCGTTTGAGCTCGAGCCGCATCGACTCGGCTCCCTTCTTGAGCTTTTTCGGCGCGGCCTCCGCCGGACTGTAATCCGAAACCGCCGCCGCCATCACGACCGCCGTCGAATTCGGAAACCGCTCGAGCACCGCCGCGCGCATCTCGGCCGCCGTCTTCACGCTCACGACTTGAGCTTTGCCCGGAGCGGCGAGCGCCGTCGGTCCGGCCACCAGCGTGACCTCCGCGCCCCGTCTGAGGGCGGCGCGCGCCAGCGCATAGCCCATCTTTCCGGACGACCGGTTGGTGATGAAGCGCACCGGGTCGATCGGTTCGTGATTCGGCCCGGCCGTGATCAGCACCCTTTCACCCGCCAAGTCCTTTTTTTTTAATAGCCCGCGGATCTCCTCGACAATCGCTTCCGGCTCCGGCAGCCGGCCTTTCCCTTCATAGCCGCAGGCGAGATAGCCCTCGGCGGGCTCCATGAAATGATATCCCAGGCGCCGGAGTTTGCGTATGTTTTCCTGCACGATGGGATTTTCCAACATGTGGACGTTCATCGAAGGGGCGAAAAGAACCGGGGCCTGCGTCGCCATGACGACGGTCGTAAGGAGATCGTCGGCGATGCCGGAGGCGACCTTCCCGATCACGTTCGCGGTCGCCGGGGCGATCACGAAGATTTGGGCCTGGTCGGCCAGATTGATATGGCCGATTTGCGACTCTTCGGTGAGGCTGAAAATCTCGGTCGCGACGGGCTTGCCCGACAGCGCCTGGAAGGTGAGCGGCGTGACGAATTGAACCGCCTCCCTGGTCATGACGACCTGGACCGAGAAGCCTTCTTTTACCAGCAGCCGCACGAGTTCCACGGCCTTGTAGCAGGCTATTCCGCCGGCCACACCGAGGACGATACGGGGGCTTTGCGCACTATCGCTCACGCCGTAAAAATAGCCGATCTGTCAAGCCTTTGCAAACTTTTTGCTTTAACTGCCGATATCCTAAAAAGAGGGTCGGAAGAGCGGGGGAAATCGGCTTGACGGACGGGGCGACATCGTGTACAAAAAGCTTGGGTTAAACCGGGAGGGCGAATAAGATGATGGATCGGCGGGCGGTTTTCTCTTTAGTTTTCATACTTTCGGCGGGATTGGCCGCAGGCTACAGCCCGCGCGCCTGGGCCGTCGAAAGCAGCCCCGGGGTGGAGCTTGCCGGCGTGGAAGCCGGCGCTGCTGTAGAAGCCGAGGCCGTTGTCGAAAGCGATACAATCCCAACTCTCGAGGCCTACGCGGCGCCGAGCGAAGCCGAAGTCGATGCCGATCCCTGGGAACGCTACAATGAGCCCGTTTTCAGATTCAATCACGACATCATGGACCGGTATGTTTACAAGCCCGCTGCAAAGGGATGGGACGCCGCCCTGCCGGACTCGTTTCAGAGAGGCCTGCACAACGCGATCGATAATTTATCCGTGGTTCGACGCGTCGTCAATAATCTGCTCCAGGGCAAACCGGCTCGCGCCGGGAGAGAGCTGGCGCGCTTTACAATCAACAGCACGATCGGATACGTCGGCTTTCTAGACGTCGCTAAGGACTATTTCGGCATCCAGCAGTCGGATGAAGATTTCGGCCAGACGCTTGCCGTCTGGGGCGCCAAATCGGGACCCTACTTTGTTATTCCGCTTGTGCCGCCGCCGACGACGATTCGCGACGCCGGCGGTCAACTCATCGATGGCTTAATGGACCCAATAGCGTGGGCGGCTCCTATCGGCGCTACATTTGGCATTTATGGCGTCAACGCCATCAATGAGCGCTCTCTCTACCTCGATAAATTCCAACAGGTCGAAGAATCCGTCGTCGATCTGTACAGCGCCGTCAGAAACGCCTACTTCCAGAAACGCAACGCGGCGATCAGAGAATAGCGTCAATTTAAAATTGTCAGAACGACAAAGGGCCGATGGTCGCGCGACCATCGGCCCTTTGCTTTTTCAGAGCCGCCCTAGGCAAATCCCTTAATTAGTGGGAACCAAGTGCAGCGCCACGCCGCGGAGCACGAGCGTGTCGAGGACATTGGCCGTGTTGATCCGAATGCTCAAGAGAACCGCGCCGAGACTCGGGTCGACGGAGGTCGCCGTGCTGTCGACGCAGACGGGAGCGGCGCTGGGCTGGATCGTCGCGTCGTCCAATTTCACGATGGCCGTGCTCGGCGGATTCTGCACCTGCGCGAGACGGATCTGGTCGATGTGGCTCGTGGCGCCGGTCGACCATTCATAACAAACTCTCACGCCGGTGACCGAGAAGTGCGGCGGCACTTGAATCGCCTTCGCGATGACTTTGTTTCCGCCGAGCGAATCCACGTCGCCCAGCGTGGAAGACTGAACGGTCAATCCCGTCAGCCCAGGCGAGCCGGTCGTCGATCGGAAAGAGGCCGTCAAGACGCTCGGGTCGCCGGAGAGAAAATCCAGGTGTTCGATCCACATGAGCGCCGGCGCGTTAAGGATCGCCTCGATGTCGTCGAGCCGCTTGTCCAAATCGCTCACCGCGTCCTGCAGGGTTTTGATGTCGCCTTGCAATTTCACCACCTCGCCCTGCACGGCGGCGATGGGATTGCCAGGTCCCGGCGGCAGGCCCGAATTTCCCCGCTGATGATTCGATGCCGCACTTGCGGGATGGGCTCCCAATGCAAGCGCGAAACTGAAGGCCGCGCCGAGCGCGACGGAACGAAATTCTTTTCTCATCTACTACTCCTCCTTTGGTGTTTTGAACTTCCGCTAACGTTTTTCTTTTGATGCGTTCCAAACGCGCCGCGGATTGTCCGCGTGACGAGTTTCGCGTTGCGCTATCTTTCTCAGGCCTCCGCTTGAGGGAGCAGCCGCATCAGATCGAACTTGGAAAACGGCTTGGCGAGCAAGTTCGCCTTGTAGCGCTGCCGCTCTTCATCCAGCAGCGTCTTGAAGCGGCTCAGATCCGCGCTCATATAGATCGTCCGGATGCGCGGATCGTGCGTCCGGATGTAGCGCATGAGCTGCAGCCCGTTGCACCGCGGCATTTGGATATCGGTGATGATCAGCTCGGGCTTGAACAAGAGGTAATTGAAGTAGCCGTCGTTCCCGTCGACAGCGGTCTTCACCTCGTAGCCCTGTTCTTCGAGAATCTCTTGGAGTATCTGCGCGAAGGCTAAGTCGTCATCGACGATCAATACTTTTTGCATATTGGCGTTCTCCGCGATGCCTGAATGAGCAATGCGGGTGCCAGCCGGGTGGAAAACAAAAAAGCCTGGGATCGGAAGGTTTTTTAGTTCAGCCCGCGGTGACAGGCGGCGCCCTTCGCAGGCGAATACCTACATGGGTAAGGCGGTAAAGCAGCGCAAACTACTGAAATAATTGGGGATTGTGTAATAGAAGGAGATTCCCTGCGAATTAACGGGCCCGTTTGAAGGTTTCGACGTTGATGTCGTACTTCTTCAGGAGGTCGTAAAAATCGGCCCGGTACTTCCCCGCGAGCCGGGCCGCCTGACTGATGTTGCCGCCGCTCAGCTCGAGCAAGCGAATCAAATAATTTTTTTCGAAGGCCCCCTTGGCCTGTTTGAGCGGCTTCCAGGGCTCTTCCGTGGAGGCTTTGGTGCGCAGCAGAATCAGGTCTTCGGTAATGGCGTCGGTCTGCGTCATCGCTACGGCGTACTCGATCACGTGCTCGAGCTCGCGCACGTTTCCGGGCCATTCGTAGAGCATGAGCCGCTGCATCGCCTGCGGCATCAGCCCTTTGACCTCCTTCGCGGTTCTGCGATTGAATTTATCGAGGAAAAGCTCGACGAGCGGCGGTATATCTTCCCGCCGCTCGCGCAACGGCGGCAGGTAAATCGGAATCACGTGGATGCGGTAAAACAGGTCTTCGCGGAAGCTGCCCTGCCGCACTTCCGTTTCCAAATCCTTATTGGTGGCGACGATCAGGCGGATGTTGACTTCCACCGGCTTGTCGCCGCCGACTGGATAGAACTTTCTCTCTTCGAGAACGCGCAGGAGTTTCGCCTGGATGCCGAGCGGCATGTCGCCGATCTCGTCGAGAAAAAAAGTGCCGCCGTCGGCTTGCGTGAACAGGCCCGGCGCCTTTCTCACGGCGCCGGTGAACGCCCCTCTCTCATGGCCGAACAGCTCGCTCTGCAGCAGGGACTCCGGCAGAGCCGCGCAATTGATCGCGACGAAAGGCTTGTCCCGTCTCGCGCTGCTCAAGTGGACGGCCTTGGCGATGAGCTCCTTGCCGGTGCCGCTCTCGCCGTGGAGGTAGATCGTCGAGTCGGTCTTCGCGCCGCGCGAGACCAGCTCCAGGACCTTGTTCATCTTCTCGCTCTTGGCGGCGATGTTTTCGAAACCGTAGCGCTCTTCGAGCAGGCCGCGAAGGCGCTTGACCTCGGAATTCAGCCGGCGGTTCTCCAGCGCTTTTTCGATCTGGAAGAGAAACTCGCGCGCCTCGAAAGGCTTCGTGAGATAGCTGTAGGCGCCTTTTTTCATCGCCTCGACGGCGCTCTCGATCGTTCCGTACGCGGTCAGAATGATGACCGGCATCTCCGGGTTGACCGCGTGGAGCTGCTGCATCAGGGAGATGCCGTCCTGTTTCGCGAGCTGGAGGTCGACGATGGCGAGGTCGAACGTGTCCCCTTTGATCGATTCGACCGCCTGCTCCTCGGCGAGCGCGGTCGCGACGTCGTAATTGGCCGATTCCAGCCGCATGCGGGCGAGCTCTAGAAGGTTGCGGTCGTCGTCGACCACCAGGATCTTCGCTTGGAGCATAACTTCTTCAGGGTCTCTCTTTCTGGCGCCGTTTCTCTTCGATCTCGATGTCGACTTGTTTGGACTTCTCCAGAGTCTCGGCGAGCTTATCGTTGGCCTGCAGCACACCGACCCAGGCCTTCGCCTGATCGACCCAGCCGCTTTGCGGATACTCGCGGATCACACGGTTGAAATAGCCGGCGGCGAGACGATTGTCCCGTTTCGGATTGGCAACCGTCGCCGCGATCACGCCTAAATAAAAGATCGCCTCGTCCGCCGGCGGCTTGTTACCGGCGAGCGCGATCACCCTTTGGTTTTCCTTCACCGCGCCTTCATAATCCTGCTGGCTCAAGAGGCGCTTCGCGCGCGCGAGCGCTTGCCGCGCCGGATCCTCCTCGGGAGGAGGCGGCCGGAAAAGAAAACAGCCGCCGAGCGTGAGCAACAGGATTATTTTGGCAAGACGAAGATAAACGAACTGCCTTGTCCCGCTTGGCTTTCTACCCATACCTCGCCGCCGTGAGAGTCAATAATATGCTTAACGATCGCCAAACCCAACCCCGTGCCCCGGAGCATGTAAGAAGACTTCGCATGGCCCTGGCGGTACTTGTCGAAGATCATCGGCAGGTCCTCGACGGAAATCCCCGGCCCGGTATCGCTGACCGCGACCTCGATCGAGCCGTTCTTCTGCACCGCGGAGAGCGTCACACGACCGCCGTCGGGGGTGAACTTGACCGCGTTGCCGACGAGATTCCTGAGCGCCTGCAGGATCCGGTCCGGGTCCATTTTCACCAGCGGCATCGGCTCCTCGATCTGCGCTTCGACTTTGATCTTCTTCGCTTCGGCGAGCGGGCCGAGCTCGGTGACGGCCCGGTCGATGACGGAAGCGAGACTCGCGGGCTCGAGGTGATAGGTCATCATGCCCGCGTCCATCTTCGACAAGTCGAGCAGAGAGTTGACGAGAGTGATGAGCCGCTGGCTCTCCTCGGCGAGAATCGTCAAGAGGCGCCGTTGCTTGTCGGTGACGTTGCCGCCGACGCCCTCGAGCAGAAGGCCGATGCCTTCTTTGATCGAGGTCAGGGGGGTCCTGAGCTCATGCGACATGGTCGAGTAAAAATCGGACTTCATCTCGTCAAGGTTCTTCAGCCGGTCGCACATGAGATTGAACGCGCGCGACAGCTCTGCGATCTCCGGCGGCGCCGCCAGATCGAGCTTGCCGTCGAACTCGCCGCGCGCGATCAGGCTCGTCCTGTCCTTCAGCCTGGTGAGCGGTCGGGTGACGCTGCGCGTGATGAGCAGCGAGATCGCGACCACGAGGATAAGCGCGGCGGCCGCGAGGAATACGGCGACGCGATGGGCGTCGGCGCCGGCGGCGGCGAGCCCGGTCAATTTCCCCTCGCTGCGCTGCTGACCGCGGGCTTTGAGCCGCTCCAGATCGCCGATGATGCCGTCGACCGTGTTCTCTTTGTCCTCGCGGTAATCTTTTTCGAGGTAAGGCTGGCGCGTTCTCATGAGATCGAGTTCTTCCGCGACGACCTTGCCGTAGCGCTGGTGCTCCTCCCGGATATCCTGCAAAAGGCTTTTGCCGCGCGCGTCGGTGAGAGGCTCCGCCTCGTCGAGCAGCCGTTCGAAGTCCTTTTGAAACAGGACAAACTGCTCGTAAAGGGCGGCGTCTTTCGTGATGAAGAATTTCCTTTCGTAGCGCACCTCGGAAAGCATCGCGTCGCCGAGCTTATCGCTGAGATCGAAAACGCGCCGGTCGCGCTCGAGGACCGAGCGCGTGACGTCCTGCATGTGCCGCAGCTGGTAAACCGTGTAAAGGCCGACCGCGGCCATGAGCAGAAAAATCGCGAGGTAGCCGAAGACCAGTCGAGAAAAGAGCGTGAATCTCATTTTTTAACGCCCCGAAAGAAACAGCGGCGGACTAGAGCGGCTCCGGCAGATCCTCTTTCTCTCTGTCGGCGGCGAGAAGCTTCTGCCCGAACTGATCCAGGCGCTTCTCGGAGCTTTGGAAGCACGCTTGGGCATGCCCCAGGTGCTTGCCCACCAGATTGAACTCCTCTCGAAACTTCCCGAAGTCGCTCTCCAGCCGGCTGAGATATTGAACGATCTCTTTGGCGCGCTCTTCGATCTTCATGCCTTTAAGGCCGAGCACGATCGCCTGAAGATAGGCGTAAAAGCTGTTCGGCGATACCGGAATGACTCTTTTCGCCATCGCATAGGCGCTGAGGCCCTTATCGAGCGCGACCCCGTCCTCCTTGATGATCGTCTCGTAGTAGACGTTTTCCGCGGGGATGTACATAAGGGCGAAATCGTAGGTGCCCTCGTCGGGCAGGATGTATTTCGTCGCGATCGCGTCGATGTGCTTTTTGACGTCGGACGAGAACGTTTTCCGGGCCCTCGCCTTCTCCTCGTCCGAGCCCCCGTCGAGCATGCGTCTGAAATTTTCCAAAGGAAATTTCGAATCGACCGGCACCAGCGAGCCGCCGAGCTTGATGACGGCGTCGACCCGCTCGCCGCTGCGAAAGGCGTACTGCGTAGAAAAATGACCGGGCGGCAGAATCTGGCTCAGCAGATCGCCGAGAAAAAACTCTCCCAGGCCGCCGCGGAGCTTCGGCGCGCGGAGGATTTCCTGCAGGGAGGCGATGTCCTTGCCGACGTCGTAAATCTTCCGGTTCGCCTCCTCGAGGCTGCCGAGCGTTTTCTGCACGCCGCCGACGACGCGCGCGGCGTTGTCGAGCCGCTCGCCCAAATTCTGCTGGGTCTGCTGCATGACCTCGGAGTTTTCCTTCAGCCGCTCGTTGACGTTGCCGAGAAGCTGCCCCAGCTGCTGATGGATCAAGTTCGTGTTGCCGTCGAGCACCTGCGTCACCTGCGAGCGGAGCTGGTCGATCTGCTGCTGAATCAGGAGAAAAGAGCCGTCCTCTTTTTTTTCTCCGAGGAGCGCCTTCACGCGGCGGAGCGACAGCCACGCAATCGCGGCGAAACCACAAAGAAGGATAATGATGACGGCGATCGGAAACGAATTCAGCGATTCCACGTTCGACGCTCTGCTAAAGAAGCCGCAGGGCGTATTCCAGGATCTCGCTTAGCTTGCGGATTTGGGTGGCCCGCATCGACTTCTCCTCGGGCGGAGATGAAAAATATTGATCGAGGCTGTGCTTGAGATTCCATTCGAGCAGACCGACGCATTCCTCCATGCTCGCCTGCTCGCCGCGGCGCCTCCGCGCCTGATGAATCTCCTTGAGATGAATCACCTGGCCCATAAAAAATTTAGCCTAGTTTCGGACGTTGCACCCTCTTTGTCAAGCGTGAAATCGATGTTGCGCGCGCGGCTGCTGCTGCGTCACGCAATGCATCGCGCCGAGGCCGATCACGACTTCCGTCGAGGGGAGCGGCACGATGCGGCGGCCGGGGAAAAGCTCGCCGAGAACACCGAGCGCGCGCCGGTCGTTGGCGTGATCGTAGGTGGGAACCAGGACCGCTTCGTTGGCGATATAGAAGTTGGCGTAGCTCGCGGGCAGGCGCGTGCCGCGGTAGGCGACTTTTCCCGGCATCGGCAGCGGCACGATCGTCAGCGGCGCGCCGCTTTGATCCCTCGCGCCTTGCAATCTCTCGTAATTTTCCCTGAGCGGCGCGTAATTTTCGTCGCCGGGGTCGTCCTCGACGGCGCACAGCACGGTGCGCGCGTCGACGAAGCGCGCGATATCGTCGATGTGGCCGTCGGTGTCGTCGCCGACGATGCCGTCGCCGAGCCAGAGAATATTCTCGACCCCGAGATTGTCCTTGAGAAAAACCTCGATGTCGCTCCGGCTGAGATGCGGATTGCGGTTGGGATTGAGCAGGCACTGCTCCGTGGTAAGGCACGTCCCGGCGCCGTTCACCTCGATCGATCCGCCTTCGAGCACGACATCGTGCGCGAAGACCGGCAGGTTTAAAAGCTTGGCGAGCGCCTTCGCGACGCCGTCGTCGTCGGCGTAGGACTCATATTTATTTCCCCAGCCGTTAAAGATCCAATCGTTGAACGCGAGCGGCGCTTCGCGTTCCGCCCGCGTGACAAAGGTCGGGCCGTAGTCCCGCATCCACACGTCCACCGTCGGAATTTCGATGAGCTCCACGTTTTCCCTGCGCGCGCCGGAGCGGACGAGCCACTCGCTTGCCTCTTTTTTCTCCGCGGCGTCGTCGACCAGGAGATACACCTTCTCGCCCGGGGAGATCGCCGCGGCCATCTGCGCCCAGATATCCTTGACCCTGTCGAGCTCATCCGGCCACGTGTCGCGATTGTGCGGCCATGACAGCCACGTCGCCTCGTGCGGCGCCCACTCCGCCGGCATGCGGTAGCCGAGCGCCTTGGGGGATTTTAAGTTACGTTGCATTTGTCGTGATTTGAAGGCCGTTCAAATGGTCCCGGAGACGAGGCGCGCGCTGATCGACGAGCGCAGGCGCACGTTTTTAGTACGCCGAGCGAGGCGATCGAGCGCAACGAAGGATACCGGCCATTTCAACGGCTTTCATCGAGGAAGCGCGAGCTCAAGCCCGCATAGGCGTCGATGCGCCGGTCGCGGAGAAACGGCCAGCTCTGCCGCGCCTCGGCGATCTTGTCGAGATCGCAGCGCGCGATCAAAATCTCCTCGCGCTCCTCTCCCGCCTGGGCGATGACTTCGCCCGACGGAGCCGCAACGAACGAGCTGCCCCAGAACTTGAGCTTCCCCTCGCGTCCGACGCGGTTGGCGACGGCGACGTAAACTCCGTTCGTCACCGCGTGACCGCGCTGCACGAGCTGCCACGCGGCGCGCTGCGCCTCGGCCACCTGGGGCGGCTCGGTCGGCAGCCAGCCGATCGCCGTCGGATAGAAAAGGATCTCCGCGCCGGCGAGCGCCGTGAGGCGCGCCGCCTCGGGAAACCACTGGTCCCAGCAGATCAAGACGCCGACCTTGCCCACTTCGGTGCCGAAGCTCAAGAAACCCAGGTCGCCGGGCGTGAAATAGAATTTTTCGTAAAAGCCCGGATCGTCGGGGATATGCATTTTGCGGTATTTGCCGACGATCGAGCCGTCGCGGCCGAGAACGACCGCGGTGTTGTGGTAAATGCCCGCGGAGCGCTCCTCGAAGAGCGAGGCGACGATGACGATTTTCTTTTTTTTGGCGAGCCGGCCGAGCTCGTCCGTCGTCGGACCCGGGATCGGC
>Ga0075423_10000623_pt1 | contig 29147 bp, 26 predicted proteins | sample SoiMethybrSBSTD2_FD_80114 | JGI IMG/M metagenome (GOLD analysis project Ga0075423, IMG submission 80114) | Bulk soil microbial communities from a Populus tree surrounding site in Tennessee, USA - Soil MetaG P. TD hybrid SBSTD2 | ecosystem: Environmental > Terrestrial > Soil > Tree plantation...
CAGCAGCACGGCGACGTCACCGTCCGCGACCTGTGCACTCACTTCCCATCAGCGGCGTACACCACGCTGATGACGACGCTCGATCGACTGTATCGAAAAGGTTTCCTGAATCGCGTCAAAGTTGGACGCGCGTTCGCCTATCGGCCGCGGTACGGGCGTGAGGAGCTGGCATCGGGCATCGCAGCCAATGCGCTCACGTCGTTGCTCAAGGAGCAGTCTGTGCGGCCGGTGCTGTCGTTCTTTGTCGAGGAAGTCAGTCGACGGGATGCGAACCTGCTCGACGAGCTCGCGCGCCTTGTTGACGAGAAACGCAGGACACAAGGAAGCACATGATGAGCGCACCGTACTTGCTCCTCGCCGTTGTCGTCACGATGTCCGCGTTTTTTGTGACGTTGACCATGGCGTCCGCGGTGCTCGCCGGGTTGGCCGATCGCCTCACGCGCGCCGTTGCCGGCTATTCCCCGTTCGCGCAGTCCCGCGCGTTGTTTGCCGCGCTCGCGTTTCCATCGGTGCTGGCGGTAGGCGTCGCGTCTGTCGGCGTTCTCCTGCCTTTCCTGATCTTCGAACCGACCGACACCGCGGAAAGCGTTCCGTTCAGCCTGTCCGTGCTTGCCTTTGCCGGCGCGGCCATGTTGTCGACGCTCGCGTGGAGGCTCGTGCGCTCATGGCGCGCGACCGCCGCGCTCAAGCGCGCCTGGATGTCCCGAGCGCGCCGGGTGGGTGATGACGCGGGGCTCGAGGTCTTCGCCATCGACGAGGCATTTCCGGTTGTCGCGGTTGTCGGTATCCGGTGGCCGGCGCTGTTCGTCTCGGAGAGGGTACTAGAGTCGTGTTCTCGCGACGAAGTGACGGCGATGATAGCGCACGAGCGCGCGCACGTCAGGACGCGCGACAACCTCCGCCGTCTTGTGCTGGACGCATGTGCGGACTTCGTTCCGGCGTCTCGACGAGTGCTGTTGACACAAGCCTGGCGCGACGCGATCGAGAATGCCGCGGACAGCGCGGCGGTCGAGCGCGGGGAAACGAACGCAACAGATCTGGCGTCGGCGCTGGTCAGCATCGGCAGGCTCGCCCAGAACTGTGGCCACGCCCCATTGGTCAGCAGTGCGTTCTATTCCGGGTCGGCTCTCGAATCGCGAGTGCGTCGCCTGGTTCAGCCAGGGGGCGCGACTGAACTGGTCACACGGTCATCGCTGGCCAAGTCCATCGTAGGCGTTTCCGCGTTCGTCATCCTGGCGATGCTCGCCGCCTCCCCATTGGTCCACGAAGGCATCGAAGCGCTTATCGAACACCTGCCTTAGCCTCCGTAACCAACTAAAAGCCTCCTTCGGGTGTCTATATGTGTCATCCGTCCCGTCACGGGCCAGGGAGGTCGTGTGGAACTGCTCATCCAGGACCTGAAGCACGCGTTTCGAATGTTTCGCCAGAATCGGGCGTTCACGGCTGCCGCAGTTGCGGCGCTCGCCCTCGGCATCGGCGCCAACACGGCGATCTTTTCAGTCGTCAGCGCCGTCCTCCTCAAGCCAGTCCCTTTTCCAGACCCGGATCGCGTCGTCCTTTTCATGAACACGTCGCCGCAGGGATCGGGACCGAATGCCTCGCCCGCCAAGTTTGCGCACTGGCGACAGCAGACGACGGTGGTGCAGGATGCGACGGCATTTCGCACCAACGTCGTGAACTACACCGGAGGGCAGTTTCCCGAGCAACTGCGGGCGGGGCAGGTGAGTGCCGATTACTTCCGCTTGTTTGGTGCGCGACTGGTGATGGGGCGGACGTTTACGCCGGAGGAGGATCTGCCCGGTGGCGAGCACGTCGTGGTGCTCAGTCACGGCCTGTGGACTCGGCGATTTTCGGCCGACCCCGCGATCCTCGGCAAGACGCTCTCGTTGAGCGGCGAGCCGTATGCGGTGATTGGAGTGATCGGACCCGAGTTCGATATCGCCGAGTTCGGACAGGCACCCGATCTCTGGGTCCCGTTTCAGCTCGATCCCAATACGGTCGACCAGGGGCACTTCTTCCAGGCGGCCGCGCGCATCAAGCCAGACGTGACGCTCGAACAGGCGCAGGCCCGGCTGACGCTCTCAGCCCAGGATTTCCGCTCTAAATTCCCACAGGCGTTGCAGGAGAACAACGCCTTCAGTGTCGAGCCTTTGCAGCAGGTGTTCGTGCGGAACGCGCGTCCGACGCTCCTCATCCTGAGCGCGGCGGTCGCGTTCGTTCTCCTGATTGCATGCGCGAACGTCGCGAATCTGTTGCTGGTGCGCGCGACCGCCCGCAAGCGCGAAGTGGCCTTGCGCGCCGCGATCGGCGCGGGTCGGGGACGCATCATCCGGCAACTCCTCACCGAGAGCGTCGCGCTCTCGGTGATCGGTGGCGCCATTGGCCTGGTGATCGGTATTGCCGGCATTCGCGCGTTGCTCACTATCAACACGGCTGGACTTCCAAGAATTGGTGAACAGGGAGCGCTTGTTGGTGTCGACTGGCGCGTGCTTCTCTTTACCGTCGTCGTCTCGGTGGTCACCGGAATCGTGTTCGGTGTCGTGCCCGCGCTCCAAAGCTCGCGAACGGATCTCAACGCGACGCTGAAGGACAGCATCGGACAATCAGGCGCAACGTTTCGCTACAACAAGGCGCGTTCGATTCTCGTCGTGGTGGAAGTCGCCCTCGCGCTGTTGCTCCTCGTGGGGTCGGCGCTGCTCATTCGTACGCTCGTGGCACTGCGGAACGTGAACCCCGGGTACGACGCCAGCAACGTGCTGACGATGCGCATGTCGCTGACCGGTCCGAAGTACCTGGAGACCGCCGGGGTAGAGCAGTTGCTGCGTGATGGTGTCGAGCGTCTCCAGGCGATCCCTGGTGTTGAACGCGCGACCGCCACTTGCTGCGTGCCGCTCGAAGGGGGATACGGGTTGCCATTCCGCATCCTGGGGCGGCCGCTCGAGAAAGGTCCGTTCCATGGCGGCGGCGCGTGGCTGACAGTGTCGTCGGGCTACTTCGACGTATTCAAAATTCCCATCAAGCGGGGGAGAACCTTCACCGACCGCGACGACAGCCTTGCGCCCGCCGTCGTGATCATCAACGAAGCAATGGCACGCCAGTTCTGGAAGGACGGCGACCCGCTCAACGATCGAATCATGATCGGCGCGGGTGTCATGAAGGAGCTTGCCGAAGAACGTGAGCGGCAAATCGTCGGCATCGCCTCGGATGTTCGCGACGGAGGGTTGAACAACGATCCGCAGCCCCATATGTACGTGCCGAACGCACAGGTCCCCAATGCGCTCAACGCACTCAACGTCAGGATTACCCCGGTCGCCTGGGTCGTGCGCACGCGAGGCGAACCATACGGCTACAGCGCCACCATCCAGGAGCAATTGCGGCAGGCCAGCGGCCTGCCTGTCTCGGATATCCGGTCGATGGAGGAGGTTGTCTCCCGGTCGATTTCACGGCAGCGCTTCAACGTCATGTTGATGACGGTGTTCGGCAGCGCCGCGCTGCTGCTCGCGGCTATCGGGATCTACGGGCTGATGGCGTATTCGGTTGCTCAACGCACGCGCGAGATCGGAATCCGCATGGCGCTTGGCGCCGAGGCAGAGCAGGTGCGGCGGATGGTGGTGTTCCAGGGAATGCGCCTCGCTGTGATTGGCGTGGTGGTGGGTCTGGTCGCGTCGTTTGCCGTGACGCGCCTGATGGCGAGTTTCCTGTTCGGTGTGCAGGCGCGCGATCCGATGGTGTTCATCACGATGCCGGCGCTACTGACCGTCGTATCGATCGTTGCCGTGTGGCTCCCGGCGCGTCGCGCGAGCACGGTGAATCCACTCGTCGCGTTGCGGTACGAATGATGTTGTGAACGGCGGGTCCTAAGAGCAGGACCCGCCCTACGCTGCCGTAGGCCGGGTCTTGTTCTTTAGACCCGGCGTCTCTGCCGTGATCGCGGAGACGCCGTCCTACGGCTCGACCAACCCCAATCGAATCGCGTAGCGCACGAGACCTGCCGTGGTGTGGATATCGAGCTTCTGCATCAAACGGGTGCGGTGCGATTCCGCCGTCTTGACGCTGATGTTGAGCAGCGCGGCGAGCTCCTTGGTCGTCTTCTCCTCGCCAATCAGCTTCAGGACCTCGCGCTCACGCATGGTCAACCGATCGCCAGGGAGGTCGGCCTTCGAGAGGAAGGCTTCGACGACGACCTTCGAGACGCCCGGGCTCAAGTACAGATCCCCACGAAAAACCTGTCTGATCGCATGGGCGAGATCGGTGGCCGCTTGCGATTTCAACACGTAGCCGCGCGCCCCGGCGCGCAGCGCCGCAAGGACATACTGATCGTCGTCGTGACGCGTCAGCAGTACGGCTTTTGTCTTGGGAGAGCGTTGCGAGAGTTCCTGCGCGGCATCGACGCCGTTCATGACAGGCATGCTGATGTCCATCACGACCACGTCGGGCTCGGAGTCGGCGCTCGATTGCACGGCTTCATATCCGTTTGACGCTTCGCCCACGACTTCAAAGCCTTCTCGATCGAGCAGGGCGCGCAAGCCCTGCCGCACCATGGTGTGATCTTCGGCAATCAGGACTCTAATTCCCATTGGATTGCTCCCGAAGGGCAATCGGGATTGAGATGATCATCTCGGTCCCACGCCCAGGTGCCGAGGTCATTTCCAGTTCGCCATGCAACCCTTTGAGTCGGTCGCGAATGCCACGAAGGCCCAGGCCCGCGGGCTGAGTGGGGCTCTTCGCGATGCCCACGCCGTTGTCCCTGACGATGCACACGATCCCGTCGGCGTCTTTTTCCATCGCTACATCGAGCTCCGTGGCGTTGGCATGGCGTACGACGTTGGTGATGCACTCATGGATCGCGCGGTACAGGCCGATTCCGATCTGAGGAGGAAGCTGATCCGGCACCGAGGAGCGCAGAGAGACTTTCAGGCCGGCTCGCGTTGAGACGCCGTCGAGCAGATGACTGACGGCTGCGTTCAGCCCCAGATCATCGAGGGCGACGGGATAGAGATCACGTGAGAGGCCGCGAAGCTGCTGATCGAGATGATCGGCAAGCTGCATGGCCTGGTCGAGCTGCGGCTTCCATTGAGCCGGGAGATTGGTCATCAACTCGGCGAGCGCGAGTTGCAGGCTGAACAGGATCTGGCCGGCGCCGTCGTGGATCAGTCGTGCCGTGCGCCGCGACTGATCTTCCAGCGCCTCGTTGAGGCCACGCAGCGCAACGTTCGATTCCAGGAACCTGCGGTACGTCATCTCGAAAGGAGAAAGCGATTCGAGCAGGAACGCCGTCGCGCGCGTCAGCGTCGATCGAGTGCTTTCGAGCGAGAGGCTCAGGATGTTGTCGAGCGCGGATTCATGGAACGACACCAGATCAAGAGGCCCGAGGCCATCGTGCAGGGCCTGGCGGCCCAGTTCGTATGCGCCGCTCAAGGCGCTCTCTTCCGGGCAGGCGAGATATGCCTCGATGGCCGCCATGTAAGCATCGCCCAATGTCTGGCGATTGAGTGGCGCGGTGTCTTGCGGGCCTACCGTCATTTTGTCGATCCTCGCGGGCAGCCGTCCACTCGACGCACGCGTCGCTCAGCGCCGACACCATTTCGTCGCCGATACCGTCGTGCCCTCGCCGACGGTCGACTCAATTGTGAACTCATCCATGAGTCGGCGTACCCCCGGAAGTCCCAGTCCCATACCGCCCGATGTCGAATAGGCGTCCTGCATGGCCTGCTCGATGTCTGCGATTCCTGGTCCCCGGTCCGAGGCGACGATCGAAAGCCCGGATCGATTCCGGCTGTTCAATGCTTCCAGCCGTATCTCGCCGCTCGCGGCGTAGGACAGAACATTTCTTGCTAACTCGGAAATCGCCGTGGCAATTCTGACAACGTCGGTGGGAGAGAAGCCGAGCTCGATCGCGAGCGCCCGCCCTTTTTGCCTTGCTATGATGATGTCGCCGTCCGAATCAATGGGCACGCGGACTTGACTCGGAGCCATCGACTTCACAACGGGGCGATCGCGCAGCAGGAACCGGGCCAACCTCAACGTAGCCGGTGCAATCGGTCGAGGTGGGCGAGTCCTTCTTCCAAATCGAACGCTGTTGCGACCCTGCCGGGTTCAACCCCAGCTGTTCTACCATCTTTGGCCGTGGGGTTGTCGCGTGCAGCCGTGCTGGACCGTGGCCTCGGTTTGCGGTGCCGGCACTACCTGGTATCCGGGAGTAAGCTCAGCAAATTCGCGAACGCGCGTCGCGGCAGCGCCTGAACGCGGAAGCGTTCCGCTCATGCTCAGGCGCCAGTCCCTGACGATTATTTGAGTTCGATCCTCACGGCCGTCTTCGTCGACGTAATCGGGTTCTCCCGATAATGCACCGTGATCTCGTTACCGGTATTGCCGGTGAGTCCGCGCACGTTCGCCGTACCCCCTCCCAGAACTTCCGTGGAGTTGGTGTAGGCGAATTCGTACAAGTCGTCACCGAACGCCACGATCAGCGTTTTCCTGTCGGGATCGACCGTTCGGAGTTGTCCCGCGAGTATGCGGTCTCCCTTCGCACGATCGCCCGCTCGAGAAGACTCAGTCGCCGTGCCGTTTTGCGATGACCGGCTCGAGCGGTTGCACGCGACGGCGAGAGACAGGAGCAAACAGAACGTCCCGAGAAGCCGGCAGCGCGCTCTCATGACATCACCTCCGTGGTTACTGAGACGTCGAGTGGAGTCGGGGACCGCTCGCGGTCCCCGAGCTCCAGAGGTGAAGTTCGCTCTTACGGCCGTTCGCCAGCACCGCCCGCACCGGGTCGATCGCCAGCGCCGCCCGCACCAGGTGCGCCACCCGCGCCAGGTCGGTCACCTGCGCCGGGCTTTTCACTCGGGCTCGGGCTGCTGCCCTTGCTGTCGCCCTGCACTTCGATCTCAGTCGCCACGCGATTGGCGCCCTGCATGGTGAAGTGGACGGTTACCTCTTTGCCACTTTGTGTCGCGAGCCCGGCGACTCCGCCGCGTGCGCCGGTGACCTTGGTGTCGTCGTTGTACTGGAACTTCTGTTCCGCGCCGTCGGTCGGCTTGATCGTCAGCATCTTCGCCGTGGCGTCGATGCTCGAGAGCTCGCCGCGAGCCGTTTGCGCCTGCGGCTTGGCCTGGGCTGAGGGAGCTGAGGGAGCGCCGGGCGATGGCTGGCCGGGCGCGCCTGGCGTCGGTCGCGGCTGATCAGGCGCCTGTGCACCTGGCGCGGTTGGCCGAGGCTGATCGGAAACCTGTGCGGAAGCGGCTCCCGCGATTAACGTGAAGGCCAACAGTAGGCCGAATATCGAAACAATGCGAGTGTGTGACATGGGCATGGTCCAAACTCCTTTGCCGGACGCAAAGAGCGAAGGCCATGCCACGCTGAGTGCCGCGATCTCTTCGATCTTTTGTGCTCCACGTTATGGGTCAGTTTCGGGCAAGCTCGTGAGTGGGAGCGTAAGTTATTCCGAGTAGGTATCGGTCGGTGACACCGCGCAAGTCACGCTTACGCAAGAGGTTGCGTGATTTCACCTGACGGCTGTCGCAGGTGATATCCTCATGGCCGTTTCCAGACAATCCCGCGCGAAAGCAGGCCCCGATTTGCCGCCGAGATCTCGTGTCGATCCTTCAGTCCCACTGCTCCTTCTCTCATCGACGTGTGGGCTCGTCCTCTTCATCATGACGCGCCTTGCTGCAGCTGCGCCCGCTGCAGACGCGGACGCCATCGTCACCGATCGCATTCAAGTCGTCGTCGATCGATTGCGCGATCGACTTGGCATACCGGAGAGCGTGCACGTCTCAATTCAGCCGCGGGTCGCGCTGATCGTCTCGGTCGAAGCACCGGTGGATCACGATGCGCCCTTCCGCCTCGCCATCGAAGATCGTTTCCTCTCGCGATTGAGCGAAGAGGAGCTCGATGCAGCGATGGCGCACGAGCTCGGGCATGTGTGGGTGTTCACGCACCATCCCTATCTTCAGACTGAAAAGCTCGCCAATCAGATCGCGATGCGGGTGGTCACGCGCGACAGCCTCGTCAGCGTGTACCAGAAACTGTGGGAACACGGTGGGACTAAAGAGGACCTCAATACATTCTTAGGGCCCTGATTTGCTCGCTCCCAGCGTCAGATTCCGCTCACGGTTTTTGGTGGAGTGCCCTGCGGGGTGCCTTCCCCTACGGCCCTGGCTATGTGCGCCAGTTGCAGAATGCCCGAGGTCCATTTGTAAACGTTGCCATAAACTTCGTGGCCGCCACGTAACTCCGTGGTCGCCACTGCTGACTCGGTTTCGCCAACCCGCTATTAGGGCCTTTTCCGCTGAAGGATATCGGGGAATTCCGCAAAAAGACATCGGCTGGCCCCGGGGTTGCACAATCGCCGGCCGACGGTTCCCGATGCCAGGACTAGCCGCTACAGATACAGACGAAGAACTGTCGCTTCCGAGGGCGGCCGGGGCACCACTATCACGGCGACGAAGTAGCGTCGACGTCAAACGGGTATCACAGGAGGCTCAATGTTGAACCGGGTTCTCATCGCCGACGATCACGCCCTCGTGCGGGAAGGGATTGGCATCCTGATCGCGCGCGGCGGCTTCAGCGTCGTGGCGGAAGCGTCAAACGGGCAGGAGGCGCTCACGCACGCCTCCAGCCATCAACCCGACATGGCGGTGCTCGACATGAGCATGCCGATCATGAATGGCCTCGAAACCGCACAGGAGTTGCGGCGATTGTCTCCGCGCACGAAATCGATCGTGCTCTCACGCCATGATGGTGTCGACTACGTGCTCGCTGCGATGCGGGCGGGCATCAAGGGCTACGTGTTGAAATCGCAGTCTGTGGTGGAACTACTGCAAGCATTGAACGATGTGTCAACGGGAGGCTTTTACCTGAGCCCCGGTGTGTCGGCGGTAGTAGTCGATGCGGTTCGCACGAAATCGGCGCCGGCGGACGATCCGCTCACTGCTCGCGAGCGGCAGGTGCTCAAGCTGATTGCGGAAGGATATGCCACCAAGGAGTGCGCCACGATTCTTGGCGTCAGCGTCAAGACGGCGGATTCACACCGCACCCGGCTGATGAAGAAACTGGGTATACACGGCACCGCAGGACTCGTGCGCTACGCCGTGCGTCATCACATCGCCGAAGTCTGAACGATCTGCGGCGCGCGCGGTGCGCGCCACCCGCCCTGCCCGGTGTGTGCGGTGTGCACATACGCGCACCCGCGCCGGCATGCCAGAGAGATCACGAAGAATTCTTCGCGATCGTCAATCCCTGTTGGTTTTCAGAGTCTTCGTGGCCTTGGTGCTCTTCGTGTTCTTCGTGCTCCCCATAACAAAGATGATCGCGCCTGCCGCGGCAAGGACGATCTTCCAGGCGGCGATCCCAAAGAACGTGGCGCCGCTGGCGCTCACGGCAAGGGCGGCGGCGGCCACGAGACCCCCAAGCGCCTTTTGCATCTGGCAGTCAGCATCTCATCGTTTGAGCTTCGGAAGAAGACACTGATTAAATGACGGCGAGAAGCCGAGACTACGTTAATAAGAGTTTTTGTGAAGTCTCAGGAAGGCTACAGCCGCGCTTTTCCTCATAGAACACCAGAACGTGCCGCTCGACTTTCGACGGGGGAGAGCGCAAAATTACGTACTCCACACTAAGTCAACCTGAGGCGTTAAAGAACAGCTAGGGAGAAGTCCATAGTCATGGCGGGACAGAACGACCAGCCGCAGGCCAGCAATACGCCAGTACCAGACCTGATCGAGCGCTACCGGCTGCGGAGGGATGCCTGGATTGCCCAGGCCGACGAGCTCGCGCGTCTTCGTGATGAAGTGCGGAGTTCCGCCGAGCGCGAGGCGATGGAAATCGTCACAGCGGCGCGCCGTGATGTGCGGAAGGTGATCATGGAAGCGCGGAGGGAGCTCCTCGTGCTTTCTGCTCAGGTGCAAGCCGCCCTTGGAGAGTCCAACGCAAAGACGGACCCGACGCTCCTCCTCAACAAAGCCGGTATCACGTCGGAATCGGCCGTCCGGGCGCTGACCGGAGCGACCGATGTATTTGCTCCGGAGGATGCGGTCAACGAGATCCTCAACGAGGTCCACGACGACATGACGGCGCTTGCGGAGGATGCGAAGACGCTTCCGCTCAAGGCCGTCCCGCCGCTTCGCCAGATCGGGCCGTCGTCAGCAACGCCGCCGCCGGTCGCATCGGGATCGACGTTGCGAGCTGCTCCAACCAGCGTTGCGCCGCCGGTTACGCTATCGTCTCCGCGACCATCGGCTCCGCCTCCTGAGATCGCTCCGGCGATCGTGGCAATGCCTGAGCCGGTCATCCCCCCTCTCGACGACGTGCACGACCTTGATGACCTGCTGCCTCCGGTCGTGTTGTCGTCACAATTTCCGAGCGACGCGGTTCCCGTACCCGTAACAAAGAGGCTTGGTGCTTTTCTCGGGGTGTTCGTCGGAATCGGCGTCCTGGTTGTAGGTGTTACGGTCTGGTGGCTGATGCATCGATCCACTGGAACGAGCGAATCGGCCAGTGCCGTGCAAGCAGAGACTTCCAGCCGGCCGTCGGCCTCTCGATCGAGCGAGCCATCCAAAGCGGCCACTCCTGCAGCGAATGCATCGAACCTATCGGTCGTCGGTGAAGCGGTCCGTCAAGTGTGGGTGAAGACGACGATCGACGGGCGATCCGATAACGGGCGTACGCTGGTCGCTGGTCAGGTGATCGATGTCGATGCGGATCAGACCATCTCTCTGCAGGTCGGCGATGCGGGCGCCATGCTGGTATCCGTGAACAAAGGCGAAAAGCGCGCGCTGGGTCGCGACGGTCAGGTCGTGACCAGGCAATTTGCTGCTGAGAAGTCCGAAAGTCCTCGGGCTACACCAACCCCCGTGCCCGCGACCCCTACGCCGTCCGAGCGGCCAGCGGCGACTCGCCCGGCTCCGCCAATCGCGTCGGCGCCCGAGCGGCCAGCACCGAACCCGGCTCCGCCAATCGCGTCGGCGGCTCCCGCGATCGCGCAGCCTGTGAGGACGTCGCCTCCACCAACCCAGGCGCCCAATACCGCCTCCGGGATCGGCTTCGTGCCGACCACTCCGACTCCGACGCCGGCGCCGGCCCCGACGGTGAACCAACTCGCGGCGACTCCACCGCCGCAGCCGACTGTTCCCGCTCCCGCGAATCCGCTGAGCGCGCCTCCGGCGCCATCTCCGAGTGCCTCCCCGGGTGGGTCGCCGGCGAGCACGGTCGTTGCCATCGCCCGTCAATGGCTTGATGCGTACCATCGCCAGGACCGCGGGGCCATGGCGGCGCTCTCGACTGAGAATCTGCTTCTCGCCGACGAGCGACGCCCCGATGAACGTTTCCCACCCGGTCTTTCCGATGTCACTCGTACCCTCGACAAGGTAAGCGTTCAGATCGCCGCCGACACAGCGGTGCTCACGGCTGTCATGATGGAACAGTCGGGCTCTGTCCCCTCGCCGCATGTGTCGCCTATTTCTCAGGTCTGGGTGCTGGGAGCAGGGCAACAATGGAAGGTCCGGCAGGCGCGTTTTGTGAGCGAGGCCAGACTGAACCAGGTGTTCAAGTAGCCCTTACGGCATTCAGCTGAGTTCAAGAACGCGCCGGTCCCGATAAGGACCGTCGCCCGATTCTGCCATTCGCCCCGGCCGTATAATCGAATTGAATCGTGTCTTCTTCTCTCGACGACCAGATCCGTGCGGCGCTGGACCGTTTGCGGGTCACGTTGGGCGGTCAACTCGAAGCGGAGCTGACCGCTTCGACTGGCGACATCGTGCGAGCGGCGGCTCACGAGCACAGGCAAGCGCTCCTCGAGGCGACGGAGCGAACAGCCGCCGCGACGCGCGTCGAAGCAGAGCAGCAGCTTTCAACGGTGCGCGACGAGTTCGAGCGTCAACGTGAGAACCTCGAGCGCGACAAGGAAAGCCTCCAGCACCAGAACGGGCTCCTTCAGCGAGAAAAGGAAGACCTTCAACGGGAGAAGGAGGACCTCCAACACGGTGCGGCATCAGAGATAGCCGGACTCGAGCGGGGACTCGGCGAGGTCCGCGATGAACTCGATGCCGTGCGCCGCAACCTTGACGAGGTGCAGAGCGCTCGTGAGTCACTTCTGCGCGAGCTCGAACAGAGCAGGGAAGAATACGACAGTCGCACTCGACAACTTCAGGACGCCATCGAGCGCACCAGTCGTGAAGCGGAGCAGACCCGCTCAGACGCCGACGCATCCGTTCGAGAACTGCAAATGATGCGCGCGAAGCTTGCGCAGACGGTACGACTCACATCGGCACTGCGAACGCTCGACGAAGCGACGTCACTCGGAGACATTCTCGACCACCTGGTGCACTCGGCCTGTCAGGAATCCGGCCGCACGGCCGTATTTCTTGTCAATGGTACGAAGCTGCGTGGCTGGCGTGCGTTGGGGTTCGACGGGGGCGCGATTGTCGGCTCCGACTTCGAGCCGGCCGACACAGGGGTGGTCGGACAGGCGGTGCAGTTGGGGGTCAGTCGGCAGCACCGGAATGGAGATGAGGCCCGCTTACCATCATTCGCGTCGGCCGCCGGCCCTCGGGACGCCGTTGCGCTGCCGGTTCAGGTCGGTGGCTCGGTTATTGCCGTGCTGTATGCGGATGCGGCGAGGACCGATAAGCCGGAAGAACCTGAATGGCTGGATACGATCAAAGCATTGACGAAGCACGCGGGACGAGTTCTCGAAGCGATGACGGTCCGTCAAGCGGCAGCGCTCTGGACGCCGCGCCACACAGTGAGGCGCGCGCCATAGGCAGGTGGCGAGAGATCATCGGTAGGAATGGAATGAAGAAATTTGCCGCGCGCTCTCGCGCCCTCCTGCTGCTGGCCCTTTTAATCTGCTCGATTTCATATGTCATCGCGCAGCAGCCGCTCGAGACACCGATCCAGGTTCCTCCCGCTCCCGTCGCACTCGTTGCGACTGATCACTTCCCGCTTCCGAAAGATGTCTCACAGTATTGGTTCGTCCCGAGCGCGAATCGGGCAACTGCGGGCGCGAAAGCGGACACCTCATTCACGAGCTTGACGCGCGGGGCGAAAGCGATCGCCGACGGCGAGTATGCAAACGGCTTAACCCTGGTCACTCGTTCGGAGCTGAGCGCGACGAGTCTCGGCAACTACGCCAGGTATTACCAGGCGCTCGCGCTCCAGGGGTTGTCCCGTCTTCCCGAAGCTGACGCCGTTCTCACCTCTCTTGTCGCGGCCTCACCGGAAGGCGCTCTCGGTGAAGCCGCACGGCTGAAGCTCGCGGAAGTGTTGATGGCGCGGCCAGATGCCGCGCGCGCGGAGCAATTGCTTCGCGGGATGACCGCCGCGCCGAAGGGTGCCTCCGACGATGTCTGGATGTTGCTAGGCGCAGCCGAAGAGGCGCTGAATCATCGGGAGCAGGCCGTCGAGGCGTACCGTAAGGTGTATTACAGCTTTCCGCTGGGCGGCCGTGTTGCCGATGCGAAGACGGGGCTCGATCGGCTCAAGAGCCCGGTCGGTGTTGCAGGCGGCGCGCCAGTAGCAGAGGAGTTGGCGCGAGCGGAGAAACTGTTTGCAGGCCGCCGGTGGGCCGAAGCCAGAGTCGCCCTCGAGCCGCTTGTGAACGTCGTCCCGGATGAGGACCGCGAACTCGTTTCACTGCATCTTGCTGAATCCGACGTTCATCTCGGCCGTCATCGTCCCGCTCGCGATCGGTTGAAGGAGCTTCTCGAGAACTCATCGAAGGAGCCCGAGGCACGTTACTACTATCTCAGCGCGGTGCGTGGGGTCGGCGATCGTCCGGCGTTCGTGAGCCTCGCCCGTGAACTCGTCAAGGATCATCCCGACTCACCGTGGGCGGCCGAGGCGCTCGAAGATCTTGCGTCGTTCTACGTCGTCGACGATCAGGACGACAAGGCGGACGAGGTCTTCCGCGAGCTGCTCGAGCGCTTCCCCCGCAACCGATACTCCGAGCGGGCCGCGTGGAAAGTCGGGTGGCTTGCATATCGAAACCAGAAGTTCGCCGAGACGGCGCGCGTCTTCGAATCAGCCGCGGTCACGTTTCCTCGCGCCGACTACCGACCCGCGTGGATCTATTGGTCGGGTCGCGCGCGCGATCGTCTCGGTGATGGTCCGGGCGCAGTAGACCGGTATCGACTGGCCGTGATCGACTACGGCAACTCGTACTATGGCCGCCTCGCATCGCGTCTGCTCGCGTCTCGCCCCGGTGCGGCAGCGAATGTACCTGCGTCGGTGCGAACCGCCACCGCTCCGGTGACCGCCAGCGTGCCCCCGACAGAGCCGCTGATGAGGGCCCTCATGACGGCTGGTCTATTCGGAGATGCGCTGAAGGAAGTGCAATTCGCGCAGCGGACGTGGGGCGATTCCCCGGCGCTCCAGGCCACCGCCGCCTGGATTCGCGCGCAGCAGGCAAAAGAGCTGCGCGCCGACGAACGCTTCGCCGCGCTGCGTGGATCGATCACGACGATGCGTCGCGCGTATCCACAGTTTCTCGCCGCGGAAGGTGAGACGCTGCCAGCCGAGGTGTTGCGGATCATTTTCCCGCTCGACTACTGGGATCTGATCGAGAAGTACTCCGCCGCGAAGAACCTGGATCCGTATCTGGTGTCGGCATTGATGGCCCAGGAGTCGACGTTCACCGCTGAAATTCGGTCATCGGCAAACGCGCGCGGACTGATGCAGGTGATGCCGAGCACCGGACGACTCTATGCGCAGAAATTGGGCATCCGTCCGTTCACGACGGCGTCGCTCTCGCAGCCGGAGACGAACGTGCGGATCGGCGTGCAGTATTTCAAGGACCTCGTCGACAAGTTCGGAGGGATCCACTATGCCCTTGCGAGCTACAACGCCGGGGATTCGCGCGTGGCAGAATGGATTAAGAAAGCGCCAGATCTTGCCCAGGATGAGTTCATCGACAACATCCCGTTCCCAGAGACGCAAAACTACGTGAAGCGCATCCTCGGCACGACAGAAGACTATCGACGCCTCTACGGAACCGGCCCGCTGGCGACCAATCGACGGCCGACGGCCAATTGACGACCGATCCCCTCGAGTTGACGAGTCGCGCGGAGGCGACTCATTTTTGGTTTCGAGGGTTCCGCGAATTTCTCACGCCGGTGCTCCGCGATCTCAGTCGCGGGCGACACGATCTGCGCATCATCGATTGCGGCTGCGGTACCGGCTACAACCTCCGCCTCCTGCGTTCGTATGGTCGCGTGGTGGGATTCGATCTCAATGAGGGAGGCGTCGCGATGACCCGCGCATCGGGTAGCGCGGTGGTCCGCGGCGATCTCGCGCAGGCGCCGTTTGCCTCGGGCCTGTTCGACATTGCCACATCCTTTGACGTCATGCAGTGCCTCGAGCCGGATGCGGCCGCCGTTCGCGAGATGGCTCGACTGGTTCGTCCGGGCGGGGCTGTGGTGGTGACCATGGCGGCGCTCGAGCTGCTTCGGGGTGATCACTCGGTGTCGTGGGAAGAAGTTAGACGCTATACACCGGCCACGGCCCGAGAGCTCTTCACGCAGGCAGGCTTGCGGGTCGAACGCGTGTCCTTTCTCTTTGGCTCGCTGTTTCCGTTGATGCTGACGGTGAGGATGGTGCAGCGCCTTCTGAGGCCGTTTCGCACGTATCGCCCCGATACCGACATCGCGATTCCGTCAGCGCCGGTCAACGGACTGCTGACTGCTGTCGTCATGGCGGAGGCGCGCATGGCCCGCCATGTCTCGATGCCTGTTGGAAGCTCGTTGCTGGTGGTTGGACGGAAGCCAGAATGAAAAAGGCGGGTCTGAAGACCCGCCGTGGAGTTAGAACCGAACGATGCCGCCGAAATACGGACCCTTCATCTTCAGGTCGCCTTCGTCGTCGTCGAGCGTGTACGTCCCGGTGACTGAGCGATATCCAAACTGCCCACCCACGTGGCTTCCGAAATTGATCGTTCCGTAGATATCAAAGTCGCTCATTGATGCTTCGAGATCCTCTGCGACGAGTCGATCGGTCAGCGGTTTCACCCAGCTGAAGACCTTGAAGCCAGTGTACTCGGCCGTAACGGAGAAGGTCCGATGCGGATACACCCGGCCAATAACGCCAAGCGTAATGATGGGGGCTGTGACGTCCGTTGACTGGCCGGCAATTCCCGATGCACTCAAATCCGCGGTGAGGTGGTTGTGCTTCAACTCGGTGATGAATCCGAAGAGCCCACGATCGCCTGCTACGAAATCGTACTCGTAGCCGAAGCGCCACAGATCCCAATTGAGGTCGGCGGTGACCGGTATCGTGACTGGGAACGTCGCGCCGCCGAATGAAATCGTCCGCTGAGCCGTCGCCTGCTCGAAGTAGTCGAAGTTCACGTGAGCGATGCGGAACTTGTGCTTGCGGCCCGTCTTGAATACCGAACGAAACTCAGCGAAGCGATCGTCCAGGAGTCCGAATTCGCGTACGAAGTCGACGCCAGGAATACCCGCTGCCGCAAGTCCGCCCGTCTGAATCTCGATTCCCGGAGTCGGCTGCCAGAACATCAGGCCGAGCTCGACGTGGAAGTTTTCCGCCGGCGCCGGATCCGGCACGCTGAACTGCGCTTCAGCCCGCGCAACGATGGCGGCACAAAACAAAACGGTTGCAAGCAGTCGAATTCGCATTCGTCTGTGTATCGGCGGCCGGAGGAGGTCCCTTTAGCATACTGCCCAGAAGGTCCGGAGGCCGGCAGGTATACTGCGAAAATGACTCCACAGCGCCGCCTAATCAAGTACTTGGCGCGTTACCGCCGAGCTTTCATCTCGGGGTTTGCCTGTGTCGTCCTCGCGACTGCAATCTCGACGGGCGGGCCGTGGGTCCTGAAGTACGCCGTCGACGACCTGAGCCAGGGGCTGACCTTCGACAAGGTACGGTGGTACGGAGCGTTGCTGCTGCTGCTCGCCGCAGTCGGCGGCGTTTTCAGGTTCCTCATGCGGCGCATCATCGTCGGCGTCTCACGCGACTTCGAGTACGACCTGCGGAACGACTTCTTTGCGGCGCTCCAGCGTCTGCACCTCTCGTACTTCCAGCACCATCGCACCGGCGATCTGATGTCGCGCGCCACCAACGATCTCAGCGCGGTGCGAATGATGATGGGACCGGCGGTGATGTACACGGCGAGCACGGTGCTGACCTTCGTCGTGGGAATCGTGTTGATGATCTCCATCGATCCGTGGCTCACGCTGGTCGCGCTCGTGCCGCTGCCGTTTGTCACGGTGGTCGTCAAGTACTTCGGCACGGCCATTCACAATCGCTTCGAGAAGATCCAGGAACAGCTGTCGGACATCAGCGCGCTCGCCCAGGAATCGCTGGCCGGCGTTCGCGTCGTTCGCGCGTACGGGCAAGAGGCCTTCGAGATTGCGAGGTTCCGAGCCGCCAACGAGGAATACGTCCATCGCAACCGGGCGCTGATTCGTCTGCAGGGGTTCTACTTTCCGAGCATGGGGTTGCTCATGGGTATCGGTGCGCTCCTCGTGCTCTGGCTGGGGAGCCGGCGGGTGGTCGCCGGCCAGATGACGATTGGCGAACTGGTCGCGTTCAACGCCTACCTGACGATGCTGGGCTGGCCCATGATCGCGTTCGGGTGGGTCAGCAATCTGCTCCAGCGAGGAACAGCCTCGTGGAAGCGCCTGCTCGAGGTGATCGACGTCCAGCCGCTCGTTTCCGATGCCGAGGCGAATCACGCGATCCAGTCCATCGATGGGGAAGTCGAGTTCCGCAATTTGACGTTTGCGTTCGGTGATGCGGTCGTACTTCGGGGCGTTTCGTTCAGCGTCCCCAAAGGTACGACCACCGCAATCGTCGGCGCGACAGGCTCCGGCAAGTCGACACTGCTCAGCCTCCTGCCGCGGCTGCACGATGCACCTCCTGGCACGGTGTTCATCGATGGCGTCGACGTTCGCCGGATCCCGCTGCATGTGCTGAGGGGTGCGATCGGATTCGTGAACCAGGAACCGTTCCTGTTCAGCACGACGCTGGCGGAGAACATCGCGTTCGGCGCGCGCGCGCATCAGGGCGATCGGGATCGAGTGGCGGCCGCTGCCTCGATCGCGCGGCTCGACAAGGATCTCGTGCAGTTTCCTCAAGGCTACGAGACAACGGTAGGTGAGCGGGGTATCACGCTCTCTGGTGGACAGAAGCAACGCGTTGCCATCGCGCGCGCTCTGGTGATCGACCCGAAGCTCCTGGTCCTGGACGACGCGCTGTCGGCGGTGGACACACACACCGAAGAAGAAATCCTCGAACGGCTCTCGGACGTGATGGCGCAACGGACATCGATCATCGTCTCCCACCGTGTTTCCACCATTCGTGGCGCCAGCCAAATCGTGGTTCTGCACGAGGGGCGGGTCGCCGAACGCGGCACGCACGACGAACTGATCCGCCACGATGGCTTCTACGCCGATCTCTATCGCAAGCAATTGCTCGAGGAAGAACTGAAGGCGTCATGATCGACGATGACGTCCTCGGAAAAGCCTACGACAGCCGCTTGATGCGGCGGCTGTTGACCTATCTGCGCCCCTACCGCGGTCAGGTGACTCTTGCCGTGGTCGCCATCATCGGCCATTCCGCACTCGACCTGGCGCCGCCCTACCTCACGAAGATCGTGATCGACCGCTACATCCCGATCGGCGACCTCCGGGGGCTGGGCACGCTAGCCGCGCTCTACCTCGTGGCGCTGATCGCCTCGTTCGTGCTCGAGTACCTCCAGACCTGGACGATGCAGGTGATCGGACAGCGGATCATGTTCGATCTGCGCATGGAACTCGTCACGCATCTGCATCGATTGGATCTCCGTTTCTACGACCGTAATCCTGTCGGCCGCCTGATGACGAGGCTCACCACTGACGTCGATGTCCTCAACGAGTTGTTCACGTCGGGCGTCGTCTCGGTGTTTGGTGATGTCTTCACGCTCATTGGCATCATGGGCGTTTTGATCTGGATGGATTGGCGGCTGGCGATCGCCGCGTTCTCGGTGCTGCCGCTCATCGCGGCGATCACGCACTGGTTCCGCGTCAACGCCCGTGAGTCGTACCGGACTGTGCGGACCTGGATCGCCCGCATCAACGCCTATCTGCAGGAGCGGATCACCGGAATGGCGACAGTGCAGTTGTATCGCCGCGAAGCACGGGACTTCGAGACATTCGACGAGATCGATCGCCGGCATCGGGATGCCAACGTCCAGTCCATCTTCTATTACGCGGTCTTCTATCCGGCGGTGGAGCTCGTCGGTGCACTTGCGGCCTCGTTGATTCTGTGGGTCGGCGGGGCGCGGATCATCGCGAACGGCGACGATATGCTCACGCTCGGGTCGCTCGTCGCGTTTCTTCAGTACTCGCAGCGCTTTTTCCGGCCCATCAGCGATCTGTCCGAGAAGTTCAACATCCTGCAGGGCGCGATGGCGTCGTCGGAACGTATCTTCGGGCTGCTCGATACACCGCTCGAGATCACGTCGAAGTCTCCCGAGAAGCGAACCACGTGGAATGGTCCTGGTGTCATTCGGTTCGAGAACGTGAGCTTCGCTTACGTCGAAGGAGAGCCGGTGCTGAAGAACGTCTCCTTCGAGGTGCGGCCGGGCGAGCGCATCGGGATCGTCGGCGCTACAGGTTCCGGCAAGACGACGATCGTCAGCCTCTTGCTGCGGTTTTACGACGTGCAGTCGGGGCGGATCACGGTCGACGGCGTCGACATCCGGGAAATGGATCTATCGGATTTGCGATCGCTCTTCGGCCTCGTTCTCCAGGACGTTCAGCTTTTTGCGGGAACGATTGGAGGGAACGTGCGACTCGGCAATCAGTCGATCTCCGATGAGGATGTGCGAGATGCGCTCGAGGCGGTGCACGCGTCCAGCTTCGTCGATCGATTGCCGAACGGTCTCGACAGCGTCGTCGCCGAACGCGGCTCGACGCTCTCGGTGGGGCAGAAACAGTTGCTCTCGTTCGCACGTGCCCTGGCGTTCAACCCACGCGTGCTGGTGCTCGACGAAGCCACGTCGAGCGTCGACACGGACACTGAGCTCCTCATTCGGGATGCGCTCAAGGTGGTGATGCGAGGACGAACGACGATCGCCATCGCGCATCGCCTGTCGACGATTCAGGACATGGATCGCATTCTCGTCATGCATCGCGGTGAACTGCGTGAGTCGGGCACGCATCAGGAATTGCTCGCCCTGCGCGGGATCTATCACCGGCTGTACGAGCTTCAATTCGAATCCACCACTGCGTAGGGCGGGTCCTGCAAACGTAGGGCGGGTCTTGCGTTGTAGACCTGCGATGTCCGCCGGGTCCACAAAACAGGACCCGGCCTACGGTTACTGATGTTATTACTGACCGACAGCCGCAGCGGGCGCAACCGATTCAGCAGGCACTTCGGGCGGTGCTTCGCGAGTCTCTGGCGGCCGCGCGTCTGATGGCAGCTCGTCCTCGGGCGCGATTCCTGCGGGCGGCGGAGGATCAGCCGGAGGAATGCGACGCGCAGCTTCACGCCGTCTGAAGACGCGATCGATCAGGCTCGGTGAGCTCGCGGTCGGATCCCATCCCAGGCGTAGTACCGTGACCTGCACTTCCTTACGTCCGAACTTCAGCGCTTCGTGGCAGCTCCACATGTACAAATCGAGCACGCGGCCCTGGACACTCGGACCGGTGTCCATCACGGTGTAGACGCCGCTGTAGCGCGCATCGCCGGCCCCGATGTTGATGACGCTGCCCACGGGAAGCAGCGTGGGATCGGCGGCGGCCACGCCGGTGCGCGCCACGACTCCTGACGCCGTGGTGCTGCCCTTGCAGTAGGCCGTTGCGGCGAACGGCATCTGGCTGCCGGGACGCGGCGGACCGATTTGCCCCAGCGACTGCCAGAACGCGCTGCGGGAGTCGAACATCTCGGCTTCGTACATGAACAGGAAGCCGACCACGGCGATCACCAGCACGACAACTTTTCGCCACGTCGACCGGGAGATGGTGACTCGCATAGTGAGCAGTCAGCCGTCCCAAGCTGGCCACTACCGGAAATGCTCGTACCCCTCCGGCAGTTCTCGCTCCGTAAGCCCGTCTTTGACGAGCAGGCGGGGCGCTCGGGTCACAAGGCCGATCCTGGTTATCGGCAGATCGCCCAGTTGTCGTCGTACGGCGCGCAATCGTCCAGCTTGCCTGGGCCTCACCGTGAAGATCAGCTCAAAATCGTCGCCTCCTCGCAGTGAGAGGTCAATGGGATCTTGATTGCGCCGGCTCAGCCACTCCTTTGACTCTGCCGTAATGGGAATTGCCCTTCCTTCTATCGTGATTCCAACTGATGAGGCCTGCGCAATTTGACGCACGCCATCTGCCAGCCCATCGCTGAGATCCATGCAGCTCGTTGCCGCGCGGTTTCGTCCGAGCAGGAGGCCGGCTCGAAGACGAGGGTCGGGTCTGAGATACCTGCTGGCTGCGGCACTGGTCTCGTGAGCGTCCTCGCGTAGCCGCATGAGCCCTGTCGCGGCGTCTCCCAGCGACCCCGTGACGTAGACCTCATCGCCCGGGCGCGCGCCTGCGCGAGTCAGGACCTTGCGCCGGTGCACGGTGCCGATCGCGGTGACATCGAGAATCATCGGTCCCGGTGTCTGCGTGATATTGCCGCCGATGATCGTGACCCCGTAGCGCGTGGCCACCGCCAGCAAGCCGTCGATGATTTGATCGAAGGCGGTGATCTCGAGCGATGCCGGGAGCGCCATCGATAACAGCGCCGCTCGCGGCCTGGCCCCCATCGCGGCGAGATCGCTCAGGTTGACGGCCAGCGCACGATGTCCGATCGCATCAGGAGGCACGAAACGGCGATCGAAGTGGACTCCTTCGACCTGCGCATCAGTGGTGAGCACCTCGAGGGCGCCGCGCACCGGTTCGATGGCCGCGGCATCGTCTCCCGGGCCGATGACGACCCAGGCAGCTGTGGCAAGCCGTTGTGAGATGCGAGCGATGAGCGCGCGCTCACCGCAGTCGGCGACTGTGGGAGAACTCAAAATGAGGAGGCGATGAGCCCCGCTTTGCCGTGTGGGGAGGTCGAATGAACCTGCGAAAGCAGGTGGAGCCGCTGTTGTCGGCCGCGCTTAAGGCTTCCTCGAAACAGAGGCGTGCACACCGCACGACCTCGCGGCTCTCTTAGGTTGTTACGTTGGCTCAGACGAGCCTCCGAAACCATCACGAGCAAAGCAGGAGCGAGACGATCTTACCGTGCGGCCCGGGGTGGGTCAATACGTTGCACTAAACTGCTCGTTTCGTGGCCACTTGTGCGAGCGCCTCGTCGACGATGCGCTCGAGACGAAGGGCACGATCGTGCAGATCGTCGTGAGTGACCGAGTGCTGATCGCGCTGGCGGAAATATTCGTCGGTGATGTTGAGCGCCACGAGCACTGCCAGACCGAGCAGGTCGCTCGAAGGCGCGGCGTCGGAAGCGGCGCGCATCTTCTGATCGACGTACGCAGCGAGCTCCGTGATATACCGTTCATCAAGGCCGCTGCGAATCGGATAACGCTGGCCCGCGATCTCGACAGTCACCACGCTGCCCATGGTCGAGTCAGTCGCTTTCGCAAGAAGGACGTGTCACTTAGATCGCTTCCAACTGTTCGAGCATCTCGGTGACGCGCGATCGGATCAGATCGCGTTCCTCGCGCAGCGCGGTGAGCTCCGTGCCAGTAGTGGCCTCGCTCTCCGCCAGGCGTGTCCGCACGCTGTCGAGCTCACGCGCCAGCCGAACGTTCTCTTCCGTCGCTCGCGCGTGGTCCGCTCGAAGCTGCGTCACGATGCCGACGAGCATTCGTACTTTTTCCTCGAGACGATCGATGGGATCGAGATCAGTTCGTGTTGCTACCGCCTGCTTTGCCATCCGGGTACGGTCCTCTGAAGATAATTGCGGGGTGTGCGAGGAGATGGTGCCACGAATGAAGTGTGCTGGCAAGCGTCGTCAGCGTTGAATCGCGCCGTGTGTGTCCTTGAGCGCCGACAGGACGGACTCCATCGCGCTCTGAACCTCGGCATCAGTGAGCGTTTTGTCGGGTGCCCTGAACGTGAGGCGCAGCGACAGGCTCACTTTTCCGTCCGGTATGCCCTTGCCGGCGTAGCGATCGAACTCACGAAGATCCACGAGGTGCGCGAGGGCGATTGCCCGCACGGTGTCTCGAACCGCCTGAGCGGCCGTGGTGTCGTCGACGAGGATCGAGATGTCACGATCGACGGAAGGGAAGCGTGGCGGCGCCATCGCCTTCAGCGATGTGCGCAGGAAACGGGCGAGCGGTTCGAGAGCCAGCTCGCCAACGTATGCCGGAACCTCGGCGGGCAGTCCCAGCGATTCACCGACAGCGGGCGTCAACCTGCCAACCAGGCCGACCCGGCGCGTGTCCGACTCGGGCGACTCTTTTGCGCTCGCAACAACTTCGGCCGCCTGTCCCGCAACCAGGAACGAGGGCAGAGCACTCAGAGGCTGAAGGAGCACTGATGCATCGAGCGCATCGGCGACCACCGAGACCAGACTGGCCGCATCGAAGAAGTCGCTGTCTCGCGACCGTTCGCTCCAATGCAGCGCGCGTCCCGCGCCGGTCCAGATGAACGCGATCGCCTGTGTTTCGCCGCTTTGCTGCGTGAAACGGTTGCCGATCTCGAAGAGCTGCACATCGCGCTGACCACGGCGGATGTTCCGTCCCGCGGACTCCACAAGACCCGGGAGGAGCGACGGTCGAAGCACCGCGAACGCCTCCGACAACGGGTTCTTGATTGGTACGACCGTCTCGCCGGTGACGAACGCCTCCGCCGCGGGGGCGGACGTGAAGCCGAAAGTGACTGCCTCGGAAAAACCCTGACCTCTGGCCAGAGTCCGCAGTTGTCGCGTGCGAAGGATTCGTGGATCGACGGGCGGTGGAGGGACTGTCAGTGCCGGAAACGTCGCGGGAATTCGATCGAACCCGCAATGACGCGCGACTTCTTCGATCAGATCCACTTCGCGACTGACGTCGACGCGCCGCGTCGGAACGGTGACGTCCCATCCGGCCTCGGCCTCGCGAAGCGCAAAGCCCAGTGCCTCCAGTACCCGGCGCACCTCCGCATCCGCGAGCGACACGCCGAGCAGGCCGGCGATGCGCTCGCGGCGGAGTTTCAACACGGTCGGCTCGATCCGGACAGGGTAGCAATCCACCACGGTGCCGCGTGATGCTCCGGCCCCGATCATCTCGATCAACGCGCACGCGCGCTCCATTGCGGTCAACGGGAGTCGCGGGTCCGTGCCACGCTCGAAGCGCATGCTGGCTTCGGTCTTGAGTCCCAGTGCCTTGCTCGTCCGGCGCACCGACAGCGCCTGGAAATACGCGCTCTCGAACACTATCGTCTTCGTGACACCTGTGACTTCGGAGTCCGCGCCACCCATCACCCCGGCGACGGCAATCGCCCGCTCGGCATCGGCAATGACCAGCATGTCGGACGACAGCTCACGACTTCTTCCGTCGAGTGTCTGCAGGACCTCGCCCGGCCGCGCCGTGCGCACTCGAATCTGAGCGCCGCCAAGGCGCGCGTAGTCGAACGCGTGCATGGGCTGGCCGAGTTCGACCAGGACGTAATTCGTGACGTCGACGATGTTGCTGGTCGGCCTGACACCGGCGGCACGCAGCCGGGTCTGCATCCATTCCGGAGACGGACCTATCGTCACATCCGCAACAGCCCCGGCATAGCGCGGACACAACGCGGGGCTCTCGATGACGACGTCGATATCGGCGCGATCGACCGTCTTGAGTGACGCGAGGTGCAGCGCAGGTCCGCTCTCGGCCGCTCGTCGCAGCGAGGTCGTGACGGCAGGACGCCTCACCTGCAGACCGAATGCGGTGGCGACTTCGCGCGCCATCCCGCTCACCGACATGCAGTCGGGACGATTGCCGGTGACTTCGAAATCGATGACGGTGTCGCCATCGCCGAATCGCTCGAGCCCTTCGACAGCAAAGCCGCGAACCGACATCGTCGCGGCGATCTCTTCCGCCGCGGCGGGGACATCGACGAAGTCACGAAGCCAGGAGAGGAGGACTTTCATGGATCGCGAACCCTGCCGGTCACAGCGCCGGGAACTGCTCGAGGAAGCGCACGTCGTTCTCGTAGAACAGGCGGATGTCCTCGACGCCGTACTTCAACATGGTGACGCGCTCGATCCCCATGCCGAATGCGAAGCCGGTCACGCGCTCGGGGTCATAGCCCACCGCCTCGAAGACCGCTGGATGCACCATGCCACTCCCGAGAATCTCGATCCAGCCGGTCTGCTTGCAGATCGCGCAGCCGGTGCCGCCACACTTGTGGCAACTGATGTCGACCTCGGCGCTGGGCTCGGTATATGGAAAGAAGCTGGGTCGCAGCCGGATCTTCACGTCGCCGAAGAGCGCGGTGACCATCGATTGGAGCGTTCCCTTGAGATCCGCCATCGTGACGTGCTCGCCGACGACCAGCGCCTCGAACTGCTGGAACATCGGCGTGTGCGTCAGATCGAGGTTGTCGCGGCGATAGACTCGCCCGGGCACGAACAGGCGAATCGGCGGTTTGAACGTCTTCATGTAGCGGATCTGCATCGCCGAGGTGTGCGTCCGCAGCAACGTCGCCGCGCGCACTTGCGCCTCCGGGACGCGTCCTCGATGTGCGCCCCACGTGCCGCCGATGATCGGGCTCTCGAGATAGAGGGTGTCCTGCATGTCGCGCGCGGGATGATCCGGCGGCATGTTCAGCGCCTCGAAGTTGTGGAAGTCGTCTTCGACTTCGGGCCCCTCGAGGATCTCGTAGCCCTGGTGCGAGAAGATGTCTTCGATCTGCTGCCGTACCAGCATCAGCGGGTGGACGTGGCCGACCGGGCGCACGCGAGAGGGGAGCGTGACGTCCACCGCGCCCGCGGGCGGTCGTGCTGCGGCGAGCGTCTGGCGGCGCTCTTCGACCGCCGTCTCGATTTCCTGCTTGAGTGTGTTGACGAGCGCGCCGAACTCGCGGCGCGCCTCGGGTACGAGCGTGCCGAGCGTTTTCATCAGCCCGGTCACGCTGCCGGACTTGCGGCTCAGAAACTCGTCAGCGAGCGCCTTGACGGCCGCATCAGTGCCGGCCGCTGCCAGGCGGACGTGGAAGTCCGCGCGCAATGCGTCGATGGCGGATCGATCAGGAGCCAGTTCTGACATGGGTCAACGCGCAATGCCCAATGCGCAATGCCCAGGCTCAATCACGAGCGCTTGAGCATCGAGACGTGAGCATTGTGCATTGACTACGCGGCAGGAAGTGCGGCTTTTGCCTGCGAGGCGACCTTGGCAAACGCAGCGGGTTGCGCGACGGCCATGTCAGCCAGCATCTTGCGATCGAGCGAGCTGCCAGCGACCTTGAGGCCGCGAATCAGCTGGGAGTAGGTCAGGCCATGCTCACGCGCGGCCGCGTTGATACGAACGACCCACAGTCGCCTATATTCGCGCTTCTTGTTCTTGCGGCCGACGTACGCATACTTCAGCGCGGTGTCGACCGACTCTTTGGCCTGGCGATAGAGCTTGCTCTTGGTCTGATAGAACCCTTTGGCTCTGTCGAGCAGCTTCTTCCGTTTCGCCCGCCGGACCGTTCCTCTTTTGACTCGTGGCATTTTCTCTTGTCCTGCTGCAATTCACGCGGTCTGCCGTCTTCGGGCAGACGTCATTTATACGGCAACATCCTGTTCAACTTCGGCGCGTCGTTGGGCGAGACCTCCTGCGTCCCGCGCATGTGACGCTTGGACTTGGTGGTCTTGCTGGTCAGGATGTGGCGCTTGAACGCGCTGGCCCTGACAATCTTGCCGGTGCCCGTCTTCTTGAAACGCTTGGCGGCACCGCGATGTGTCTTCAGCTTTGGCATCTCTCTCGTCTCTCAGGCGAGTCTGAAGACTCGCCTCTACATTCCTACTCTTCTCCCGCCGCGGCGCCATCACCATCAGCCTTGGCGCGCGGCGCGCTCTTGCGACTGGCGCGCTGGCTCAGGATGACGTGCATCTGGTTGCCTTCCTGTCGCGGCGACGTTTCGGCCAATGCGACTTCGGCCAGTTCCCCCAGCAGCCGCTCGAGAATGCGCCGCCCGATCTCAGGGTGCGCCATCTCGCGACCGCGGAAGAAGATCGTCGCCTTGACCTTGTCACCTTCACTCAAGAAGCGCTCGATGTGCTTCTTCTTGAACTGGTAGTCGTGCTCATCGACTTTCGGTCGGAACTTGATCTCCTTGACCTCGATCACTTTCTGATGCTTCTTGGCCTCGCGAGATCGTTTCTGCTCCTGGTACTGATACTTCCCGAAGTCCATGATCCGGCACACCGGCGGCATTGCGGTCGGAGAGATCTCGACGAGGTCGAGCCCTTTCTGACGCGCGATGATGAGTGCCTGCGGCGGCGGCATGATTCCGAGCTGTTGACCGGTTTCGTCGATCACCCGGACCTCACGAACCCGGATGCGCTCGTTGGTGCGAACGCGGTCATCACGTCTAGGCGAGCGATCGAATGCGATAACGTCCTCCTCGGGCTACAGCCTGCCAGATACGGGCTTCGAGTTACAGGCTACGGGCCGGTTCCTGTTCTTCGCTCCGGCTCTTGCGTCGAACTTCTTCCAACGCGTCGGAAATGAACGCGTCCACCGACCGCGGGCCCAAATCACCACCGGACCGGCTGCGCACGGCAACCGTCCCTTCAGCAGCTTCCCGGTCGCCCGCCACAAGCATGTAGGGTACCTTCTGGAGCTGGGCCTCCCGGATTTTATAATTAATCTTCTCCTGGCGATCGTCTAACTCCACCCGCAGCCCGACTGCGGCCAAGCGGTTCTGGACACCCACGGCATAGGCCCGGTGCCGGTCTGAAATCGGGAGAACGACGGCCTGAACTGGAGCGAGCCACAGTGGCCATGCGCCCGCGAAGTGTTCGATCAGCAGGGCGATAAAGCGCTCGAAACTACCGTAGATCGCCCGGTGAATGACGACAGGCCGATGTTCGGCGTTGTCGGGGCCGATGTACTTGAGATCAAAGCGCTGCGGGATCTGGTAGTCGAGCTGAATCGTGGCGCACTGCCACTTGCGGCCGATCGCGTCCACGACATCGAAGTCGATCTTAGGCCCGTAAAACGCCCCGTCCCCTTGGTTCAACGTGTAGGGCTCGCCGACGGCGTCGAGCGCCCGCTTCAATTCGGACTCCGCATGGTTCCACTGCTCGATCGTGCCCAGGAACTCCGGCGGACGTGTCGAGAGCTTCATCTCCGGCTTCATTCCGAAGTCGCTGTAGACGCGCTGAACCAGCCGCAGCACCCGCTCGACTTCGTCGCCGATCTGCGACTCCATCACGAAGCAGTGGCCATCATCCTGGGCGAACTGGCGTACGCGCGTCAGCCCTGAAAGGACGCCGGAGGCTTCGTTACGATGCAGCGGCGTCTGCTCGTGGTAGCGAATCGGCAGGTCGCGGTAGCTGCGCACTTCGCTTCCGAAGATGAGCATGTGGCCAGGGCAGTTCATCGCCTTGAGCCCCATCTGCTCGCCTTCGGATTCCACGAGGAACATGTTCTGCCGGTAGTGCGACCAGTGGCCGGACGTCTCCCACAGCGCCTTGTTGAACACGATCGGCGCCTTCACCTCCGTGTATCCGGCGGGGATGAGGACGTCGCGCATGTAGTTGGCGAGCGTGTTGTACAGGACCGTGCCTTTGGGCAACCAGAACGTCGCGCCGGGAGCCCACTGATGGAACAGGAAGAGCTTCTGATCGCGACCCAGCTTGCGATGGTCGCGCTTCTTCGCTTCTTCGATTCGCGTCAGGTGCTCCTTGAGCTCTTTCTCCGACAGGAACGCCGTACCGTAGACGCGCTGCATCGGTTGATTGCGCGCGTCGCCCTTCCAGTACGCGTTCGACGTGCTGAGCAGCTTGAACGCCTTCAGCTTGCCGGTTGACGGCACGTGCGGTCCGACGCAGAAGTCGACGAACGTCTCCTTGTCCTTGATCGTGTAGCAGGAGACTTCGCGCTGTCCCTCGGTCTTCTCCTCGATCAATTGCACCTTGAGCGGCTCGCCGCGATCGCGGAAGAAGCGCTTGGCTTCTTCGCGCGGCCACATCTGACGCTCGAAGACCAGGTTCTGATCCGCGAGCTCGCGCATCTTCTTCTCGATCGCCTCGAGGTCCTCAGGGACAAA
>Ga0075423_10000624_pt1 | contig 29147 bp, 28 predicted proteins | sample SoiMethybrSBSTD2_FD_80114 | JGI IMG/M metagenome (GOLD analysis project Ga0075423, IMG submission 80114) | Bulk soil microbial communities from a Populus tree surrounding site in Tennessee, USA - Soil MetaG P. TD hybrid SBSTD2 | ecosystem: Environmental > Terrestrial > Soil > Tree plantation...
CAGCTTTTCGATAATCTGCTGCAGGACGGTGAGACCGCCGATGCCGGAGTCGAAGAGACCGATGGGATCAGAAGAAGGCATTAGAGCGCAAGGCTATCGGTCATCTTGCTGCCTAATTCTTTTTCACACGATGGGGCGAAGCCGAAGACCTGCTGCCAGACCTCGCGCGACTCCATGCAGAGATAGACGAAAACGGTCGGTGCCGCGGCGCGGATCCAGCCGAGCATCTTGCGATACATCGCGACGCGGAGCGGCTGAAAGTACCGCAGCTTGCCGTCCGGGCAGAGTATCTGCTCGCCGGTGGGCAGGCGGCTCGTTGGAAAGCGCGCGCGCATGGCGCGCTTGAGCCCCGGCGTCGTGCGCAGGACGCCCAGGCTGATCCAGGCGATGCGCCGGAAATCGACGACGGCGAAAAGCTTCCCGATCATATCGCGGTAGTCCTCTTCCCAGCCGTCGTACTCGACCATCGGATCGAAATGAAAGCCGAGCTTATAGCCGGCCGCCTGGCAGCGGCGCGCGGCGGTAATGCGCTCGGCGAGCGAGGCGGTGCCGTGCTCGTCGGCATCGATGACGCGCTGTGGGTTCATCGACCAGGAGACGACGACGCGCTCCTTGGGGTCGAGGCGGACGAGATCGTCCACGTAGTCGCTTTTGGTCTTGAGCTCGAGCAGCGCGTTCGGTTGCTCGGCGAAAAATGGCACGATCTCGGCGGAGAAGCCGATATACGGGTCGAGCGCGAGGCTGTCGGTGATCTCGCCGGTACCGATGCGAAAGAAAAATTTCCGGTGGCGGCCGAGCATCTCGCCGGCCTCCGCGATGAGGTCGTCGACATTGCTGAAAACTTTGAGCGACGAATTCGACGCGAGATACTCCTGCAGATAGCAGTAGCTGCAGTCCATGGGGCAGTTGCTGGCGAAGTTGATCACGAAGTAGTTGCAACAGACCTGCCCCTCGCTGCCGGGGCATTTCTTGAGAAATTCGCCCCGGTGGCGCTGGAGAAAAAGCCGGCGCTTCGCGGCGCCGAAGTCCGCGGCGGTCAACGCCTGCGGCTCTTCTGTGAAGATAAAAGGGACTTCGGGCAAGGCGCGCCTCAGATTGCGATAAATCGCTCCCTGGTCTGCGCCCGTCTCGACGATGATTTCCTGCGGCTGAAAGAGTTTCATTTCATGCTTCGGCGGCACCACCATCGATAAGCGCAAAAATTTCTTTCAGCTTTTCGCTATCGACGGCCCGCTCCAGCTCAGCGGACAATCGCCTCATATCGGCGTAGCTCGTCGCGTAAACCGTCAGAGAGACGCTCCCCCCTTCGAGGCCCTGCGGCACGCTCAACGAGATTCCCGGCGCGAGCTTCAGCGCGCGAATGCGCTGCTGAATCTCATCTTCGATGCGCGCGAGGCGAGGGAAACGAAGACGCCTGAGCTCCTCTTTCAAGCGCTTGAGCTTGTCGTTTCGCCCGAGGCGCGGGTCGTCGACGACCGGCGCTAGATTTCGCAGCAGCGCAGCGATCTCGATTCCATCCCGAAGCGAAATCTCCTCGAGCCAGTCGAGCAGATCCTTGAGATGATTCTCGCCTGCCTTGACCTCCCATACCAGTTCGAGGAGCGCCGCCCGGTCTGCGTCATTCAGACCCAGCCAGCGCGCTTCGGTCTGAGGATGAAAGCCCTTGCTTCGGCAGTACGATTGAATCTTCTGATCCATCAGTTAATTCTCCAGCAAATTCAGCTATCAAAGCGGCATATTCTAAAGCTTTGGATTCATGCCCGCGCTTGCGTGCCCCTGCCTCTAAGATGCGCGCCTTCCCGAGCATTGTATCGACGACCCATATGCGCTTCTCGCCGGCGATGCCCGTGTCCAAAAGCTTTTTAAGCGCACGGACGCGAAAGCGGTCGAGACCCCAGGTCGAGTGCGACAACTGGTCCGCGTGGCCGCCCCGTTTGACGACCAATGGCTCTGCCAGCAGGTCGATGTGGTGGCTGCGCGCGATGCGAAGCCATAGATCGTAATCCTCACACACCGGCAGCGACTCGTCGAATCCGCCGACTGTCTGGAACAGCTCGCGCGTCATTAGAACCGCGGACGGACTCACGAGGCAAAGCTCCAGACTGGCGCGAAAGACATCGCCGGATCGCTTGCGATGCTTTTTCATCGGATTCACGCGAACGCCGTTGCGAATCCAGATCTCTTCGGTCTGCGCGATTTGGCGCTCGGCGCTCATCCGCATGAAGTTCATCTGCCGCTCGAGCTTCGGCGGCAGCCAGAGATCGTCTGAATCTAAAAAGGCGATGTATTCGCCGCGCGACCTACGCACTCCTGAATTGCGCGCGGCGGCGACGCCGCCGTGCGGCTGCACGATCACGCGAACGCGCGCTCCGCGATGCGCCCGAAGATCGTCCGCCGTGCCGTCCGTCGAGCCGTCGTCGACGACGATCAATTCGAAATCGCGATAGCTCTGCGCGAGCACGGAAGCGACGGCGTCGCGAAGCATCGCCTTGCGGTTGTAGGTGGGAATGATGACGCTGACGAGCGGCGGCATGCCCACTACCTAACTTTTGCCGCCGGCCAATGCAAGCTGCGCCGGAACGAATGAATGGCTGAGCCTCTCGATGAAGTTGCGAATGCAGTGATGGAGAACTTAAACGAATTCCTCGACCTTTTTGAAAAACTGATCGACGACCATCTTGGCGACGCCGCCGATCATTCTCTGGCCCATTCCGGCGATGATGCCGCCAACCTTGGCATCGGTGCTGTATTTGAGCACCGTCTCGCCGCCACGGTCCTCCAGATCGATCGCCACGTCCCCTTTCATGAAGCCGGGTCCGCCGGCGCCTTCGCCGCTGAGCACATAGTGCTCCGGAGGCCTTTTGTCTTTGATGGCGACTTTACCCTTGTACGTCCCCTTCACGGACGCGACGCCGACCTTCATCGTCGCTTCGTATTGATCGGGGCCGATCTCTTTCATCCCCTCGCACCCGGGCATGCATTGCGCCATGACTTTGGGGTCCAGAAGCACCTGCCAGATGCGGTCGCGCGGCGCTTTGAACGTGTAGGTTCCTTCGATTTTCATCGAAACAACTCGAGAAGAATACGGTTGAGCTATCACGGCGGACCATGGCGTTCAAGCGAACGTCGTTGAATCTTCCCCGGCCCTCGATTAAAATGGTCGCAAGTTGATGCTCAAGCCCTCCGCCGTTTGGCTCGCGCTCGCGCTTTTTCTCATTTCATCCGCCGTCCATTCCCAAGAGCAAAGCCCGCGCGAGCTTTTTTCCAAAGCATATGTGCTTTTCTCGGCGGACGACACGCGCCCCGCCGAGGAGCTTTTTCTGCGCACGCTCGACCGCGGCTTCATCCTCGAAGACTACAGTCTCTACTTCTTGGCCCGGAGCGCGACCAAAACCGGCAACGCGCAGGCCGCACGCCAATACTACGCCCAGCTCCAGCAGAAGTTTCCCGACAGCCTGTGGCTCGCCGACGCCGATCTCCAGCTCGCGCGTCTCGCCGTGGCGGAGAAGAATTATTCCAGGGCCATCGAGCTTTGCCGCGCCTTGCGCGGGCTTCGCGCAAAGAGGGAAATCGCCGATGAGGCGGTCTATCTCCTCGCGCTGTCCTACGAAGGCGTGGGTGATTGGAAGCAGTCCTACACCGCTTATCAAGAGGTTCGCCGCGCCGCGCCGCTCTCCTCCTGGGACACGCCGGCACGCAAAGCCGTCGCCGGTCTGCGCGATAAGTTCCCGGAACTCTTTCCCCTGACCGCCGCCGAGGCGCAGCTCGCCGAAGGCGAGCTCCTGACGCGCGAGCAGGCGTACGCGGAGGCGGAAAAAATCTATCGCAAGCTGCTGGAATCGGCCGGTAGCAATTTTCGCCCGCGCGTTCTCGCCGCGCTCGGCAACTCCTATCGCGTGCAGCGGAAGCGCGACGAGGCGGTTCCCGTGCTCAGCGAGATCGTGCAAAATTTTCCCGAGCACTCCGAGGCGCCCGCCGCCCTCAATCAGCTCGCGCAGATCTACTGGAATCGCGACGAAGACACCAAGGCGCTCGAATACTTCAAGCTGATGCGCCAGCGCTATCCCAAAAGCCAGTACGCCGACTTCGCGTGGAACGCGACGGCGCGCATCTATGAATCGGCCGGCAAGACCGACGACGCGCTTGCCGCTTACCAGAGCCTCGCGAAGCATGGCGCGGACGCGCAGATGCGTGAAGAAGGCGCGTGGCGCGCCGCGTGGATTTATTATTGGGCGAAGGACGACGCGAACGCGAACGCCGCGTTCAAGCGGCTGGCAGCGGGCAAGGACGCGAATAAATACCGGCTCGCCTCGGTCTACTGGCAGGCGCGCACCGCCGCGCGCATGGAGCAGACCGACGAGGCGAAACGGCTTTACTTGACCGTGCTGAGCGACGCCGATGAGAGCTATTACAAAGGCGCCTCCGCCGCTCGGCTCTCGCGCATGGGCGTATCGGTCGAAGAAAAGAAAATCGACGCGCCTCCGCCCGAAGCGCCGAAGGCGCCGGCTCTCACCGCCGCGCAGTCGTTTCATCTTCTGCGCGCGCAGGAGCTCGCCGAGCTGACGCTGCCGCTGGCGGTGGCCGAGCTCGACGAGGTGAAGAGCCTCGGTTCCGAAGATCTCGCGCTGCGCCTTTTGCTTTTGCGGGAGTACGCGCGGAACGGCGCCTACAACCGCAGCGTCGCGCTCGCGAACCAGCCCCCGCTCGCGCGATACGGCGACGAGCTGGCGCGCTACCGTTACCCGCTCGCCTATTGGGAAAGCGTGCAGAAGCTCGCGAAGGAGAACGGCGTCGATCCCTATCTCGTCGTCTCGCTCATCCGCCAGGAGAGTCTGTTCGATCCGAAGGCGCTCTCTCCCGCATCGGCGCACGGCCTCATGCAGCTGCTACATTCGACGGCGGCGCGCACCGCCGCGCGGCTGAAATTATCCGCGCCGGCGCGCGAGAAGCTCTACGAGCCCGAGCTCAATTTGAAATTGGGCATCCATCATTTGAAGGAGCTGCTACAGCGCTTCTCGAACAACTACGTCAAAGCGATCGCCGCGTACAATGCCGGCGAGAACGCGGTGACGCGGTGGGAGACGCGCTTCGCGGGAGCCGAAGAGGACGAGTTCGTCGAGCGCATCCCCTACACCGAGACGCAGCTTTACGTGAAGCTCGTGCTGAGAAATCTCCGCGTCTACAAGAAAATCTATGGCGAGCAGAAATGAAAGGGCGCGAGCGGCCGCTCGTCGGCATTACTCCGGACGTCACGACATCGCCGCGCGCCGGAGAGCCGCTGATCGTCATCCAGGAGCGCTACGCGCGCGCGCTCGAAGCTGCGGGCGCCGTGCCGCTGATCCTGCCGGTTCTTCCATCGCCGAAAAGCATGCGCGCGCTGATCGAAAGTCTCGACGGGCTCGTCGTGAGCGGCGGCAATTTCGATATCCATCCGAAGTTTTACGGTGAGAAGCCGATCGCGGCATTGGGCGAGATTAAAGAAGAGCGGACGGACTTCGAGCTCGCCTTGATCGGCCTTGCGCTCGCGCGCGACCTGCCGCTGCTCGGCATCTGCGGCGGTGCGCAAGCGATCAACGTCGCGCTCGGGGGCTCGCTCTATCAGGACATCGACTCGCAGTATCCGGAGAGCATCGAGCACCAGCGATCCGCCCTAAAGGACAGCGGCGGACACGACGTCGCGATTCACAAGCGAACGAAGCTTCGAAAGATCGTCGGCAAGCCGCGTCTCACGGTCAATACGACGCACCACCAGGCGGTCAAGGCGCTGGGTAAAAATCTCGTCGCGAACGCGACCGCGGAAGACCGCATGATCGAAGGCATCGAGAGCACGGCGCACCGGTTCGTGCTCGGCGTTCAGTGGCACCCCGAATTTCTCGTCCACCGCGACGCGGCGCAGCGAAAGATTTTCGCCGCCCTGGTGCAAGCATGCAGACGACGCGCCGAATAGCTCGCCACGTGTGCACGCTAATAAAATGATCGACGGCGGGCGCGAACTTGATGTCGAGCCCGGCCGGCAGCGTCGAGCGTTTTTACTGCCACGCGAGCACGGCGCCTACGTGGAGCTTGGCTTCAGTGTCACGACTGCACTGGCGCTGGGCCGTATAACTTCCACTAAACTCCTTCTCACCGCGAGTGTCGTCACGCTATTCTTGGCGCACGAGCCGCTTCTCGTCTTAATCGGCGAGCGCGGCAAACGGCGATTGGATCAAACAAGACCTCGCGCCGTCGCCACAGCCGCACTTTTGATCGGCGTCGGAGGCGTCCTCGGCTTGTGGGGCTGGTGGCAAGCGCCGCCGGCGTCGCGCATCGCGGTTCTGCTGCCGCTCGCTCTCGGAGGGATGCTGATGGCGATGATTCTCAATCATCGCGAGAAGAGCGCCTTCGGCGAGATCCTGGTCGCTCTCACCTTTGCCAGCGCACTCATTCCTATCGCCTTGGCGGGGGAGGCTCATCCAGTCGATGCGCTCACCGCAGGTGCGTTGTGGGCGGTAATCTTTATCCTACAAACATTCGCCGTACGCGAGGTCAGAGGCCGGAGGAAGGATCAAAGATTCCGGTTGTTTTCGGTCGTCTGGTTAAGCGCAGGCGTGTTCGTCATCGTGTCGCTTTTGATAAGCCTAGTGGACTGGCTGCCGGGCGCGGCGCTGCTGCCGACAATTATGATCGCAGCCCTCTGCGGCCTGCTGCGCGTGCCCCCCCGCCGGCTGCGCACCGTCGGCTGGGCATTCGCAGTGAGCGATCTGCTATCATTGTTCGCAATGCTGGCCGTGCTCCGTTGACCCACGAGTAGTTTCTTCCGCATCGGTCTTCGTTGATTTGTGCTGGAGAGCACCATAGACTCTGTTGTCTCTCCAACATTCAATTGCTACGAGCGCCCTAATGAGCGACACGACCCCCATAGTCCCCCTGACGGTTCCTTCCCGCGCCCCGCAGGTATTTCCCACGCTCACGCCCGCGCAGATCGCCCGCATCGCCGCGCACGGGCGCACGCGTCGCGTCGAGCGCGGCGAAGTGCTGATTGAGGCGGGCGGACGGATCGTGCCGTTTTTCGTCGTGACAACCGGCGCATTGGAAGTCATTCAGATGTCCGGCCGCGGCGAAGTGCTCGTGACTGTCCATCGACCCGGCCAATTCACCGGCGAAGTCAACATGCTATCCGGACGTCCCTCTCTTGTCACGACGCGGGCGGTCGAGCCCGGCGAGGTCATCGAACTGACACGCGAACAGCTGCTGACTGTGGTGCAGACGGACTCCGCGCTAAGCGAGCTTTTCATGCGGGCGTTCATCCTGCGGCGGGTCGAGTTGATCGCCCGCGGCGCCGGCGGTGTCGTTGTCCTCGGCTCGATGCACTGCTCGGGAACCCTCCGCGCCAAGGAGTTCTTGACGCGCAACGGCCATCCCTATTCGTTCATCGATCTCGACCACGACGCCGACGTGCAGACCTTGCTCGACCATTTTCACGTCGGCGCTGATGACGTGCCCGTAGTGATCTGTCGCGGCGAGGTCGTGCTGCGGAATCCCACGAATCAGCAGATCGCCGCCTGTCTCGGCTTCAACGACGCGATCGACCAGACCCATGTGCGCGATGTGGTTATCGTGGGCGCCGGACCCGCGGGACTCGCGGCGGCGGTGTATGCGGCGTCCGAAGGTCTCGACGTGCTGGTGCTGGAAACGAATGCCCCCGGGGGGCAGGCCGGCTCCAGTTCCAAGATCGAAAATTACCTCGGCTTCCCGACCGGCATTTCGGGGCAGGCGCTGGCGGGCCGGGCTTTTACTCAAGCCGAGAAGTTCGGCGCGCAAGTGCTGATCGCGAAGAGCGCGACGCGGCTCGAGTGCGAGCAGAAGCCGTACGCAATCACGACCGACGACGGTCTCCGCGTGCCGGCGCGCACCGTGATTATCGCCACCGGCGCGGCGTATCGGAAACCGGCGCTGGAGAATCTCGCGCAGTTCGAAGGCGCCGGAATCTACTACGCCGCGACTTTCATGGAAGCCCAGTTGTGCCGCGGCGAGGAGGTGATCGTCGTGGGCGGCGGCAACTCGGCCGGCCAGGCGGCGGTCTTTCTCGCCGACAACGCCAAGCGTGTGCACATACTCGTCCGATCGGCCGGCCTGGCCGAGAGCATGTCGCGCTATCTGATCCGGCGCATCGAAGAAAATCCTGCTATCGTGTTGCACACGCACACCGAGCTCGCCGAGCTCCAGGGGAGCTCCCATCTCGAGCGCGTGCGCTGGCGCAATCGTCAGACCGGGATTGTCGGGACGCAGGATATTCGCCACATCTTCGTGATGGCGGGGGCGACTCCCAGCACGCGCTGGCTCGATGGCTGCCTCGCGCTCGATGCGAACGGGTTCATCAAGACCGGCCCGGATCTTTTGCCGGAGGATTTAACCGGGGCGCGTTGGCCGGCGGTTCGACCGCCGCGTCTATTGGAAACGACGCTGCCCGGCGTGTTCGCGGTCGGCGACGTCCGCTCGGGCAACATCAAACGCGTGGCGTCCGCCGTCGGCGAAGGATCGATCGCCATCAGCTTCGTGCATCTGGCGCTGCGCGAATAAGAGAAACCGATGCCCGCCGAAACCTGCTCCCATATCCAGAGTGTGAGGATGGTCAAACAGCCGAAGCGGCGCGTATGCGAGGAGTGCGAAAAGGTCGGCTCCGATTGGGTCCACCTGCGGATTTGCCAGCAGTGCACCGCGACGCTCTGCTGCGACGACTCGCCCAAGCGCCACGCGACTGCACACGCCCATACGACCAAGCACCCCGTCATCGCCTCGGCGGAGCCGGACGAGCGTTGGCTGTATTGCTATCCGGACGACGCGTTCGCCGAATATTAGATCGTTTCACCCGAAAGTCGCCACGCTGGGCCAGGCTTGATTCTCAGCCGAGGCTGCGGACAAAGCCCGACTCGTCCAGCTCGCGCACGAAGCGGTCGTCGATGAACGTGCGCGGATCGGCGGTCGCCGCGGCGGGAAGATCGCGCGACATCATCTTCAGCGCCTCGCCCAGCGCTTCGACCACCGGATACGGCAGCTCCGGCATTCCCGGACAGGTGAGATCGTACGTCCCCTCCGCGACTTCGCGGTCGGTAATGCCGCTGTATTCCTGCTGAACGCGAACCGTGAAATCACGGTCGCTCCGGTAGCGGTGCATGCCTTCGACATAGGCGCTGACGAAGCGGCGCACGAGCCCGGGGGATTCAGCGATCGTGCGCCGCCGCGCAGCGATACCGCCGAGCGCGTAGTTGAAGCCGAACTCGGCGAAGTCCACGAGAAACGGGCAGCCGGCGATTTTCGCTTCGACCGCCTCGGGCGGAGTCATCACGAGCGCGTCGCACGCGCCGTCGAAAAGCGGCGCGGCGCCCCGCTGGCCCTCGCGCGAGAGTTGCGCGGCGCTCGCGCGGATCCCTTGTGTTTGCAATTGCTCGATAATGAACCGGACCAAGAGATCGTTCAGGCCGCCGTCGCCGAGAAAACCGATGCGCGCACCGTCGAGCTCGCCGCGGCGCCGGAACCGCGGCCGCGCGACGAGGAACTGCTGGTTGATGCCGCCGGTGAGAAAGACGAGATCGGCTTTGCCTTCGACGCCGGCCCGCAAGAGCGCCGGCGCGGCGAGATTGCCGAAGAGGATCTCGCCGTCCATCAGCCCTTTGACGACGCCCTTCGCGCCGCCCATCAGGCGCGTCGCGACCTCGAGCCCATGCCTGGCGAAAATCCCCGCGCGCTCGGTCACGATCAGCGGCCCGGCCCCCTGGCCGATCGTGGCGTATCCGGCGATGAGCGATTCGCCCGCCATGGTTTTACCCTGCTGGATTATTTATCTCGCTGATACCCGCCGAACCCTGGGCGATAAGTCTTGTCGTCGAGGAACTGCTTCATCCCCTTTTCACGCCCGCGCTCGGGATCGTTCGCGGTGAGCGCGGCGCTCTTGGCCGACATCAATTCCTCGGCCTGCCAGTAGTCCATCGTCTTACAGGCCTTGTAGACTTCCTTGGCGGCGCGGAGCGCGGCGGGATTTTTCTCCTTGAGCTTGTTCGCAAGCTTGATCGTCTCCGCGCGCAAATTCGCCTTCGGCACGGAATAGGTCACGAGCCGCATCTCCGCGGCTTTCTTTCCGTCGAAAGTATCGCCGGTCATGATGTAGTACATCGCGTCGCGATAGGTCATCGCCTCGGCGAGGACGCGGCTCACGAGGCCGCCGGGGAAAATGCCCCAGTTGATCTCGCTGAGACCGAAGACGGCGTCGTCCGCGGCGACCGCGAAGTCACAGGCGATGAGCGGCGTGAAGGCCCCGCCGAAGCAGTAGCCGTTTACCATCGCGATGGTAGGCTTGGGAAAGGTGTAGAGCTTGCGCCAGCGCCACTCCTGCGACGCCCAGCCGGCCTTGCGCTTCTCCGCCGGGTTCTTTTCCAGCGCGCGAAAATATTCTTTCAGGTCCTGCCCCGCGCACCAGCTCTCACCCGCTCCGGTGATGACGACGACGCGCGTCTCCTTGTCGCTCTCCAACTCGGTCAGCGCGTCGAGCATGTCGTAGTGGAGCTGCGGGCTCATCGCGTTGCGCTTCTCAGGCCGGTTCAAGATCGCCCAGGCGATGCCGTCTTCTTTTTCGACTTTGACGGTGGCGTAGGATTTGCTTTCCATCTTAATTCCTCCTTGAAACGTCCGCAGCATATGGGACGGCTGAATGGCCGTCAAGTTGTTCAGCTATTCATTCCTTTCCGATTGACAGCCGGCCGTTCCGCGAATAAAGACGAGGCAGACCAAAGGGAGGTTCATATGCCGTACGCCGCTGCGATATTGATGCTTGCCGCTGTTTTTCTCTCCGCTCCCGCGCACGCGCGGATCACGAAGATCGTGATCGAAAAACGCGAGCCGTTCGCCGGTGGGCATGAGTTTCCCGTGACCGGCGCGTACGAGAAGCTCACCGGCAAGGCCTACGGCGAGGTCGATCCGAAAAATCCGCTCAACAAGCCGATCGTCAATCTCGACAAAGCGCCGCGGAACGCGAGCGGCAGCGTCGAATACTGGGTGGAGATTTCCATCTTAAAGCCGGTCGACATGCGGCGCGGCAACGGCACGATCTTTTACGATACGCTCAACCGCGGCAACAAGGCGATGCGCTTCAACGCCGGCGCGGCGCGCAGCAACGACCCTACCGCGCTCGAGCACGCCGGCGACGGCTTTATGATGCGCCAGGGCTACGCGATTATATGGAGCGGCTGGCAGGGAGACATCCTGCCCGGCAACGAGCGCATGACGACGGGCTTCCCGATTGCGAAGAATGCCGACGGCAGCGCGATCCGGAAAACGATCACGACGGAATTCGTCTTCCAGAAGCCGGCGACCTCGATTCCCATCAGCTTCGACCGCGAGAGCCGCGACATCCGCGCCTATCCCGCGGTCGAAGAAGCGATGGCGCAGGCGAAGCTTTACCGCCGCGCGCGCCCGCACGCGGCGCGCGAATTGGTCGCGCGCGGCGAATGGTCGTTCGCGCGCTGCCCTGAAAAGGCGAATCCGACGCCGAGCAACACCGACATCTGTTATCCGGCCGGGTTTTCGACCGACGCGATTTACGAGCTCGTCTACGAGGCGCGCGACCCCGTCGTCATGGGGCTCGGCTTCGCCTCGACGCGCGACCTCGTCTCGTATCTTAGGCGCGAGACCTCCGAGGCGAACCCGTTCTCATACGCCGACGGCCGCGGCGGCAGAACGACGCCGCGCTGGGCGGTCGCCTTCGGCTCCTCGCAGGCGGGACGGTTTTTGAAAGATCTCGTCTATCAGGGTTTCAACCTGGACGAGAACAAGAAAATCGTCTTCGATGGCCTCATCCCGCACATCTCCGGCTCGCGCCGCATCTTCGTCAACGCGGAGTTCTCGATGCCCGGCCGCTTCCCGACCGCGCTCGAAGGCCATTATTTCCCCGGCGACGAGTTCCCTTTCACTTACGAGACGACAACCGATCCGTTCACGAAGAAAACCGACGGAGTGCTCGCGCGCTGCCGGCAGCAACAGGCCTGCCCCAAGATCATGCACTGGGACTCGGGCACGGAAGCCTACCAGGCGCGGAACTCGCTCGTCGTCACCGATGCGGCGGGAAAATCGGAAGTGCCGATCCCCGCGAACGTGAGGCTCTATTATTTTTCCGGCACGCAGCACGGCCCGGCCGAGAAGCCGTCGCGCGACACCTGCCAGCAGCTGAGCAACCCACTGTCTTATCAGGAGACGCAGCGCGCCCTGCTCGCCGCGCTGCAGGACTGGGTGACCAAGGGCATCGAGCCGCCGAAGAGCCGCTTCCCACGCCTGAACGACGGGACGCTCGTCGAGGTCGCGCAGGTGAAACAGAGCTACCCGGCGATTCCCGGAGCGAAATATAACGGCAAGATCAACGACCTTTTATTGCAGGACCGGCGCGCGATGCCGCCGGCGCACATCGCGGGCACCGAACATCGCGTCTACGTACCCAAAGTGGACGGCGACGGCAACGAGATCGCAGGTGTGCATTCCGTCGAGCTGCAGGTTCCTGTCGGAACCCACTCGGGATGGAACCTGCGCGCGCGCGGCTACATGGAAGACGAGCTCTGCTATCTGGTCGGCTCTTACATTCCCTTCGCGAAGACGAAGGAAGAGCGGATGAAAAGCGGCGACCCGCGCCTGTCGATCGAGGAGCGCTACAAGGACAACGCCGATTACGTGGAGAAGCTCGCGTTAGCGGCGCGGTCGCTGATCGAAGAGCGATTTTTGCTGCCCGAAGACGCGGCGCGCATCATCGCCGCGGCGAAGAAAAACGGCGCGGTGGCGATGAGCGCGCAATAATTACTTTGCTTTCTGTATGGGTAGCGAACGCAGCCAACTGCTCTTCGAGCTTGAAGAGCGATTAGCTCAGGTGGGCAGGAAACTTTCTCCCGAGGAGGCATCTTCGTTGATCGCCGATGACTTTGTCGAGTTCGGATCTTCCGGAAAAATCTGGTCCAAAACCGAAATTATCGCGGCGATTTCCGAGTGGAGTCCGATCGAGCGAATCGTCGAAGACTTCAGCGTTCGAGAGCTAAGCCCTTCCGTTTGCCTGGTCACATACAAAGTGTTTAGCCCGGGCAGACGAGATTCTCGCCATGCCCTCAGAAGCTCAATCTGGCACCAGAACGGTGGGAAATGGCAGATCGTCTTCCATCAGGGAACGCCCGCTCAATGAAGGAGCGCGTCACAGTCCGAAAATCTTCCTAAACTCCTCGGCGTAGCGATCGGCATTAGCCGCGACATCCGCCGGGACGAGTTTCAACTTCAGCTTCGACTGATCCATCTTCGGCGCGAAGGGCTTCACGTCGCCGCGCGACGGGATGCGTCGCATCTCGCGGATCATCTCCTGCGCCTTCTTCGACAGGACGAAATCGATGAAAAGCTTCGCCGTGTTCGGCGCGCTCGACTTCGCGCTCAAGCCCATGCCGCTGATGGTCGTGACGATCGGATTGAACGACGCTATCCAGTCGACCGGCGCCGCCTCGCGCTTCATGCGCTCGACGCGAAAGCTGTAGGCCCAGCCGATCGGCACCTCGCCCGCCGCGACGAGCTGCGCGACCAGGCCGTGACCGCGGCGCCACGCGGGCGCCTGCTGTGCGAGCCGCTGGAAATATCGCTGGCCCGCCTCTTTGCCCCAGACCTGCATGAGCGTCCCGTACCAGTCGTAGTCGGTCGAATCCATCAGCATCTTGCCCTTCCACTTCGGATCGAGCAGATCGGGATAGTCGCGCGGTGCGTCGCGCTCGGCGAGCATCTTCGTGTTGTACATGACGACGAGGTTATTGTTGTAGACTGCCGTCCAGCGGTGACCCGCGTCCTTGAGCTCCGGCGCGTACGCCTGCGCCTCCGGCGACGCGTACGGGGCGAGAAAATTTTTCTGCGCCAGCAGCTGGATGCCGCTGGAGGAGACAACGTCGAACATTACCCTGCCCGCGCGCGCCTCGGTCAAGATGCGGTTTAGGAGCTGCTCTTCGCCGAGGCGGGCGAGCTCCGTCTTGTCTTTGAGAAAGGGATATTCGTTCATGAAAGCGTCGAGCAGCGGCTTCGAGGTATCGATCGCCATCGACGTGTACCAGGTGAGTCTTCCCTCTTTCTTCGCCGCCTCCACGAGCGCCGGATTCGGCGCCTGCGCGCAGAGGAGCATTGCGGAAAGAAGGTAACCGACCAGTCCACAGAACGCGGTGACGACCTTCATGGCTCCCTCCCTGAAGAGACCTACTTCCCCAATTCTTTCAGCGCTTCCTTCAAATAACTTTGATCGACGTATTTTGCCGGACCCGGCAGGGGCCCTTTGATCTGGCCCTGCTCGGCCTGGATCAGAATCACCACCTTCATTCCCTCAATGTTGATGTCGGCGTCCGGATGCCAAATGCGGTTCTCGACGTAGTATTGCCAGCCCTTCTCGGCGTGCGCCGGTTTGAGCTTCATCTCCCGGGTGAGGAACTCGATCGCCGCGCGTTTGTTCTCGCCGAGCCAGCGCATCGAGAGGGCCATCGCCTTCATAAAACGGACGACCAGAGGCCGATTCGCCTCGGCCCACGCGCGCCGCGCCGTCAGAACAGTCAGCTGAAAATTGGGAATCACGTCGGCGGCCTTGCCGATCGCGTTAAAGCCGAGCTCGGCGGCCTCGAAGCTGAGCGGAACGGCGATGATCGACGCGGCGATCTGGCCCGAGGCGAGGGCCGCAAACGATGCGGCGGAGCCGCCGACGTTGATGAGCTTGTAGTCTCTGGGATATTCCAGCCCCTTCGCCTTGAGGACGCGCCGCAAGACCAATGCCGTCCCCGAGGTCAGACCGGAAGAGCCGAGCGTCGCCCCGCGAAGGTCTTCGTACGTCTTGTAGTTCTTCCCGCCCATGATCATGTGCGTGAGGCCGTTGATGACGCCGCCGATACTGACGAGATCGATGCCGTGCTCGACCGCGCCGATCGGCGCGTCGGCCGCAGCGCCGGAGATGACGACCGAGCCGCCGACCAGCGCCATGAGGGATTTATCCGCGCCCTGCACGAGCACCGGCTGGATGTCGAGTCCTTGCCGGTCGAAAAAACCCTGCTTCGCTGCCACCCATAACGGACTGTAGCCGAGCGTCTTCGACGACGCGCTCACGGGCAGCTTCATCTTCTCGTCGGCGCTCGCGCCGACCGCGGCGAAAGCCCATAAAACCGAGAAGAGGATCGCAGCGCAGCGCATGGGCCTTTTTACCGGATGACTTTGTCGGCGCGCTTGAGGAGACTCTGCGGAACCGTTAGATCGAGCTGTTGGGCGGCCTTGAGATTAACGGCGAGATGGAATTTGCTCTTCTCGATCGCGAGATCGCCCGGTTTCGCGCCTTTGAGAATTTTATCGACGAAGACCGCCAGGTGGCGGAAGCTTTCGACGTAATCGGCGGAATAATCCATCAGCCCGCCGGCCTCGGCGTAGCCGCCGCGCTCGGAGAGCGACGGCAGCCGGTTTTGCAGCGCCATCTCCGCGATCCGTTTTAGATGGCGCGACAGCGCCGGATTGCCGACGGCGATGAGCGCCTCGGCGCGCGCTTTGACGGCGGCCTGAAAGGCGCCTTCGAGGTCGGGTGTGGCGCTGCGCACCTCGAGCGACTGGACCTGGATTTTTCGCGACGGCGCCAGCGCCTCGTAATCCTTGAACGCCGCGGCCGAGGCGCGCCCTTCGCTATTCCATAAGACGCCGATTCTCGCCGCCGTCGGCGCGGCGTCGCGCAGCGAATCGAGCGCCTCGCGTCGCAGATCGCGGTTGAGGCTCGATATGCCCGTCAGGTTGCCGCCAGGGCGCGATAGACTCGCGACGATGCCGGTCGCGACGGGATCGATCGTGATCAGCATCACCACCGGCACGGTGGAAGTCGCGCGCTTCGCGGCCCGGATCGCCGGCACCGAAGAGACGACCAGAGCGGCGACGTTCTGCCGCGCCAGCTCTTCTACGAAACCTGGCACGCGGTCGAGCTTGCCTTCCGCGAAGCGCAGCTCCAGGGCGACGTTTTTGCCCTCGACGTAGCCGAGCTCGCGAAGTTTTTGGCGGAACGCGTCGATCAAAGGCCCCGGCGCGCGCGGATCGCCCGAGGACGAGACCAGGCCGACGCGGGGAATCGCCGGCGCCTCGCCGGCGAAGGCGACACCGGAAGAAGACATCATCAAAATGAGAAGGAGAAATATCGCCGTTCGTCCCATCCGCTTATTCCATTGTCCGCATCGAACCGCTTCCAGAGCGATCTCTTATCACGGCAGGCGCGCCGCTGAAAAGCCTCTGGCGACCTCGCGAGGTGATCCCTACGGATTTGACGCTCCCGGGCGCCTATGATAATCGAACCAGCGATGAAGCTTCGTCCTCAAGCGATCTTGAGCATCGTCCTCGCGATTTTCTTCGTGGTCTTCGTCTACGAGGCGAAGGACTGGCGCATTCAGGCGCGGCTTTACCCATGGGCGGTCGGCATCCCGATGCTGATCCTCGCGATCATTCAGGTCGTGCTCGACTTGAAGGGCGTCGGGCCGAAGAAAACTGCGAGCGACGCGCCCGTCGACGTGCAGCTCGCCGAGCGCACCGACCCGGTGCTCGCGCGGCGCCGGACCATCAATATCTTTTCGTGGCTCATCGGCTATCTCATCGCCGTCTGGCTTTTGGGTTTCGGCTACTGCGTACCGCTCGTCGTCTTTCTCTACCTCAAGCTGCAGTCGCGCGAGAGCTGGACGCTGTCGCTCGCGCTTACGGCGATGGCCTGGCTCTTTTTCTACGGGCTCTTCGACCGTCTCCTGCATCTCCCCTTTCCCGACGGCGAGCTCTTTACGTGGCTCGGCTGGGCGTGATGGCAGAGTCATCGGTTCCCGGCAGGACCGATTTTTACCGCGGCAGGCAGGTGCGCGTCATCGTCGGCACGCGGGCCGGCGTCGCCTACGATCTCTACGCGCGTCTGATCGCCGAACACATGGGGGAATATATTCCCGGCGCGCCGGAGATCGTGGTCGAGAACGCACCAGTAAAAGGGGCGAAAGGCGTCGCGAAGGAAATCTATCGAGCGGCCGCCGACGGCCTGACGCTCGGCGCGATCGCGCCCGAGCTTTATTTCGGACAACTCCTGGGCGATAAAGAGATGGGATTCGATTGGGGGAAATTTTCCTGGATCGGCACGCCGGAGCGCTCGAGCCACGTCCTGTACGCGCGCGCCGCGACGCCTTATCACAGCCTCGGCGCGATCATCGATGCCGAGACGCCGCCGCGCTGCGGCGCCTCGGGCAAGAACTCGACGGCGTATTATCTTCCCAAGCTCCTTCAGGAACTGTTCGGCGCGCGCTTCGAGATGATATGCGACTACAAAGAGGGCCCCGCCGTCGACGACGCCGTCGAGCGCGGCGAGATCGACTGCCGCGTCCTTACGATCTCGGGCTTCTTCTCCCACGAGCCCTATCATACATGGCGGCGTACCGGCTTCGTACGAATGCTGCTGCAAACCGGGGCGGCACGCGACGCGAAGTTGCCGGATGCGCCGACCCTCGGCGAGCTGATGGATGAATACCGCGTCCCTGATATGGGTCGAGGGCTCGCACAGGTGATTTTGAGCGCCGCTCTTTTCGGCCGGCCGTGGATCGGGCCGCCGGCGGTGCCGTCGGAAAGAATACGGATCCTGCGCGACGCTTTTTTGAAGGCGGCGCACAACCCCGCGGTCGCGGCGGAGGCACGGGCGAAAGATCTCGCGCTCGCCCCGGCCGGCGGCGACGAATTGCAAGCGCTGGCGGCGCAAGTCATCGCACAGCCGGCTGAAGTCGTCGCACGAATGAAAAAGCTGTTTGCCGCTTAAGAACCCGCTGTTGACACCTCGGCGCAGAAAAGGATAAGCACAACCGTGCAGCTTGAAACGACAGGAGACTCTATGCCCAAACGTTTGTCGAATCGCGCGATGCGCCTCGTGTCGCCGGCTTTAATACCTGTTTTGTTTTTCATTATTGCCACGGCGGCTCCGCTGTTCGCCCAGAACGATTTCTACAAAGGCAAGACGATCACCATTATCGTCGGCACCAAAGCCGGAGACGCCTACGATCTCTACCCGCGTCTGATGGCCGAATATCTGCCCAAATACCTGCCGGGCAGCCCGAACGTCATCATCCAGAATATGCCCGGTGCCGCGTCGATGATCGCGGCGAATAACGCGTACAACGTGGCCAAACCCGACGGGCTCACGATCGGCGCCATCTACCCGGCGCTCTATTTCGATCAGCTTTCGAAGAAACCCGAGGCGCGCTTCGACTGGAGCAAGTTCCAGTTCATCGGCAGCCCGGTCGTTTCGAATCACCTGCTCTATATGCGTGCCGACGCGCCGTACAAATCGGTGGAGGACATCAAAAAAGCCGCGACGCCGCCGAAGTGCGGCTCGAATGGCACGTCTTCGACCGGATACTGGCTGCCCAAGCTGCTCGAAGAGGTCATCGGCACAAAGTTCGACATCGTCGTCGGCTATCAGTCGGGCGGCGACGTCGATCTCGCGGTGGAGCGCGGCGAAATGCAGTGCCGGGCGTTCACGATCACGGCCTGGTTCGCGCGCGAACCGTTCATCACGTGGCGCAAGACGGGTTTCGCCAACGTCCTTTTCCAGACGGGCAGCAAGCGCGACCCGAGGATTAAGGACGCCCCGACCATTTACGAGCTCATGGACAAATATAAAGCGACGCCGACCTCGCGGCAGCTGACGACTGTCGTCCTGGCCTCCGGAGACTTCGGCCGCCCGCTCGTGTTCGGACCGAAAGTTCCGCAGGATCGCGTGAAGCTCCTGCGCGACGCCTTCGACAAGATCGTCAAAGACCCGGCCTACCTCGCCGACGCCGAAAAGAGAAAGCTCGACATCGACCCGATCGAAGGCCTGAAGCTCCAGAAGCTCTCGAAGGAAGTCGTCGCCGCCACGCCTGAAGTCGTCGAGCGGATGAAAAAGCTCCTGGGATCGGATTAGCGCCTATATGCTCGACGCCTTCATCAGCGGCTTTTGGCAGGTCCTCGCGTGGCCGGCGTTCGGTTACCTGCTGATCGGCATCGTTATCGGCTTTTGGGTCGGACTGCTGCCGGGCATCGGCGGGCTCGCCACGCTCGCTTTGATGCTGCCGTTCTCCTACACGATCAAGACTCCGATCGAAGCGTTCTGTTTTCTGCTCGGCATGCTCGCCGTCACGGGCACGACCGGCGACCTGACGTCGATTCTTTTCGGCATCCCGGGTGAGAGCTCCTCCGCCGCGCTCATTCTCGACGGCTATCCGATGTCGAAAAAAGGCGAGGCCGGGCGAGCGCTCGGCGCGGCGATCATGAGCTCGCTGTTGGGCGCGACGATCGGCGCGCTTTCGCTCGCGGTCTCGATTCCCATCATGCGGCCGCTCGTGCTGCTCTTCGGCTCGCCCGAGCTTTTCATCATCACGATCATGGGCATCACCTTCATCGGCACGCTCGCCGGCACGTCGCTCATCAAGGGACTGCTCGCCGGCGGCGTCGGCCTGATGCTCGCCGCGATCGGCGTCGATCCGCAGACCGGCTCGCTCCGCTATACTTTCGGCTCCCTTTATCTCTGGGACGGACTCGACGTAACCCCGGTGGTCGTCGGCATGTTCGCGATCCCGGAGATCATCGATCTCGCGGTCAGAGGTACGAGCATCTCCCAGGCTCCGAAAGAGAAATTGAAAGGCGTCATGGAAGGGGTCAAGGACACCTTCCGACACTTCTGGCTGGTCGTGCGCTGCAGCCTGATCGGGGTCTACTTCGGCGTCCTGCCGGTGCTCGGCGCGAACGTCGCGCAGTGGATCGCCTACGGCCACGCGGCGCGCAGCCTCAAGGACAAAAGCCGCGCGGGCAAAGGCGCCGTCGAAGGCGTGCTCGGCCCGGGCGCCGCCAACAACTCGACGCGCGGCGGCGATTTGATTCCGACGATCGCGTTCGGCATCCCGGGGAGCGCGAGCATGGCTCTGCTCCTGGGCGCGCTGCTGATCGTCGGGCTTCAGCCCGGACCGGAGATGCTCAAGTCACGGCTCGACGTCACCTTTGCGATGGTGTGGATTCTCATCATCTCCAACATCATCGTGGCCGGCATCAGCTTCCTGATTCTCAATCATCTCGCCGCGCTCACCTTCATCCGCGGGTCGCTGCTGATCCCGTTCCTGCTCGTGCTCGTCTTTATCGGCTCGTTCACGGCGAACAACAGCATCTACGATCTCATGGTGACGCTTATCTTCGGCACGCTGGGCTATTGCATGCTGCTTTACGGCTGGCCGCGGCCGCCGCTCGTCCTCGGCTTGATTCTTGGAAAAATCGGCGAGAATTATCTCTGGATCTCCACCGCGGCCTACGGCGCCAGATGGCTGCTGTTCCCGAGCGTCTTGATCCTGATCGTGCTCACCGTCTCCATCGTCGCTTATCCCACGATCAAGGAAAGGCGCGGCCGCGCGAAATACGATCGGCCCGAGGACGCAGTTTAACAAGGAGCCCGCTATGCGCGTGTGCGCGATCGACATTCATCATCACTACCTGCCCGAGTCTCTGCTCGACCAGGCGCGCCGCGGAAGATCCGCCGGGGTCAACGCGAAGGAGACCAAGCCGGGAGAGACGGCGATCGCGTTCGCCGGCGGGCAATCGTTCAACGTGCCGCAGGAGCTCGCGGGCCTCAAAGAACGCTTCGAGGCGATGGAGCGCGGCAAGATCGCCGTCGGCGCGCTCATTCCCCACACCTCGAGCCTCGGTTATCCTCTGGACGGCAAAGACGGTGAGGCATGGTGCCGCGGCTACAACGAGGGCATTCGCGATCTGACGCTCAAGCACCCCGACCGCTTCGTCGGCCTCGCCGCAGCGCCGCTGCAAGACCCACCGCGCGCCGCCGCGGTGCTCGAACATGCGATCAAAGAACTCAAGCTCCACGGCGGCTACATCGCCTCGAACGTCAACGGGCAATATTTCAACAGCGAGTTCTTCGATCCCTTCTGGAAGAAGGCCGAAGAGCTGGACGCTCTCATCGTGATGCATCCCGAGGATGTCGCCGGCTCGGAAAAGATGGGTCCCTACGGCCTGCGGCTTATCTGCGGCAATCCGGCCGACAGCACGCTCTCGCTCGCCTACATGAGCTACAGCGGCGTCTTCGACCGATTTCCTAACCTGAAGCTCTGCGTGCTCCACGGCGGCGGCTTTTTCCCCTACCAAATCGGCCGGCTAGACCAAGGGTTTCGCGTGCGCCGCGGGCCGCGCGCGCCATCGGCGTCCAAGCCGCCGAGCGCGATCATGAAGAAAAATCTCTACTTCGATACGATGGTTTACCGCACCGACACGCTCGAGTATCTGCGGCAGGTCGCGGGCTCCGAACGCCTCATGGTCGGCACCGATTACCCTTATACGCTTGGCGACTGGCTCAGCGTCGAAAAAGTCGAAGCCCTAGACTGCCCCGAATCCGAGAAGATGATGATCCTCGAAGGCAACGCGCGCCGATTATTGAAGCTCTGATCACGGCGCAAGCCGCCCTACCTCCGGGATTTCCCCCTAGACGAATCCTCTAATACCCCGATTGCGGAGCATCGCCTATCCCTTTACACTTATCGGGTGGAAAACACCCGCGTGGTGGTTGTGGAGCGTCCCGAGGAGCTGGAGGGTTATCTCCACGCATGGGAAGAGCTCGCCGCCAACGCCGTCGAGCCCAATATTTTTTACGAGTCGTGGATGCTCTTACCGGCGCTGCGTTTCTGGGGCGGCGGGAAAAAACTTGCCTTCGTGCTGGTGTTTACCTTCGACGGGTGCGGCGCCGCTGCGCGCGAGCAGCTCGCGGCCATATTCCCACTTCAATACCAGAATTATTACCGCGAAGTTCCCGCGCGCACGCTGAAGCTCTGGCAGCACGACTATTGTTTTCTATCGACGCCCCTCGTGCGTAAGCGCGACGCCGCTAAAATCGTCGCGGCGTTTCTCGAATGGCTCGCCGCCAACCAGTTTGACGCCGCGTTGATGGAGTTCCGCGATATCGAAGGCGACGGGCCGTTCCACAAGGTGCTGCTGGGAGAGCTGCGCCGCCGCCGCCAGCGACTCTGCGTGATGGACTCTTTCACGCGGCCGGTCCTCACACGACGCGACGACGGTGACTCGTACGTTCGCGAGTCGCTGTCGAAGAAGCGGCGCAAAGAGTTGAATCGTCTCAGGCGGCGCCTCGCCGACACCGGACCGTTCGAGTGTCGCGAGCTCGAGCGGGAATGCGACGTGGCGCGCTGGACCGAGGAATTTCTCGCGCTGGAAGCCACCGGGTGGAAAGGCCGCGTCGGCAGCGCGATGAACGGTGAGGCGGCTTCGCGCGATTACTTCACGACAGTCGTGCACGAAGCATTCCGCCGCGGCCGCCTGATGATGCTCGGACTTTACGTCAACGGCCGGCCGGTTGCGATGAAGTGTAATTTTCTCTCTGCGCCCGGATCGTTCTCGTTCAAAATCGCCTACGATGAGAGTCTCGGACGCTTCTCTCCGGGCAAGCAACTCGAGATCGAAAACATCCGGAGTTTTCATGCAAAACCCGACATTGAGTGGATGGACTCATGCACCGCCGTCGAGGACCATTTCATGATGAATCATCTCTGGCGCGACCGCAAAACCATCCAGACGCTAACCGTCGCTACCGGCTATTTGCCCGGCGATCTCGTGGTGTCGGTTTTGCCGATCCGGCAATGGTTACGCCGCAAGGTCAACGGAACATTTTTACGCAGGCGCGCATGAGCGCACCGAAGATCGAAGATTCGGTCTCGCCGCCGACCGTGCTCGATTTCGATCCTGCCGCGACGCGGCGCGATCTCAACCGCAAGGGTTTCAAGATCGGGCACCGTCTCGTCGACGACCCGCTGTTCTCGCTGCCGGCGCTGATCGAGCTCTCACGCAAACTTCCCGTCCAAGACGTCGAATACAACGCCGGCGATCTGCCCGTCGATATGGACCCCGCGGCGACGCCGAAAACCGGCTTGACGATCGAGGAAACGATCCGCCGCATCGAAGAATGCGGGTCGTGGATGGTCATGAAGTTCGTCGAGCGCGTTCCCGAATACCGGCGCGCTCTCGACCGCTGCCTCGATGAGATTGAGGGCGCGATCGCCCCGGCGGGCCTCCGCACGATCCGCCGCGAGGCATTCATATTCATCTCGTCGCCGCGCTCAGTGACACCGTATCACTTCGACCCGGAATACAACTTTCTGCTGCAAATCCGGGGAACGAAGACGGTCTACCTTTTTCCACGGTCGCTGCTTACCGAGGAGGAAATCGAGGATCGCTTCACGTTCCGCCATCGCAATCTCAAGTTTCACCAATCCTACCAGAGCCGTGCCGAGGCCTTCGTCCTTTCCCCAGGCAGCGGCATACACATCCCGATCGCCGCCCCACATTGGGTTAAAAACGGCGACGGCGTCTCGATCTCCTTCAGCATAACGTTCCGCACCGAGGAATCGGAACGCGAGGCGGCGCTTTACCGCTTCAACTCGAAGCTTCGCGCGCGCGGCCTCCGTCCGGCACCCGTGCACAGCTCACCGGTCCGGGACTCGCTCAAGCTCGCGACTTATCGCGGACTCAGACTCGCGCTGCGTCCCGCCAAGATGCTGCTCGCGCGCAGGAACAGCGGCGAGGACGGCGCGCGGCGCTAGTGATGCGTTGACACAACCGCCCGCTGTCGGATAATCTCGGTAAAATCTTTCGAAGAAAGCGAGGACAGGCCGCCGCTGCGCCGCATGCGAGGAAAAGCGCGTGCCCTCCAGTGCGTCGCCAATTGTCACCATGCGCGATCGTTCACAATTCGTAACTTTCTCCGACGCCGAGCTGGCCGCGCGCCACAAGAGCGTAGCCGCGCTCATCGAGGAGGGCGGCCTCGACGCGCTGCTCGTCTACGGCTCCGGGCGGTACGCCTCGGAGGTTTACTGGCTGACGGATTGGCCCGGCGGGCGCGAGGCCTACGTGCTATTCCAGCCGGGTCGCGACCCCGTCCTGCTCATGCAGCTTTACAACCACGTGCCGATGGCTCGCGTGCTGTCGGTCGTGAAAGACGTCCGCTGGGCGGGAGCCAACACGGGCAACGGCATCGTGGGGCTGCTGCAGGAGCGCGGCTTGGCGGACAAGAAGATCGGGCTCGTGGGCTCGATCCCGCACACCCAATATCAAAAGATGCGCGATCGCCTCTCCGGCGCGCGCTTCATCGAGACGGGCGGGAAATTCAGGACGCTGCGCACGATCAAGAGTCCCGAAGAGATCGAGCGCATCCGCCTCGCGTCGAAATTGACCGACGACTCGATGCGCGCGCTCGCCGAAGGAATCACGGCGGGGATGCGCGAGGACGAGCTGCCGGCGCTGATCGAGCCGGTCTATTTGAAGGCGGGCGGCTACGCCGGCATCCATTTCATGACAAGCATGCCGATGCGCGATCCGCACTTCCCGGTCCCTTCGCAGTACCAATCGAGCCGCAAGCTCGAGCGCGGCGACTGCATCATCACCGAGATCAGCGGCGCGTATTCGGGGTACAGCGGACAGATCCACCGGACCTATTCGATCGGCGAAGGACCGACCCCCGAGTGGAAAAAGCTCCACGACGCGGCGGTCGAGACGTTTCAGGTTCTAGCGGCGGCGATCAAGGACGGCACGAGTGTTCGCGAGGCGGAAGAGGCGGCCGAGATCGTCCATCGGCGCGGCTACACGATCTACGACGACCTGATCCACGGCGCGAATCAATATCCGCCGATCTTCCAGACGCGCACCACCGCGCGGCACGAAGAGGGCGACCTCGCCTTCCGGGAAAACATGGTGATCGTGATTCAGCCCAACGTGATCACGAAGGACGAAAAGATGGGGCTGCAGTTCGGCGAGACGCTCGTCGTCCGGAAAGACCGCTGCGAAAGCCTGAATAAATTTCCGCGCGAGTGGATCGTCTGCCGCGGATAATCTACCCCACGACCTCGTAACTCTTCACGTCGACTTTGGCGACGCCCATGAGCCCACGGGTGTGATGCTGAATTTTTTTGTGCGCCTCGCTCTCACGGTACTTGTCGATCGCCGCCTGATTCTCCCAGGTGCTGACCGAGATCATCTCGCCGGGATTATCGCGGTTGCGCAAAAACTCCTCGCTCATGCAGCCCGGCGATTTGATCATGAGCGGCGCGCATTCCTGCTTCCACATGCGCTCCGCCTCGGCGACTTTGTCTTTCGGAACCGTGACGAGGATCATGCGAGTGATCATGGCGACCTCCTCCCCTGTAAATAAGCTAGCGGGCGAGGTCGGATTGTCAATACGGGTCTTCGCCGCTAGCGGGTGAGCTCCGCGGTGCAGTGCGGGCAGCGGATCGCCTTGATCGGAATCATCGACGCGCAGTAGAGACACTCCTTGGTCGTCGCCGGCGCCGGTGCGGGACGCTGCATGCGGTTGATGGCGCGGATCACCATAAACACCGCGAACGCGACGATCAAGAAGCTCATGATGGAATTGATGAAAACTCCGTAATTCATCGTGACCGCGCCGGCCGCCTTGGCGTCGGCGAGCTTCAGATAAGGCTCGGGATTGGCGCCGGGCTTGAGCACGAAAAACAGGTTGGCGAAATCGACGCCGCCGAGCATCAGGCCGATCGGCGGCATGAGGATATCGTCGACCAGACTCTTCGCGATCGTCGCGAAAGCGGCGCCCACGACGACGCCCACCGCCATGTCGACAACGTTGCCGCGCATGACGAATTCTTTGAATTCCTTGAACATGACGCACCTCCTCCGCCGGCCGCCGTCAGGCGTACTGCGCGATGCCGTTGCCGAACGACCAGTTCTCTTTTTTCACTTCCACCAGGCTCACGAGCACGTCCTCGGGGCGGACGCCCAGCTCTTCGCGCAGGCGCGCTGCGAGCGTGTTATAGAAATTTTTCTTGAGCTCGACCGTGCGCCCCTCGTTGAGCGTGATCTGGATGATGACGATCCCGTCCGTCCGCGGAATATCGAGATAATCGGCGTCATAAATCAGCCCGTTCTTATCATGCTCGGTGATGATCTGGAAATGATCCTTGGGCGGCACATTGATTGTCTCGATCATCGTCCGGTAGACGGCGGCGCCGACCTTTTTCCCGAAGCCCTCGGGCTTTCCCTTCATTAGCGCAATTCTCACCAGCGGCATAGCGGCCTCCTTTTCATTCGATTCCCCTCTTCCAAAAGCTGCGGGAAAAGACATCCGGCGGCTTCACGACCAGCAAGAGACAGCCGATCATGATCGAAGCGTCACCCAGGTTGAATACACCGGTCTGCAAGTAGCCGACTTGAACCTGCGCGAAGTCCCTCACGAAGCCGAGGCTCGCGCGGTCGATCAAGTTTCCGCAGCCGCCGCCGATCAACAGAGCAAAGGCCGACAGATGCGGCCATGTGCCGTCCGTTCTGAGCGCGAGCCACACGAACGCGGCCAGCATCAGCCCGCTGAATACGACAAAAAGCCAGAAGCGCCATTCGGCGGAAAGTCCGGCGCCGACACTCAAGAAAGCCCCCGGATTTTCGACATAGACAAGGCGCAAAGTCCCATTCATGAAATCCAGCGCCGCGCGTCCGCCGAGAGCCGTTTGCGCCAAAGACTTCGTGGCTTGATCGCAGCCGACGCAGGCCAAGATTACCAACAGCAGAAAAAGCGATCGTGAAATTGCTTTCATTGGGCCCATGAGCGCGCAAGCTTACGCTTCGATCTCCCTCAAGGTCGCTTGGGTAAACTCGGTCGTGCTCGCCGTGCCTCCGAGATCGCGCGTGAAGACTTTCCGCTCTGTGAAAACCCGCACGAGCGCCGCATAGATGCGCTCGGCGGCCTTCGTCTCGCCGATGTGCTTCAGCATCATGATCGCGGCGAGAATCATCGCCGTCGGGTTCGCCTTGTTCTGCCCCTTGATATCGGGCGCGCTGCCGTGCACCGCTTCGAAGATCGCGCACTCGTCGCCGATGTTCGCGCCGGGCACGAGCCCGAGCCCGCCCACGAGGCCGGCGGCGAGATCGGAGATGATGTCGCCGTAGAGATTCTCCAGCACGAGCACATCGTACTGATAGGGATTGATCACGAGCTGCATGCAGGCGTTGTCGACGATGACGTCGCTGCACTGTATATCCGGATTGTTTCTTGCGACGTTGCGCGCCGAATTGAGAAACAGTCCGTCGGCGAGCTTCATGATGTTCGCCTTGTGCACGACGGTGACTTTTTTTCTGCCCTCCCCGCGCGCGTGCTTGAAGGCGAACTCGGAGATGCGCGTGGAGGCGCGCTCGGTGATGATCTTCAAGCTCTCGACCACGCCGGGGACCACGACGTGCTCGATGCCGGAATAAAGCCCTTCGGTGTTCTCGCGAATGACGATGAGGTCGATATTCTCATAGCGGCTCTTCACGCCGGGCAGGCTCTTCACGGGACGGAGGTTGACGTAGAGATCGAGCGCCTTGCGCATCTCGACGTTCGCGCTGCTGAAGCCTTCGCCGATCGGCGTCGTGAGCGGCCCCTTCAAGGAGATTTTGTTTTTTCGGATCGAGTCCAGCAGCTCGTCGGAGACGGTCTTGCCCTCGCGCTCGAGCGCCTCCGCGCCGGCGATGAAAGTCTCCCATTCGATCTCCACGCCGGCCGCTTTAATGATCTCCTGGGCCGGGCGCGTCACTTCGGGGCCGATCCCGTCGCCCGGTATCAATGTCGCGACATGCTTCATCACTTTCCTCCGTCACTCAGCGTAGCACATCGCGCGCGGATTTGCAGAATTCCACCGCGTCCGCTACCCTCTAAATTTCGCCGCCGCCAATGCTCACGAGAATCTCCCGCCTGTTCTACGGCTGGCGCATGATCGCCGTCGGCTCCGCGCTCCGCGTGCTCGGCGGCGGCCTTTATTACTACGGCTTTTCCGTCTTTTTTCTGCCGCTCAGCCAGGACCTCGGGCTCAACCGCGCGTCGACGTCGCTGGTCTTTTCGCTCGCGCGCGCCCAGGGCGCCTTCGAAGGACCGATCGCCGGCTATTTCCTCGATCGCTACGGACCGCGCCCGCTCATCATCATGGCGCTCTGCATGACCGGCATCGGCCACATGGTGCTCTCCGGCGTGCATAGCTACGCGATGCTGCTCATCGTCTACATGGGCATCGTCTCGCTCTCGTTCCACGCGGGATTCATGGACGCGCCGATGGTGATCGCCAACACCTGGTTCATCCGCAAGCGCACGATGGCGATGGCGATCATCAGCGGCTCGGTCGGCCTCGGCGGATTTCTGCTGACGCCGCTTTTGTCGCAGGCGATCCACGCCTGGGGCTGGCGCCGCGCGGCGTTTCTCAACGGCGTCGCCTTTCTGACGATCGGCCTGCCGCTCGCACTCTTCGTGCGCCGCTCGCCGGAAAGCATGGGGCTGCGGCCCGACGGCGATGCGGACCTGGCCGCCGCCGGCGCCGCGGGCGGGCGCGGCAAGATCGCAATCGAGGAAGTGAACACGACGCTCGCGGCGGCGATGCGCACGAGCGCGTTCTGGTTTTTGACGCTGGCGACGGCGCTCCGCATCGTGGCGCTGAGCGCCGTCAACGTCCACTACGTCCCCATCATGGTCTGGAAAGGAATGACGGCGCAGGGCGCGGCTTTTCTCCTCGGCGCGCAGGCGTTCCTGGGACTCCTCTCGCACGTCTTCGTCGGCTGGATCGCCGATCGGGTCGACAAGTCGCGCCTCATGGCGGTCTGCATGGTCATCTCGGCGATCGCGCTTTTAGTTCTTATCCATGCCGAGCGCGAGTGGCAAATCTGGATCTTTCTGCCGCTGTTTACCGTCGTCGAATCGACCTTTCCCGTCAACTGGTCCGCGGTCGGCGAGTTCTTCGGCCGGAAGAATTTCGCCAAGATCCGCGGCACGATGAGCTTCATCCAAACGTGGGGGGCGGTCATCGGTCCCGTGATCGCCGGCGCGCTCTACGACAGTACGGGAACGTACACTCATCTCTTGTGGGGCTTGGTCGGAATCCTTCTCATCACCGCCGTGCTCTACGCGCTCGTCGTCAATCCGGCGATGAAAGTCAAAAGGGCCCGCGCCTACTCATGATCGTCCAGCTTCGCTCGGTATCGAAAAGATTCGGCGGCCGGCTCGCCGTAAACGCGCTCGATCTCTCCGTGCCGCCGGGACTCTGCTTCGGCCTTTTGGGGCC
>Ga0075423_10000625_pt1 | contig 29140 bp, 24 predicted proteins | sample SoiMethybrSBSTD2_FD_80114 | JGI IMG/M metagenome (GOLD analysis project Ga0075423, IMG submission 80114) | Bulk soil microbial communities from a Populus tree surrounding site in Tennessee, USA - Soil MetaG P. TD hybrid SBSTD2 | ecosystem: Environmental > Terrestrial > Soil > Tree plantation...
ACCCGAGGGCACGCAGGGTGCGCAGGGTGCGCAAGGACCAGCGGGTCCACTCGGACCCCAGGGCGCAACGGGCGCACAAGGTCCAGAGGGACCAGCGGGTGCGATCGGGCCGCAGGGTGCAACCGGACCGCAAGGACCGGCAGGACCCGCAGGGGCGCAAGGCGCACCGGGTCCGCAGGGCGCCGCAGGACCACAGGGTGCACAGGGACCGATCGGTCCGATTGGTCCGCAAGGTCCCGCCGGTCCTCAGGGAGAAGGCCTGTTCAGCGGATCGTTAGTGATGGTGCCGTCGGGGGCGCCTGTTCCCGCAGGCCTTGTGTTCGTGGGCACCTTCGACCTCATTCCGTCATCCGGCGGGCGGAGCGGGGCTGTGGCCATCGACGTGTATCGCAAGCAGTAGCGATTCAGGTGGGCATTCGACGCTCGTTGTCGAATGCCCACTCGCACGCTCGCCCTCCGATCTTTCCTCCCACAGACACGAACTTTTGGAACTGTCTTAGTGTCTAACGCCAAGGGAGATCTGTGGAGGGACGCATGCGAAGAGCGACAATCCTTGCCGGCATCGCAGTCGCGCTGCTCGTAATTGCGATTGGTACCACTCGGCCCGCAGCGCAGTCGTTTACGGCGCCGGCTGGAGTTGTTCGTGCGCCTGACCCCAATGTTCCTCTCTATTTCGAAGCCGCCTCGGTGAAGCCCAGTAATTCCGACTCTCCAGGCATGGGCATCCGTCGTCAACCCGGCGGTCGTTTCAACACCATCAACACGCCGGTCAGAGTGCTGATCACGTTCGCCTATCAGCTTCAGAACTTTCAGGTAGTGGGAGGACCCGATTGGGTCGGTTCGGATCGTTTCGACATCGTTGCGAAGATGGAAGGCGATCCTCCGGCCGTGATTCCGGGAACCGGCGCCGATCACATGATGCTGGCCGTGCGAACGCTGCTGGCCGATCGATTCAAGCTCACGTTACGCAAGGAGACGCGGGAGCTCGACATCTATGCGCTCACGATGGCGAAGTCCGGTGGAAAGCCTGGCCCGGCGCTGAAGCCGGCGTCAGGCGATTGCTCGCCGGAAGCGTTTGCCAAACGCGCTGGCCAGCCGCCGCCGGCGCCCGGAGGAGCGTCACCGCAAGTGTGCGGCATGATGCAGGCGCCGGGCAGGATCCGTTTCGGTGGCTACCCGCTTTCGCTGTTCGCGAACAACATCTCCAATCGTGTCGGACGTCAGGTGCTCGATCGCACCGGACTCACGGGGAATTGGGATTTCGAGTTGGCGTTTGCGGCCGAACTGCCGCCCGGCGCACAGCTTCCGCCCGGGGTTGAACCGCCGCCATCCGATCCCGACGCACCGAATCTCTTCACCGCTATACAGGAGCAGCTCGGTCTCAAGCTCGAAGGGACGAAGGGGCCCGTCGAGGTGTACGTGATCGATCGCATCGAGAAGCCGACGCCCGACTGACCGTACGTGGGGTCCGCGTTCAGGCGGACCTCATTTCTTCGCGGTCCTCGCCTTGTAACGATCGAGCGCTTCCTGCCCGATGTTGCCGACGTCGTTCGGCAGCGTGAACGCGCCGTCTGCCATCTGCACGAACTTCAGCACCGCACCCTTGCGGCCGTCCTTGAGCGGCCCGCCGATGACCTTCACCTTGTCGCCGACTTTGTACGTGTTGATGTTGATGCCCCGCGGCACGAGCTGCGCGGCTGCGGCCGCTTCAAACGACCAGTCCGTCTTGGTGCCGTCTGCATTGGTGACGGTGATCGTGAGCCACGAGTGCGGGTTGGTGAGATCCCATTGCTTGACGACACCGTCGACGGCGATCTCGGCCTCGGGACGCATGTCGAACATGTTGAATGAGTGGTGCGCGAGGAGCGGCGTCGCAACCGTCAAGAGCGCAGCAACGATGAAAGTGCGGTTCATGAGAGTCTCTACTTTTGGGATGGCCGCGTGACGTCCGTTTGAGGCTTCTTGTAGCCGGGTTCACCCGGGAGCACCGTTGTCGTCCGGCCGTTGTCATCGCGGACGTCGTTGCTCGTGAGCGCGCAGTCCCAGTAGCGAATCCGGACTTCGTAGTTTGCCTTCTCGTACGAGGTCGCGACATTCCACGGTGCGGTCAATCCAACCGGGTCGTACATCGTGGCCTGCACCACGATGCGATCGGGTTTGCCGGTCACGCCTTTGACGCGCTGCCAGACTTCGATGCCTTCGAGCTCCGCGCTGTTGTCGGGATAGCCGCGAAGATAATCGGCCGCCTTCACGCCCGTCGTCCAGACGACGAGCTTGTCGCCATCCCAGAAACCGATCGAGTCGCCCAGCCAGGTGTGCCCCTCGGGTGTCGCGTGCGACCGCCCGTCCGTGTAGACGCGGCGGGTTTCGTTCATGAACACCTGCATCAGCCACACTTGATTCGGGCTGAGCGCGAACTCCTTGTGATAGGGCTCGACGAGCCATCTCGGATATCCCGACGGCTCGCAGTGCGTGAGGCGGTCGTAATACACCTCGCCGGTTTCGCGTTCCTCTTTTTGCTTCTGCTCGTAGCGAGCGCGGTAGTCGGGTGAGAGAGGCGCATTCACGGGATGCTTCATGCTCATGTTCGTGATGCCCGATTCCCAGATGCCAGACCAGTCGGGCAGCGTCGTCACGGTGTGCTTCGTCCCGCCCTTGGCGCGGTCGAGCAGAAACTTGTAGTGCTCTCCAGCCGATTTGAACTGCTTCGGTGGAGGGACGACGGCTTCCGATTTGGTCGGCTGCAAACGCGACTGCGCGTCGACAGTCAAGAGGAAGCCGCTGCTCACGACCGAGGCTGCGACGAGGACAACCGCGAATGTGGTTCGAAGAGGTCTCATAGATCCTCCAGAGACGCGCCTAGCATAGCGCAGCCCTCTGAGGATCCAGGCGCTTCGCGGCCTCTACCGTCCGCAGCCATGATGTGGAATGCTGTGTCGGGGTCTGGAAAGACCGCGGGGGTGGAGGTCGTCATGTGGACGAGACGAGTGGTCGCGGTGATCGTGGTGACCCTGCTGCCGGTGTGCGCGTTCGCTCAGGATGCCAAAGCGGTCATCGAGGCGGCATCGAAAGCGATGGGCACGGTGGGCATGAACTCGATTACCTATTCCGGCGTCGCCGCACAAGGCAATTTCGGCCAGAGCCGAGTCATCTCGTTCGGGCTCGCGTCGACCTCGATCCGGAATTACACGCGCACGATCGACTTCACGCAGCCCGCGTCGCATGCGATCGGCGAAGCGATTCCGCCCGCGGTCAAAGGCGCTCCGCCGCCGCAGCCGGGTCCGTACGATCAGATGATCGCGGCCGACAGTCCCTGGGTACAGCAGTACTCGATCTGGGTGACGCCGTGGGGCTTCCTTCGCGGCGCGGCCACCAACAACGCGACGCTTCGATCGAAGAAGCTGGGTGACATCACCTACAAGACGCTGACGTGGAGTCCCGCTCAGAAGGCGCCGTCTGGACTTCCATACAAGATCGTCGGCTACATCGGTCCCAACAATCTCGTCGACCGCGTCGAGACGTGGGTGGAGCATCCGGTCTTCGGCGACATGCACGTCGAGATCGCGTACGAGAACTATCGCGACTTCGGCGGTGTGCGTGGGCCGACGCGTGTGGCGCAACGTCAAGTGGGCATGGAAACGTTCGTCATGGCGATCGGGTCGGCCACCGCGAATCCACCGAACCTCGCGCAGCTCATGACCGCTCCGGCACCAGGACGTGGCGGCGCACCAGCGGCCGGGCGCGCCGGCGGAGCGCCGCCGCCGGCCACCGCCGCGTCAGAGAAGCTCGCTGAGGGCGTGTATCGCATCACCGGTGGTTACGTGTCGCTGGCCGTCGAATTCAAGGACTATGTGGTCGTGCTCGAAGGCGGGCAGAACGAAGCACGCGGCCTGGCGGTCATCGCCGAAACGAAGAAGCTCTTTCCCACCAAACGCATCAAGTACGTCGTCAACACACATCCGCATTTCGATCATTCTGGCGGCCTGCCGCCGTTCGTCGCCGAAGGCATCACGATCCTCGAGGACGACAACAGCAAGTTCTTCATGGAGGCGTCGCTCGGTTCGCCGCGCACGCTGGTCGGCGACACGTTGGGCAAGTCGAAGAAGAAGCCGAAAGTCGAAGGCGTGATCGACAAGATGGTGCTGCAGGACGAGACGCGCACGCTGGAACTGCATCACGTGAAGGATCTCGAGCACAGCGACGCGATGCTGATTGCGTATCTGCCGAAGGAGAAGATCCTCTTCACCGCCGATTTCAACATCCCGGCGCCGGGACAGCCGGTGAGCCCGTCGATTCCGACGCTCATTGCCAACATCGAGCGATTGCACCTCGATTTCGATCGGTATGTCACGGTGCACCCTCCGAATCCCGATCGCCCGCTCACGCGTGCAGATTTGATGGCATTGGTGAAGGGGACGAATTAGGCGCCGTATAATGAAGTTCTGACTTGGCCATGCGGGGTGGGCATGGAGGTCGGCATGCGCATACAACGGAATAGGGCACTCGGGCGCCGCGCGGTTCGATCGTGGACGACGCTCGTGCTCGCCGCGGCGATGATGCTCTCGGCTCGCCTGAACGCACACCATTCGTTCGCGGACTACTACATCGAAGCGGACACGATCGAAATCGAAGGCGAGGTCGTCGAGTTCCAGTACAAAAACCCGCACTCGTGGATCCACGTGCACGGGAGAGACGCATTTGGCAGCGAGAAGATCTATGCCGCCGAGTGGGCGAGCGTCTCGCGTCTCGATCGTGACGGCATCACGAAGGATTTCTTCAAGGTCGGCGATCGCGTCCGGATCTGGGCGTCACCCAACCGCAATCCCAACGACAATCGGATTCGACTCAAGAAGATCGAGCGGCGCTCCGATCACTGGAAATGGGGCGGGAATCGGATCGAGACTCGGTAGAACATTTGTGATTTTGGATCTTTGATTAGTGATTCGTTGGTGATTGGTGATTGTTGATTGGTGATTTATTGGTGATTGAAAACGCGGCCGGGTTGTTCGCGGCTCGATCTCGCTGAAGGCAGCGTCCGCACGATCAGGAAGGCCAGGAGCGGGACAGCAATCGCGTAGATGTACTGCGTTCGCGACACGCCGATGCCGAATGGAAACCAGATGCCTGGCACACCTATCGGATCGAGCAGCTCGCCGCCGAATATCCCGGCCATGATCGAGGCTAACGTGATGGGCGCCAGGATCCGCATGGGTCCGGTGCCGGCGATGCGCGCACCGATGACGACAAACAGCGCCAGCGACCCGAGCCGGCTGCTGCTCGTCACCACCGCCGAATGCATCACGGCGCCCACAATCCCGGCGATCGCCAGCACTGTTGCCGATACATCGAAGCTTCGCCACGGAGCCGGGCACCAGCGGTTCCAGGCCAACGTCCAGGCGGCCACGGTTGGCACCCACATCACGGACGCCAGCCACCCATAGGTAGCCAGATCTTGCAGATCGGTCCACGCGACGATCGCATTGTTGAGGCGCCTGGCTGCCGTCAGCGCCAGCGCGATGCTGGCGAAGATCAGGAAACCCTTGTGACTGCTCCGGGACCCCCACACGAGCACAAGGCCGATGAGTGCCAGCATGGCGAGCGGCTCGATCACATCGACGATGTAACCGGCGATGGTTCGATGCCATTGCACGCGGTGGAGCGCATCGCTGATCGGCCGGGGAGCCAGTATGGGCGGGCTGTGCATGCCGCCGCCGTCTGCGCTGGGCCCGGACCTGGGGCGCATGTATACGCGAACCGCGAGCACGCCACGGGTGCCCGCCGCATCGGCGGGAAGTTCGAACCGCAGGGGACGTGTGCCGACGACACGCGGGTTTGCGCCGAGCCTCCCCGACCCGCCGAGCCGTTGGCCGTTCCAATAGAGTTCGTAGCCGTCCTCGACAAGTGTCGGCCCGAGGATGTCCCACGAGGCGCGTCCGGCCGGCACCGTTACCGCGCGCCGGTACCAGGCGTAACCGTGATAATCGGGGTGACCGTGCGCCATCCACCCGCCGACGTAATCGGGCAGACCCACATCGCCGTCGTGGCTGCCCGGCAGGGCGGTCATGTCGACGGTTTCCCAAGCAGTGTCATCTGAATTGGGGTCCGCCCAGTGTGGGTCATCGCTGGTATGGAATCGCCAAGCGCCATCCAGCAGCGTCGCGGCGACGCGCAGCGTCGGCGGATCAGGGCGTCCGCCGATCGCCAGGTCGGCGATCACGACTGCCAATGTCAGCAGCGTCGCGATGACGATGCCGATGATCAGTTTTCGTTGTGTTGCGTCGATCGAGTTGCCGTCGACGATATCGATTCGGGGCGGCGTGGCCTCTCTTCCTCCGTTTTCAATCACCAATCACGAATCACCCAATCAACAACCAATCAAAGATCACTAATCACGAATCACCAATGTTCTACCTGCCCCAGCGGAGCACTTCGAGCCGGACGCGGGTTCGGCCGTTGGTGGCGAATCCAAGATTGCGGGCGGCGCCCGACGATAGATCGATGAGCACGCCTTCGGCCTGAATGGGCTTCGTCGGCCCTCGATCGACGACGCGGACGATGACGCGGCGGCCGTTGGCGAGGTTGGTGACGCGGATCACGGTGCCGAACGGATAGCTCGGATGCGCCGCGACCATCGCGGTCTTGTCGAACTTGGCGCCGCTGGCGGTGACGCGTCCCTCGAATCCCGGTCCGTAGTACGACGCCAGCCCTTCCTTGATCTCGAGCGGTTTGGCCGGCGCGGTTGTCGGCGGTGTCGTCGGGGCGGGTGTGGGTGGCGTCGGAGCGTTGGGGATTCTCTTCGGCGCGCAGGCCGCCAGCACGATGAGCATCGAGGCAAGCAACCACGTCGCCCACACGTGGCTTGACGCGCGACGGATCATGTTGCGCCATTGTGCGCTCGATTGCGTCCGCCGTCTATCTCGCGAAGCGGTTCTTCAGCCGATTGAGCTCATCGATGAACGTGGCGACGAGTCGATCGGACAGCGGTCCTCGATCGCGGATCGTGATGAGGTCGTCGGGCGTGGCGGTGGTGAGTCCGGTTTTCTTCACCCGTTCGACGAACTCGGGATCGACTCCGTGATCGCGCAGGCGAATCAGCTGCTCGAGCGACAGTCCCTTGTATCCCTGCGCGGCGAGCGCACGGACATACGAGGGGTCGACGCCGTGATCGCGTGCGGTGATGAGAGCGGCGAGCGAGGTTTGGTACCCGAGCTGCCGCAGCGCGCCTATGTAGTCGGCGTCCACCCCGTGATCGCGCGTGCGAATCAGCTCTGGCATCGGCAGGTTGGCGTAGCCGAAGCCTGCCAGGTCGCGGATGTACCCGAGATCGACTCCGTGATCGCGGGCCGTGACCGTCTCCTCCAATGACAATCGAAAGCCGAGCTGACGCAAGCCGCGGATGTAATCGACGTCGATGCCGTGATCGCGCGTCCGAATCGCCTCGTCCACAGAGCGAACGTCGAATCCCTGTGACTTCAAGTCCTTGATGTAGCCAGCGTCGACACCGTGATCGCGCGTGCGAAGAAGATCGTCCGCGCTCATGTTTCTGAAGCCGGCATCCCGCAGCTCACGAACGAAATCCGGCGACACGCCATGGTCGACTTGCGTGATGAGCGCTTCGACTTGCTGCAGTCGGTAGCCCATCTCTCCCATCCCTCGGAGATGCGAGAGCGTCACACCGTGTTCTGATGCGCGCACGAGAGTCGAGAGGTCGGGTCGTGCGTAGCCTTGTCGAGACAGCTCGTCGATGAAGGTGAATCCGAGGTCGCTTCGCGCGAGCAGGTACTGCTCGAGAACAGTTGGCCGCGCGTATCCGCGTCCGACCATTTCGGCCGGGAACGTGGAGCTTGGCGCGAACGTGAACGTGCCCGCACCGACAGCCGTCTTCCTCGGCCCAGGCTTGAAAACGCCTTCGAGCGTGAACGTGCCGGCATCTCTCGTCACGCTCATCGTTCCAAGCGCGCCTCCGCTCGAGGTATGCCACTGTCCTTCGACGCGTCCGCTTTCGTCGAGGCTGTACGACGAACCATCGCGGTCGCTGAGTCTTAGGCGCGCGGTTCCGTCCTCGGAAACCCATAGCTGCCACGTTCCCGATTCACCGTCGACGATGGCACGAGCGCCGTTGTCAACACGGTCTGGAGTAGCCGGCGGCTGCTGCGAGTCGAGGAGGGTTCCCCGCGTGGATTGCGCCTGCACTGGAACCAGCGTGGCCCGGGCGGCAGCAACGATCGCGATGGCGGCGAGGGCGGCGGCCGCAATCCACAACCGCGTGCGGCGCGGCGGCGTGCTCCGATTACGTGCCGCATCGAGAATCGCGCGAAGACGTCCTTCGATCTCGCTTGGCCGCGCCATGCTCACCGCGAGCGCGGGTGCTCTGCTGCCCGTGCACGAGTACGCGAGCTCGAGCAGATGACCGGCATAGTCGCCTGGCTGCGTTCCCGCGGCGACCACGCGATCGTCGCAGGCGATCTCGCGCTCGCGGCGCATGCGGCTGGCCGCCCACCAGACGCCAGGATGAAACCAGTACACGGCACAGGCCGCGGCCGCCCCCATCTGTGTCGCGCAGTCGCGGCGGCCGATGTGAGCAAGCTCGTGGAGCAGGACCGCCCTCCGGCGCTCGTCGCTCCATGTGTCGGCGGCGGCAGGCACGAGAATGGTGGGTACCCGTGTGCCGAACGTCATCGGCACGGTCGAATCGCAGCCGCGGACAAGGCGAACGCGCGCGTGGACGTCGAGACGTTCGACGCACTCCCGCAGCAGACCAGCCCAGTCCGATCCGCTCAGGTCGGTGGACGCGCGGACGAGTCGGCGAGCGGCACGCTGCTGCAGGGCGAGACGGACGAGCATCAGCACGACGCCGGCCGCGTACATCCAGATCGCGATCCGAGCGAGAGACAACTCATCGTGTCCGGCTGTGGCCGTACTGTGGTCGCGATAGGCCGGTTCATCGGCCGCCGTGGCGCGAGGCGCGGAAGCGATGAGTGGCCGCGCGCTGATGACAGAGGGCTCGAGGGCGATCGGTTGCGCCGCAGATGCGATCGGCACTCGCAGCTCCCACCGAGGCACCGCGACGAGAAACACCGGTAGAACCAGCACACCGCCGATGGCGATCGTCCAGACGAGATGGCGACTCGCCGCCGAACCTCGTCGTCGCAGCATCAGGTCCACGACCGCTGCGGCGGCGATCAACAGCGAGCTCTTGAGGGCGACTTCGAGCAGGAGGGCGCTCATCACTTGTCTCCGTGTTCACGAACGCGTTTGAGCATCGCGCTCAACCGCCGGTATTCCTCATCCGAGATCGGTTTCCCCGAGAGATCGAGCAGCGCCGCCATGGCCGAGCCGGGCGAATCGTTGAAGAACGTGCGCACCAGCTGTTTCAAAGCGGACCGGCTGGCGTCCTCCGGGGCAGCGGCAGGAAAGTAGACGTAGCGTGGGCCGTCGTACTCGCGCTTCAGCAGCCCGCGCTCGATCATGATTTCGAGCAGCTTGCGCACGCTCGACGGCGACGGCGGATCGGGCAGCTCGGCGCGGATGTCCTCGATCGCCGCGCGCTGACGGCGATGGACGATCTCCATGATCTGACTCTCGCGGCGCGTGAGGTGAATTGCTCTCGGCTGTTTCGCGGCCATCGCGTCCCAGGGTTATGGCGAATTTTTTCGCCCTAGGCGAATCTATTCGCCCCTCAAGGACTGTGTCAAGAAGAAAGTGATCCGGCTGCTTTCTACACGCCGCAACGGTGCCGATTCTGGGGCGATCCGCCGGACTGTGACGCCACACGTGCGGTGCGCCGGGGCAGAAGGCTTGCACGTTTGCGCGACATCACAACAACGCCGCGACTCAGCCGCAGGTGGAGACGCGCGCGCGGTCGAGGCGAAGCCAATGAATGGGACGGAACCATGAAGGTAAGAGATCTGCAAACCTCCGATGTCCAGGCGGTCAGCCCGGACACCAATCTCGCCGCGGCGGCACAGATTATGTGGGAGTGCGATTGCGGCGCTGTGCCGGTCGTCGACGACAACCGCGCCGTGGTTGGGATGATCACCGACCGCGACATCGCGATCGCCACCACGACGCGATCGGCCGCGCCTGCCGACATCGCCGTGCGTCACGTGATGGCGACGGGCGAGCTGTATTCGTGCCGCCCCGACGATGACGTGCGGACGGCGCTCAGCACGATGGGCGAGTATCGCGTCCGGCGGCTGCCGGTCACCGATCGCCAGAATCGTCTCGTCGGCATCATCTCGCTGAACGATCTGGTGAGACGTGTCGACTACCGCGCCGGGGCCGATGTGCCTGGCGACGAGTTCATCGAAGCGCTGCAGTCGATTTCAACCCCGACCGTTGTCGCGCATGCGTAGTTCGAACCTCGAACGTCGAACCTCGAACGTCGAACGTCGAACGTCGAACGTCGAACGTCGAACCTCGAACTTCGAACCGTTCACGTATTGAGTACTGCAGCCCCGCTCGTCGTCGACGCGCGTCTCATCGGGACAAGCGTTGCGATGAGGGCGATCGCTAGCACGGCGGCGGTGGCGAGCACGTAGACCGTCGCGTCACGCGAACTCGTTTCGTAGGGAGTACCGAAGAGCAGCGGCGCCGCGATCAGGGATGCGGCGGCGCCGCACGCCGCGCCGATGACGACCGGCCAGAGCTCGCGCCGCAGCATCGACCCCATCAGATCGCTGCGCCGCGCGCCAAGTGCGGCTCGGATCGCCAGCTCACGCACACGTGTGCGCGCCGAGAAAGCAGCCACCGCGTAGATTCCAAGTGCGCACAGTGCCACCGCCATCTGACCGAAGATCTCGAGCAGCCGAACGTTCACGCGGCGCGGCGCGAGCGACGCCGACCACACGGTCTCGAGCGTGCGTGCGTTCGATGCCGCCACACCCGGATCGACATGAGCCACAGCTGCGCGCAGCACCTGCGATAGACGCGCTGGCTCACTCGACGCGCGCGCGATCCAGAACATTCGCGCCGCGAGCAGCGGCGCCTGCGACGAGGGCATTTGTCGAATCGGCAGATAGAGATCCGCCGTCGGCAGAGCATCGAGGGTGAACTGCTTGACGTCGCTGACCACCCCAACCACTTCCATCGGCGCCGACGCTGTGGCTTGCACGATCTGGACGGACTTGCCGACCGCGCGCTGGCCGGGCCAGTGACGCTCTGCGAACGTGCGGCTTACGAGCGCCACCGGCTGCGTCTCGAGACGATCGAGATCCGTGAAGGCTCGGCCATCGACGATGGCGATGCCAGCGGCTGAGAAGTAGTTGGGACTGGCCAGGCGAAAGTGCGCTTGAGGCACCTCGTCGGGCCGCGGCTTCGGCCGATCCGGAAACGCCACGTCCATGGTCGACAGCAGTCCACCGAGCGGAAGCAGCGACACGGCACCTGAGGATTGCATTCCGCCGACGGCCTGAAGCCGGTCGGTGAGGGCGTCCACAAACCGGACCACTGCATCGCGGGTCGAGTAGCTTGGAGGCAGCGAGAGTTGAACGCTGAGCGCCTGGTCGGGTGTGAAGCCTGGCGTCACGCGTTCGAGCCGTACGAAGCCGCGAAGCGACACGCCCATTCCGATCAACAGCACCGTTGCCGCCGCAACCTGCATCGCGACAAACGTACGCCTGACGATCGACTGCCGTCGTCCTGCGGTCGTGGTGCGTGTCATGCTGCGCACGGCCTTCGCGACATCGCGACTGACGAAGGCGGCGGGAAGCGCACCGCAGACGAGAGCGGTGAGTGCGGAGATCCCGAGCGCGAACCCAAGGGCCGGAACGTTGAGACCGACGTCGTTCATCTGCGGAAAGTCGGATGGGCCCCACGTGCGCCACGCCTGAAAGCCAGCGATCGAAAGCGCGAGGCCGGTGATGCCGCCGGCGGCCGCCAGCGCCGCGGACTCTCCGAGCAGTTGACGGCCAAGCCGCCGTCGCGACGCACCCAGCGACAAGCGCACGGCGAACTCGGTCTGTCGATCGGCCGCACGCACCAGCAGCAGGTTGGCGAGGTTGCCGCAGCCCGCGGCCAGCAGTACACCCACTGATGCGAAGAGCGTCCAGAGGATCGTCCGGTAGTCGCGGACGATCTCGTCGTGCAGCGTGTAGAGGCTGATGCCGATCTTCCGGGCGTTCTCCTCTGGGTAGTCGCGCTGCAGTCGCCGCGCGATCCCATCGAGCTGCGCTTTGGCGTGCGCGAGCGTCACACCTGGCGCCAGCCTCGCGACCGCGCGCAGAAAGTTGTCGCCGCGATCGGATCGGCGTGGATCGTTCGCCGTCGTCAGCGGCACGGCGAGCTCTGCCCCGCGAAATGGAAACAGGAACCGCGGCGGCAGGATGCCGACCACCGTGTAGCGCGCGCCGTTCAGGGAGATGTCGCGGCCGACGATGTCGGCGTTGCCGCCGAAACGACGGAGCCACAAACCGTGCGTCAGTACGACGACGCGAGCGTCGCGAGATTCGTCCTCGGGTTGAAGTGCGCGTCCGATCCACGGGCGCACGCCGAGCAGGGGAAAGAAATCGCCCGACACGCGCGTGCCGTCGAGCCGCTCGGGGAGTCCCGCGCCGATGAGATTGGCGGTCCAGTTGGTGAACAGCGCGAGGCCCGAGAGCGTGGTCGCGTCGCGGCGGTAGTCCTCGACATCCGGTATCGAGAGTGGAGCGCGGTCGCGCTCGGTGCGGGTGTTGTACATCCACACGACGCGATCGGGATCGCGGAACGGCAGGTCGCGAAGGAGCGCGGCCTCGACGAGTCCGAACATCAGCGTCGAGGCGCCGATGCCGGTGGCCAGGACCGCGATGGCCAGCGCCGCGAATCCCGGAGATCGCCGTGTCTGGCGGAAGGCATGACGGACGCCGAGCAGCAGTTCTGTCATGTAACAATTGTTACATCATTTCTTTCTCCTGTTACGTCTCTTGGCGGTGACCGAACGTGCCGCTGTGTTCGGGGCGTCGAGCCCGCGATGGAGCGCGTCGAAGGCGGCAATCCCGCGCTCGAGCAGCTCGCCGTCATCGCCGTGCGTGCGCTGGAGCCCGTCGACGAGCGCGCCCACCGCGGCGGCTTCGACGGCGCCAAAGCGGGAATCCTTCAAGTCGAGGTCGTGGACGATCGCAGCGATGAGCCGGAGAGCGGGCGTGTCGAGCTTGAACGTCGCGCACAGGGTTTCGAAGGTGCAGCGGTCGGCGTGATGGCTGAACTCGACCCCGAACATGTCGAAGGGAATGGCGCCGCGCGGCACCGCCGCCCGGTCGTCGGCGAACGCAAAGCTGGCGTTGGGATCGATGAAGCGCCGAATCAACCACGCCGACGACATGCGGTCCACACCAGGCCGCGGACGCGTAACCCACGTCCGCCGGCGATACTCGCGCGCGGTCTTGGCCGCAACGGGCGTCGCCCGCGCGACTGTCGCGCCCTGGTCGCGCTCGGCCAGTTGTTGCAGCAAGGTCTCGACGCGGTCGCGGCCGGGACTGCCGAAGAAATCGGTCTGCTGGATCGCGGTGAGCTTCTGCCTCAAGGCATCGACCGACTGTCGTCGAGCCGCGTGCCGAGCCTTGGTTTTCTTGCGGTGTGTGATGGCGCGCTCGACCTCGCGCGCGAGCGCGTCGTAAGCGTCCTGACGCGTACGCGCAAACGCCTGGACGAGACGATCGTCGGACCAGGTGTCGATGCAATCGGCGCTGAAGATGCTGGCCTCGCCGCCGGCGGCGACGATTTCGCCCTTGAGCCACTCGAAGTCTTCGCGTGCGGCCGGCGTGTCGGGCAGTACGTAGACCGCCTGCTTCACTGGTATCGCGCCAATCTGCTGAAGACGACGCCAGGTCTGGACGCGAAGATTGGACGGATGTGCGGGCAGCTGATGGACGAGGAGGAGCCACGTGCGCATGAACAGTTCGGAGTTCGACGTTCGACGTTCGTCGGTTCGCCGGTTCTGTGTTCGTTCGAACGTCGAACTTCGAACCTCGAACGTCGAACTGTTCTACTGCGTCGGCCCGGTATCGAACGACGATCCAGCGAACACGCGGCGGCCGTCGGCCAGCGTGACCGTGCGCGCGTTGGCGACGTGTGGATTGGTCTTCGAGTGGAAGCCCGTGACGGTGACCTTGTGTCCCGCCTTCAGCGAGTTCCGGTTCCAGCCGTTGCGCATCAGTCCGTTCGGCGGACCGAGCTCGAAGTCCCAGCTGACCACCTTGCCGTCCTTGTCGATCTCGTCGACGTACAGGCGCGCGTGCGGATTGGTCCATTCGAGCTTGGTCACCGTGCCCGACACGGTGAGCGGCTTGTTCGAATCGAACTCGGCGGCGAATGAGTGATGGGCAGCAACGGGAACAGCCGCCGCGATGAGCGCTACCGCAGCGAACGCAGCCATTGACGTGACCTTCATCGACGATCTCCTCCGCGCGAACGTGCGCACGCCACGGGGCATAATACGCCGGTAGCCACCCCGGCGCGCAAGGCGGCGTGCGCCGAGGGGCTGGCAGGAGGCAGACATGAAAGTGGTCAGGATGGCTGCGCTCGCGATGGCGATCGTAGCCGTGGTCACGACGTCGACAGCGGCGCAATGGCCCAAGCATCCGTCGAAGAGCGTGCCCAAGAACGAGAAAGGCGAGCCCAAACTCGACGCGCCGGCACCACGCACAGCGGATGGCAAGCCCGACCTATCAGGTTTGTGGCGCGGCGTCGGCGGTCTCGGCCGTCAGGGCGCACCGGCGCCGCCGCAAAGCGGTCCACCTGTCGCCGGTTTCCGTGATGTCGCCGCGAACATCAAAGGCGGTCTGCCGTTCACGCCGTGGGCGCAGGGTGTCCTCAAAGAGCGCGTCGCCGGAAACAGCAAAGACAATCCCGAAGCGCACTGCCTGCCGATGGGCATCATTCAGTTCCACACGCAGGGCGCGCCGCGCAAGTTCGTGCAGACGCCGGACCTGCTGGTGATCCTCTACGAAGCGAGCTCCGGCATCAGACAGATCTTCACCGACGGCCGCGCGCTGCCGACGCTGAACGACGATCTGCAGCCGTGGTACTACGGCTACTCGGTCGGCAAGTGGGAGGGCGACACGCTCGTCGTCGAGAGCATCGGCTTCCGCGAAGATGGGTGGCTCGACATCATCGGCACGCCGATGACCGAACAAGCCAAAGTCACCGAGCGCATTCGTCGTCCGACGTTTGGAAAGATGGAGATCGACATCACCATCGACGACAAGAAGGCCTACACCACGCCGTGGACCGTGCGCATCAATCAGGAGCTGATGCTCGATCAGGAGTTGATCGAGTTCATATGCGAAGAGAACCAGCGCTTCGGGAAATAGACGTAGCGTCCGGCTTTAGCCGGACCTCTTTCGAAGCATCGCGCCCGCGGTGAGCGCGAGGATCAGCGCGATCGCGAGCTCGTACGGCAGCTGCTTGGCGACGATCGTCCCTGGCCACGGCTGCTCGGCGTACCACAACAGGAACATCGGCGCAGGACCGATCAGCCATGCGATCATGCCCAGCTTCAGCGCACGCGCCGTCCAGCGATCACCCTCCACGCGCGCAATGCGGAACAGCCAGATGAGTCCGATCGTGAACGACAGATGCACCACCGGCAGGAACACGAACTGCCACGCAGGCTCGTCGCCGCGGCGGAGCAGCGTCCCCTCATAGGGCTGGTAATCGGCGGCCAGCAGGAATCCATGCACCAGCACGGCTCCGACGTTGGCCAGCACGAACACCGCGACGCCCGCCAACACCACCCTCCATCGACTGATGTTGGCCTTCGCCGGAAGAGTCGCCGCACTGACGTTTGCTATCGTGCTCATCGACCGCTCACCTCCGTGCGAAGTTGTAGCCTGACAGACGAACGCTGACAAGCGATCCTCATTACCGCCATAGTGTTAAACACTACAGCGCACGAGGCCATTGACCGCGGATCGATGCGTGCCTCGCGCGCTCGCGTCGACGCACGCCTTCGAGCATCGATGCGGTGATCACCAACCGGAGATGTTGAGCGCTATCGGCCGACTCGCGATCGCGCGGCGCGGCGAGCCACGCGACGACGATGCTCAGGAGATACATCGCCACCATGGGTCCGGCCACAATCGTCTGGTTCCACCAGTCGGGCGACGAGGTCAGTACCGCGGCTGCGCTGAAGATGATGAGGATGGCGTAGTGGGTGTTGCGCCAGAGGAATCGCGCCGTGACCAGCCCGATCCTCGCGAGAAACAACACCAGCGTCGGGATCTGGAACACCGCGACCATCGCCAGCAGCAGGCTCTTGTAAAGGCCGAAGGTGTCATCCAGCCTCGGCATGTAGGTCGTGAACCGCGAGTTGAACTGCGCGAAGAACGCGATTGTCGACGGGAACAGCACGTAGTGTGTGAACGCCGCGGCCGCGATCGTCCCGGCGGTCGCCATCAACACCACCGGAATCACCAGACGCCTCTCACGCGAGTACAGACCTGGCGCGACGAAGCGCCAGACCTGATACGTGACGAACGGCGCCGCCAGCACCACGCCGCCAATCAGCGCGAGATCGAAGTAGAAGGCGATCCCTTCGCCTGGCCGAGAGGTCACCAGCGTGGTGCCGGCGGGCAGCGCCCGCAGCGTCGGTCCGAGCACGAAGGACGCGATGCGATCGAGAAAGAAGAAGGCGACGCCCATACCCGCGCCGAGCGCGATCAGCGCGCGTATGAGGCGTCGACGCAACTCGTCGAGGTGTTCGAGAAAGCCCATCATCCCGCCGGGACTGGTGTCTGAATCCGCGGCGGGTCGTCGTGATTGGCGGCGTGCGGTCATGCCGCGCATTATCGCCGTTTGTAGCGCAGCGTGACCGTTGTTTCCTGATCGATGACCAGCGGTTTGATGAACTGGTGCGACGTGCCGGCGCGCGGCACGTCGACGCGAATCGGCAGCACGCCGGACGTGCGGCGCTGCAGGTTGATCACGTTCTGCGACGGCGGAACCGTCTGTGGCTCGCGGTCGACGCGGTCCGCGCGATTGACACCATCGCCGAACGTGAAGGTTCTGGCCGTTGACCTGACGTCTACCGTCGGCGTTTCGGCGGTGACGGTCACCGTCTCAGAGACGCTGCCGATGCGCATGGTCAGATCCTCCTGATGCACCTTGCCGTCGAACGAGAACGATTTGCTCACCGAGGCGAAACCCGACAAGAACGCCGTGAGGCCTATGTTGCCCGGGACGATGCCCAGGAATACGAACTCGCCTTTGCTGTCGGTGAGCCCCGCGCGCACCTTCTCGATGAAGCTGGGTGAGCTCAACTCGATGGTGACGCCAGGCAATACGGCGCCGCTGGTGTCGCGGACACGCCCGCGAACCAGACCCGTCGTCACGCCCGTGGGATCGGCGTCGGCAACTGGAATCTTCGGTGCCACGCCGGGCGATGCCGACGGCGGGTAGTACGTCGTCCGGTAACCGGTGATCCCGTCTCTGATCTTCGACACATCGATCGCGTTGCCATCGATGGTGCGCACCGAGTACCGCTCCGGCACGAACACTTCCCATTGCACGAGGCCAACCGGCATGTCCATCCGGGGAAGGGTCATCTGCAGTTCGCCTTTCTTGCCGAACGGCGTGCCCGCGTGCATGTACACGAATGACACCTGATAGGTGCCGGCCGGCCGGAAGCCTGGCCGCAGCAGCGGCACGCGAATGCCATCCGAGCCGAGCACCGGCTTCGCGGTCTCACCAGCCACGTCGACCGACACCATCGTCGCGCCCAGCGGCAGCGTGACCTTGAGAAACGGCTGTGCGCGATTCTGGATTTGCAGCGCGACTTCGGTGAGCGCGCGTCCCTCGCTGGTGACCAGTGTCGTCGCGACGGCGCGATCGGCGACGGCGGCTAGCACTCCTGCGTCGGCGAAGCGCTTGACCTCGAGCGCGAGCGCGGGCACCGCGGCAGCCGTGCGTTGATAGCGGAACGCCGAGAGCATCGGCAACCGCGACAGCGCCTGCAGCGACGGGTTGAGCTCGCGCACGTCGAGACGATGCATCCCGTCGCGCTCTGGCGCGCTGAGCTCCAGCGTGCCGACGCCTTCAACGGCCACCTCGCCGCGCTCGCGTTGCACGTCGCGCACGGCGATGAATCCGGTGTCGACGGTGAACGAGCCGGCATCGATCGGTCTCTCCAGTGTCAGGAGGAACTGATGGCTGCGCGCGGCCGAATCACCAAGCGTCAACACCAGCTCGCTATCCCGCTGCTGGCTGGTGTCCACCGTACTGCCCGACACGCCGGTCAGCTCGTATCCGCGTGGGAGATCGATCGCCATCGTTCGCAGCTCTCCCTGCACGACGCTGACATCGACGAGTGCGGCCATCCGAACGTCCGCGTCACCCAGCGTGAGTAGCGTCATGACGTCGGCCACGGTGCGCACCTCGCGAGCCGCCGCGATCGGCGCGCTGTCGCGCATCGACCACCACACTTCAGTGGACGATCCCGGATCGAGCGTCGCCTCGACAATCGTCCGGCCATCGGCAACCGTGCGGCGGGTCACCAGTCCGACCGAGAGGTGCACGTCGGCCTGTTCGCCGGGAAGGTCGATCACCGCGCGAGCCGTGCCCGCCTTCGGCACAGGCAGCACGAACGAGGCGCGGCCCGGCTTGAAGACGAGCGGCGCACCCCATTCGAGCGTCAGCGCAAACGGACCCGGACCCGGCACGAGCGCGGTATGTGCATTGCCATCGGCGACGAGCGGCAGCGGCCTGCCGGCGGCGTTCGCCTCGGTGACGGTCGCTCCCGCCAGCAGGCTGACGCGACTGAGGCCGGCGCGCAGCGCATCGCCGGCCATGTTGAACACGCCATGCGCGGTATCGCGATCGATGCGGATGCGAAGCTCCGCGCTCGCAAGCACCGCCGCGACGGGAGGCGCATTGGATCCCTGCGGCGGACGCGCGGCGAGATCGATCAGACGGTTGTATTCCGCGAGCGTGAGCGTGACCGCGCGCGGCGTCTCGTTCGGACGCGGAGGCTGCTGCGCCGCTGACGCGCAGGGGAGGAGCACGACGAGCAGAGCGACGAGGACGAGTCTGCAACGAGACATGACACCCTCCCTACTTCCGCTTGAACGACAGTTCGACCTGGGGCACCTGAGATTCCGCGGTCAGCTCGGACGCGAGGAACATCGACGGCCCGAATTGTGGAAACGTCACGGTGACGGGAAGCGCGCCCGCCACGGTGCGCCCGCCCGTTTCCGCTCGAAAACGATCGACCAGCGCCTGCAGCTTCGACGCGTTGCCCGCGTCGACGACCGGCATGGCCCCACTCACGCTCGCTGACAGTGGCCGTCGCAGCGCTTCGGCAAAGGGCCCGGCATCTTCTTCGAGTCGGAACGAGCCCGACTGCAGTTCGACCCGATAACGCGGCGAGTAGTGCAGCTCGAGGCCGGTGCGCGACACGGGGAGATCGAGGGCGGGAAGATCGACGCGCGCACGGCCCTTGTCGATCCAGGTCTCGACGCGCTGCAGATACACGAGGTCGACGACGAAGGTCGGCGCGTCTTCGCCGGCGCGGCCTTTTTCGAGCGGCAGCAGCACGGCGTCTCCTTCGGCGACGCCCGGACGAATCGGCCGCCCCGAGACCTTCGCGCTCCACAGCGTCGACCCTGGCGGCATCGTCACTTTCAGGAAGCTGCGCTGGTTGTTGCGAACCGCATAACGCGCTTCGACGAGCAACCCTCCGTCTTCGGATGCGAGCGCGCGATAGCGCGCCTCTTCGACGTTGGCGATGAGCACCGCCTGCGGCGTGTAGCGGACGACGGTGACGGAGAGCGATCGCGCCTCGTTGCCGGGCAGCGGCCGCCACCGATACGCGATCATCGACGGCGATTCGCGTCCAGCCACGATCTCGCCGAGGTCGCCGGGATCGGCAGGATCGAGGCCGCGCGTCTGACGCTCGGCGATTTCGCCGGCGCCGACGACGTCGACGGCGACGCCGCCGCTCTCGCGCTCGGCCGATGGCACACGGATCAGCGGAATCGCGATCGATCCCTCGCGCGGTGCTCGCGTGTCGCCTTGCACGACGAACGACACTTCACTCGCGACCGGGTCGAGTAAACGCACACGCAGCGTGCCGCCGTTGATATCCCAGTCGGCGACGGTGGCGCCGTTGACCTGATTGACGACGAGTCCCGGCGGCAGTGCGAGTGACACGTCGCGGGCCACACCTTGCAGCACCTCGATGCGTACGTTGGCGGCGACCTGCGACAGGTCTTCGCCGAGGCCGACGACCGACGTGATGCGCGCTCGCGTGCGCAGTGGCTGTTCGGCGCGGCGATCGTCTACCTTGCGCTTCCACGACAGCGTCAGCGCCTGACCGGGACGACCGAACGCTGTCCATCGACTCTCGGTCGCGGTCTCGGCGCGATCGGCGATGAAGCCGCCGGCGAGGTTGAGATCGACGCCACTGCGCGGCAGCACCAGCGTCGCGCGTGAGATCGGCGCCGAGGACGAGGGCAGCGCGATCGATTCAGTGCCGGCCGCGGTGGTCAACGGGATCACGATGTCGAGCGTGAGCACGACGCGACCGGCGCGCGACAAGAGCACATGCGGCGGTGGGCCGCCGACGAGCGACACCGGCTGTCCATCGAGACGCGCGTCGCGCACCATCAAGCCGGATGGGATCTGCACGCGCGTCCAGCCGTCGCGAAGAACATCGATCGTGAGCAGCGCACGACCGGCGATCGACTCGCCATCGGCGCGAAGGTCGTAGTCGATGCGGGTCAGCGTCGCTTCGACCGGCGGACTTGCGGGCTGCGGTGGTTGCGGATTCGCGCGCTCACGCAGCGCGCGATATTCATCGACTGGCAGCACCACCCAGCCATCGGGTGTGACCGCCGTTTGCGCGAAGGCAGGTGGTGCGATGGCCATCGCGCACACACATGTACCGATCAGGATCAAGGGAGCTCGATCCATAGGGGCCTCGCAATTCTGTAATGGGGTCGAGAGTCAGCGTGCGGCTCGCGCCCTCTATGTCAGACGCCCGCACACTGCAATCGGCTGACCCGATCGCGCGATGATGAATTCGCGAGTATTGCGGCGCGATCCGCCGCGAGCGACGCGCACGCGATCCACGGCGATGGATGGAGGGGTTCTATTTCTTGAATTCGGTTTCGAGCAGCTTCTGGAAGCGCTGGATGTCCTCGTTGTTCTCGATGCACTCGTACTCGCGAATCCGTTCGCCCGGGCGTAGGCGCAGCGTGGCGTATTGTTTCCACGGCTTCGTGAACACCTCAGGATCCTCCATCGTGGCTTCGTAGATGATCGTGTCGAAGGTGTCGCGCGTGTAGCGTTCAGTCACACGCAGCTTCTCGCTGTGGACGGTGCCGACGCCGGCGAGCCACGTGTTGGTGTTGAAGCCGACGACGTCGACCACCAGCGTGTCGCCCTCCCAGCGCCCGATCGAGTCACCGAGATAGGACGGCTCCATGTCGTCGGGATGCGGGCGGCCGTCCGTCGGAATGAACCTGAACGCGTGATGCACTTCATAGAGGATCACGACGCGATGCGGCTGCTGGATGATCTCGAAGGGCAGTGGCCGCACGGTGATGCGCGGCACGCCCGAAAGCAGACACTGCGCCATCGGATCGTCGATGCCACGACGCGCGAGGTACTGTTGTCGTCTGGCTTCCGCTTCAGGCTTGTACGGCGGCGGCTCCGCTGGTGGAAGCGGTTTCCGTCCGGCCGCGGCATCGGCCTTACGAATTGCCTCCATCTCGGCGTCGCCGAAGAGCAGTGCAAAGCCACCGCCGACCCACACACCCGAGAGATCGGGCTTGCCGTCCGCGGTTCGTGGAATCGGCTTCAGTGCCGGCTTGGCGGTCTGCGCCATCACCGGCGCGATCGCGAGAACGGTGATCACTGCAAGAGCGAGCGACGCGGCTGGACGAGTCACGCGTCGCATCTTACTGACCGCCGGTCCCTGCGGGCGGACCTGAGTTGAGCTTGTGTCCGTCGGCGAACGTGACGTCGCGCGATGCGGCTTGCGTCGGGTTGACGCGCGCGCGCCAGCCGAACACCTTCACCGTGTCGCCGACTTTCATGGTCACGTCACGCTTCCACCCCTGCCTCACGAGCATGTTTGGTGGATAGCCTTCGAACTTCCACTGGGTGACACCGCCCTTGTCGCCCTTCACGTCAACGTAGAAGTAGATGTGAGGATTCATCCAGTCGATGCGGGCGACGACGCCGGTGACGGTGACCGGCTTCTCACCGTCATACTCCGCCGCGAACGAATGATGCGCTGCCACCGAGACAGTCCCGGCGAGGAGAGCGCACAACATGGTGCAAACGGTTCTCATCAGCGACCCTCCGGTCAGCAACCCTTCGGACGGCCCGCATTGTACGCCCGGCCGCGAGAACGGCGTAGAATCGAAAGCGCGAAGGACCCGGTATGTTGAATACGAAGACGCTGGCCGCGATCGGTGCAAGCGCTCTCCTGATGGCTCTGCCTCTATCAGCCCAGCAGGGAAGCGGAGGAACCGTGACCTCGTTCTACGACCTGAAGACGATGAGCCTCGACGGCAAGCCGGGCAACCTGGCCCAGTACAAAGGGACCGTGAGCCTCGTGGTCAACGTGGCGAGCAAGTGCGGGTTCACGCCGCAATACGAGGGGCTCGAGCAGCTGCAGCGCGAGATGAAGGGCAAGGGGTTCAACGTACTGGGCTTTCCGAGCAACGACTTCGGCGGTCAGGAACCCGGCACCGCTCAGGAGATCGCCACGTTCTGCAAGCTCACGTACGACGTGACGTTCCCGATGTTCGAGAAGGTGGTCACGAAGAAAGGATCGGGGCAGTCACCGGTGTACGCGTTCCTGGGTGCGTCCGGCCATCTGCCGGCGTGGAATTTCAGCAAGTACGTGGTCGACAAGAACGGCAAGGTTCTGGCGTTTTTCCCGAGTGACGTCACGCCAGAACACCCCGACCTTCGCGCGGCGATCCGCAAAGCGATGTCGGGCAGCTGAGCGCCCCCCTTTCTCTTCGCCGTGTTTGTGGCGGCGCCCCGCGCTCCGGTAGAGTACAGAGATTCATGTTTCGCTGGGCGCAGAGGTATTCGTACGTCTTCATCTCCTTCCTGATTCCTGTTCTGTCAGCCGGCTGCCGTGGCGCCGCCAGCGAGGCGAAGTCCTCGTCCGCAACCTCCGCCGCGATCACCGTCGCGACGGCAAGTGCGATCGAACGACCGCTGGCGCGCTTCATCCGAGTCACCGGCTCGCTTGCCGCCGAGGAACAGGCCGACGTCGCCGCTGAAATTCAGGGACGCGTCGTGGCCACGCCGGTGGAGCGTGGCACTGCCGTGGCACAGGGGGCCGATCTCATTCGCATCTCCGCTCAAGAGGCCGAGGCGCAAGCGGCCGAAGCGGAAGCCAATGCCGCGCAGCTCGAGGAACGTCTCGGCCTCGGCGACGGCGCAGCGTTCTCCGTCGATCGGGTGCCGGAAGTGGCCAACGCGAAAGCCAACGTGACGCTCGCACTCGGCGACTTCGACCGCGCGAAGATGCTGTTCGAGAAGAAGCTCCTGTCGCAGGCCGAATTCGACAAGAGCAGCGCACAGGCCGAGGTCGCACGGCGCCAGTACGACATCGCGCGCAACTCATCGATGCAGCAGTATCAGGCGCTGCTCGCCGCACGCGCGCGCGTGAGCCTCGCGAAAAAGGCGCTGGCCGACACGGTCGTGCGCGCACCCTTCGCGGGCGTTGTCGGCGAACGGCTGGTCTCGGTGGGCGACTACGTCACGCGCGGCATGAAGGTCGCGTCGGTGCTGCGTACCAATCCCCTCCGGCTGCAGCTCACCGTGCCGCAGCAGTTCAGCGTCGAGGTTGGCGTCGGCCGCCCCGTGTCGCTCGAGGTCGATACCGCGCCAGGAAAGACGTTCACCGGGCAAGTGCGATACGTGTCGCCGGCGCTGCAAACCGACTCGCGCACGATGGTCGTCGAAGCCGTGGTGCCCAATAACGATGGCTCGCTCAAGCCGGGATCGTTTGCGACCGCGCAGATCGAGCAGGCTTCGCGTCAGCCCGGTATTCTCGTGCCTGCCACCGCCGTCCGCACGATCTCCGGAACATCGCGCGTCTTCGTCGTGGCGAGCGATCGCGCCGAGGAGCGGCTCGTCACCGTCGGTCAAACGGTCCACCTTCGCCAAGGCTCCGGCGAGCAGGTCGACGATCTGGTCGAAATCACATCGGGCCTGAAGACCGGTGAGCGCGTCGCCACCAGCAATGTGACCCAGCTGGTCGACGGTGCGCGCATCGCCCCCCAGGCGAACAGCACGCGATGAGTCGACAGGTGTTCCATGCAATGGCTCGCTGAGCTCTGCGTCCGGCGTCCGGTCTTCGCCTCGGTCCTCATCCTCTCGCTGACGGTTGTCGGCGCGTTCGCGTTTGGACAACTTGGCGTCGATCGTCTGCCGCAGGTCGACTTCCCCACGGTGACGGTGACGACGCGACTGCCTGGTGCGGCGCCCGAACAGGTGGAGAGCGAAGTCACCGACAAGGTCGAAGAAGCAGTCAACACGATCAGCGGCATCGATCAGCTCAGCTCGAATTCCGCCGAAGGCATCTCGCAGGTCGTCGTCACATTCCGGCTCGAGAAGAACGCGGACGTCGCCGCGCAGGAAGTTCGCGATCGCATCAACCGCATCCTGCCGCTGCTGCCGCGAACCATCACGCAGCCGACGATCGAGAAGCAGGATCCGGACGCCGCGCCCATTCTCACCATCGCGGTCAGCGCGAAGCGGCCCATTCGCGAGGTCACGGAGTACACGGACAAGGTGCTGCGCCGCCGGCTTGAAAGCGCCGACGGCGTCGGCCAGGTGCTGGTGCTCGGCGGACGGAAGCGCCAGATCAACGTCTGGGTCGACGGCGATCGCCTGCGCGCGTACAACCTGACGGTCAACGATGTGTCGCGCGCGCTGCAGACGCAGAACGCCGACATTCCCGGCGGCCGCATCGATCAGGGCGCGCAGTCGATCACGATGCGGACGCGCGGACGCGTCGACACGCCCGAGCAGTTTGGCGACCTCGTTCTACGCCAGGTCAGTGGCCATCCGGTGAAGGTGACCGACGTCGCCCGCGTCGAAGACGGCGTCGCCGAGGCGACCACGCTCGCCAACATCAACGGCGATCCCACGGTCCTTCTGCAGATCCGCAAGCAGTCGGGCACCAACACCGTTGAAGTCGTCGGCAACGTCAAGGATCGTCTCGAGGACATCCAGGCCGCGCTGCCCCCCGGCTACAACTTGCGCATCGTTCGCAATCAGGCCGAGTTCATCGAGGCGTCTTTCCACAGCGTCGAAGAGCACCTGGTCGTGGGCTCGTTCCTGGCCGCGTTCGTCGTCCTGCTGTTTCTCGGCAACCTGCGCTCGACGATCATCGCGGCGATCGCCATACCGACATCGATCATCGCCACGTTTGCGCTGGTCTGGTATGCGGGCTTCACGCTCAATATGTTGACGATGCTCGCGCTGACGCTCTCGGTCGGCATCGTCATCGACGATGCGATCGTGGTGCTCGAGAACATCTATCGCTTCATCGAAGAGAAGGGGATGCCGCCGATCAAGGCGGCGGTCGAGGGCACGCGCGAGATCGGCCTGGCCGTGCTCGCGACCACGCTCTCACTGGTGGCGATCTTCGCGCCGGTGGGCTTCATGAGCGGTATGGTCGGCCGCTTCATGCGCAGCTTCGGCTTGACGATGGCCTTCGCGGTGATGGTGTCGCTGCTGGTGAGCTTCACGCTGACGCCGACGATGTGCGCGCGATGGCTCAAGGTGAAGCCGCGTGAGGAGGACGAGTCGCATCACATCCACGACTCGAAGCACTCGAAGATCTTCGGGCCCATCGATCGCATCTACACGCGGATGCTCGAGTGGTCGATGTCGCACCGCGGTCTGGTCGCCGCGCTGGCCGTGGTGGTGTTGTTCTCCAGTGTGCCGATCTTCCGTGTCGTCAACGTCAACTTCACACCCACCGACGATCAGTCCGAGTTCGACGTCAGCCTGCGGGCGCCGGAAGGCACCAGCCTCGAGGCGACCGAGGTGATCGCCAACCGGATCTCATCGGCGATCCGGCGGCTGCCGGAAGTGACCTACACGATGATCACGGTGGCGGGCGATTCGGCCGGCACGCTGAACACAGCGTCAATCTACGTGCGGCTCAAGGAGATCGGCGACCGCTCGCGCGATCAGTTCGAGATCATGGACCAGGTGCGAAACGACGTGCTGCGCACCGCGGGGGGAGCGGGCATCAAGGCGTCGCTCGCGGCGCCGGGCATCGGCGGTGGCGGCGGCGGCGGTGGTCAGGCGCAGGGCGACGTGATGTTCGTGATGCAGGGTCCGAGCCTCGCCGAGCTCGAGCGCGCCAGCAACGTGCTCGCCGAGAAGGCGCGACAGATTCCCGGGCTCGTCGACGTCGACACCTCGCTGCGTGTTGGCAAGCCGGAGATGGCGGTCAGGCTGGATCGGCCGAAGGCGGCCGATCTCGGCGTGCAGATCGCCGATGCGGCCGACGCGCTCCGTCTGCTCGTTGGCGGCGATCAGGTGACGACCTACAACGAAGGCGGCGAGCAATACGAAGTGCACCTGCGCGCGCAGGATCAGGATCGCGGGTCAGAGGCTGCGGTGGGACAGCTGACGGTGCCCTCGTCCCGTTTGGGCAGTGTGGCGCTCGACAACATCGCGAGCTTCTCGCGCGCGGCGGCGCCGTCGGACATCCGTCGTCTCAACCGGCAGCGACAAGTGACCGTGGCCGCGAACATGCTGCCTGGCACGTCGCAGACGGCGGCGCAGGCACAGATGACGGTGGCGGCCTCGCAGCTCGGTCTTGGCTCCGAGTATCGAACCGGCTATTCGGGCCGGTCGCGCGAGCTCAATCGCACTGCCAGCGCGTTTCTGCAGGCGCTCGCGCTGTCGCTGATCTTCATGTATCTCGTCCTCGCCGCGCAGTTCGAGTCGTGGCTGCATCCGGTCACGATTCTGCTATCGCTGCCATTGACGCTGCCGTTCGCGCTGCTGTCGATCCTGATCTTCGGCCAGTCGCTCAACATCTTCTCGGCGCTTGGCATGCTCGTGCTGTTCGGCGTGGTGAAGAAGAACTCGATTCTGCAGATCGATCACGCCAATCAATTGAAGGAAGCGGGCCTCAACACGCGCGACGCGATGGTGCAGGCCTGCCGCGATCGTCTGCGTCCGATCCTCATGACGACGTTGGCGTTCGTCGCCGGCATGATTCCGCTGGTGGTCACCAGCGGAGTGGGATCGGCGACCAATCACGCGATCGGATTCGTCGTGATCGGTGGGCAGACGTTGGTGCTCACATTGACGCTTCTGGTCACGCCCGTTGTGTATTCCCTCTTCGAGGACTTACGGGAGCTTCGCGTAATGAAGACTGCAGATGTCAGATTGCGGAATGATTCACGGAGTGCTGAAGGCAGAATGCTGAATAGTGACAATTGACAATATTCAGCACTCCTCATTCATCACTACCGCCATGAATCAGCAATCTGCATTCAGCCGTCTGCACTAATCTATCGACTGTGCCCTTCCGTGACATCGTCGGTCATCGTCGGCTGATCTCGCTGCTGTCGCGTGCCATCGCGCACGAGACGCTGCCGCCGTCGCTGCTGTTTGCGGGCGCCGACGGAGTGGGGAAGCGTCGAGTCGCGCTCGCGGTTGCGGAAACCGTGAACTGTTTGCAGCCGCGCCTCTCGGATGACTTCGAGCGCGACGCCTGTGGTGAGTGCGCGTCGTGCAAGCGCATCGCGCGCGGCGTGCATCTGGACGTCATCACCATCGAGCCGGGCGACAGCGGGTCGATCAAGATCGAGCAAGTGCGCGACGCGATCGATCGCGCCGACTACCGTCCGTTCGAAGGCAAGCGCCGCGTCGTCATCATCGACCATGCCGATGCGCTCGTGACGCAGGCGCAGAACGCGCTGCTCAAGACGCTCGAAGAGCCGCCGTCGGCATCCATCTTCATCCTGGTGTCGTCGGTTCCCGACGCGCTGCTGCCGACGGTGCTGTCGCGGTGTCCGCGTCTCCGATTCGGTCCGCTGTCCGCCGGTGATGTCGCGAGCGCGCTGATCGCGCATCATGGCTACTCGGAGGGCGATGCGCGGGCGGCGGCGACCGATGCCGATGGCAGCATCGGGCGCGCCCTCGAAGCCGATTCCGCCGATCTGGCTGGAGCGCGCGAGCAGGCCGGTCGGCTGCTCGCGCAGGCGGCTCGCGCGACCGACCCGTCGCGGCGACTGGATGCCGTCCGCGATCTGACCGCCAGCAAGGGCGGCGGTCCTGGCGCCGAGCGCGATCAACTGGCGGCGTGCCTGCGCGCGCTGGCCTCGCTGCTGCGAGACACCAGCATCCTCGCGCTGGGCGGCGATCGGTGCATGCTCGGCAACGCCGATCTCGAGGGTTCGCTTGCGACCCTCGCGCGTACGTTTGATGCCCGCCGCAGCATGACCGCGTACGCCGCCGTCGACGAGGCGTTGGCCGCTCTCGAACGCAACGCCAGCCCCAAGGTCGTTGCCGATTGGTTGGTTCTCCAACTTTGAGAACGCCGGGCGGGCGAAATTGGAAAAGTGGAAAAGTGGAAAAGTGGAAAAGTGAAGTCGTAAATGAACAAGTGGAGCAGAGAAGTTCCGCGGGGTGAGTGGACGGTTCCGTGCCGATCCCTTCGATTTGCCCAGTCCCACTTGTCCGCCGTACTTGATCAACTTCAAGACTTCCACTTTTCCATTTTTCCACTTTTCCACTTTTCCACTTTTCTCCTTCTTTCCACCGCGCTGGTCTCATGAGACCCCGCATCGCCATCACTGTTGGTGATCCCGCCGGCATCGGGCCGGAGATCGCGACCAAGGCGGCCGCGGACGAACGTGTGCGCGCGGTGTGTGAGCCCGTGCTGTACGGGCTATCAGCGGAGCAACAGTTTGCGCCGGGCGTGTTGTCCGCCGACGCCGGGAGCGCCGCCTACGACGCGATCTGCGCCGCCGTAAAGGACGCCCTCGCGGGCACTGTCGGCGGCATCGCCACGGCGCCGATCAACAAGCTCGCATTTGCGCGCGCAGGGCTGCCGTGGAAGGGACACACCGATCTGCTCGCACATCTCACCGGATCGTCGCGCGTGGCGATGATGTTCTGGTCGGAGCCGCTCAAGGTGGTGCTCGCCACCGTGCACGTG
>Ga0075423_10000627_pt1 | contig 29009 bp, 25 predicted proteins | sample SoiMethybrSBSTD2_FD_80114 | JGI IMG/M metagenome (GOLD analysis project Ga0075423, IMG submission 80114) | Bulk soil microbial communities from a Populus tree surrounding site in Tennessee, USA - Soil MetaG P. TD hybrid SBSTD2 | ecosystem: Environmental > Terrestrial > Soil > Tree plantation...
CCACTTCTTCCACTTTTTCAACTTTTTCCGCTTGTTCCGCCTCAGGGGTTTTCCTGCACCCCCCTTGCACCTCTGCCCTGCGGAGGTTCGCGACAATGCTCGAGACAATCATCGTCGTGCTCGTCGTCTTGTGGCTGCTTGGAATGGTCAGCTCGTACACCATCGGCGGTTTGATTCACCTGCTGCTGGTGCTCGCGGTGATCGTGCTCATCATCCGGCTGTTGCAGGGACGCCGCGTGGTGTGACGACCGCAGGGCATGTCAATTGCTGCTCACGTATCGACAGCAAGGAGGCAAGGTGATGCATAAATGGCTCACTCTTCCGGTGGCGATACTGAGCCTGGTTGTAGCCACCAGCGCGTGCGCAGAGCGCGCGGGAGCGACATCCACGGACAGTACGCCACCGCAGGTCAGGACTCAGGAGCCAACACAGCCTGAAACCGTCAACGGCGGCGAACCAGGGACGATCCCTGTTGGTCAGGAGCTGGATGTGCGGCTCAGGACTCCGCTCAACTCGGACACGGCTCAAGTCGAACAGCGTTTCGAAGCGACGACCGTCGTCGACATCACGCAGAACGGGCGCGTGCTCGTGCCTGCAGGATCACTCGTCGAAGGCGTAGTCAGTTCGGTCGACAAGGCGACGCGTACCGATCGCACCGGGTCGCTGACGCTGACGTTCGATCGTATGAGGGTGAACGGGCAGCAGCGTCGCATTCGCGCCAGTGCCACTCAGGTGTTCAAGAGCGGCGGAATCCGCGATGAGGCACCTAAGGCCGGCATCGGCGCGGGTGCAGGCGCGATCATCGGCGGCATTCTCGGCGGCGCGAAAGGTGCTGTTCTCGGTGCGGTGATTGGCGCCGGCGGCACGATCGCGGCGACGGAGGGGAAGAACGTCGACCTACCGGCGGGAACGGTCATTCGAATCCGAATGGACTCGCCGATGCGCGTCGGATAGCGTAGTTCCGACGTTCCGAGTTCCAGGTTCCGAGTTCCGAGTTCGACAGAACTCGGAACTCGGAACGTCGGAACTTTGGAACGAGTTAACGCGTCGGCCGTGGCTCGACGTTCCACGCGTCGAACTGACGCTGGGCTTCGTCGCGGCCGATCCCGTAACGCTGCTGCAGCCGACCAACGAGCTGTTCAGCGCGGCCCTGGATCTCGTCCAGGTCATCGTCGGTCAGTTTGCCCCACTGCTCACGAATCTTGCCTTTCAGCTGCGTCCACTGCCCCTTCAGTGTGTCTGAATTCATGGTTCCGGTCTCCTTGATTGCCGGGGTCACTTGTCAGGGAGCAATGAGGGTGCCACGGTGTGCGCGACCCGTACGTAGTGTCCGGCTTTCGCCGGACTCCGTGCCATACATTCGGCCTGAATTGACGCACGTCACATGGCGACTCGCTTGCACGGTGCGTCGACATGGCAAGAGCGATCTGGACTGGTGCGTTGTCGTTTGGACTCGTCAATATCCCGGTCGAAGTACACACGGCGGTGCGCGAGAACCGTCCCAAGTTCCGCATGCTGCACGCGAAGGACAAGTCACCGATCAACTTCCAGCGCGTGTGTCAGAAAGACGGAGAAGAGGTGGCGTGGGACGATCTGGTGAAGGGCTACGAATACGAGCGCGGTCACTTCGTCGTGCTGACGAAGGAAGACATCGCCGCGGCCGCACTCGAAAAGACGCGCCGCATCGACATTCTCGATTTCGTCGACGCCGCTGCGATCGACGATCGTTTCTTCGATAAGCCCTACTACCTCGTTCCCGGCAAGGGCGGTGATGTCGCGTATGCGCTCCTGCGAGAAGCGGTGCGCGAGTCGAAGCGCACCGGTATCGCCAAGTTCGTGATGCGCGACGTGCAGCATCTCGCCGCGGTCGAGGTCGTGGGCGAGGCGCTCGTGCTGTCGACGCTGCGCTTCGCCGACGAGCTCGTCGACGTCGACACGTTGAAGCTGCCGCGTACGCCGTCTCTCAAGAAGAAGGAGCTCGAGATGGCCACAGCGCTCGTCGAGAACCTCGCCGACGAGTGGAAGCCGGAGAAGTACACCGACGACTACCGCGACAACCTGATGAAAGTGATCAAAGCCAAGATGAAAGGCAAGGAGGCGCACGTCGTTGCGGAAGAACACCCGCGCAGCGCCAAGGTGGTCGATCTGATGGAACGGCTGCGGCAAAGCCTCGACGCCTCGAAAGGCAAGAAGAGCGGGGGCCGCAAGCAGGCCAAAGCCGCCGTACGAAAGCGCGCGCGGACGACCAAACGGCCTCGAAGCGTCGCCTAGCCGCGATCGCCAGCGGTCCTATTCAGGCGCGCTTGCCATCTATATCGTCTACAGATATAGTATGTCGCCTGACGGTCTAAAGGACCGTCTAGCGATACATCCATGGCCCACGACGCGCGCGCCCAGGCATTCCTGCCGCTCACTCCACCAACCCTTCACACCCTGGTCGCACTGGCTGATGGCGACAAGCACGGCTACGCCATCATCAAGGAGGTGGCTCGCCGGACGGAGGGAGCCGTGCGCCTCAGCGCGGGGACGCTCTATGCGATCATCCGGCGCGCCGAAGCCGACGGTCTGATCGTCGAGACCGACGAGCGGCCCGACATCGCGTTGGATGACGAGCGGCGGCGGTACTACCGTCTCACGCCGCTCGGCCGCAGGGTAGCGGCGGCCGAGATCGGACGACTCGAATCGATCGTCGAGATGGCGCGCGCCAAGAAGCTCGTGCCGCGGCCAAAGTCGGTATGAGCGGCACGCGGCGCGCGCGGTCGTGGGCCGAACGTGCGATCAGAGCCTTGCTGCGGGCATTCCCGTTCGACTTCCGCGCCGATCACGGTCGCGCACTCGAACAGACGCTGCGAGCCCAGTATCGCGAGGCCACTGAGCGGGGAGGCATCAGGGCGCTGTTCAGGCTCTGGGCTGAGCTCCTGGGAGACGTCGTCACGACGGCTCCTCGCGAGCATCTCGCCATTCTCAAACAGGACACCGCGTATGCGCTGCGTGCGCTGCGCAGAGCGCCCGTCTTCGCGGCCTCGGCGGTGCTGACGCTCGCGCTCGGCATGAGCGCGACGACGGGCATGCTGGCGATCGTGAATGCCGTCATGTGGAGGCCGCTGACCGTCGCGCGTCCCGACGAGATCATCTCGATCAGCAACCGGACCGGAGGAAACTGGGTGTCCTATCGCGACCTCCAGGACTATCGGGCTGCGACGCGCGTGCTGGCCGATGCAATCGGGTTCGCACCTCGCGCAGCCTCACTCAATGTGGACGGAGCAGTTGAGCGCATCACGATCGATCTGGTCACCGACAACTATTTTTCGATGCTCGGCGTCGGCGCCGCCGCCGGCCGCGTCATACAGCCCGAGCCCGGTCGCCCATGGATCGACGATCGCGTGTTGGTCCTCGCGCACTCGTACTGGCGCTCTCGATTTGGCAGCGACCCTCGCGTCATCGGTCGGACCGTGCGTCTCAACGGCACGCCGTTCACCGTCATCGGCGTGGCATCTTCCCGCTTTCGTGGAACGGAGCCCCTGTTGCGAGCGGCCGCGTACGCGCCGGCGGGCACGTTCGACGTGTTCAACGCCGGCTATGAAAGCACTCGGAGCCCGTTCGAGGACCGCACACAGCGACTGTTCCAAGTCCTGGCACGTCTCAACCCGGGCATCGCCATCGCAGAAGCGCGAGCCGAGCTCGACGTCAAGGCTGCGACGCTGGCTCGAGACTTTCCTGTCACGCACAAGGATGTCTCGCTGCGGATCCTGCCGGAAACACATACGCGTCCCACGCCGGAGCTCGGACCGTTTCTTTGGCGTGCGGCGAGCGCGTTCGCCGGGCTTGCGGCGCTCGTCCTGCTGATCACGAGTGCAAACCTGGCCAACCTGCTGATGGCTCGCGCGGCGGGCCGCAGCCGCGAAGTGGCATTGCGCTCCGCTCTCGGCGCCAGACGCGGACGCATCGTGCGGCAGCTCGTGAACGAGAGCGTCGTCGTGGCGGTGCTGGGGGGTCTCGTCGCCATTCCCATCGTCGTGTTGGCCATGCAGCGGCTCCGGGCGTTCGTCGCCGGCGCATCGGCAGCCTTCACGCTCGATCCCGATTTCAGCGTCGACGCGAACGTGGTTGTGGTGGCGTTGGGCATCGCCGTAAGTGCGGGCGTGGTCGCCGGAGTCGCGCCGGCACTCTGGGTGCTGCGCTCGGACGTCGCTGACATCTTGCGCAGCGCCGGCCGCGGCGTCACGACGCACATCGGCGGCGCAGTGCGCAGCACCCTCGTCGTGGTGCAAGTGGCGCTCTCCCTGACGCTCCTCGTGAGCGGCGGACTGTTCGTGCGCAGCCTCGAACGCGCGAGAGCCATCGACCTCGGCTTCGATCGGAACGGTTTGCTGCTGGCGTCGGCATGGCCGGGGTTGCAGAGATACGACGCCGCGCAACGGCTCGCCTTCTACGATCGCGTTCGCACCCGCATCGCCGCCATGCCAGGCATCGAGACGGCTGCCTGGATTCAGTTCCCGCCGCTCGGGATCACGGGAGACACCGGGGCAGTCGCGCCCGATCCCCGTCCATCGGATCCCAATTGGCGTCCACCGATTGCAAGCAAAGCCGTTGTCAGTCCGGAGTACTTTGCGACCGCGCATATCCGAATCGTCGACGGTCGGGCCTTCAACGACCGCGACGGCGTTGCGAGTGCGCCAGTCGCGATCGTGAACGAGACGCTCGCGCGGATGTTCTGGCCCGATCGCAGCCCCGTGGGCCGTTATCTGATCGCCGACGATGCGAGGCTCGAGATTGTGGGCGTGGTGCAGAACGGGAAGTACCAGAACGTGGCCGAGGCCCCGCTGGGCGCGGTGTTCAGACCGCTCGCCCAGATCGCACCCGGCTTTGCATCGATTGCGGTCCGGACGGCTCGCTCTCTCGCGGACGTAGGACCAGACATCCGTCACGCGTTCACCACCGTCGATCCGGACGTTGCGGCCTATGACGTTCGTTCGATGGAGACACACCTCGACAACGGAAGCGCGTTCTTCCCGTTCCGGCTTGCCGCATTCATGACGAGCCTGTTCGGCGGCATGGGCCTCCTGCTCGCCTCGATCGGCCTCTATGGGATGGTCGCGTACCACGTGGGCCAGCGCGCCAAGGAATTCGGCGTGCGCATGGCACTCGGCGCCGGCGCGGCCGACATCATCCGCGGCGTCCTCTCACAAGGCGGCCGCTTCGCCGCCGTGGGCATCGGCGTGGGTTTGGTGCTCTCCGCCGGACTCGCGCAGCTGCTCCAGGGTCTGCTGCTTGGCGTCAACCCATTCGATCCGGTCATCTATATTGTCGTTGCCGGATTCCTCACGTGCGTTTGTCTACTCGCGTCGTTCATCCCCGCCCGCCGGGCCACGGCCGTCGATCCCCTCGTGACGCTGCGCGCTGAGTAAACACGCGCCGTCGCCGCCGCCGGGTCTAAAGACTCGGCCTACACTGCCAACCGTTTGGGGTTTGCTACCGTCAAAGTCTCGGTAACCGAGACTATGAGCAAACCTCCCGATCTGGTCCAGGGCACCCTGGACTTGTTGCTGCTAAAGATTCTTGCCGTCGAACCGTTGCACGGCTGGGCCATCAGCCAGCGACTGAAACAGGTTTCGCAGGACGACCTCCAGGTGAGCGACGGCTCGCTCTATCCCGCGCTCCACAAGCTCGAATTGAACGGATGGATCACCGCCGAGTGGAAGAACAGCGACCTCGGACGACGCGCCAAGTTCTATTCGCTCACGCGCGCAGGACGCCGTTATCTCGGACAGGAGACAGCCGAATGGTATCGCCTCGCCTCGGCGATCAGCCGTGTGCTCGACCTGAAGGAGGTGTGAGATGCGATCTCGCTGGGCCGATGCTCTCGTCGCTCGTCTCAAGGCGATCGTGCAGCCACGCCGTGCCGAGCAGGATCTCGACGACGAGCTCGCATTTCACATGGCGATGCAGGCGAGAGCCGACGAGCGGCAGGGGCTGAACGCGGTCGAGTCGCGGCGCCGCGCCCGCCTCGATCTCGGCGGCGTGGAGCAGGTGAAGGAGCGGGCGCGCGATGTGCGCCCGTTGCGATGGGCGCATGATGCGGCACAAGACGCACGCTATGGCGTGCGCGCGCTGTGGAAGACGCCGCGATTCACCATCGCGGCGCTCCTCACCGTGGTGCTCGGCGTCGGCGCCAACGCGACCATCTTCAGCACGCTGAATCCGCTGCTGTTCAAGGCGCTCCCGTATCCCGAACCGCATCGCATCGTGAACGTCTTCCGCACCTCGCCGCAGTCGCAGCGATGGCCGTTTTCAGCAGCCAGCTATTTCGATCAGCGTGAGCGCAACACGTCGTTCGAGCAGCTGACAGCGTTGACCTGGCAGGACACCAGCCTTGCCGAGCCCGGCCAGCCGGCCGAGCGTCTGTTCTCGATCCGCGCCACCGGCAACTACTTCGCCCTCTTTGGTGTGCCGCCACTGATTGGTCGCGTCTTCAGCGATGCGGACGACCGCGACGGCGCGCCGCCCGTGGTCGTGCTGTCGTACGGTTTCTGGCAGGGTCGATTCGCCGGCGATCCGCGCATCGTCGGCCGCGTGCTGCGGCTCGATGGCCAGACGGCGACAGTGATCGGCGTCATGCCCGAGAACTTCGAGTACCCCCTGTTCTGGGGCAACGTCGATCTGTGGCGTCCATTCGCATTCCCCGCCGACCAACGCACCAACCGCGGCAACAATTACCTTCGCGAGTTCGCCCGCCTGAAACCGCAGGTCACCTTCGAACAGGCCGACGATGCGATCAAGGCGGTGTTCAGGACGTTTCTTGCCGAACACCCCGATCTCGATGCTCGCGAAGGCGCGCGGCTGGAGCCGCTCAGCATTGTCGATCCGACCACACGTCGCATTTCAGCGTTTGCGTTCGGCCTCGCCTTCCTCGTGCTGCTGATCGCGTGCGCGAATCTCGCCAATCTCCAACTCGCACGCACCGCGGCGCGTGCACGCGAGTTCGCGATTCGAGGCGCCATCGGCGGCGCCAAGGAACGCCTGATACGGCAGTCGCTCACCGAAAGCGTGGTGCTGGCACTGATTGGCGGCGCGCTCGCGCTGCCGCTCGCCTACTGGTGCACACAGCTCATCGCGCGGCGGCAATTCAGCGATCTGCCCGGAGTCCACGTGACGATGGACTCGGTGAGCCTGGCATTCGCGTTCGGATGCGCACTCGTCACCGGGATCATCTTCGGCGTTGTACCAGCCTGGCTGGCCGCTCGAGCCGACGTCAACGATGTGCTGAAGCAGAACCCGCAGAGCATGACATCCGGACGTGCGCCGCAACGATTCCGACAGGCGCTCATCGTGGCGGAGATCGCGTTCGCGCTCGTGGCGCTGAGCGGCGCGACCTCGTTCATCCGCGGTCTGCAGCGCATCTACGATGTCGACCCTGGCTGGCGCGCCAACGGCGTGCTGGCGGCGCGACTCAATCTCGTCGGACCGCAGTACGTGCAGGCTCCGGCGCGACGTGCGTTCTTCGAGGCGGTGCGCGATCGTGCCGCCGCGATCCCGGGCATCACTGCCGTCGCCGTCTCGAGCTCGTCGGTGCCGGCCTTTCCCTACGGCACCAGCACGACGTTCGCGATTGAAGGGCGCACCGACACCGTCGTCGCATACAACGAGCGCGTCACGCCGCAGTATTTCGACGTGCTGCGGATTCCGTTGCGGCGCGGCCGTCACTTCACCGACGACGACCGCTTCGGACATACGGCAGTGATGATCGTCAACGAGGCAATGGCGACGGCCTTGTGGCCGAATGAGGATCCGATCGGCAAGCGCGTCGGATTTCAAGGACCGAATCCCAATTGGCGCGAGATCGTCGGCGTCGTCGGTGACGTGACGTTTCCCTCCTTTGCCACCGCGGCAAGCGTGGACACGGCGTACGAGGTGTATCAGCCGCTCGCGCAGACGGGAACGCAGGCGGTGAACATTCTCCTGCGGACGACGCGCTCGCCCGACGCGATCGCGCCCGATCTTCGAAAGGCCGTCGCCGCACTCGATGGCGATCTTCCCGTGTTCGACGTCGTCACCGCTCGATCGGCGGAGGAGCGAACGACGGCGCGCTTCCGACTGCTCGGCCAGGTGTTCGGCGGCTTCGCGGTGCTAGGACTGACGCTGGCGGCGATCGGTGTGTTCGGCGTGGTGTCGTATTCCACGGCGCAGCGCTCCGGCGAGCTGGGGATGCGAGTGGCCCTCGGCGCGCGCGAATCGGAAGTGTTGTGGCTGGTGTTGAGACAAGGCGTCGTACTGATCATCGTCGGAGCAGTTGCGGGCCTGGCCGGCGGTTTCGGCCTCTCCCGCGTGCTCGCATCGCTCATGCCGCGGCTGCCCTCGCCGGAGGCGTCATTCGTGTTCGCCACCGCCGCACTGATGATCGTGGTCGCGCTTGTCGCGATGTACATCCCGGCGCGGCGAGCATCGAAGATCAGCCCGATGCTCGCGCTGCGGCACGAGTAGAGGCGGGTCTTCAGACCCGCCGCGTAGCGTGTCACGTAGAATTCCCTCGTCGTTCGTAGGGCGGGTCTTGCTTTGTAGACCCGCCGCCGGCGCCGGGTCTACAGAACAAGACCCGGCCGACGACGGAGGGAATCCGCGTGCGATACAACCTCACTCTCGCGATCGTCGTGCTGCTGTCGTCGACGTCCATCGCATCGGCCGCCGACAAGACCGTCGCAAAGGATTTCATCACCGAGCCGCCGACCCTCATCTCGCTCGGGTTCGAGTGGATAATCGACGGCGACGACAATCGCAACGCCACCGTGACTGTCTCGTATCGCAAGCAGGGCGAGCAGGCGTGGAAGAGCGGACCGCCGCTGCTGCGCATCGGCAACGAACGGATCAACGAGAACGCGCTTCAGTACATCACGCCGAGCGGATTCGCCGGCAGCCTCTTCGAGCTCGAGCCGGCAACGATGTACGAAGTGCGGTTCGTGTTGACGGATCCCGACGGCGTGAGCGGACGCACCGAGCGCGTTGTGATGGTACGGACACGCCCCGAGCCGATGCCGGCGGCAGGCGGCCACGTCTATCACGTCTATCCGCCCGACTTCAAAGGACAGCGACAAGAGCCCGCGTTCACCGGACTGCTCGCGGCCTACTACACCGGCTCATCGCACTCCGACAACTTCAACACCTACCCACCGCGCGTGCAGCCCGGCGACACCGTCCTCGTGCACGCCGGTCTCTACAAGGACAATCGCTATCGCTACGGCGGCGGACTGGGCACCGTCTCGAGCGGCACCTACTTCCTGACGCAGAGCGGCACGGCGGACAAGCCGATCGTGATCAAAGCCGCCGGCGACGGCGACGCGATCTTCGACGGCGACGGCGCCTACAACCTGTTCAACGTGATGGCGGCCAACTACAACTACTTCGAAGGGCTGACGATTCGGAACACCGATCTCGCGTTTCAAGGCGGCCTGAAGAACATCACCGGCTCGAGCGGCCTGACCATCAAGCGATGTCGCTTCGAGAACGTCGGCCGCGCGATCTACACCGACTGGTCGGGATCGAAGGACTACTACATCGCCGACAACGTGATGGTGGGCCGTTTCAACGCGAACTACCTGATGGGATTCACCGGCAGTACGTGGCAGATGCTGCCCGAGTTCAACCCGCAGCTCGTGTCGGAGTACGCGGTGAAAGTGTACGGCTCCGGACACGTGGTCGCGTACAACTCGATCGCGAATTTCCACGACGGTGTCGACGTGGCCACCTACGGGAATCCCGACGGCAGCCCCAAGGCCATCCGCGATCGCCTGCCGGTGTCGATCGACTTCTACGGCAACGACATCTCGAACGTCGAAGACAACTGCCTCGAAGCGGATGGCGGCGCGCACAACATCCGCATCTTCCGCAATCGCTGCTTCAATCACGGCCATCGCGCACTGAGCGTGCAGCCGATGTTCGGCGGCCCGGTCTACTTCATCCGCAACCTCGTCTATCACGCGCCCGAAGGCGGCGCCGTGAAGTTCACCGCGTCATCGTCGGGGATCATCGTGTGGCACAACACGCTCATCGCCCCGGTGAAGCCGATGCTGCTGGCAGCGTCGAACGTCCACTATCGCAACAATCTGATTCTCGGCAAGAGCGAGACGCTCGAGACGTTCGCCGTCGAAACCAACACCAACTACTCCAGCTCGGACTACAACGGCTTCCGCCCCAACGAGGGCGCGATGTTCTCGTTCGAGTGGAGCACGCCGCCGTCCTCCCTGCGTGCCAACTTCCCCGGCGAGCCTGGCACACTGAGCGTGCAGGAGCAGACGAAGCTCGAAGCGTCGGCACGCCAACGGCGGCGGTTCAAGACGCTGAAGGAGTACAGCGACGCGACGCATCAGGACACACACAGCGTGCTCGTCGACTGGGATGTGTTCGTGAAGGTTGCGCCGCCGGGGCCCGATCCGCGGACGCTCTACAAACCGGCGGACTTCGACTTTCAGTTGCGACCCGGCTCGGTCGCCGTCGATGCCGGCGTTCGTATCCCTGGTGTCAACGATGACTTCACCGGTCGCGCACCGGATCTCGGCGCCTACGAAGTGGGACGACCGGTGCCGCATTACGGGGTACGCCCTTAGATCAAACGCCTAGTTGGAGTGTCATTTTCCGACGAGATGCGGACGGTCTTGCTCGTTCTCCAGGCAAACGTATTCGAGCAAATCGGTGTCGAGTTTGATGTGCTGATGGATGGTCACGGTCCAGGGGGCGGTGTACGCCTTCTGATCATCGACCGTGACTTGGATTTCCAGCGTGCCGTAATTCGGTCGCCGGAACCGTTCCGTCACGTTGGCGGATTCGGTCAAGGGGTTGCCGTTCGCATCAGCCCATAGGTCATCGCGGAAACCACGCGTTTCGACAACCAAGGTGTCGCCCCGCCACGTACCCGACGAATACCCACGCCATGCTGGCTCGGGATCGATCGGTAACCGGCGACCGTCCGTGAAGATTTGGCGGAACTCGTTGTTCTTTTCGTACAGGATCGCGATCACGCCTGGAAGCTGCAGAACCTTTCGTGGAAGGGGGTGTGAATGCATGCGGATGACGCTGGACGGCAAACAGAGTCCCTCCGGGTCATCCTTCCCGTGGTTGGCTTCTCGTGCGCGTCGGGCGTCCAATGCCCACGGGCGAATACGGCAGCCCACCAGTCAGTCTCGCCGCGATATCGATGAACTCTGGTGCGATTCGCGCACCGCCCGCGACATCTGCCGTCACTGGTCCCTGCTCGGCCTCCCATACCCCTGAGAAGTCAGGTTTGCCATCAGCGGTTCGTGGTGCGGGAGCGGTGAGATTGGGCTTCCCATCGCGCAGCCGCGGAACACCAGCGGTCGGCGAGTTGAGCCATTGGCCAACTGCGGGCGCGCCAAACAGCAAGACGAGCGCCGTGATAATGGCCAGCGGGGTGTTCGTGTTGTTCATGTTCGTGCTCCAGCCGCGCGCCCAATGGTATACAACGCGTCCAGACTGCTATGCCCTTTGCCCTTTGACTTCTGACCTACGGCGTTCTTGACAGCTTCCCTCCCATCTCTTTCAATGGGTCGCACGTAGTCCTTATGTGGTTCGCTGCTGTCATCGAGCGTGCAGGTTTGCGCATGGTCGAGCCGGCACCCGAACGGCGCATGGTGGAACGCATGGCCGCGGGTGACGGCGACGCATTGCGCGAGCTGTACGACGTGCATGCGCGGGCGGTGTATTCGTTGGCGGTGCGGATTCTGCGTAGTCAATCCGACGCCGAGGACGTGGTTCAGGAGGTGTTCGCGCAGGCGTGGCGAAACGCCGCTCGCTACGACGCCACTCGCGGCACGGTCGCGGGGTGGCTGTTGATGCAGGCGAAGAGCCGGTCGATCGATCGGCTCCGCGCGCGGCGGGCACGGCCCGAGCAGGCCGATGACGAGGCGCCCAGGGACGTCGCCGATTCGAGCGCCGGGCCCGAGATTCAGATCGTGCGCGCCGATCAGGCCAGCCGCGTGAGGCAGGCACTCGACGAGCTGCCGATCCTGCAGCGGACGGCCCTCGAGCTGGCGTATTACGAAGGATTGACCCACGTCGAGATCGCCGATCACCTCGAGCAGCCGCTCGGCACGATCAAGACGCGGATCAGGCAGGGGCTGTTGAAGCTTCGCGAGGCGCTGAGCGCAAGCGAGCTGATCGGCACGAAGAGAGTCGAGACGAGCGAATGAGCGCCGACGTGAACGATCACGAGATGTGGCGGGAACGCGCCGCGATCTACGCGCTTGACGCGCTCACGGGTGAGGAGCGCCGCGAGTTCGAGACGCATCTGCAGACGTGTCTCGAGTGCACGGCGGAGCTGTTGACACTGCGTCCGGCGGCGGACGCGATCGCGCAAACAGTGCCGCAACTCGACCCGCGGCCGGAGCTTCGCGATCGCGTGCTGTCGTCGGTGCTCGGCGAGAAACGAACCGCGATGTCCGCAGCCGCGCCAGCGCCCGCGACGCGCGTGGTACCGACGCCGTCGCCGATGCGCTGGCTGCCGATTGCCGCCACGGTGCTGCTCGCGGTGGGACTCGGCGTGTATGCGAACGGACTGCGTGGACGCGTGTCGCGTCTCGAGAGCGAGCTCGATCAGGCGCGAGCGCAATCGACTGCCCTGCAAGCGCGCGTCACCCGCGCCGAAGCAACGCTCGCATCCGCGCAAACACAACTCAACTCCGCACAATCGCAGCTCGCCGTCTTCGCCGCGCCCGACTCACGTCGCTTGACGCTTGCCGCACAAAAGGGTGCACCCGAAGGCGTCGCCGGCCGCGCCGATTGGAGTCCGTCGCGCGGCTTGGCACTTGCGGTATCGAATCTGCCGGCGCCGCTGGCGATGCGCGATTATCAGGTGTGGCTGTTGACGAGCGGTGCACCAGTAAGTGCCGGACTTCTGCCGAAGGATGCGGTCGACGGCCGCACCGTCGTCTTCAACGTGCCTAGCGGTGCGCCAGTGCCGATCGGCGTCGCGCTCAGCGAAGAGCCCGAGGGCGGCGTCGCGCAACCGGGCAATCGCATCTATCTCGTTGGCATGATGGCGCGGGCGCAGTAATGCGTCGAATCCCCTCGTTGAAGCCAAGCGGGCGACCGATCTCCGTCTCCATCCTCGACGACTACTTCGACACACTCCACACGCTGCCGTGCTTTACCAAGCTGGCACCGTTCGACGTCACAATCTGGAACGACCACGTGCAAGACGATGCTGTGCTCGCCGAGCGATTGAAAGACAGCGAAGTGCTGGTGTTGATTCGCGAGCGAACCAAGATTCAGGCGCCGCTGCTCGCACGTCTTCCCAACCTGCGATTGATCAGCCAACGCAGCGTCTATCCTCACATCGACATCGCCGCGTGCACACAGCACGGCGTGATCGTGTCATCGGATCAGCACGCCGACACGCCGTCCTATGCGGCGGCAGAGTTGACGTGGGCGCTCGTGCTCGCGGCGATGCGCCAGATTCCGGAGCAGGTCGTGTCTCTGCGGCGAGGCGCGTGGCAGATGGGCGTCGGCGTGACGCTGCGCGGCAAGACGCTCGGTATCCATGGCTACGGTCGGATCGGCAAAGTCGTGGCCGGCTATGGCACGGCGTTCGGGATGGACGTCATCGTGTGGGCACGCGAGGCGGCGCGCGCTCGTGCGCGCGACGATGGCTATCGCGTCGCGGAGAGTAAAGAGGCGTTCTTCGGCGAATGCGACGTCGTCTCGCTGCACATGCGGCTCGTCGACGCAACTCGCGGTATCGTGACCGCAGCGGATCTGGCGCGGATGAAACCCTCGGCGCTGCTGGTGAACACGAGCCGTGCCGGGCTCATCGCGCCGGGCGCACTGGTCGAGGCGCTGCGCGCGGGCCGGCCGGGAATGGCGGCGGTCGACGTATTCGAGCAGGAACCGCTGATCGATCCGACCCACCCGCTGCTCGGCATGCCCAACGTCGTCTGCACGCCGCACATCGGCTACGTGACGCGCGACGAATACGACCTGCAGTTCTCGGACATCTTCGATCAGATCGTTGCTTACGCTGCCGGCGCGCCGATCAACGTCGTCAACCCCGACGCGCTCTCGCGCGCGTAGCTGCGGTGAGCGCCGGGTCTAAGACCCGTTCGACACTGCGCTACTCGATTGCGAACACCCAGACGGCCCCTCCTTCGGGTACTTCCGGGTAATCACCGGGGAACAGCCGATCGAGCGTCGCCTGCATGCCGCGCGAGTCGCCGCCCCATCCCGATTCGATCGCGACGTACTGCTTGCCATCGACGTCGAAGGTCGTCGGCGGCGCGAGGATGCCGGAGTTGGTCGGGAACTCCCACAGCAGCTTTCCGGTTTTCGCATCGAACGCGTGGAACTTGCGATCGCTGGTGCCGCCGGTGAACACCACGTCGCCAGCGGTGACGAGCATGCCGCCCCAGTTCGGCGACTTGTTGTAGATGTGGGTCCACACTTTCTGACCGGTGTCGACGTTCCACGCCTGCACTTCACCGACGTGATCGGATCCAGGGTTCATGAACGGACGACTACCGCCGATGCCGACGAACGGATGGCCGGGTGTGTACGTCGACTGCACGCCCATGTTCGATCCGCACAGGTTGTTGTTGGCGGGAATGTAGATCATCCGCGTGCGCGGGCTGAAGGCGATCGGCGGCCAGTTCTTGCCGCCGTGGACGCCAGGACAGAAGTCGGCGCGCTTGCCGGTCATCGGCTTGTGTTCGAGATCGACGTCAGGGCGGCCGGTCACCGGATCCAGACTGCGGAAGACGTTCTGATAGACGAACGGCTTGCCTTCGACGAACGTGATCGGACCGGCGCTGCGTTCGAGGAACCAGAGGTATCCATCGCGGGCGACATCGATCAGGCCTTTGATCGTGCGCCCGTTGCGCTGGTAGTCGACGAGGATCGGCGGCGACACTTCATCCCAGTCCCACGAATCGTTCGGATGGTATTGGTGATAGCCCTTGAGCGCGCCGGTGGTCACATCGATCGCGACCACCGATGCGGTGTAGAGGTTGTCTCCGGGGCGACGATCGCCGATCGTGGGACTGCCGTTGCCGGTGCCCCAGAACGACAGATTGGTTTCCGGATCGTAGTTGCCGGTCACCCACACCGGCGCGCCGCCCGTTTTCCACGACTCGTCTTTCGGCCACGTGTCACTACCCGGCTCGCCGGGAGCAGGCACGGTGTAGGTTCGCCACTTCTCCTTGCCGGTCTCGACATCGAAGCCGGCGACGAAGCCACGAATGCCGTACTCGCCGCCTGATGCGCCGAGCATCACCACGCCGTTGGCAATCAGCGGTGCCAGCGTTGTGTAGTAGCCCGACTTGTTGTCGGCGACGGGCGCGGTCCACACCTCACGGCCGGTCTTCGCGTCGAGCGCGACGAGCACCGCTTCTCCAGCAGCGAAGAACACCTTGTCGCCGTACAACGCGATGCCCCGATTCGTCTGATGCGGCACCTGCATGCCGGCTTCGAGCGGCCGACGATAGCGCCACAGCAGCGTGCCGCTCTTCACGTCGATCGCGATCACCTGATTGTTTGGGCTGGTGACGAACATCACGCCGCCGTTGACGATCGGCGCGGCCTGATGCACGCGCGGCTCGGCGGTCGAGAACACCCATACCGGCTTCAGCCGGCTCACGTTTGCCGTCGTGATCTTGTCGAGCGGGCTGTACCCCCAGCCGTCATAGGTGCGGCGGATCATCAGCCAGTCGCGCGCATCGGGATTCTTCAGCCGCTCGGCGGTGACCGGCTGATAGTTCTTGAGAACAGCCGGCTGGGGACGCTCGGAAGCTGGCGCGGGCGGCTGCTGGGCGGCGAGGCTCGCGACGAGAACACACGCGACGGCAATGGCGATTCGGAGTCGTGAATTCAACATGGGCCATCTCTCTCGCCGCCGTATCATAAGCCCGCGTCACGCCGGGCCTGAAGGCCGCGGCCTACCTGGAACGTCGACCTGGCTGTATGAAGCAAAAACATGTTCGTCTCCCGCGGCGTTCGTTTTTGAAAAGTACGGCCGCCGGTGCCGTCGGGTGCGTTGTCGAGGGCCTCGTTGGAGACGGCACATCTGCCGCTGCAGCCCAACGAGCCGCGGCCGCCACAGGGGCCGATCTCGTTCTGACGAACGGCAAGTTCGTCGATGGACGCGGGCAGGTGGGCACCGCGCTCACCATCAAGAACGGCCGCATCGTGAAGGTCGGCCAGGCTCGCGAGGTTGGCACCGCCGCGCGCACGATCGATCTTGGTGGTCGCACCGTCGTGCCCGGCTTCTTCGATGCCCACGCGCACTACACACGCGCCGGAGTGAACCCCGGCTACGAAGCGCGGCGCATCGAGTGCGCGTTCTCGATCGCGGAGATGCAGGAGACGATCGCCAAGCGCGCCGAATCAGTGCCGCCGGGCGCCTTCATCACCTGCATCGGCGGGTGGAACCACACGCAGTTCGCTGAAAACCGCCGCCCGACGAAGGCGGATCTCGATGCCGCAGCGCCGAAGCATGCTGTCTACATCTCGGGAACCGGCGGCGCTACGGGCGCGATCACCAACAGCCTCGGTCGCGCCTTCTTCGCAAGCAAAGGCGTGATGGTCGACGAAGCTTCCGGCGTGGTGCCGATGGCGCAGGCTGCGGTCGCTGCCCTTCAATCGGCGCAGACTCCGGACGACAAGCTTCGCGGCACGGCCGATCTGAATCGCCATGCCAACAGTCTCGGCCTCACCGGCGTGATCAATGCCGGCAACTTCGACGATCAAGAGCTCGCGTTGCGCCTGTGGCGCGAGGAGAAGCTCACCATTCGCATGCGGCCGCTGTTTCCGGCCGACTCGCCGCAGGACGTCGAGACGCGGGCGCGCAACAACTTCAGCCAGGGCGGCCGAGCCGTCGGCGACGATCTGTTCCGCGTCGCCGGTTTCGGCGAGCGCATCGGCGGCAACGACACGATGTCGCCGCAGTTCGAGCCGACGGCGCGGATGATCGCGAAGTACGGCTGGCTGCTGCAGCAGCACTCGATCACGATCAAAGAGAACGATTTCCACCTCGACGCGTTCCGATCGATCGCGCGTGAGTTCCCGCTCGATCGTCTACGCTGGTCGATCATTCACCTGCAAAGCATCGACGAGGCGCGGCTCACGACGCTGAAGGAGCTCGGCGCCGGTGCCAGCGCGCAGACCTGGACCTACATGTCCAACGCCGGCGGCCCACCCTTCCGCCGCATCGTCGACGCGGGCATCCACGCCGGGGTCGGCACAGATTCGACGAACGTGTCCGCGCTCGACCCGTGGCTGTCGATCTTCTACATGACGACGGGCCGCAACCTTGCTGGAATGCTGACCAACGACGGTCAGCAGATCTCACGCCTCGAGGCATTGCGGCTGTACACCGAAGGCGCGGCGTGGTTCTCGTTCGACGATCACCAGGTCGGATCGTTTGTCGCGGGCAAGTACGCGGATCTCGCGGTGTTGAATCAGGACTACCTGACTGTGACCGATCAGGCGATCCGCAAGATCGAATCCTTGCTCACGATGGTTGGCGGGAACATCGTGCACGCGACGGGGAGCTTCGCCTCGTTTCGAGTCTAGCGATTCGACGTTTCGTCTCAATCTTTCTCACGGTCATGGCCCCGCTGGAGGTCGGTACGCTTCACGCATCTGGGCCTACAATGAGCCCATGGCCGGGAGCGATCCACTGATGCCTTCCCCGGGCGTGAAGCTCACCTACGACGACTTCGTGCACTTCCCCGACGACGGGTTGCGGCACGAGTTGATCGACGGGGAGCACTATGTGACGCCGTCGTCCAACACCAAACATCAGCGCGTGTCGATCAACCTGACCGTGCTCATCGGGGGATGGCTCGAGCAACACCCGGTCGGTCAGCTCTTTCACGCGCCGTTCGACGTCGTGTTCTCTCATTACGACGTCGTCGAACCAGATCTGTTGTACCTCTCGAATGCGAGGGCAGCTGACGCGTTGACGGCGAAGCATGTGCGCGGTGTTCCCGAGTTGGTGGTCGAGATTGGATCACCTGGCACGCGCAAGCGTGACGAGACGATCAAGCGTCGGCTTTACGAAAGAACTGGGGTCACCGAGTACTGGATCGTTGATCCTGAGAAGGATGCTATTCGCGTGCATCGACGCGAGGGTGATGACTTTTCGCGGGTCAGCGAGCTGTCCGCTGACAGCGGCGACGTGCTGACGACATCACTTCTGCCGGGTCTTGAGATTCCGCTCGCGCGTGTGTTCAGGTCCGGCTGACCGCCTTCACCAAGGTTACGGCGGTCCGCCGGAGCTGTAGCGCAGGCAGAAGCCGGACCCTACGACAACAACGCGTCGCGCGCGGCGATGACGCGGTCCTGGGCTTCGTGAACGGTCTTGCCCATCGCGGTGAGATGGCCCATCTTGCGACCAGGACGCGCCTCGGACTTTCCATAGAGGTGCAGCTTTACATCGGGAAACGCGCACGCAGCGGCCCAATTCGGCTCGCCATCCGCCCAGAGATCGCCAAGGATGTTGGCCATCGCGGCGGGTCGCAGCAGCTCCGCGGATCCGAGCGGCAATCCGGTGATCGCGCGCACCTGCTGTTCGAACTGACTGGTCACCGCGGCGTCGACGGTGAGGTGGCCGGAGTTGTGCGGCCGCGGCGCCAGCTCGTTCACGAAGAGCTCATTCTCGGTGCTGACAAAGAACTCGACGCAGAGCACGCCGACGTACTCGAGCTTCTCGAGAATCGCGCGCGCGATCTCGCGAGCGTGCGACGCGATCGGCGCCGGCACCAGCGCCGGCGCGGTCGTCACATCGAGAATGTGACGGCTGTGCCGATTCTCGAACGGGACGTATTCCACCACCGATCCGTCGAGACCACGGGCGGCGATCACCGAGATCTCGGCCTGCAGGTTGATGAACTTCTCGACGACGACCTCGCGACCGCCGACCGCTTCCCAGACGCGATCGAACGCCGTCGCCGACGTGACTTTGTGCTGCCCCTTGCCGTCGTAGCCGAAGGCCGCGGTTTTGACCACCGCCGGCCTGCCGATGCGCGCGACCGCGTCCTGCAGTTCCCCAATCGTGTCGACCCGCGCAAACGGCACGGTCGGAAATCCGTGCTCGGAGAGGAACCCCTTCTCGCGGCCGCGCTGCTGCGCGATGTAGAGCGCCGAACCCGACGGCCGCACCGGAACGAGGCCGGCAATCGCCTCCACTGCGACGGCGGGCACATTCTCGAACTCGAACGTCACCACCTGCACGTCGCGCGCGAACGCACGCAATCGATCGAGATCGTCGTACGACGCCGTCACTTCCACGTCGGCGACCTGGCCGGTCGGCGTGTCTTCATCGGGCGAGAACGTGTGTACGCGGTAACCGAGGCGGCGCGCGGCGATCGTGAACATGCGACCCAACTGACCGCTGCCGAGCACGCCGAGCGTCGCTCCCGGCCCGATCACGTTGATGCCCGCACCCGAGGTCTGCGTTGCCGACTGCGTCATCCCTCGACTCCGCTCGGGATGACTCCGAGTGAGAATCGAGGAGTCATGGCAGCTTGTCTTGCCGGACTTTTTCGGTCTGCTCGGCTCTGAACGCGCGCAGCTTCGCGCGAAGGTCGGGGCGCGAGTTGGAGAGGATCGACACGGCGAGCAAGCCGGCATTGGTCGCACCGGCTTTGCCGATCGCGAGCGTACCCACGGGCACGCCACCCGGCATCTGCACGATCGACAACAGCGAGTCGAGCCCCTGCAGCGCTGCCGACTGCACCGGCACGCCGAGCACCGGCAGCACGGTGTGCGACGCGACCATGCCCGGCAGATGGGCCGCTCCGCCCGCGCCAGCAATGATCACCTCGATGCCGCGGGCCTCAGCGCCAGATGCGAACTCCGCCATCCACACCGGCGTGCGATGCGCGCTGACGATGTGCCGCTCATGAGGCACGTCGAAGCGCTCGAGCACATCAACCGCGTGCTTCATCGTCTCCCAGTCGGACGTGGAGCCCATGACGACGGCGACCAACGGCGCGGCTGATTCGGGCATGTGGAAACGGAGATGTTATCTCAGTCGGAGACAGGGAGGAATCACACGCAGAGATCGCAAGTCTGCTCTGCGATCTCCGCGATCTCCGCGTTTGAAACTACAATGACAAGTTCAGCACATGCCCAACGAAAAGATCATCTACACGCACACCGACGAAGCTCCCGCGCTCGCGACATACTCGTTGCTCCCGATCGTCCAGGCGTTCACACAGGCGGCCGGCCTCACCATCGAGACGCGCGACATCTCGCTGGCGGGACGCATCCTCGCGAGCTTTCCGGATCGCTTGCCGCCGGATCGCCGGCAGTCCGACGACCTCGCGGAGCTGGGACGGCTGGCCAAAACGCCCGAGGCCAACATCATCAAGCTGCCGAACATCAGCGCCTCGATCCCGCAGCTCAAGGACGCGATCAAAGAGCTTCAGCAGCAGGGCTACGCAGTGCCCGATTACCCGGAGGACCCGAAGTCCGACGAGGAGATGGCGACGAGAGCGCGCTACGCCAAGGTCCTCGGGAGCGCCGTCAATCCGGTGCTGCGCGAGGGCAACTCGGATCGCCGCGTCGCGCCGTCGGTGAAGCGCTACGCCAAGACGCACCCGCACTCGATGGGCGCGTGGAGCGGCGACTCGAAGACTCACGTCGCGCACATGAGCGGCGGCGACTTCTACGCGAACGAGCAATCAGTCGTTGTCGATCAGGACGGCGCGCTCACGATCGCGCACACCGATGCGAGCGGCAACACCACGGTGCTCAAAGATGCGGTCGCCGTTACGACAGGCGACGTGCTCGGCGCCTCGAAGATGAGCCGCCATGCCCTCCAGGACTTCTTCGCTGACGCGATCGCCGGCGCCAAGGCGCAGGGACTTCTGCTATCGCTGCACCTCAAGGCGACGATGATGAAAGTGTCGGATCCGATCATGTTCGGACATGCGGTGGCCGAGTTCTACAAGGACGTCTTCACGAAGCATGCGAAGACGTTCGCCTCGCTGGGCATCGATCCCGACAACGGCATGGGCGACGTCTACAAAAAGATCCAGACGCTGGCGCCAGCCGAACGCGCCGCGATTGAAGCCGACATCCAAGCCGTCTACGCCGCGCGGCCGCCGCTCGCGATGGTCGACTCGAGCAAGGGGATCACCAATCTCCACGTCCCGAGCGATGTGATCATCGACGCGTCGATGCCTGCAGCCATTCGATCGTCAGGGCAGATGTGGGGTCCCGACGGCAAGCTGCACGACACCAAAGCGATGATCCCCGATCGCAGCTATGCCGGCATCTATCAGGCGACGATAGACGACTGCAAGCAGCACGGCGCGTTCGATCCTCGGACCATGGGCAACGTGTCGAACGTCGGTCTCATGGCGCAGAGTGCCGAGGAGTACGGCTCGCACGACAAGACGTTCGAGATTCGTTCGAATGGAACCGTACGCGTCTCGGACGCGGCCGGCCGAACGCTCATCGAGCATGACGTCGAAGAAGGCGACATCTGGCGGATGTGCCGCACGCGCGATCTGCCGATCCGCGATTGGGTGAAGCTGGCGGTCGCACGCGCGCGAGCGACCGGCAACCCGGCAATCTTCTGGCTGGATCGACAGCGGGCCTACGACCGCCAGGTGATCGACAAGTCGCGGCAGTACTTGAAGGACCACGACACATCCGGTCTCGACATTCGCATCATGTCGCCGGTGGAGGCGATCCGCGAAACGCTCGCGCGCGTCCGGCAAGGTCTCGACACGATCTCCGTGACCGGCAACGTGCTCCGCGATTACTTGACCGATCTGTTCCCGATCCTGGAGTTGGGCACGAGCGCGAAGATGCTGTCGATCGTGCCGCTGCTCGATGGCGGTGGACTCTACGAGACCGGCGCCGGCGGCTCGGCGCCGAAGCATGTTCAACAGCTCATGCAGGAGAACTATCTGCGGTGGGATTCGCTCGGTGAGTTCCTCGCGCTTGCCGTCTCGATCGAAGACCTCGGCATGAAGACCGGGAACAAGAAGGCGCTGGTGTTGGCGAAGGCGCTGGACGAGGCGAACGGAAAGATTCTCGAGAACGACAAATCACCCCAGCGCAAGGTCGGCGAGCTCGATAACCGCGGCAGCCATTTCTATCTGGCGATGTACTGGGCGCGCGCACTGGCGACGCAGACCGACGATCACGATCTCCGTGCCACGTTCGCTCCGATTGCCGATCGGCTCGAGCGCGAGGAGGCGACGATCGTCGGCGAGTTGAACGGCGTCCAAGGCACGCCGGTGGATATCGGTGGCTACTACCATCCCGATCCCGCCAGAACGGCACGGGTGATGCGCCCCAGCATCACGCTCAATGCCGTCGTGGACGGGATGCGCGTCACACGTGCTGTGGGATCTTGAGCACCTGCCCCGGCTTGATCATGTTGGGATCGGTCAACTGATCGCGGTTGGCGTTGAAGATCTCCATGTAGCTGCTCGCGTTGCCGAGCATCCGCTTGGCAATGCTGCCGAGCGTATCGCCCGACTGCACCGTGTAGGTCTGCATCTGTGATGGTTTCGATGATGACGCCGGCGCCTGTGTCTGCGCACTGGGCTTCACCTGAATGTCGGCCATCACTTCTTTCTGCCAGTCGGGAATGGTCTTGATCGCATTCCAGATCTGGTTTTTCTCGTCCTCACTGTTGACGGTGCCGTGAAAGTGCAGCTTGCCATCGCGCTCGTCGGCTGAGCCGTTCATCCTCAGATTCTTGGCGGTCGTCACAGCGTAGTTGTACTTGTCCCGCAATCCCATATCACGCCTCCCGTTCGAGCCACCGCCTTCGCCCCGTGGGCTACGGCGGTCACGTGCTCGAGTGCTGGGGTTTGCAAGCCAAGTACCTCGGGGAAATGATGGAAAATGGTTCCTTCGCCGAGGAGGCTCCATGCGTCGCTGTCTGTTTCTGCTCTGCGTCGTGCTGCTTGGGGTGCTGCATGTGGCGCAACTGTCGGCTCAGTCGACGCGCATCACGGTCGCGTATCGACAGTTCACGCTGCCCAACGGACTCAACGTCATCCTTCACCGGGACACGCGCGTGCCGGTGGTGGCCGTGAACGTGTGGTACCACGTCGGGTCGGCCAACGAAAAGCCGGGGCGCACGGGCTTCGCGCATTTGTTCGAGCACCTCATGTTCGAAGGCTCGAAGAACGTCAAGGAAGGCGTCTTCGACACGCTCCTTGAAGGCGCCGGCGGCGACAACAACGGATCGACCACCAACGATCGGACCAACTACATCATCGACGTGCCGAAGAACGCGCTCGAGCTGGCGCTATTTCTCGAATCGGATCGCATGGGGTATCTGCTCGATACGATGAGCCCCGAGCGCGTCAACGGCCAGCGCGACGTCGTCAAGAACGAGCGGCGCCAAAGCTACGAGAACCAGCCGTACGGCATGGCGTCGATCGAGCTCGACAAGCTGCTGTGGCCGCCGACTCACCCGTACAGCTGGCCGACCATCGGCTACATGGAAGACCTCACCGCCGCGAGTCACGCCGACGTCGTCGAGTTCTTCAAGAAGTACTACGCACCGAACAACGCGAGCCTGGTGATCGCGGGCGACATCGATCTCGATCGCACGCGCGCGCTGGTGGAAAAGTGGTTTGGCGAAGTGACTGGCGGATCGGCGGTCGAGCCGGTGGCACCGCCGGCAGCCATCCTCACCAGCGTGAAGAAGAAGACGCTGACCGATCGCGTGTCGCTGCCGCGACTGTATCTTGCGTGGCTGACGCCGCGTGCCTACGCACCCGGTGACGCCGCGCTCGACATGGTGTCGTCGGTGCTGGCGGGCGGCAAGAATTCGCGCCTCTACAAGCGGCTGGTCTACGACACCCAGATGGCGCAGGACGTCTCGGCCTATCAGGCCTCGGGCGCAATCGGCAGCTCGTTTCAGATCGTCGCCACTGCACGTCAGGGTCACACGATCGCGGAGCTGCAGACAGCCATCGACGACGAGCTCGGCAAGCTGCGACGCGACCCACCGACGACGCGAGAACTACAGCGCGCGATCAACCAGATGGAGGCGTCGTTCTACCGTCGCATGGAGCGTGTGGGAGGGTTCGGGGGCAAGGCGGATCAGTTGAACGCGTACTACGCGGCGGGTGGAGGACCGGACTACTTCGCCGAGGATCTCGCGCGCTACACGTCGCTCAGTGTCGCCGACGTACAGGCCGCGGCCCTCGAGTGGTTGCCCCTCGATCGGCGCGTGGAGTTGATCGTCGAGCCGGAGGCGAAGAAGTGAAGCCACGAAGAACACGAAGAACACGAAGATCACGAAGATCACGAAGATCACGAAGCCTGGTGAGGCTCGCTCTGCTTTGTGGTATCGCCCTCTGCGGCCCGATCCTTCTGGCCCAGACAAAACCCGATCGATCGGCACCGCCTGCACTCGGTCCGGCACCGCAGGTGAATCTGCCGCAAATCCAGAAGCGGATGTTGAGCAACGGGCTGCCGGTGTGGCTGATCGAAGCACACGCCGTGCCGCTGGTGCAGGTGAACCTGCTGATCAGAGCCGGCGCCGGCGACGATCCCGCCGGCAAGTTCGGGATCGCCAGTCTCACGGCGGCGATGCTGGATGAAGGTGCCGGATCGCGAACGGCGCTGCAGATTTCAGACGAAGTGGATTTCCTCGGCGCCAACCTGACGACGACGAGCTCGTTCGATGCATCGGCGGTGCGACTGAACGTGCCGGTGTCGCGGTTGAAGAACGCGCTCACGCTGATGGCCGACGTGGCGCTGCGACCGACGTTTCCCGCCGAGGAGCTCAATCGCGTGCGGCAGGAGCGGCTCACATCGCTCCTCCAGGCCAAGGACGATCCGGCGTCGGTCGCGCCGCTGGCGTTCGCGCGAACGGTGTTCGGGCCGTCGCATCGATACGGCACGGCCGCGATGGGCAGCGAGTCGACCCTGAAGGCATTCACCGTCGCCGATCTCAAATCGTTTCACAGCGCGATGTATCAACCCGCGAACGCGACGCTGATCGTCGTCGGCGACGTGAAGCCAATGGACATGGTCGCGCAGCTCGAAGCGCAGTTCGGACAGTGGAAGAGCGCAGCCGGCGCCGCACCGCGACGGGCGGTCGCCGACGCTGCGCAATTGACCGAAGGTCAGATCACGATCGTCGACATCCCGGGGGCCGCGCGGTCGCAGATCCGCATCGGTTGGGTGGGCGTCTCGCGCGCCACGCCGGATTACTTCACGCTCGAGGTGATGAACACGATCCTCGGCGGCTCGTTCACGTCGCGGCTCAATCAGAACCTGCGCGAAGAGCACCAGTATGCGTACGGCGCCGGCTCGCGGTTCGACATGCGGCTGTCGCCAGGCCCGTTCTTCGCGAGTGCCGGCGTGCAGACCGACAAGACGGCGGAGGCGCTGAAGGAATTTTTCAACGAGCTCAATGGCATGTCGAAGCCGGTCGGGGCCGAGGAGCTCACGAAAGCCAAGAACTACATCGCGCTCAGCTTCCCAGGTCAGTTCGAGACGCTAGGCGATCACGCATCGCATGTCGAGGAGCAAGTCGTCTACTCGCTGCCCGACACGTACTTCGCCGACTACGTTCGCAACATCCAGGCGGTGACGAGCGCCGCCGTGCAGAAGGCCGCGGGCACCTACGTTCAGCCCAAGCGCTTCGCCGTCGTCGTCGTCGGGGATCGCAAGACGATCGAGCCCGGTATTCGGGCGTTGAATCTCGCGCCCGTGCGGGTGCTTTCGGTGAACGAGGCAATCGGACAATGAGTGTTCCTGTCGACTTCAATCGCCTGATGGATTACGTGCAGCACGAACGCGGCAAGTGGAAGGCGTGGTTCGAAGCGGATCCGTCGCGGCTCCGCCTGGCGTTCCAGCCGGGCGCGCGCTTCCCGACGATCAACAGCCTGATGGATCACATCTTCTGGGTGGAGCGCCGGCATCTGTCGCGGCTGCAAGGCGTGACGCTGCCCGAGGCGACTGGCGTCGCCGAAGGCGACATCGCCGGCCTGTTCGCATACGCCGATCGCGCGCATGCAGATCTTCGCGCCTACGTTACATCGCTCACCGACGCACAAGCGGGCGAGGTGATGAACTTCACGATCCCCACGGGTCCGGTGTCGATCACGCGCGGGAAGCTCGCGATTCACATCCTGGTGCACGAGATCCGCCACATGGCGCAGCTCGCCTACGCCGCGCGCCTCGCGGGCGTCGAGCCTCCAGGGCATCACGACTACTTCGCGTTTCCAGAAGCGGCGGCCGTGTAGGCGTAGTGTCCGGCTTAAGCCAGAGCGGCGTGAACAGGACGGGACCGTCGGTCGCTCCGCAAAACCGACTTGATCCACACATCCTCAGCCGTCACATCCGCTCAAACACACCGCTCTCGCGGTTCTTGCGCACGCGATCCCAAGGGAAATGCTGGCCGTTCATGGCGACATAGACGCCGGGCGGCAGCACTTCCGCGAACGAGAGTGCGCTGCCGAGATTGAACAAGCCGTCCGAGCTGCCGAAGGCATAGGGCACCATAGCGCCGGTCAGCACGATCGTCTTGCCGTGCACAGTCTGGGCAACGACGCGCGCCGTTTCCACCATCGTGTCGGTGCCGTGCGTGATGAGTAGGCGCGACTCGGGGCAGCGGCGGCAGCTCTCCGCGATGCGCGCGCGATCGGCGTCGGTCATGTCGAGGCTGTCAATCATCATCAGCGTCTCGATCGTCGTCTCGACGCGCGAGCGGCCCAGACGCAGCATCTCGGGCAGATGCGTCGTCGCGAACGACAGGCGGCCGTTGATCTCGTCGTAGGTCTTGTCGAACGTGCCACCGGTGACGATGATGCGAATCACGGGTGCACGCGCGGAACGAAGCCGCGAATCGCGTCCTCGCCCGAGGGATCGAGCGCCTTCACGAACGAATACTGCGTCTTGATGTTGACGTAGCCGAGATGCTCGTAGAAGCGATGCGACTCGGCGCGGAAGGCGCTCGACCACAAACGCACGATCGAGCAGCCGTGCTCGCGTGCCCAGATCTCGGCGCTGTTCATCAACAGACGGCCGATGCGCTTCTTCCTGTGGCGTCGGTCGACCACCAGGCCGCCGATCACCGCGAACGGGCCGGTCTCGATGAACTCCATGATGGCGACGTGCACCCAGCCCGCCACATCGCCGTCGGCATCGGCGACGAAGAACTGCTGATCGCCGCGCGCCAGCATCCGCACCAGGCGCTCTGCCACCAAGGCGGGCGCCACCTCATATCCGAGTTGGATGGTCAGCTCAGCGATCGCACGCGCGTCTGACGATTGAGCAGGACGAATAGCCATAGACAGTGTAGGCCGGGTCTTCAGACCCGGCGTGCGGGGACTTGACTCTTCCGAGGATCCACCATGCTCACGAGCGAGCCGACGACGACAACGGCGACGGCGCCGATCACGTTGTGCCAGAGAAACGCGATGTTGGTGTATTTGAACGTCCAGGCCACCGATGCCATGCCGGCGATCAACCCGATGAACGCACCGTTGGACGTGGCGCGGGGAAAGCCGATCGCCAGGATGAACACACCGAGAATCGATCCGTAGAAGAAGGATCCGAATCGGTTCACCACCTCGATGAGCGATCCAAGCTCCGCGGCCCACACGCCCACGACACTCGCCAGCAGTCCCCAGAACAAGGTCGCAAATCGCGAGACACGCAGTAAGTGCGCATCATCGGCCTCCTGCCGCACGAAGCAGCGGTACCAGTCGATGATCGTCGCCGTCGTCAACGCCGAGAGCTCGCCCGAGCTCGCCGACATCGCGGCGGCGATGATGGCCGCAATGAGCAGGCCGGCCATGCCGATCGGCATGCGCGTGGTGATGAACGTCGGAAAGACATAGTTGACGTCGCTGTAGGCAGCGTCGCCGGTCGCCTGGCGCACGAGCGTCTGCGCGTCATTGCGAATCTCGCGCACTTCGACGTCGCGCTTCTGGAACTCGCTTCTGGCAACGCTCAGACTCTTGGCGTCGCCGATCGCTTCCGAGCGCGCCATCACTCGGGCCGCCGCGGCGCGTGATGCCGTCGCCGCTTCGAAACGCTGCTCGAGTGCGCTGTAATCTGCGGCATGGGCACCTTCGCGCAGCGCGCGTTCGTGCACGCGATTGAACAGCATCGGCGACGGCGTGAACACATAGAAGACGAACATCAGCACGCCGACGAGCAGCACGAGCGCCTGCAGCGGAATCTTCCAGTAGGCGCTCATCAACAGCGACTCACGCGCCTGATCGATCGACGGTGTCGCCAAATAGCGCTGCACCTGGCTCTGATCCGTGCCGAAGTACGAGCAGAACAGGAACAGCGCTGCGATCGTGCCCGACCAGAACGTGTACTGATTGGTGATGTCGAACTTGAAGTCGAACGTCTGCAGGCGGCCGGTCGAGCCCGCGATGCGAAGACCATCGACGATGCTCACGTCGCTCGGCAGACCGAGAATGAGAATGACAACTGCGGCGACGAGGCCGCCGACGATCAACACCATCTGCTTGACGTCGGTCCAGGTCACCGCCTGCACGCCACCGAACATGGTGTACGCGATCGTCGGCAGCGCGATGATCAGCACCGTCGCCGTCACATTGGTGCCGAGGATGACGGCGAGCACCACGGCCGGAGCCGAGTAGATGACGCCGAGCGACATGCTGCGCGACAACAGGAACAACAGGCTGGTGAACGCGCGCGTCTTGGCGTCGAAGCGCTGCTCGAGATACTCGTACGCGGTGTAGATCTTCGCTCGATGAAAAAATGGTACGAGCGTCAGCGACAAGACGATCATCGCCACCGGCAGCGCGTAGTAGAACTGCAGGAAGCGCATGCCGTTCGCGTAGCCCTGTCCAGTCGTGCCGATCATCGTGATGGCACTCAACTGCGTCGCCATCACCGACAGACCGACCGCCCACCACGGCAAGCTGCGGCCGCCCAAGAAGTAGCCTTCGATCTCGTGCGTCCTCTTGGTGAGGCGGATGCCGCTCCAGGCGATCCACGTGATGTAGATCCCGACGATGGCCCAGTCGACGGGG
>Ga0075423_10000629_pt1 | contig 28913 bp, 25 predicted proteins | sample SoiMethybrSBSTD2_FD_80114 | JGI IMG/M metagenome (GOLD analysis project Ga0075423, IMG submission 80114) | Bulk soil microbial communities from a Populus tree surrounding site in Tennessee, USA - Soil MetaG P. TD hybrid SBSTD2 | ecosystem: Environmental > Terrestrial > Soil > Tree plantation...
ACCGCCTGTCGTCGCCCTAATTCGGCATCGCGGGTGACTTGGCGCAGCTCGGTATCCAGCCAGACATAGCCGCGCGACCAGTTGATGTCTGTGTGCGCCTGTGGGAAGAAGAACGCCATGAAGTCGGGGAGATAGCGCTCCAGCACGTCCTTCCAGGGCGTATCGTAGTCGTCGTGGGTTGTATCGCTCATTGATGTCTTCTCCAGAGTATTATAGCCCGTTCGGGCCAGTGTTGCCAGTCAGGAGGACCATTACAGATCAGCGCCCTAGAACAGCGTGAGGTGGCCTGTAGCGCCTCGGCGCGGCGGGCGTTGCGGCTTTCCCCAAATGAAAGGAGTGTGACGGTCCGAAAATCAGGCGTCCAATATGGTATGATTCGCGCAAGCACATCCTTATATATAGAGTTGCACGATGCAGATACAATTCCTCGGCGGCGCTTCGGGTGTTGGCGCGACCTGCCAGCTTATCGTGATCGGCAATCGGCAGTTACTTGTGGATGCCGGCGTACGTGTAGACGCTGCCGACCGCCTGCCTGATTTGGCCGCGCTTGATGCCATCTCTCTCGACGCGATCCTGATCACCCACGCCCACGCCGATCACATCGGGGCGCTGCCGCTTGTCCACGCACAAAACCCCGCCACGCCGATCTACGCCAGCCCGGCAACCATTCGCCTGATGGAGGTCATGCTTGGCGACGCGGTGCGCGTGATGGCCCGCCGCGCTGCCGATGAATTGGAGTTTCCGCTCTATGACGACGCGCTGGTCGGCTCTACCCTACGCATGCTCCGGCCGCTGCAGCCAGGTGCGCAGCGCCTGCCCAGCTTGCCCGACGTTGTCGTGTACGCCCAGCGAGCCGGGCACATTGCCGGCGCGATCAGCCTGGGGATTGAAAGCCCCGATGGGCAACTCGCGATCTCCGGCGATGTCAGCGTAACGCCTCAGCGCACCATCCTTGGCGCGGCGATCCCAGAGCCCAAGCACCCCGACCTGCTTATCCTGGAAAGCACCTATGGAGCACGGCTGCACCCCAACCGAGCCCAGGAGGAGCGCCGGCTGGCGCAGGCAGTGGCGACGGTCGTCGAGCGCGGCGGTCACTGCCTGTTGCCTTCGTTTGCTCTGGGACGCGCTCAAGAGGTCATCAGCATTCTGCGAGCGGCGCAGCGCGACGGTCATATTCCTCCCTTCCCGATCGCGGTGGATGGCCTGGTACGCGCGGTCTGCTCAGCCTACAGCGCCATCCCCGAGGCGCTGACGCCAGCGCTGCGCCGCCACATCCAAAACGGTGGATGGCCGTTTTTCGGCGGCACCGTCCAGGCGATTGAAGTACCCAGCCAGCGCGAGAAGTTTCTGTCGGGATCGCCGGGTGCCATTATTGCATCAAGCGGGATGTTGACTGGCGGGCCGTCCGTCTGGTACGCCGAGCGGCTGGTGGCCGATCCACAGAGTGCGGTGCTGTTCTCGGGCTACGTCGACGAGGAGGCACCGGGGCGGAAGCTGCTCGACCTGGTCGATGCTCCTGTCGCTGATCGGCACATCAGGCTCGGCGAACAGGCGGTAGCCGTCGCCTGCCAGATTGGCCGTTACAACCTCAGCGCCCACGCCGACAGCGACGAGCTGGCTGGTATCGTGCGGGTGCTCAAGCCCAAAACAGTGGCGTTGGTGCATGGGGATGCCGAGGCGCGCGCCGCGCTCGCGGTGAAACTGCGCGACCTCGCCGAGGTTATTCTCCCGCTCGACGGACAGAGATTGACTTTGGCAGCAGGCCCGCGGGGACGGCGCGTGCAAGGCAGCACGGTGCCAAGTGTTAGCGTACTCGCGCCACTTGGAGCGGACAGACCGCTCGATGCGGCTGGGCTGGAGCGGCTGTGGACGGCGTTGCGCGATGGATCGGGCGTGCAGACGGTGAGTATTCGCGATCTCGTACGCGGCTGGTATCGCGACGCCGGCGCAGACGAGGAGCAAGCCGCTGCTGCGCTCCTCGACGCTGGCAGTAGTTACTTCAAGCCCCTTCCGGGCGCGCCAGGGCTCTACCGGCTTCTGGCGCCGACGGAGGTTCGCCGTGCCCAAGCCGCTCAGTCAGTTTCGAATGAGAGCGGGAAGGGCCGCCCGACCACGCGCGTCGATCAGGCGGGCATTCAGGCGATTATCGAGCATCATCTGGGAAACACGCCGGACCTGTATCAGCGCAGTATCGACCCCATCTCTGGCGATGTCAGGCTGCGCTACTTCTTCCCTGACATCGCGCGCGTTCGGGACGCGGCATCCATCGCCGCAATCGCAGAGGAGGCCGGCGTCACGGTCAGCGTCTCGCCGCAGCCCCACCAGGCGCAACTCGCCGCGCTCGCGCTGGAGACACTGCCGGAGGGGCTTGGGGCAGAGCGCTCGCCGGCGATCCGGCTCGATCAGAAGCTGGTCGAGATCCGCTGCGGCGGCTCGGCGGAGGCTGGAGCAATCGCCGCCGCCGCAGCTGCTTTTCACGAGCAAACTGGGTGGCGGCTTCAGCTGGTCAGCACGACTGGTCAGGAATACATACCCGCTTCCGCGCCCGACACCCCAGACCCAGCCGACGGGCCGGCGATCTTCTCTCCAGCTCCAGGCGAGCCACGAACGGAGGTCAATTGGGCCGTGGCTACCGCCCGAACGTGGTTTGGCAATCAAACGGGCTGCTACAAGGTCAGTGCGGATCAGGAGGCCGGCGTTCTAACACTGCGGTTCTATTTCCCAGATGTCGCCTGTGGAGAGCACGCCGCACAGCTTGGCGAGCTAGCCGCGTACATCGGCTGGACGATCCAGGTATGGCCGCGCCCACATCAGCAAGCGCTCATGCAAGCGGCCTGCCAGGCATTGCCGGCAACGCTCAAAGCACAGGGCACGCCAGCGATTCAGCCAGAGACACAAGAGGTAGCCGTACGCGTACAGGGAATGGCAAATCCAGAGGAGTTGGCGGCAGCAGCCCGACATTTTGTTGAGGTGACCGGCTGGCGATTGGTCGTGAGTGGCGCGGCTGTCGGCACGCCAGCCGCAACACTGTCTGCTCGCGACTCCACAACCTGACCCAGCGCAGCGCCACGCTCCTGCGGACGATCGGCACTGTGCTTGACGAGTGCAGCGATCATCGACGCGGTCGCGACGCGCTTCCCAGCCGCCTCGTGGTCTGTCCCAAAAGAAGCCCGTGAATGGTGTTATGATAGCGTGGGTTGTCTTAGAGCGCAGCAGTTTGCGCATACGAAAGGAGACTAACCGTGGACGTCTTTGAGGCCGTACGCACACTCCTTGCCGTGCGGAGCTATCAAGCTACCCCCGTGCCAGACGCAGTAGTCCACAAGATTGTCGAGGCCGGCCGCCTGACCGCCAGCGGCATGAACGCGCAACCCTGGCATTTTATTGTGGTCCAGAACCCCGACACGCTCCAGCAGCTTGGCACACTAGCGCCAACTGGCCCGTATATTGCCCAGGCACCGCTGGCGATTGTCGTTGCGATCGACAAAAGCGCGCTAGCGGTCGCGGATGCTAGCCGTGCGATACAGTCCATGACGCTGACGGCGTGGGCCGAGGGCCTTGGGTCGAACTGGGTTGGCTTTAGCGGCTTAGCGGCGGTGAAGGCGCTGCTGAGCATTCCCGACAGCTTGGATGTGCTGGCGATACTGCCGTTCGGCTACCCAGCGCAAGCGGTTGGTCAGGGCAAGAAGCAGCGCAAACCGCTCGCTGAGGTGGCCCATCGTGAGCACTTTGGCCAGCCTTTCTCGTAAGTTCAGTCGCCGCGCGCGTCGGCTAACGGCACAAAACGGGCACCATGCCGGTTTGTTTTAACCCTGATAAGGAAGCGAACGATTCGACCAAGCAAATGATGGAGCGTGATGATGCGAGAAAATGAACGAGGCGATGCCAGCGTACTGACCACGTTGTTCGAGCACAACGCCTGGGCCAACCTGAAGCTGCTGGGCTTCTGCGAGGGGTTGAACGATGAGCAGCTCGACACTACCGCAATTGGCTGCTTCGGTGCGATACGCGATACGTTGCTGCACATCGTCGGTGCCGAGGTGAGTTATGTGAAGCGCGTCAACGGCAAGCTGCCTCCCCAGCCGTTCGCGCGGGGCCAGTTTCCGGGGTTCGCGGTGCTGAAGGATGCGGCGCGCTGGACGAGCGACGAGCTGCTCCAGTTGGCGCTTTCCGCGCGGCAGGATACCAGCGTTCAGGAGCGCTCGCCGCAAGAGCTTGTTGAATATAAGCTCGCGAGCCTGATGGTCCAGGCGATCACGCACTCGACCGAGCACAGGACGCAAATCTCGGCGATCATCACGCAGCTGGGCTTGGAGCCGCCTGATATGAGTGGCTGGAAATATATGGAGGAGAGCGGGGAACTACAGGAGTCAGTTATCTAAAACAACAAACCCTTTCACAGATCAATCGAGTTGAGCACATTATCGGTGAAGCGGCGACCACGCCGAATGTAGCGCTTGACCGAGCGCACGTCGGTGTGCCCGGTCTGGTCCATGATCGCGTTGTCCGTCGCCCCGGATCGCGCAGCCTCGGTCGCCAGGCCGCTGCGCAAGCTGTGGCCTGAGAAATCATTGGCGTCGGGTAGGCTAGCCCGCGCGGCCGCACGCTTGATGATCCGTGCGACACTGCCGGGGTCGAGCCGACCTTGCCGAACCGTCTTGCCGCCTTTCGCCACTCCGCGAAAGATCGGCCCCGTGCTGATGCCAGCTGCGTCGAGCCAGGCGCGCAGCGCGCGCACTGGGCAGGTATCGCGGTGCTTGCCGTACGAAATCGCGAGCTCACGCCCCTGACCAGCTTGATCGGTCTTGTCACGACGAATAAGGAGATCCATTCCCTCGGGCACAAAGGAGATGTCGGCGCGGTCGAGCGCGCATAGCGCCGCCCGCCGAAAGCCGCCGGCAAAGCCGATCAGCAGCAGCGCCCGGTCGCGCTGGCCAGATAGGTCATCGGGCAGCGTGGCAAGCATGGCGCGCAGCGGGTCGAGTGTGGCCGCCTGGGCCTGGCGCGGGCGCGTGCCCAAGGCGCGGCGGATGCCGTCCATGACCTCGCGCACATACGGATCGGTGGTGGGGGTCACATGGCCGCTGATCAGGTGGGCGTAGCGGATGGCCGAGAGCCGACGCTGCACGGTTGTGGCCTTGGCGAGATCGGCGAGCGCGGCGAGATAGGCTGCGACGGTCTGCGGACTGGCCGGCAGCTCCTGGTAGCCACGGCTGCGGCACCAGAGGACGAAGTCGGCCCAGTCGGAGCGATAGGCGTCGAGGGTGGCGGGTGATTTGGCGTTGAGCGCGTAGGTGGCAGCCTTGCGGTGGTCCTCGGCGCGGATCAGATCGACCGCTGCGGTGCGCGTGAGCTCGGTCATGGGTCGCCTCTTGTGGCAGGAAGATTACGCCCGATAATCGGGGATTATCGGGCGTAATTGTAGCACAGACTGACGGCCACCACAAGCGCACCCATCACATCGGCGCTCGTTCGGCTGACCCTTGGCGATTCCCTAGCATTACAGCGCAAGGTTGGTTCGCGGGACAGGATTGACAGGATGAGGAGTGGCTGCTGGTACATGTACACTGGTGACGGAGCGCAGCTCGCGATGTGTGCGAAATTTCGGTCTTGCGGCGTACTTGATCTCGTCGTCGGGCCGTGGTACACTCGCAGCAACACGAACGCATAACCAAGGAGAGGGAGCACTATGGCAGCATCAGCTTACAATTTTGGGCTTCTCACCAGCTCGGGTGAGCGCCTACTGTAAGTGCGCCTGGTGACCGACAATTCCATCGCTTGCGGTGACGAACGCGGTTGATCCACTCCGTCGCGGCCCGTAGTTCAACGGCTGTCGCGACTCTGCTGGATTGAGACGGATTGCGATGAAGCGACGGATGGCACAACTATCTGTCTCTTCGCTTGATCCCTTCCGTTGCTGTTCCTCTCGCAGCGTAGATAAATAATCGAAGCGGCCACGGGTGCGTGTCAGCCCCGTGGCCGCCGCGTTTTTATGGCCATGGGATCGCCCGTGGCCGCCTTTTTGGGCGGCCATGGAAGCATACCTATGGCCGTTGTTCGTATGGCCGCAGGGATGCCTGCGGCTGTTTTGCGTTCCATACCAGAAAGATCGCCAAGTTGAAACGCATTGAGGGGTACATCTGAATACTTTAAACATAGGCATTGTGGCGCATGTAGACGCCGGTAAGACCAGCCTGACCGAGCGGCTGCTCTTCACGACTGGCGTCGTCGACGAAATGGGCAGCGTCGATCAGGGCAGCACCCAGACCGATTCCCTGGCGCTGGAACGGCAACGCGGCATTACGATCAAGTCCGCTGTCGCATCCTTCGTCATCAACGACGTCACGGTCAACCTGATCGACACGCCTGGCCATCCGGATTTCATCGCCGAGGTGGAACGGGTGTTGGGCGTGCTCGACGGTGCCGTGCTGGTGATCTCCGCCGTGGAGGGCGTGCAGGCACAGACCCGCGTGTTGATGCGAGCATTGCAGCGGCTGCACATTCCCACTCTTCTGTTCATAAATAAGATCGACTGCGTTGGCGCGCACGATGAACAGGTGTTGCAGAGCATTCCCGAGAAGCTAGCCCTGGCAATTATCGCGATGGGATCGACCAGCGAGCTGGGCAGCCGCAGCGCTCTTTACGCGCCATATGGTGCCGCTGACACTGATTTTACTGCGAAGTTGATTGATCTGCTTGCTGACCACGACGATGCGCTGCTTGCCGCATACATCAACGACGCGACGACTGTCTCATATTGCCAACTCCGCAGCGTGCTTGCGGCACAGACCAAGCAGGTGCTGGTGCATCCGGTGTTCTTCGGCTCAGCGATCACGGGAGCGGGCGTGGATTCGCTGATCGCCGGCATCGAAGAGTTGTTGCCTGTGGCCGAAGGCGATGCGCATGGTCCGGTTTCGGGCAGTGTGTTCAAGATCGAACGCGGTCCGGCCGGCGAGAAGATCGCCTATGTTCGTATGTTTTCGGGAACCGTATGTGTGCGGGATCGCTTGCAATTTGGCCGGGATAACGAGGGACGGGTGACCGCGATCCGCGTGTTCGGCGGCGGCCCGGCAGTCCGGCGTGCGTCGGTCAGTGCAGGGGAGATTGGAAAGCTCTGGGGTCTCGCTGATATTCAGATCGGCGATGCGATCGGCAGATCGCGAACGACGGCAGAGCGCCGTTCTTTCGCCCCGCCGACACTGGAAACGGTCGTCGTTCCACGCCATCGCTCCGATAGCGGTGCGCTCCACGTTGCGCTCGCCCAGCTGGCTGAGCAGGATCCGCTGATCAACCTACGGCAGGACGACATCCGGCAAGAGCTGTTCCTCTCGCTCTACGGCGAGGTGCAGAAGCAGGTCATCCAGGAAACGCTGGCGAGCGACTTCAACATCGACGTTGACTTCCGCGAGACGACGACGATCTGCATCGAACGGGTGATCGGCATCGGCGCAGCCGTCGAGACACTCGGCAAGGCACCCAATCCGTTTAGCGCAACTGTTGGACTGCGCATCGAGCCGGCGCCGATCAACACTGGTGTGGTATTTCGGCTGGAGGTCGAGCTCGGATCGATTCCGCTCTCGTTCCATAAGGCCGTCGAGGAGACCGTGAGAGCAACGCTACAGCAAGGTATCTATGGATGGCAGGTCACCGACTGCACGGTCACGATGACGCATTCGGGCTATAGTAGCGTGTCGAGCACCGCGGGAGACTTCCGCCACCTGACGCCGCTGGTCTTGATGAGCGCGCTGAAGCAGGCCGGTACCAAGGTGTACGGGCCGATCCACCGCTTTCAGCTCGAGATCCCGGCAGATACGCTTGGATTGGTGGTGCTCGTGCTGGCACGGCTGCGCGCCATCCCGCAAACGCCGGCAATGCGAGGTTCGTCGTGCCTGCTGGAGGGTGAGATTCCGGCGGCGCGGGTGCATGAGCTGCAGCAACAGTTGCCGGCGCTAACTCGCGGCGAGGGCGTGCTGGAATCGGCCTTCGAGCGCTACGAGCTGCTCCGTGGCACGATCCCGACCCGGCCACGGTGGGATCACAACCCGCTCAACCGCAAAGAATACCTGCTGCACGTCGTGCGGCGGGTCTAGCGAAGTGCAGAATGGTTTGGCCCTCACCCCCAACCCTTTTGGGTAGGTTTTTTGAAATGATGAAGCGAGACAAGGACACATCTTCAAGGTCAGCCGTTGGCGCTACCGCGTCGTCTGTCTCCCCTTTCGCGACCCTTCGCGGATCATCTCCCCCGTCTCCTTGTCTCCCTGTCTCCTTGTCTCCCCCCGCGCTCCGCCCTGATGTCAACTTGTATACATCCCCACATCCGTGCTATAATCGCGCAACCCGACCGAAAGAACCCAACCGCATGCCCATGCGCGCCGGCGCACGGGCCGAGGAGATCAACCATGCCGCAGCCGCAACGCAGCGACGATCCGCCGGAGCGCCCCCCGGCCGTACCGCAGCGCCCAGTCAAAAGCTTTCGCCTGCGCGCCGACCTGACCCACCAGATCGAGATCCTCGCCGCCCAGCAGCGCCGCAAACTCTACGAACTCGTCGAAGAAGCGCTCGAAGAGTACCTGGCGCGCAGTCGGTCGTCGTCACCGTAGGGGCAGAGAAGCGTGTCTGCCCTGGCCGAGGAATGTAGGGACAGACCTGCGTGTCTGCCCGCGCTGCGCAGATCTACTGCTCCGTGAGCGATCCAAAGGGGGGATCATCATGATCCCCCCATGCAAGAAAGGCTGGCACCATGTCCGAGGTACTGCCGCGAAAAATCGTTCCCTTCTACAACGACGAGCTGGTCGCTGTCCAGCAACCGGACGGAACGATTTTCGCCCTCTTCGCACGCCTGTGTGACAACCTCGGACTCGCGCGGCGCGGGCAGGTGCTCCGAATCCAGCGCCACGCCGTGTTGCGCCATGGCCTCATCACGCTGCACGTTCAGACCGATGGTGGCCCCCAGGCAGCCCAAGGACTTAAACTCTCACTCCTCCCGCTCTGGCTCAGCGGCGTGCAGACCAGCCGCGTCAAGGAGGAACTACGCAGCAAACTCGTCCGCTACCAGATCGAGGCCGCCGAAGTACTCTGGCAAGCCTTCAAGCCGCAGATCCTGACCGAAGCGCCGCCAGCCGACCGCGCGAGCGCGCTGGCGATCAGCCAGCTCGAACAGATCATCGAACAGTCCCGCGCCATGCAGCGTATGGCCGAGGAACAGATCACACTCATCCGCCGCATGGACGCCGCCGCGCGCATCGTCAAAGCCATGCAGTCCGATGTCAGCGAGATGCAAGGCGCAGTCACCGATGTGCAGATCCGGCTCGGCATGCTGGAAGAGCGGCTGCACCCCAGTGCGTACCTCACCAACGAACAAGCCGCCGAGGTGCAAAGCGCTGTGAACATGATCGCCATGGCACTCACCAAACGCGACCCATCCAAGAACCACTTCCAATCCATCCACGCCGAACTGCACCGGCGCTTCAAAGCCAAAAACTATAGCCTGATTCGGGAACCTATCTAAGTTGAGCAGCGTCGTGTTCGTCATCCTACGCTCGGTGCGCCCTGATTGAAACGGATCTCTGGGGTTACGCTGTCTCACTGCATAGGAGGCATAGGGCTTCTTTCACATGTGGGGAAATGGGGTTGTACACTGCTCGTTAAGTATTGCTATAGCGTCGATACGCTGGGTATCTTGACGAGCGTACTATAATAGGATCAGATTATCCTCTAATACGCGACAACTTCATACACCATCTTGTTACTGCCTTGGCGATGCACAGCTGTTCGGCAAATCGGCTTTTTGCGCACTGCTTCCTTAATTGTGTTGGTAGAGCGAAAGGAAGATATTACTTCCTAACCGGCGCTTAGAATTGAAGCTGTCATACTGCCATTCCCTCCATGAATGGCTATTCATACTACAGACAGTATCTTGACAGCTAACGCAGGGCACTCTTAGCCGATTACTACTCATTGGCGTGTACTCTATGAGTCAATCGGAGGTGTGTGATGGCGAATGAGAATTCTGGCGACGTTGCTCAGCGTCTTGATCGCATCGAACGGCTACTCGCGCGGCTCAATATTCTGGATGATCTCATTAGTCCTGTTGATCCTCCCCCGGATGATCTGGCGCGTATTCGCCCAGAGCTGTTCCAGCTTCGGCTCATCGACATCATCCGTCAGCTCATTCACAAGGGCGATCCGCCACCTGATGACATTGTTCGTGTGCAGGGAAGGGTTGTGGAATCACGACTTGGCGATATCCTGCGGCGCAATCCAGGCTGGTTCGTCGATCCGCCGCCCGAAGACTTCCTCAATGTCCGTGTCCTCGACCTCATCCGGCGCTATCGGGGTGGCTTTAGCGATCCTGCACCAGACGATCTTTCAAACGTGCGCTTGCGCGACCTCCTACAGCGAATCCCTGGTGGCGGGATTGTCGATCCCGGCCCGGAGGATCTCGCACGGTTAACCAAGACAGAACTTGAGGCGCAACTCCACAAGATCAACACCGAAATGGTACGCCTCAGATCATTCGAGCGCCTGATTCACGAGCGTCTCGGCACCATCAAAGAGTAGTGTGACCGGCGGATGGCCCGAGGTTTAAGGTATAACAATTGGCGCTTCGAAAGCCTTCCTTCAAGCACCACACATCTGCTATGATGGCCTACGAAGGGCATATCCGCTGAAGGAGGACAGCATGGCGAATGATGGCTCACACTCTACATCAGTCCTACTGGTTGGCTTTCAGGATCAAGACAATCTTGGACTTCGCTATCTACTGTCGTCAGTTCAGCAGGCGGGCTTTCAGGCACGAATTGTCACATACCAGGCAAATCCTGCGCCGCTCGTTGAACTTGTGCAACAGGAGTGCCCACAGGTCATCGGCTTCTCGCTCATTTTCCAGTACATGGCCCCTGACTTCGGCCAGGTGATCCAGGCACTCAGGGACAGCGGCGTGACTGCCCATATCACGATGGGAGGGCATTATCCCAGCTTTGATTATGCCGAAGTCCTACAGCGAATACCAGGACTTGACTCGATCGTGCGCTTCGAAGGCGAATTGACGCTGGTTGAACTCATGGGAAAAATTGATGCTGGCGAGGATTGGCGCACAATTCAAGGGCTTGCGTTCCGAAGCGGCGATACAATTGTCGCGACGCCGCTCCGCCCAGCTGTGACTGACCTGGACATGCTCCCATGGCCAAATCGCGAGGATATCGACTACCACGCACATGAGCTGCCGACCGCGTCGGTGCTTGGTAGTCGAGGCTGTCCTTGGGACTGTAGCTTTTGTAGCATCCGCCCATTTTATGAGGCTCAGGAAGGCCCACTGCGGCGCATGCGGCGCCCGGAAGCTATCGTCGAGGAGATCTGCGCTATTCATAGGGAATGTGATGTCCCCGTGTTTCTCTTCCAAGACGACGACTTCTTGGGCGGTGGCCGGCGCGCGCGCCAGTGGGCCTGCGCTATCGCCGATGGTCTGGCGCAGGCCGGCCTTGCGGGCAAGGTCGCCTTCAAAGTGAGTTGCCGCTCGGATGAGATCGACGCCGACTGTATGCAGCAGCTTATTGCCGGAGGACTCACACACATCTATATGGGCGTTGAGAACGGCGACCCGCAGGGGCTGATTAATATGAGCAAGCGCATCAAACCTGAGCAGCACCTGCGCGCAGGTCACATTTTGAAAGAGCTTGGGCTATCGTTCGATTTCGGCTTTATGTTGCTCGACCCCTACAGCACGTTTGAGATGGTGCGGAATAATATCGACTTTCTCGAAACGTTCGTTGGTGATGGATGGGCGGTTGCCAGCTTCTGCCGCATGCTTCCCTATGCAGGGACGCCGTTGAAGACAAAGCTCGAGCAAAGCGGACGGCTGCTAGGGACACCCTTTGAGCCTGACTATCGCTTCCTCGATCCGAAGCTCGACATCTTTTATGACTGGATGTTGGAAACGTTCCACGAGCGCAATTTCACCAACCGTGGCCTGTGTCATATTCTCAAGTCGATGCTCTTTGAAGCGCGACTCAGGCTACCCGAGCATACTAGTTTTAACGACTTCGACCGCGCCTATGTGCAGCACCTCACCGCAGTCTGCAATGGTCTCGCGATCTACACACTGCGTGCAGCTGTCGACTATCTTATCGCCACACCGCTCGATACGCTGGAACACGATCGGTCATTCCTACAGCAGCTTACCCGTCACGAGCGTGCGGAGGAGGAGCGGCTGCTACGCGAAGTGGTAGATTTCTACTGGTCGGTGCGCCAGCGCAAGACGTTGCGATCTGCCGAAACGCCACTCTCGATGGTTGGTGGTTTCGAGAAGTCATGGACTGTCGCCGAGGGCGTGTCCGCATAGCCTATACCGGATATCTTTTTGAGCTGGATGACATCGTGTACGAGTTCGACCCATAGCCCATCCGTCACACCCGGCCCAGCCGCGCGAGTGGGCGGATCACGATCCGCCCACTCGTCTATCTATCCGCCGCGCCCTCCCTGACCCTGCTTCGCAGTCCTTCGCGCCCCTCGCGTCCCTTCGCGGATCATCCTCCGGCGTGCTGCATCACCCCGCCAGCTCCGCAAACAGCGTCGGCAAATCCACCACCATTCCGCCAGCCGCCTCCAACGTTGCCCGCGCCGCTGGCGTCGCGCCCGCCCGCGCGAACAGCGCCGGGTACACGTTCCATCCGGTGCCGCCCTCCGGCAGATCGGCCAGCGTCAGCGGGATCGTTCGCTCCAGCAGATCGCGCACCGTCTGCCGATCCACCGCCTCGGCACCCCACTTGCACTCGCCGATCAAAATCGTGCGCGCCGCCCAACTGATCGCCACCACATCCGCCTGCACCTTCCGGCTCCAGTGGCTGCCGACCGCCTCGGGGACAAACGGCAATCCACTCTGATAACCGCGCGTACCGACCCACTGCCGCGCCAGCTCCTGCCATGCCGTCTGCCCGACAAACGCCCGCAGCCCCTGCTGAAGCGCGGGCAGAATGCGCTCCGGCGCGTAGCTCGCCATATCGCCGTGCGGGTGGATAAACCGGAAATAAAAGCGCATAAACGGATCGCTCAGATGGTAGCGCCCCTGCCGCGAAGTGCGCTGCTTGGCCGGCGGGATCGTCACCGGCAGGCGGCGCTCGACATAGCGTAGCTCCTGCAACATCGCCAGATACGCCGGCAGATGGACATCGCCGAGCAGCGTGGCGTCCTTGATCGCCTTGAAGGTATGATTCCCATTGCCGATCGCTTCCAGGATCGCCAAGTGCGCGCGTGGCTCACGCAACTCGTCATACAGCAGAAACAACACCTCGCCGAGCGCCAGACTGCCCGGAGCCAGCACACCATCGCGCACGTTCTCCAGCAGCGAGCGCTCCGCGCGAAACCACGAAAGATATGCCGGCACACCGCCGACCAGCGCGTACACCGCGACCAGTTGCTCCGGTGGCCAGCCGGGCAGAAACGTCCGCAGCGCGCCGAAAGGCAGTCCGAGCAGCCGCCACTGGCCGGTCATGCGCCCAAACAGCGGCGACTGGTGCGCCAGCAGCAGCTCCATTGTCCGTACGTGCGACCCGCAAAGCACAATCATGGCCTGCGAGTGCTCGAAATGCTGATCCCAGGCGTGCTGTAGCGCCGAAAGCATCGCCGCATCCGCCTCGGCAGCATACGGCAGCTCGTCGAGGATCAGCAGCCGACGCTCGACCTGGAACTGCGCAGCGGCAGCCTGCCACAGGTCCGCCCAGCTCGCGAACGTGGGCGCGCCGAGGACTGCGGGATCAGCGTCGATCAGCCGCGCGAACAGCTTCCGCCGCTGCACGGCGGCCGGCTCCTTCTCCGCCACCCAGTACGTGAAAGGCACCCCGCTCCCCTCGGCCCAATGTCGCAGCAGGGTCGACTTGCCCACTCGCCGCCGGCCATACAACATCACAAGCTGCCCCGGCCCTGGATGCTGCTGGTTCGTGAGCACACGATTCAGAAACGCCAGTTCCGCAACCCGATCAACAAACATCACAGCGCTCCGCATAGACAAGACGTATACCGCCTATCTATTCATTTACCTACGTGCTTATTATGATAATCGAGGCGTAGGTAATATGTCAAGCCCGCACGATTGCAGATTGCAGATTACAGATTATGTACGATAAAATGATCGCGGCAAGCGTTCTATGAGATAACAGCAACTATCGAGGCGCGGTTTCGCAGCAGAGTTACCTGCAATCAGCTCACTGGAGGAAAGTATGTCAGAGATGCTTCAGGGTGGAATAACTGGTACCGAAGCTCAATCGGCAGATACACCCCACCCCGAAACAGTTGCACGCATAGCAGCGCGTCTTGCGAACGTCACCTCTGATCCCGCATCACTCGCCTCGGTCGGTGCCGACATCCAGACCTACGGGATCGGAGCGTTCTTGCATGCAGTCCAGCAGAAAGTAGCCGCCGATTCGCAGGCCACCCCAACTGTCACAGCCGACCTCACGCTTAGCACGGATCTGCTCCAGCAATTAGGGTTGCGGCGCGGCGACGAGGGTGTGATCCGCGACACATGGACTGATTATATCGGCAGCCGCGTCGCACAACCGTTGCGCATATTTCACCCAACCACCCTCGGCGACCTGCGTTCAATTCTGGGCCAGGCTGCCGCAGAAGGGTGCCGCGTCAAAGCCGTTGGTTCGGGCCACTCGTTCACCGACGTGGCGATTACCCGTGATTTCCTGATCGAAACGCATGGGTTATCCCAGACGCTCAACCTCGAACACGATCTGCTGCGGCCCGGCGTGCATCCCGAAACCCTGTTCGAGACCGAAGGCGGCATCCTCGTCCGCGATCTGAATAACGCGCTCTGGAACGCCGGGCTCGGCCTAGTCAACATGGGTGGGTATGATGGTCAGACGATCGCCGGTGTCATCTCGACCTCGACCCATGGTTCCGGTCTTACGTTTGGGCCGCTCGCGAGCCAGGTCGAGTCGCTCACGCTGGTGGCCGCAAATGGCAAGACCTATCGGATCGAGCCGGTCGGCGGCATCACCGACCCGGCACGCTGGGCGGCACGCCACCCGGAGACCGAGCTCAAACAGGACGACGACTGGTTCTACGCCTGCCAAGTGGGGATCGGCTGTATGGGTGTGGTATACTCGCTGATTCTACGCGTACGCGAACGCTATTATCTCAAAGAAGAACGCACCCTGAGCACCTGGTCGCAGGTACGGCGCGATCTGCAAACTGGCCAGGTGTTGCACGACAACCGCCACTATGAAGTGCTTGTCAATCCCTATCAGACCAATGGCGACCACACCTGCCTGATCACGCGCCGCAATCCGGTGCCGGAACCCGCCGCGCTGCCGTTAGTGCAGCCAAACCGCAATTTCTTCGTCGAACTAGCGGCAAGCAGCCCAGGCGTCAGCGATCTCCTCCAGACAGTCTTTAATCTCTACCCGTCAGTCACGCCGTTCATTATCGACAAGGCCATGGCGATGATCGCGCGCGACTATATTGACCGCAGCTATTACGTGTTCAATATTGGCGCAGCCAACAACGTGCCTGCCTATGGCAGCGAGATCGGCTTCACCATGGACCAATACCAAGCTGCGACGGAACGCATTCTTGACATCGCCGCGCGTCGCCAGCAAGCTGGGCAGGCCTATCTCACCGCACCCTTTTCGCTGCGCTTTGTGAAAGCCTCGCAAGCCTATATGAGCATGATGTATGGAGCAGATACCTGCATGATCGAATTTCCCATGCTCAAAAACACGATCGGCGGTCGAGAACTGCTACAACAGATCGAGCGCGACATGTACGCCTTTGGCGGTCGCCCGCACTGGGGGCTGCTTAATTTCCTTTCTGGTGCCAACAACTTAATCGCAACAATGTATCCGATGCTGCCGCGCTGGCTAGCCGTGTACCGCCAACTCAACCCGAACGGCCTCTTCGACAACGCCTTTACCGAGCGCTGCGGGTTTGCAGCCCATGGCTTCACGCGCCCATAGAGGTGATTGCAGATTGCAGATTGCACGCACGCTTCACGCTTCACGCTTCACGCTTCACGTTTCACGCTTCACGTTTCACGCATCTGTGTGCGGCGTGCGCCGCCTGGGACAACGAGAGGAGATGTTGGCATGCGGGATATACCAGCGGATGAAATAATCGAAGGCCACTACGACGCGGTGATTGTCGGCTCCGGGTTCGGCGGGTCGGTCATGGCGTATCGGTTGGCCGAAGCTGGCTTGCAGGTCTGCCTGCTCGAACGTGGAAAGCCGTATCCGCCCGGCTCGTTTCCGCGCAGCCCCTATCGGATGACGACCAACTTCTGGGATCCGAGCGAGGGTTTATACGGTCTGTTCAACGTCTGGTCCTTCGCGGGAATCGACGCCATTGTTTCCAGCGGCCTCGGCGGTGGCTCGCTGGTCTACTCGAATGTCCTGATCCGCAAAGATGAGCGCTGGTTTGTGCAGGAGGATCTGCATCACGGTGGCTACGAATACTGGCCGGTCTCGCGCGCCAATCTTGATCCACATTACGACCGGGTCGAGCGGATGCTGAACGCGCAGCGCTACCCGTTCGAACAGTCACCCTATGATCAGACTCCCAGAACGCGTGCGTTCAAAGCCGCCGCCGAGCAGTTGGGATTGGATTGGTTCTTGCCAAAACTCGCAATCACATTCGCCAACCAGGGCGAGACGCCAATACCAGGCGAGCCAATCCGCGAAACACTCCCAAACCTGCACGGTCGCACACGCTCGACCTGCCGCCTGTGCGGTGAGTGCAATATTGGGTGCAATTACGGCAGCAAGAACACCCTCGACTACACCTATCTCACGGAGGCACAGCGGCTGGGTGCCGAACTGCGGACGCTGTGTGAAGTACGATCATTCGCGCCGCACGACGATGGTGGGTATCGAGTGCGCTACGTCCAGCACGATCTTGCCCATGCGGGGCAGAAGTTCGACACGCACGACCCGGCCCTACTGCCGCTGCATGTGCTTCATGCCGATCGGCTCATTCTTGCAGCCGGCACGCTTGGGTCAACGTTCCTTATGCTCAAAAATCGCGCGGCGTTCCCGAACCTCAGCCCGCGCCTTGGATCGCGATTCGGCGGCAACGGCGACATCCTGAGCTTCGCAGTTAAGAGCAGCGACAGCAGCAGCGGCGTGCGGGTGCCGCGGGTGATCGATGCCGGGCGGGGACCGCAGATAAGCAGCGCTGTGCGCGTTCCCGACGCGCTCGACGGCGGGCAGGGTCGCGGCTTCTATATCGAGGATGCTGGCTACCCGGAGTTTATCAACTGGATGCTTCAGGGCCTTGATGCACCGGGCGTCTTCTGGCGCTGGCGCGTGCTGCTGGAGCGCTTTATCAAGCAACTACTTGGGCAACCTGTCACGACCGATCTCAGCGCGACAATAGCTGGGCTGCTGGGAACCTGCGAGCTGTCGGCTGGTCTCTTTCCGCAGCTGGGCATGGGGCGCGATATCCCGGATGGGATGATGTCGTTGCGCGACGAGCGGTTGGAGTTGGACTGGCGCAAAGACCGCTCAACCCCCTACTTCGATCGTATCCACGGCACCATGCGCGAGCTTGCGACGGCGCTCGGTGCCGAGTTCGTCGATAGCCCGAGCTGGCTGATCAGCCGCTTGATGACCGTGCATCCGCTTGGTGGCTGCCCGATGGGCCGCGATGCGACCGAGGGCGTGGTCGATGTGCATGGTGAGGTTTTCAACTATCCCGGCCTGTACGTCGCTGATGGATCGGTGATGCCTGGCCCGGTTGGTGCGAACCCAAGCCTGACGATCGCGGCGCTGGCTGATCGCTTTGCCGATCAGCTTGTCGAGGCGCATCGACAAGCGTCGCGAAACACGAGCGGAAGCGCGCCGGCAGCCGATTGATCTGGCTCGTCCAGATGTTGTCGTATACCGCCTGGCACCTGGGAAAGCCGCTGCCGGAGCTGTGGGGGACGCGGCGTGGGGATTGGCCGCCGGCGTGATGGCCTATACCATTCGCTCGATCTGGCCGGTCGTGCTCTCGCACTGGCTGCTCAACGTGATCCTGGACGCGCTGATCGTGTTCGCGCCTAGCCGGCTCCGATTGCAGATTACAGATTGGCACCCACCCCTTCGCGCCTGTTCGCGTATCTTCGCGGATCATCCGCCCCTCGTCTCCTTGTCTCCGTGTCTCCTTGTCTCCCCCTCTCCGTGTCTCGGCTATCGGCTATATATGGTATCCTGCGCGCAACACTCCCCGGCAACGAAAGGACCACCGCATGTCCGTCTCAAGCAAGCGGCTCCCCCGCATCGTCGTATGTGCCGCCACGCTACTGCTGACCGCGCAGCTCTACCTGCTCACAAAACACCAGATCGCGCTCGACCTCGCCGCAGGCGATCGCGAAACCGATCACCTAACCAGCGGCCTCTATGATCGAGAAACCGACGCGCGCAGTGACTACCGCTGGTCGAACGGACAAAGCCAACTGCGATTTGATCAAGTAGCGCAAGCGGCGGCGCACGTACTTGAACTGAACCTTGGGCCACCACCGCCGGCCCTGATCAGCATGCCCATACAGATAAAACTCAGCGGACATCCCCTCGGCACCATCGCAGCCGATACCAGCGCGCGCCGCTATCGCATCCTCGTGCCGTCAACTGCGCTGCGAACCGGCGATCTCACGGTAAACCTCACCAGCGCGACAGTGATAATTCCCCCAGACACGCGGCCAGTCAGCGTCCGGCTCGAACGAGCCAGCGTACGCGCGATCGGGCAACCGCTCATCTGGCCGGCGGCTGGGCGCGTGATCCTGCAAACACTCCTCCTGATCCTCGCCGCGCTCCTACTAGCCGAGCTGCACCTACCACCACGCTCGGCGACCCTCGTGATCATCCTCATCACGCTCGGCCTCCTCGCCGTCTTTCGTAATCAATACCTACTCTATCCCATCTACATCGCGCGGCTCGCGATCGCGCTCACCCTACTGCTACTGTTGACCCACTGGATCCTGCCGCATCTCGCCCGCGCGCCAAGCTGGGCCGGGCCACCGCGGGGACTGCGGGCGCTCTGGTGCGCGACCCTGCTCGCGTGCAGCGTGCGGCTGATTGGCGCGCTCTACCCGCTCTTCAACGCCTACGATCTCAAGCTGAACGTCGACCGGCTCATCAGCACGCTCACCGGCACCCAGCTGATCATCCACCGATCCTTCGAATTTCGCGGCGGAATGGCAGTCTACCCACCCGCAGCCTACCTGATACTGCTCCCCGGCCTGCTCGTCGGCCTTGCGCCTGGCCTACTCGTCCAGGGCGGCATAGCCCTGCTCGACGGCGCGAGCGTACTCGCGACCGGCCTACTGGCACGTCGCCTGGGCGCGCCACCACGCGCGGCGCTCATGGCAACGTTCCTCGCTGCCAGCATGCCGATCGCCCTAACCTCGCTCTACTACGGCCACGTCGCGCAAATCTTCGGCCAAGCGTTAATGGCACCGCTCGCGCTCGCCATACTGCTAGCGTTCGAGCAATCGCGCCCGCCAACAGGGGGGTACTCCGGCTCATCCCCTCGCTGGGCGGGGTGGCTCGCCGTCGGCCTGATAGTAACCATCGCACTGCTAACGCATATCGGCGTCGCGATCCTAGCAGTCGCCTGGTTAAGTCTGCTCTGGATCATCGTCGGACTGCGCCGCACCCTCGCACCCACCAGCTGGCAGCGCCTCACCCTAACGCTCGTCCTGAGCGGCCTGATAGCCGCACTCTTTGTCTACCTACCCGTCGCGGCAATCGGCATAGCGGCGCTGCGCACCGTCGGCGGGCAAATGCTCCAAGACAGCACCCTGCCGGCCTATAACCTGATCGCGCGGGCATTCTGGATCGCCTATCATCCGCTCGGAATCATGCTCGCACTGCCGGGCCTGCTGCTCATGCGACAGCTGCCGCCTGCTAGCCGTATACTGATAAGCTGCTGGATCGCCGTCGTCGCGCTCTTCTGGAGCATCGAAATGATAACAAGCCTCCAAGTGCGCTACCTCGTCTTTCTCACGCCGCTGGTCGCAATCGCAGTTGGGCGGCTCCTCGACCGACTAGCGCAACACAGCCCTGCCGGACGAGCCGCCGCCTGGAGCATGATCGGCCTCGTGTTTGTGCAAAGCTGCCTTGTCTGGTATGCTGGCGCATTCACGAACATCGCGCCCTCAATGGTGCCACTCCTACGCTAGAGCCGATTGCAGATTGCAGATTGCAGGCACTCGCCGTCTCACGTTTCACGTTTCACGCTACCGACAGATTGCAGATTGGCACCCATCCCCCTTCGCGCCCCTTCGCGGATCACCCTCGGGCGTGCTCCTTGTCTCCCCCTCTCCTTGTCTCCGGGTTGGGTGAGCGCCAAACCACCGTATCCTTTTGCGATTCTGATCGTCGTATACAATGAACACCAACAAAATTGGAGGCACCATGACACAGCTAAACGGCAAAACAGCGATCGTAACAGGCGGGAGCCGCGGGCTAGGACAAGGCATAGTGCGCGCGCTCGCCGCCGAAGGCGCGACCGTGTGGGCGATAGCGCGCGACCCCGAACGGCTCGACATGCTCAAACACGAGATCGACGGCGTCCAAACGCTCGCCGCCGATGTCACCGATCCCCAGACCGCACCACAAACCCTGCGCCAAACCCACCCGAATATTCTCGTGCTCAACGCAGGCGCAACGCCCACCATGGCCCCAGTCCACAAACAATCCTGGGAAGAGTTTGCGCGCATCTGGGAAACCGATGTCAAAGCAACCTTCTACTTTGGCCGAGAAGCGCTATTGCAGCCACTAGCGCCGGGCAGTACCGTCGTGATCATCTCGAGCGGAGCCGCTATCGGGGGCTCGCCACTCTCGGGCGGGTACGCCGGTGCCAAGCGAACACAATGGTTCCTCGCCCAATACTTGCAGAACGAAGCGAACTCCCTGAAACTCGGCATCCGATTCGTCGCGCTACTACCGCAGCAGATCATCGGCAGCACCGAGCTCGGTCACAACGCAGCATCGGCCTACGCAGCGCAGCAAGGAATCAGCGAACAGACATTCCTAACACGTTTCGGTCCGCCGCTCACACCAGAAAGCGTCGGCCAAGCCGTCGTCGCCCTGCTCACAGACCAAGCGTATCGCGACGGAACAGCGTTCGGCATCACCAGTCAAGGGCTGACATCGCTAGACTGAGACATCCATAATCGGCAATCGGCTGAGGTACATATGACCCCACCATCGCCATCCCCAACCCTCGCGCACACACGCGCAGAATTCGAAACGCTCGTGCAAGACATCCGACCCGAGTTGCACCGCTACTGCGCGCGCATGATTGGATCAGTCGTAGACGCCGAAGATGTCGTGCAAGACGCGCTAGCCAAAGCATATTCCGCGCTACCAACGCTCACCTCCCCAGCGAACCTGCGGGGGTGGTTGTTCCGAATCGCGCACAACAAAGCGATTGACCACCTCCGCCGCTCCAACCAGCAGCGCACGGAATACCTCGACGACCGTCCGCTTATCGCGGAACCAGACGAGCCGCTTGAGCAGCCAGAACTAGTCGCCATCGCCCTAGCGGTGTTTCTCCAACTCACACTGCGGCAACGGAGCTGCGTCATCCTGAAAGACGTAATGGGCTGCTCACTAGCCGACATCTCCGAACTTCTCGACGCAACAGTTCCGGAGATCAAAGCCGCCCTGCATCGCGGTCGCACACGGCTGCGCGAGCTCTCCAAGAGCGTCAAAGCCGACGCGCCAGCAACGCAGCTCGACGCGCATGAACGCGAACTCCTGGCACGCTACATTGACCGCTTCAATGCCCGCGACTTTGACGCAGTGCGCGCGATGCTAGCGGACGAAGTGCGGTTAGATCTGATCAATCGCACGAAGCTCCGTGGAATCGCAGAAGTCGGTCAATACTTTCACCAATACGCGCAAGTCGACGATTGGCATCTCGCCCTCGGCCTCGTTGAAGACCGCCCCGCCATCCTCGTCCACGACCCCCGCGCAGAATCATCTCAGCCAGCTTTTTTCATGCTGATCGCCTGGGAAAACGCCCAAATAACCCACATTCGCGACTACCGCTACGCGCGCCACGTCCTGCGCGAAACCGATTCGCAGCTCCTGAACATCAGCCCCGCAGATCCACCCTGACGCCACCCACCTTCTCCCAATGCAGATTGCAGATTGCAGGCACTCGCCGTCTCACGTTTCACGTTTCACGCTACTGGCCGATTGCAGATTGGCGTCTATCCTCGGCAGCGCTCCCCCTCTCCTTGTCTCCTTGTCTCCTTGTCTCCCTGTCTCCCCCTTCGCGTCTCACCGCCCTCAGCGCAATCAGCGGTTCCGCTTGTCAAAACGACAACCTAAGCCTGGCGTATGCCCGATCGAGCTTGCCGTTTTGACAACTAGCGCTTGACGAAAGCGGCTCGACCTGGGCCTGCGCCAAGCCCAGGTCGCCGCCCACCTGGGCCTGGCCGAGTCGACCTTCTCACGCTACGAATCGGGGCAGCGCAGCATGCCCGCCGCCATGCTCTGCCAGATTGCCGCCTATCTGCGGCAGCCGATCAGTGTGCTGGTGCCGGAAGAGTTCGCGAACGGCGCGCGACCGGCAGCGACCAGTGCCGACGCGTCGGAGGAGCTGCAGCGGATTATCCAGGCGCTACAGCGGCACCCAGACCTGACACCGGCCGTCGTCGGCCTGCTGGAGACACTGCTGGACCTAGAGTCGATAACCGATAACCAATAACCGATATGGAGTTGGAGCATCGGCTATCGGCTATCGGCTCGCCCCTTCGCGTCCCTTCGCGGATCATCCAGCAATCTACAATCTACAATCGGCTATCGGCCATGGCAGTGCTATGCCGGTGATACAGCGTTGACAGAGCGGTGAAACGTGCTATACTAGGAATAACCCGGATCGACCTAGCGCGAGGGAACCGAAGCCATGACCACGATTGTAGCCCTACCGCGATCACTCGAAGACCTGCGCAACCGCCGTTACGAAACAGTAGAAGAATTCACCCGATTCCTCGGCATCTCCGAGCAAACCTATCGCCGCGTGCTGCGTGGCGATCCAACCGTCCAGAATCCAACGAAACGACAAATAGCCGAACGGCTAGGGACACCGCCGCATCTGATCAACGAACTGATCCCACCGCCATCGGACGCCTACCTCGCAACGCTCACCCAAGCCATCCGTGAAGCGAACCAGCACGGCTGGTACGAATACGACCTTGCCACCGGAACAATATCGGCCACACCAACCACCATCGAATGTCCGCCCGGTGCTGCGAACGAGCAGCAATGAGCACGCGAGTACGAGTGTTTTTCACGGCGCAAGGCACGGCGGCGCTGAACCGTTTGACATCCACGCAGCGCGAGCAACTCCATCGGCTCATCCAAGCGATCAGCATCGCGCCGCGAGCCGGGCTATTCTACCGGCGCGACCTCGACAACCGTGTGCTCTACATCGTCAGCGCGTCCGACATCCACCTCATCTATACGCTCACCTACCGCGTGCGAGAAGAGCGCATCTTTGTAGTGGATATTGAAGTCGCCGAATGGACGCCACCAACCTGACACCGCTAGCAGATTGCAGATTGCAGATTGGCGTCTATCCTCGGCAGCGCTCCCCCTCTCCTTGTCTCCTTGTCTCGGCTATCGGCTACTGAATAAGCCCGCTGATATTCCCGTCTGCATCCTTAACCAACGCGATCAGCTTGCCACCACCAACATCCTCGACCGCTTGCAGAACCTGAGCGCCAGCCTCGAGCAGCAGTTGCAGACTTTTCTGAATATCATCCACCTGCCAATAACCGACCGGGCCAGTCATTCCCTTAGCGTGGCCATTCGGATCGAACCCTATTTCTTGGTCGCCAACCCTAAAGCCAACATAATACGCCGCATCCGCATACGGCTCGACCCCCAAAAGCGTCCCGTACAGCCTCTTCGCCTGAGCGATATCTTTGACCGGATAGATCACAGTTCTGATACCTGACATCTTGAAAACCTCCTCACACTAACTGTGTCACATCGGCTGGATTTCAGCCGTCACTACTATGACGGAATGCGACAAGGAAATGTGACAATGAACGAACAAGAATGGCTAGCCGAGCAATTCGAGGCCAAGCGGACCCACCTGCGAGCGGTAGCCTACCGGATGCTCGGCTCCCTGAGCGAAGCGGACGACGCCGTACAAGAATCCTGGCTCCGCCTCAGCCGCTCCGACACCAGCGGCATCGAAAACCTCGGCGGATGGCTAACAACGATCGTCGCGCGAATATGCCTCGACATGCTGCGCGCGCGCACATCGCGACGCGAAGAGCCGCTAACTGAGCAGCTGCCCGAGCCGAACATAAGCCGCGAAGACGGGATCGACCCCGAGCATGAAGCGCTGCTAGCCGAATCGGTCGGCCTCGCGCTGCTCGTAATCCTCGAAACGCTAGCCCCCGCCGAACGGCTCGCCTTCGTGCTGCACGACATGTTCGCCGTACCCTTCGCCGAGATCGCCCCGATCGTCGGGCGCTCCCCGACCGCTGCCAGGCAACTCGCGAGCCGCGCACGCCGCCGGGTACGCGGAGCAACGACAGCCAGCGACGCCGATCGCACCCGCCAACGCGAAATTGTCGACGCCTTCCTCGCAGCCTCGCGCGCTGGCGACTTCGCGGCACTGCTTGCGGTGCTCGACCCAGACGTCGTACTCCGCGCCGACCACGCAGCCGTGCAAACCGGCGCACCGCGCGAAGTCTGCGGTGCAACCGCCGTAGCCAACACCTTCGCAGGGCGAGCCCGGTTCGCACAACCAGCGCTCATCAACGGAGCCGTGGGACTCGTGTGGGCTCCGCGCGGACGGCCGCAAGTCGTCTTCGGCATCACAATCACGCACGGCAAGATCATCGAAATCAACATTGTCGCCGACTCCGCGCGCCTGCGCCAGCTCGACCTCGTAATCCTCAACGGCTGACGCGCCAACCCCTATCTGCAATCTGCAATATGCAATGGGCAATCGGTTCAGCGCACCCCGCGCTACCACACCACCCAACCGTAGGGGCACGATATATCGTGCCAGCCCCACCCTCAGCGCCGCTGCCGCTCGTGCCGCTGCCGCACGAGCGCGCCCGCGATCTCCGAATACAAAAGGTCAGGCCACGCCGCAGGAGGCTAAAGACGAACCTGCATCAGCGTTCGATGAATACGACCTGACCGCCTTCTCCCAGCCCGAACCATCGTTTCATAGCTGGGGAAGACTTTTTCTGCGGCTAACCGCCGCTGCCGGCCTGTCCTTCCTGGTCAGGCTCTTTATGATCTTACGAGCCATCGCCGAGATCGATAGAACCACCTTCTTCCGCTTGCTGGTGATCATCAGCACGATCATCAACATGCTCATTCTGTTGAGAGCCTGCGGGCCACAACAAAATGTCAGTCCTTCGGTACCCCCGGCTGCGTTTGCGCGAGCTTCCGTTCAATCGCCGGTAGATCTCATCACTGAAACACTGCAACCGACTGCATGGTTGGCCCCATCGCCACGCGCGACGACCACCCTAACGCCAACGATGCAGCCCATGGATCCCGCCACCGCGACCAGCACGCCCGCGCCCACAAGCCAGCCGGCGAGCACCCCCATCACCATGCCGACCAACACGCCAACCAACACGCCGACGAACACGCCGACGAACACACCGACCAATACGCCAACGAACACGCCGACCGATACACCAACCGCCACGGTCACGCCCAGTCCAACGCCGACCTGCGCGCCGCAGCAGACACACGCTGTTGATGTCATCCTGGTGATCGATCGGTCATCATCCATGGACGGCCAGAAGCTCGACGATGCCAAACTCGCCGCGAAAACTCTGGTCGAGCTGATCGATCTCTCGCGTGATCAGGTCGGCCTCGTCACCTTCGCGCGACACGCGACCCTCGATCAGCGTTTGACCCAGGACCAGAACACGCTGATAGCGGCGATAGACGCGATCACAACCACACATGACACCAACATCGCCGAGGGTGTCGCCAAGGCGGAGAAAGAACTGACCAGCCGCCGCCACAACCCGGCTGCCGACCCGGTCATGATTGTGCTGTCCGATGGCCGCGCGACCATTGGCGGTGATCCGGGCGCGGTATCCACCAACGACACACCAGGGACGCGCATCATCACCATCGGCTTGGGCGCGGACAGTGACCAAGATCTGCTCCGCGATCTCGCGACCTCCAACAAGGACTATTACTTCGCGCCTGACTCGTCCGACTTGAAACACATCTATGAGACGATCGCCGGCATGCTGCACACCTGTGGCGACACACCGATCAGCATGCCGATGCAGATGCCGACCAACACGCCGGTGCCGGTAGCTCCCGGCGGATGACGTAGCACGATCACTGTATTCGCATAGCGCTCACACGAGCAGCGCCGCAGCGTGATGTGCTGCGGCGCTCACCGTGTCTGATGCGGCGGCACGATCCACCCGCGCCCCGCCCATGCTCATCAGCTACGCGGGTCGCTCTCGTGCGTAGTGCATGAGCACAACGCCAGTAGGGAATGAGCGCGTCTCGATCAGGCGCATGTTGACCCGCGCCCCGTCAGGAAACAGCTTCTTGCCGCTGCCCAGCACGAGCGGAAAGACCAGCAAGCTATATTCGTCCACCAGATCGTGCTGCGCCAAGGTATGCACCAGCACGCTGCTGCCATCAACGGCGATGTTCTTCCCAGGCTGCGCTTTCAGCGCGCGCACTTCCTCGACCACGTTGTTCTTGATTAGGGTTGAGTTCCGCCAGGCTGAGGTGTTGGTCAATGTGGTGGAGACAACGTACTTCGGTATCATGTTCATCACATCGCCAAATGGATCGCCCTCGGGCATTGGTTCAAAGGCAGCGGCGTGGCCCTGCCAGGTCTTGCGCCCGAGCAGCAGCGCGTCGCTCTCGCTCATTGCCTGAAAGAAGTGCGCGCCCATATCGTCATGCCAGTACGCCCCGGTCCACCCGCCGTGGATGAAGCCGCCCTCGGTATCTTCTTCCGCACCACCCGGCGCTTGCATGACGCCGTCCAACGAGACAAACTCTGCTACCACAATCTTGCGCATGATTACCTCCTGTAAGATAAGGTTTCAGGATGGGCCATCCTGCTTTACCATCTTATAGACAGGATTGACAGGATTTACAGGATTTGAAAGCATCCTATCGTAGTCCTGTCAACCTTGTCAATCCTGTCACGCCAACCATCCTTGCGCTGTACTGTTAGGCGCGTTCGCGCGGGGCGATCGGCGCGACCTTCCAGCGGGCGTAGGCCACAACCGTGACGAGCACAAACAGCACGACCGCAGAGATTGCACTCGCGTTTTCGCCCCGAATGAGGTGAAAGAGCGTGGCGCTGCCCATCACAATCATCAGACCCGCCGCTGCCACGGCGGTCATGAACGGCAGAATACGCGTGATGCCCGGCAGAAGCAGACCGACGACCGCGAGCAGTTCCGCCACGCCAATAAACACGCGAAAGCCGGCGCCAAGCTGGGCGTTGATCATCGCAACCATCTCGGCAGGTGGGGCGACCATGAGCCAGCCGTGCAACAGAAACACCACAGCCAATAATCCCTGAAGAATCCAGAGCGCAATGTTCAGCGCGCGCGAGGGAACGCCAGCTTGGGTCTGCGTAGTGGCCTTGTTCAGCATCATAGCTCGCATGGTCTATCTCCTTTTTCGTTGAAAGCAGGGCTTCGGGCAGTTTCGACCGAGATGTACGCCCTGCGATTACTCGTTACATAAGATAGTCGTTCGGCACAGCCCCGAATCGACAACTGGACCGACTGAATTTGAAAATTGCCTGTTCGCCGTTCTAAGGGTTAGTACTCTACGTCCGCGGCTCTCCTGGCCCGACACCGGTATGCCCATCAGTTCGGTGCCCGCTCCGTTCATATGGCTATTGACAAGATGTCCAGTTACGTCTATGATAGTCCAACACGAACAAATGATCGAAGAATCGACAGCCTATGTTACGACCTGCCCCAGACTTTCGACATAAACTCGCAAGCGTTGGGCTTAGTGTGGATGATATTGCGCAGCAGGCATTCATTAGCCGTGCGGCGATCTTCGCATGGCTCAACCCGGACACACGGCCTAATCGCAAGGGTATTCGATTGAAAAATGCATGGGCGGTTGCGCGTGTTTATGCTGCGACGGCAGGTATTGATAAGGAGGTGGCTTTCACTGCACTCTTTATCGATGAGCCTGGCACATGAACACATTCACGGCAATACATGCGTCAACCGTACGCATTTTGCGTACAGTTGATCCTCAGCAGGAGCTGAATATATGACACCTGATGATTCCAAGGGGCTTGCGCTGTTCGAGCAGAACATGATCCGGCGCGTCTGGCATAACAATGAATGGTATTACAGCATCATCGATGTGATTGCTGTCCTTACCGAGTCGACCAACCCGCGAAATTATTGGACCACACTCAAAGCGCGCGCGAAAACTGAGGGGTTCGATGAGGCTATGACACAGATCGCCCCGCTCAAGCTCAAGAGCGCTGATAATCGCTTTCGCCTCACCGAGACCGCGAATCGCGCAACACTCCTGCGACTTATCCAATCGATTCCATCACCACGCGCGGAGCCGTTTCGCATGTGGCTTGCGCAGGTGGGCGAGGAGCGACTCGAGGAGATCGAGAATCCTGAAGCCGCGATTGAACGAGTTCGCCAAATGTACCGTGCCCGTGGTCACGACGATGCCTGGATCGAGGCGCGGATCCGCAACGATCTGGCGCGCAATGAGCTGACAGACGAATGGCGCGACCGTGGCGCGAAAGAGGGCATGGAGTACGCAATTCTCACAAATGAGATGAGTGTGACCAAAGTCGATGGATGCTTGCGATCACGCTGCCAGGGGCAACACCTGCGTTTCGATGCGTTCGGGCATCGCTTGGGATGTGCCATACAGACGGTGATGTTGTTGTTGCCGATG
>Ga0075423_10000630_pt1 | contig 28905 bp, 28 predicted proteins | sample SoiMethybrSBSTD2_FD_80114 | JGI IMG/M metagenome (GOLD analysis project Ga0075423, IMG submission 80114) | Bulk soil microbial communities from a Populus tree surrounding site in Tennessee, USA - Soil MetaG P. TD hybrid SBSTD2 | ecosystem: Environmental > Terrestrial > Soil > Tree plantation...
GGCGCTCGCGGGCGGACCGCTCGACGGAGCCCTCGTTCGCGTCGCCGCCACGGGAGCTCTGCAGCGGTCCCGCGAGGTGGCCCTCGACTATGCTCGGCAGGCGCGCGCGTGCCTCAACGGCAGCGATCGCGAGGAGCTTGTCGCGCTGACTTACGCTGTTGTGGACAGGGAGAGCTGATTCATGGCCGTCGCGATCTCCACACTCGACACGATCCGGGACAAGGTGGAGGCGAACGAGCGGCTGGACTTCGAAGACGGCCTCGCGCTTCTCGAGTCCGACGACCTGCTTGCTGTCGGCGAGCTCGCCGACCTGGCTCGGCGGCGGCGGGGCGGCGACGACCGCGCCTACTTCGTCCAGAACCTCTATCTGAACCAGACGAACGTCTGCCGCGTGAAGTGCAAGTTCTGCGCCTTCGCGGTGACGGAGAAGCAGGAAGGCGCCTACACGCACACGGCGGAGGACCTCGTCGAGGACGCGCTCCAGCAGCGCGAGCTGAGCGGCTTCACGGAGATCCACATGGTCGGGGGCGAGAGCCCGCACGTCGACTTCGACTACTACGTCGAGATCGTCAGGCAACTGCACCACGCGATGCCGGACGTCCACCTCAAGCTCTTCACCGGCAGCGAGATCCACCATATGTCGAAGCTCTCGGGCCTTTCGCACGAGCAGGTGCTAGTCGAGCTGCGCGACGCCGGGCTCGGCTCGCTGCCTGGAGGCGGCGCGGAGGTGTTCGCGGACCGCGTCCGGCGCCTGGTCGCGCCCGGGAAGGAGCATCCCGACGAGTGGTTCGACGTGCACCGCACCGCGCACGGGCTCGGCATCCCGACGCACTGCACCATGCTCTACGGCCACGTCGAGACCTACGAGGAGCGGGTCGATCACTGGCTGCGGCTCCGCGAGCTCCAGGACGAGACCGGCGGCTTCCTCGCGTTCGTTCCGCTTGCGTTCCATCCGGAGAACACGGTCTTCGAGCGCCGCGGCTGGACGCACACTGCCGGCTCCGACGACCTCAAGATGGTCGCGGTGTCGAGACTGATGCTCGACAACATCGCCCACATCAAGGCCTACTGGATCATGATGGGCCTGCCCCTGGCCCAGGTCGCCCTCCACTTCGGCGCCGACGACGTCCAGGGGACCGTCGTGCGGGAAGAGATCTTTCACGCCGCGGGGGCGACGACGGAGACCGAGCAGAAGATCGGCGAGCTCGTCCGGTTCGTCCGCGACGCCGGACGGGTCCCCGTGCAGCGCGACACGCTCTACAACGAGCTGAGGATCTGGTGAGCGTTCGCGAGGCGATCCTGAGCGGCGACGGCGAACGGTTCAAGGCCGCGCTAGCGCCCGACGTGGTCTGGGTCGGAGTGCTCCCGGGCATGCTGTGCCGGAACCGCGAACAGGTGGTCGGCACGCTCGATCGCGCTGAGTTACGCGCACGGAGATTCGCTCCCGAGATCGTTGCCGAGTCGGATGGAAAGATCGTCGTCGATCCGCATGCGGATCCGCCGACGGACTTCTATCCGGCGCTGCACCAGGTCCTGGTCGTCTCGGAAGACCGCATAGTCGAGATGCGCGACTATCCGGATCGGGCGACCGCACTGGCTGCCCTGGAGACTCCCTGGTGATCCGGCTCGGACGTATCTCGTACGTGAACATGGCGCCGGTCTTCTTCCGGCTCGACGCGGAGGTCGAGGAGGTTCCCGGGGTCCCGACCGAGCTGAACGGTGACCTGCTCGACGGGCGCATCGACCTGGCGCCGATCTCCTCCATCGAGTACGCGCGGCACGCCGACCGGCTCCGCGTCCTGCCGCGCCTGTGCGTCTCGTCGGAGGGAGCGGTCGACTCGATTCAACTCGTCTCGCGTGTTCCGCTCGAGCACGTACGCACCGTCGCGGTGACGCCCGAGAGCGCGACCTCGGTGGTGCTGACGAAGGTGCTGCTCCCGGAGGCGAGCCACGTGCCGCTGGAGGAGCCCGCCGACGCGCGGCTGCTGATCGGCGACGCGGCGCTCAAGAGCGCGTTCGAGGATCCGACGCCGCATTACGACCTCGGTCGGCTGTGGCTCGAGCGGACGGGGCTGCCGATGGTGTTCGCCGTCTGGGCCGCCCGCGAGCCGCTTCCCGACGGGCTCGTCGAGCTCGAGGACGCGCTCGTCGAGTCACTCCTTCGCGCCCGGGCCGAGCCGGAGACCCTCGCGCATGAGGCGAGCGACCGCTACGGCTATCCCGCCGGGTTCCTCGCGCGGTACTTCGAGAAGCTGCGCTACCGCTTCGGGCCGCGTGAGCGCGCCGGCCTGTTGACCTTCCTCGAGCTCGCGCACGAGGCGGGCGAGCTTCAGCGGGTTCCCGAGCTGCGCTTCGTGCGCGAGGAGATCCCGGTATGAACGCCCCGCGGGACGTGCTCGACAGGGCGCTCGCCGGCGAGCGGATCGCCGACGACGACGCGGTCGCCCTGCTGCGCTCGCGCGACCTCGTTTCGGTCGGCCGCGTCGCGAACGAGCTCCGTAGCCGCCGGACGGATCCCGGCCGCATCACGTTCATCATCGACCGCAACCTCAACTACACGAACATCTGCGTCACAGACTGCGACTTCTGCGCGTTCTATCGCCGCCCGGGCGACCGCACCGAGGGCTACTTGCTGCCGAAGGCGGTGATCTTCAAGAAGATCGAGGAGACGCTGGCAATCGGCGGCACGGGCGTGCTCATGCAGGGCGGGCATCACCCGGACCTCGGCGTCGACTACTACGTGGATCTCTTCAGCTCGATCAAGGCGCGCTACAAGATCCACCTGCACGCGCTGTCGCCGCCGGAAGTGCAGCACATCGCGCGCCGGTCGCGGCTGACGGTGCCAGAGGCGCTGTCACAGCTGCGCGACGCGGGGCTGGATTCGATCCCCGGTGGGGGCGGCGAGGTGCTCGTCGATCGCGTCCGCGACATCATCGCGCCGAAGAAGACTAAGACGAACGAGTGGCTGAACGTCATGCGGCACGCCCACCGGCTCGGGATGTCGACGACGGCCACGATGATGTACGGCCACGTGGAGACTGTCGAGGAACGGGTCGAGCACATGCGCCGGATCCGCGACCTGCAGGACGAGACGCGCGGCTTCCGAGCGTTCATCTCCTGGACGTTCCAGCCGCACGGCACGCGGCTGGCGGCGAAGGTCCCCGTCGAGGCGATGCCGACCTCGTTCGACTACCTGCTCACCCAGGCGGTCAGCCGCATCTACCTCGACAACGTCGACCACATCCAGTCCTCGTGGGTGACGCAGGGCATGAAGATCGGCCAGGTGGCGCTCGACTTCGGCGCCGACGACCTCGGCTCGGTGATGATCGAGGAGAACGTCGTCTCCGCCGCCGGCACGACCCATCGCACCTCGACCGACGAGCTCGTGCGTCTCATCAAGGCGATGGGCAAGACCCCGGTGCAGCGGGACACGCTGTACCGCGAGGTCAAGGTCTGGAACTAGGCGCCGGGGGAGTTTCCCGGTTCCCCGAGACCCCCTCCCCTACGTCTGGAACTAGGCGCTCGGTTGGGCGCCGGGGGAACCTCCCGGTTCCCCCCAGACCCCTCCCCTACGTTTGGAACTCGGCGCGGCGCTCGGTTGGCGCCGGAGGAACCCCCCGGTTCCCCCGAGAGAGCCCCTCCCCTACGTCTGGCCCTCGGCGCGGCGCTCGGTTGGCGCCGGGGGAACCTCCCGGTTCCCCCGAGACCCCCTCCCCTGGTCCGCTTTGCGGACAGGCCGCTTCGCGGCCGGGTCTGACCCCGGTTTTCGGCTGACCTTTCAGCGTCTCACGGAAGTTGTCGCGAACCCGCGACGAAAGTGCACCAACTTGGTCACGCTCGCTCGACTGCCATAGGATCGCCGCAACTGCGATCGGAAGGAGAAAACGATGTACGTACGGCTGGTGGAGCTAACGGACGCCGACACCGAGAAGCACGACCGCGTAATCGAGACGATGCGGGAGACCATCGTCCCAGCGCTGCGCGAGTTCGACGGCTTCGCCGGCTTCCTCGGCCTGTACGGCGACGAGAACCAGCAAGCCAGAGCCGTCCTGCTCTGGGAGACCAGGGAGGCCGCCGAGGCCGCCGAGACCGAGCTCGTCCCGCGACGCCGCAAGATTTTCGGCGACCTCGGGCTCACGCTCGGGGCGCAGGATCTCTACGAAGCCCCGGTCGTGGACGTCGGCGCCGTCCGCGCCTAGCGTCAAACCGCCACCGCTTCCGCTACCGTCTCCCCCGGGGTCGTGCGTCGCGGAATCCTCATCGGTTTGCTCGCCGCGGTCGTCGTCGCGGCACCCGCCGGGGCTGCCAAGCGCGTCCAGCTGATGCCCGGCGTCACGTTCCAGAAGCAGGTGCAGTTCACCCGGCACGGGCCGGTCGTGCTCGATGTGGTCACCGCGCCGAAGCCGACCGGCAAGTACTCGCTCGAGCCGGCGCTCTCCAATGGCGTCATCGCGGGGAAAGAGAAGCTGACCGGGATCGAGCGGCGCACGGGCTCGCCGGTGGTCGGGGTGAGCGGCGACTTCTCCTATCCTGACGGCCGACCGTACGGCATCGTGATCCAGGACGGCGTGCTCACATCCGGCCCGCTCGCGACCCGATCGAGCCTCGGCATCGACGCCGCCGGCAACTTCCAGGTCGCGCGCGTGTCCATGAGCGCCACCTGGAACGGCACGGGACAGCGGCGGGCGCTCGCTCTCAACCGCCCGCCTGGCAGGAACGGCGTCAGCGTGTTCACACCGGCTTTTGGCGGCGCGACGCCGGCGGCGAGCGATACGGTCGAGGCGGTCGTCGGCAGCTTCCCCGCGACGAAGCCGAACACCGAGCTGGCGGGAAAGGTGACGGAGGTGCGTCGAGGCAGCGGCCCGGTTCCGGCCGGCGGGGCGGTGCTCGTGGCGCGCGGCACCGCGGCCCCGCAGCTGACGGCCGAGGCGCCCGTCGGAACGACGGTCGGCGTCCGCCTGCCGCTGAAGCCCGACTGGACGGGCATCGTGGACGCGGTGGGCGGCGGGCCGGTCCTCGTACGCGGCGGCAAAGGCGTCTTCCGGGCCGGTGAGGCATTCGGCCCTCCCGTGCTCGCGCTCCACCAGGCGCGAGTTGCGATCGGCCAGCGCGCCGACGGCCGGCTTCTGATCGTTGCCGCCGAGGGCGGCAGACTGGGATACAGCGCGGGGATGACGAACTTCGAGCTTGCGGCGGCGCTCGTGCGTCTCGGTGCCGTGACCGGTTTCGCGCTCGCGCCGGGGCCGGCTGCGTCGCTTGCGAGCGACGGCGCGCTCCTCACGCGGGCGGCACCGGGCGGGGAGCGGACGCTCTCCGACGCCCTCGTGCTTCTGTATCGGGCCTCGGCCTAGTGCCGCCGGGCGCGGCCCTCCCGCTGGCGTCGGTCACCGGCTCGATCACCTCTGCGATCGGCAACCACGGGCTCGAGGCGATCTTCCTGCTGATGCTGGTCGGCGCCGTGCTGCCGATCGGCAGCGAGCTCGTAATGATCTATGGAGGCGCGGTCGCGTCGGGCGCGATCGCCGGCTCCTCGATTGCGGTGTTCGGCCACGAGATCTCGAGCGGATCCCGGTCGTTCGTCGCGGTCGCGCTCGCAGGGTCCGCGGGCAACCTTGTGGGAGCGGCCATCGGATGGGTCGTTGGCGCCTACGGCGGTCGCGCGTTTGTCGAGCGCCGCGGCCGCTGGCTGCACGCCTCGGAGGCAAGGCTCGCGCGCGCAGACCGCTGGTTCGAACGCTTCGGCGCGATTGCCGTGCCCCTCGGGTTCCTCACACCGCTCGTGCGCTCGTTCGTCGCTATCCCCGCCGGGATCGCCCGGGTGCCGCCGGTCCGATTCGTCCTGCTCGCCGCGCTCGGAGTGCTGCCGTTTTGCTTCGGCCTTTCTGCCGCCGGTTGGGCGGTCGGCTCGCACTGGGAGCGCCTCCAGCACGCGCTCCGCTACGTCGAGATCGCGATCCTGGTGCTGGCGGTGGCCGGAATCGCACTGTTCCTCCTGCGCAGGCGCGGGACAGTTCGACCAGAGAGGGCCGAGCCCGCTCCGGCCGAACTTGACCCCTTATGCAGAAGCGAATCCCCTCCGGCGGAGACGGAGTGACACGGGCGTCGACTACACTCGCCGGCCAATGAGGGTGCCGCTCATCGACGTCAAGGCCCAGTACGAGCCTCTGCGCGGCGAGCTCAGTCGCGCCTTCGAGGAGGTGCTCGACGGCGGCGCGTTCATCCGCGGCCCGCAGTTCAAGACGCTCCAGGACGAGGCGGCGGCCTACCTCGGCGTCCGCCGGACGATCGGCGTCGCCAACGGGACGGACGCGCTTGTCCTCGTCCTCGACGCGCTCGGCATCGGGCCCGAGGACGAGGTCATCTGCCCCGCCTTCACGTTTTACGCGACCGCGGAGTCGATCGCGAGGCGAGGAGCGACGCCGGTTTTCGCGGACATCGACCCGGCCACGCTCAACCTCGACCCGCTCGACGTCGCCAACCGGATCACGAGCCAGACGAAGGCGATCATGCCGGTGCACCTGTTCGGGCGTCCGGCGCCGCTTGCGGAGCTCGAGGAGTTCGGGCTACCGATCATCGAGGACGCCGCCCAGGCCTGGGGGGCGGCGGGCACTGCGACGAGTGCCGTCGCCACCTACAGCTTCTACCCGACGAAGAACCTCTTCTGCCTCGGCGACGGCGGGCTTATCGCCGCGAACGACGACGAGGTCGCGGAGCGGATCTGGATGCTGGCTTTCCACGGCTCGCTCGACAAGACGGACTTCCAGTTCGTCGGCTACAACTCGCGCCTCGACGAGCTGCAGGCCGCGTTCCTGCGCGTCTTCCTGCCGCATGTCGACGGCTGGAACCGAAGCCGGCGCGAGGCGGCGGCGCGCTACGCCGAGCTGGGACTCGCAGAGGCGTGCGACCTTCCGCCGGACGAGCCGGGACACATCTATCACCTCTTCGTCTGCCGCTCGGCGGAGCGAGATCGGATCCGCGGCGCCCTGACCGAGGCGGGGATCGCGTCAGCGGTCTACTACACGACGCCGCTCCATCTCCAACCGGCGCTGCGCTTTCTCGGTTACCGGGAGGGATCGCTGCCGGAGACCGAGTGGGCCGCACGGGAAAACTTCTCGATCCCGCTCTGGCCGGGCATCTCCTCCCGGACGCAGGAGGAGGTCGTCCAGGTCGTCCGCTCAGCCGTCGGCGCCGGGGTCGCCTCCTAGTGCTTCCGACTCGCCACCGGATCTGGCAGCCGCTCGTCGATGCCGGGCTCGTCGCGCTCGCCTGGATCCTCGCGTTCCAGCTCCGCTTCGACAACGGCGTCCCCGTCTACTACGACAAGCTCTTCGCGCGCACGATCCTGCTCGTCGTCGCGATCAAGGTGAGCGTCTTCGTGCTCTTCGGCCTGTACAACCACTGGTGGCGGTACGTGTCCACGAAGGACATGTGGCGGATTGCCCGCGGCGTCGTGGCCGGCTCGCTGATCGCCTACATCACCGTCTACTTTCTCTCGCCGGTTCAACAGGTCCGGCTCCCGCGCTCGATCGCGGTCCTCGACCTCCTGCTGACGCTTGCGTTCGTCGCGGGCGCGCGCCTGCTCGTCCGCACCGCCATCGAGCGGCCGGCGCTCGGCGGCCTGGTCGCGCGCGGCAAGGAGGTGCTGATCGTCGGCGCCGGCGACGCCGGGGAGCAGGTCGTCCGCGAGCTGCTCCGTTCGCCCGGCGTTCGCTATACGCCGATCGGGCTGGTGGACGACGACCCGCGCAAGCGGAACCTCCATCTCCACGGCGTCCGCGTGCTGGGCGCGACGGCGGACCTCCCTGATTTGCTGCGCGACTCGCACCCGGACGAGGTGTTGATCGCCATTCCGGGCGCGTCGGGTGAGGACCGCGGCCGGATCGTCGAGGTCTGCCAGAAGGCCGGCGTGCCGGTGAAGACGCTTCCGGGCCTGTACGAGCTGATCGAGGGTGACGTCGACCTCGCGCGGCAGATCCGCCCGGTTCAGGTCGAGGACGTGCTCGGGCGTGAGCCGGTGGAGGTCGACCTCAAGCGCGTCGCCTCCTACCTCAGGCGCGAGACCGTGCTCGTGACCGGTGCCGGGGGATCGATCGGCTCCGAGCTCTGCCGGCAGATCGCCGGACTGGGTGCGGCCCGGCTGATCCTGGTCGACCACTCGGAGCCCGCGCTGTTCGAGATCGAGCGCGAGCTCGTGGGCGAACGCCACTTCCCGCCGGCCGTCCCGGTGATCGCGGACGCCGGGAACCGGACGAAGATGCGTCAGATCTTCGAGCGCTGGGAGCCGGGAATCGTCTTCCACGCGGCCGCTTACAAGCACGTCCCGATGATGGAGGCGAACCCGATCGAGTCCGTGCGCAACAACGTTCTGGCGACCGAGGTGATGGCGAGCATCGCCCACGAGTTCGGCGCGAAGCGGTTCGTGCTCGTCTCGACGGACAAGGCCCTCAACCCGAAGGCCGTCTACGGTCAGTGCAAGGTGCTCTGTGAGCGCATCGTCGAGGCGTACGGCGCTCGCGAGGACGTCCCCACCCGCTTCGTCGCCGTCCGGTTCGGCAACGTGCTGGGATCGTCCGGCAGCGTGATCTCGATCTTCCGACGCCAGATCGAGCGCGGCGGACCGGTCACGGTGACACATCCGGAGATGACGCGGTACTTCATGACCACGCCGGAGGCGGTCGCGCTGGTCGTCCAGGCCGGCGGCATCGGGGGCGGCGGCCAGCTGTACGTGCTCGACATGGGCGAGCCCGTTCGTATCGTCGATCTGGCCGAGAACATGATCCGTCTGTCCGGCAAGGAGCCCGGGCGCGACGTCGCGATCGCGTTCATCGGCGCGCGTCCAGGCGAGAAGCTGCAGGAGGACCTGTGGGGAAAGGACGAGATCGCGGCCCAGACCAGCCACCCGAAGATCATGAGCGTGACCCGGACCCCGGTCGACCCCGAGTGGCTCGACCTGCAGCTCGCCGAGCTCCGCCGCCTCGTGGACGCAGGAGACACGCTCGAGCTCGTCTCGCGCCTGTCGGCGGTCGCCGTCGCGCCGAAGACGGCGCCGCTCGAACGGCACGAGCGGATCTAGCGTGCAACCCCAGGCACGATCCATCGCCGCCGGTGCGGCGGCGGCGCTCGTCTGGGCGTTGCAGGAGCCGCTCGACCGGCGCCTCCTACGCTGCGACTACTCCGACGTCGCGCTCCTCGGGAAGGCGATCACGCGCGGCCGGCGCTGGCGGCCTGCGGGCCTCGCCGTCCACACCTCGAACGGCGCCGTCTTCGGAATCGTCTTCGACGCCGTGAGGCGCCGCACCACAGCTGATCCGCGCAAGCTCGCGCTCGCGATGGCGCTCGGCGAGCACCTGACCCTGTACCCGCTTTGCTATCTCATCGACCGGCATCATCCGCGGCGCGGCGAGCCGGGGATACCTCCGCTCTTCACCAACGCGCGCGCGTTCCTACAGGCCACTTGGCGACATGCCCTTTTCGGGTTCGTCCTCGGACGGCTCGCGTCGTAGCAGTCCCGGCAGCTCGCGCATGTCGTCGAACACGATCGTTCGCGGCCCCTCGAGCCGCTCGGCCGGGGTCAGACCCCCGGCGTAGCCGAAGGCGCTCATCTCGGCGGCCCGCGCGGCCTCGACGCCCCAGCGGCTGTCCTCGACAACGGCGCAGCGTCCTGGCTCGACGCCCATCCGCCTGGCGGCGTGCAGGAAGAGATCAGGCGCCGGCTTCCCGCGAGCGACCTCTGTGACGCTGAACAGCCGGCCGGCGAACCGCCCGTACAGGCCGGTCAGGCCGAGCGTGAAGCGCATCTTCTCGTGGCTTCCGCTCGACGCGACGCACGTCGCGGCAGCAATCCGGTCGAGGGCCTCGAACACGCCGTCGACCGGCTGCAGCTCGGCCGCGTACGCCTCGCGGTAGAGCGGCTCGAACTCCTCGACCCAGTCGTCCGCGAGCGACCGCCCGAGCTCGGCCTCGAGCTCGGTGCGGATGTCGTCGTCCGAGCGGCCCACGAAGCGCGCGATCACGTCCTCCTCGGTCACCGTCAGGCCGAGTTGCGCGAACACCCGGACGTCGACCTTGACTGCGAGGCGCTCGCTGTCGACGAGGACTCCGTCGCAGTCGAAGATGACGAGGTCGAACTGAGACGGCTCCGTCGGCACTCGCTGCGGGAAAGCATACGGCCGGTCAACGGGTTGCCGCCCGGTCGAGCTGGGCGGTGAGCCGCTGGTAGAAGAACCCGCCGAGGAGCAGCACCGCGCCGACGCCGAGGAACGACAGCGCCCGGGCCATTGCGCTCAACGTCGCGAGGTCGTAGAGGAAGATCTTGCCGACGGTGACGCCGAAGGTGATGAATCCGGCGAGCCGCAGCACCCGCGAGCGACCCACGAGCCCGACGTAGAGCAGCGTCAGCCCGACGACGCCCCAGAAGGCGCTCACGGCGACGTGCCCGCGCTCGAAGTCCGTCTCGAGCGTGCCCGACGACACCGCCTGGGCCAGCTCGAGGATGGCGAGCGAACACGCGAACATCGACAGGATCGCCACGGCCCATGCCATCAGGACCGGGAGGGCACGCTGAGCGTCGTCGAGCTGCTCGGCGAGGCCCTCCGCGCCTCCGTCGCGCGGGAGCGGCGTAGTCCGTCCGGCTACGACCGCGGTAACCACCGCAGCGGCGACCCAGAAGACGAGCGCAGGCACGCCGGCGGCCGGATGAAGCTGCGCCGTGAAGAGATCGTCGGGCTTCGCGTCGATTGCGAGCGCGTGGGCGAGAGCGAGCGCCAGATAGCCGAACGCGGCGAGGAGGAAGCGGCGCTCGCCGGCGACAAGGGCGAGGCCGGCCAGTGCGGCGCCGGTCGCCGACCAGGCGAGGGCGAGCCAGATCCCGGAGAACAGGACGGGCCAGGCAACGGCGAGGAGCAGGAGCGCGACTGCCCAGAACAGTGAGGACAGGTCACGCGCCGCCCGGAACGACGCGGTGGCCAACGCGCCGTACACCGTGGCGACGACGAGGAGGGCAAGGCCGTCGGCGTCCAGCCCGGCGAGCTGTCCGTGGGCGAGCTCGAGCGCGCCGGCCGTCGCCAGGGGCGCGCTGATCTCGACCGCAACCACCGAGACCGCACCGAACGAGCGAGAGGCATAGCCGGCCAGCGCGAGCGCACCGCCCACGGCGAGCAGGGCGAGGGCTCGATCGGTTCCGGCCAGCACGCCGACGTCGTGCACGACCAGCTTCAGCGTCGTCAGAAGCAGCCAGGCCCAGCCGGCCGTCGCCAGATCGGGACGGCGGCGCGTGCCGACCCACACGGCGGCGAGGGCAAGGGCCGACCACAGGGCGTCGACTCCGACCTGCCCTCGGGCGAAGGCGATCTCCTGCGAGCTCCCCAGCGCCTGGGCAATTGCGAGGATCGCCAGCGCGGCACCGTAGAGCGAGAGCGCCGCCGCCGACCAGACCAGCACCGCCCGCACGGTCGACTGAGCCGTCCGAAGCGTCTCGAGGACGGGCCGCAGCGCCGCGAAGACGCCCCGCGTCGGCACGTCGCCGGTGGTGCCGCAGAACCAGGCCGCGGCCACGGCAGCCATGACCACGGCGGCGACGGCCGGCAGACCGGCAGCCGGATGTACGACCGGGTCGAGGAGATCCGAGGGCGGCGCGTCGACGACGAGCGTGTGGCCCAGAGCGAGGGCGAGATAGCCGAGCGAGGCCAGCTGCAGGCGCAGCTCGCGGGCGCGGGGCGCCAACCAGGCGAGCACCCCGGCCTGGGCCGCCCAGATGATCGCAAGCGTGGGGCCGGAGACCAGATCTGCCACGGCCACCGCGGCGATCGCGAGTCCCACCACGGCGAAGAGGTTGGCGAGCTCCCGTGCCGCGGGCCGCGCGAGCAACAACACGGTCGGAACGGCCAGCGCTCCCGCAACGACGAGTAGGGCGAATCCGCGGGCGTGGCCGTCGAAGAGCGCTCCCGACGAGAAGGACGCGACCGCAGCTCCCGCGAGGACGAGGGATGCGGAGAGCCCCAGCAGGCCGTCCCCCGCCAGACGCTGCCGTGCGGCGCCCAGGCACGTGAGGACGACGGCGAAGGCTGCGGCGAGGGCTGCAAGCCGCGACACCGCCTGGTTCCCCTCCGTGACGAGCGCGACGATCTGCGGTACGGCCGCGACGGCAGCGGCCGCGAGCAGCCGGTCCCAGCGGAGCCGCAGCGCCACGACGCCCGCCGCGACCAGCAGGAGCCCGACGAACGAGGTGCCGAGATAGGAGAGCTCGCCGTCCGCGACGACGGCGATCGGCACGAGCATGGCGCCGATCAGGCCGAGGCCGGCGACGAACTCCGACCTCCACGCGAGCGAGGCGGACAGACCGACAGCAGCGATCGCAGCGGCGACGAGCAGCGCCTCCCAGTCGGCGAGCAGGTAGTACAGCGCCGCGGCCGCGAGCAGCGTGGCGTAAGCACCCGCGATGCCGGCGCCGACGGCTGCGAGAGACGAGTACGTGGGGCCGAACCGGCGTCGCAGCCAGATCCCGGCGCCGAACACGAGCGCCGATGCCAGCGCGCCGGCGAGGACGCGCGCCTCCGGCCCGATCCAGCCGCGGTTCGCGGCCAGTGCGAAGAACAGGACGATGCCGAGCGCGGTGACGAGGCCGCCGACCCACGCGAGAATCCAGGCCGCGGACTTCCGGCTCAGGGCCGCGAACGCGCGATCGGTCATCGTCGGCCCGCGCGGCGGCGTCGGCACGTGCGGCGGCCACTGCGCCGGCGCCGTGGGGGACGGCGCCGGCGTGGCAGCCGCCGGAGCCTGCGGCGCGACGGGCGGCGCAGGCGCGATGGCGATGCCGAAGGCGGCAAGCTTCCGGAGGTCGGCGAGCTCGTCCCGAAGCGCGTCCAGCTGCCGCTCGGCGGCCTCGACGCGCTGCATCACCTCGAAGAAACGAGTCACGAGAGCGTCTCCACGGAGCGCACCAGGTCGCCGCGATCGACGTGAGCTCGGTCGCGCCCGGCTCCGCCGTCGACGCTGTCGGGACGGCCGTCGACGGAAAGGATCGCGTCGTTCCCACGCCCGCCGGCGAGCTCGTCACTCCCCGCTCCCCCGACGATTCGGTCGCTACCGGCCCCGCCGTCGACAACGTCGTCGCCCCCCGCGGCAAGGATCCGGTCGTTGCCGCCGAGGCCGCAGATGACGTCGTGTCTGGCGGTCCCCCGCAGCCTGTCGGCCTTCGGCGTTCCCACGATCGTGCAGCGAAGCCCGAACGACGTTCGGCGTACGACCGTCGTCGTCAGCCGCTGCCGGTGGGATCCGTCGGCGTCGACGAGGTAGAGGTCCCCGATGGCGCCTCGCTCGTCGACGAAGGCGATCCTGCGCCCGTCGGGAGACCAGGCCGGGCTCCACTGGCCGGGTGGTCTGCCCGTGACGCGCCGGATGCCCGTGCCGTCGGCGCTCATGAGATAGACCGCCGCCGTGCCTCCGCGGGCGCCCACGAACGTGAGCTCGCTCCCATCCGGCGACCAGTCCGGATCCCCGGCGGGCAATGAGGCGGGTGTGAGTCGGACCCGTCCCGAGCCGTCGCTTGCGATGACGTCAACCGACACCCTTTCGCCTGAGACGGCGGTAAAGGCGATCTTCCGCCCATCCGGAGACCATGCCGGAGTGAGGTCCCTCCCCGAGTCTGCGGTTAGGCGTGCCAGCCCGCTCCCGTCGGCGTTCATGGCGTAGATCTGGGGCTCACCGTCGCGGTCGCTCACGAACACGATCCGGTGCCCGTCCGGGGACCAGGCGGGAAACAGATCATCGTCCGAGTTGTGAGTGAGCTGCGTCACGCCGCTTCCCTCGGCGTTCATGACGTAGATCTCGTCGTCGCCATCCCGGGTCGAGACGAACGCGATCGAGCGGCCGCCGGGCGACCAGGACGGCAGCCCGTCGGGATGCGGGTTCCGGGTGAGGCGCCGCTGATGGGTCCCGTCCGCGTTCATGACGTAGACCTCGTAGTTGCCGTCGCGGCCGCTGTAGAAGGCGATCCTGGCGCCGTCGGGCGACCAGGACGGGTTGTAATTGCCGGGGTCAGGCAGATCGGCGGGCGCCGCGGCGCCGGTCCCGGCCCCTAACAGGGCGGCCGCGCCGGCGAGCGCCAGCACCAGCCGGAAGCTCGTCGCCGCCCTCATGAGTCGGCCCGCCAGTGAGGCTCGCAACCCTCGGCGCGAAACGCGTCGACGGCGGCGAGATACAGCGTGATCTCTCGGAGCAGCCGCTTCATCTGAATCCCCTCCCTTGCCGGGTGCATGCGACTCACGCTAGGAGCGGCGCAGCGAGATCGCGTCGGGGCGATCCCGCGGCGTGCGTAGGGTTTTCCCTCCGTCTCGAGGCGCATCGCCGGACTGCCGGTCATGAGCTCCAGCATCCGCCCGCCCGCTAACGGTCGGCTAACGCGACAAAGGCTCCACGCTTTCGTGACGAGGGCAGCCGCCGAGGCAAGTAGCGTGGAGGCGTGGGACTCGCCGCGATCCTGGACGGCCTGAACGCCGAGCAGCGGCGTGCGGTGGAGACGCCGCGCGGGCCCGTTTGCATTCTCGCCGGCGCCGGTTCCGGCAAGACCACCACGATCACGCGGCGAATCGCGAATCAGGTGGCGTCGGGCACGTTCGCAGCCGAGGCGATCCTGGCCGTGACGTTCACCGACAAGGCTGCGACCGAGATGCGCCGCCGCCTCACACGCCTCGGCGTCGAGCGGGTCAACGCGCGCACGTTCCACTCAGCTGCGCTGGCGCAGCTGCGCGGCCTGTCCAGCGACCCGCCCGAGCGAATCCTCCCTTCGAAGGTGCTCGCGCTGCGACACCTCGCCAACCGGCTGCCCAAGCCGTATCGCTTCCGTCCGGCGGCCGATCTCGCAACGGAGATCGAGTGGGCGAAGAACCGGCGGCTTACCCCCGAGCGCTACCTGAACGGTCTCCAGGAGCATCGGCCGCCGATTCCCGACGACCTGATGATCGGCATCTACGCCGCATACGAGAAGCGCAAGGCCGCCGAGGGCCTCGTGGACTTCGAGGACCTGCTCGAGCTCGCCATCCGCATGTTCGACGAGGACGATTCCGTCCGCGCGCGCTTCCGATCCCGCTACCTCGCCTTCACCGTCGACGAGTACCAGGACGTGAACCTCCTCCAGCAGGAGCTCCTCGACCGCTGGCTCGGCGAGCGGGACGAGCTCTGCGCCGTTGGCGACGACTACCAGGCGATCTACGGGTTCAACGGCGCCACGCCGCAGTACCTGCTCTCACTGCCGCGTCGGTTCCCGAGCGCCGCGGTGATCAGGCTGGAGGACAACTACCGGTCGACCCCGCAGGTGCTCGCGCTGGCGAACAGGCTCGTACCGGGGCTCGGCGGCTCGGAGAAGCTGTTGCGGGCCACTCGGCGCGACGGCCCCGACCCGGTTGTGAGGCGCTTCGGCGACAGGGAAGCGGAGATCGCCTTCGTGGTCGAGTCGGCGCGCGCCCTCTACGACCAGGAAGGCGTGCCCTGGGAGGACATCGCCATCCTCTATCGCGTCAACGCGCGGTCAGAGGAGTACGAGGAGGCCCTGGCGGCGGCAGGCATTCCCTATCAGGTGCGCGCCGGCGCCTTCCTGACGCGTCCCGCCGCGCGGCGCCTGCTTCCGCCGCTGAGACGCGGAAACTCGACGCAGATCACGGCCGACGTGGAGCAGCTCGCTCGCGCGGAGGGACTCCTCGACTCAGTCCCGCCCGGGCTCGGAGAGGCCGAGACCACCAGGCAGCTCGACCTCCAGCGCTTCGTGCGCCTCGCCCGGGAGTTCGAGGACGGCATCCGCACGACCGGCGAGTTCGTCGCCGACCTCGAGCAGCGCGTCTCGAGCTCCGGTGAGGCGCGTGGAATCCACCTGCTCACCTACCACCGCGCCAAGGGGCTCGAGTTCGCCGCGGTCTTCCTGCCGCGCCTCGAGGAGGGCGAGCTGCCGATCCGGCAGGCAGCCTGGAGCGACGCGCTGGAGGCCGAGGAGCGCCGCCTCCTCTACGTCGGCATGACACGAGCGGAGCGGCATCTGGCCCTCAGCTGCGCCGGCAAGCCCAGCCGGTTCCTCCGCGAGCTAGGAGTGGACCTCGACGCCCGCCGACCGAGGCCCGTCGAGGACGACCTGCCGCCCTCCTACGGCGCATTGAAGGAGTGGCGCCGCAGGCGCGCCTCCGAGGACGGCGTCCCTGCCTACGTCGTCTTCCACGACCGGACGCTCGCCGAGATCGCCGAGCGGCACCCGACCACCGCGAGCGAGCTCGCAGCGGTCGCGGGGGTCGGCCCGGCGAAGCTGGAGCGCTACGCCGAGGCCGTCCTCGACACGCTGGCTAAGAACGGACGCTGAACCCGGGTCGACCGCGGCCGCGGGTCTGCAGCACTCGGAGGACGTCGGCGGCGGAGACGAGCCCGACGAGCCGATCGCCGTCCGCGACGACGAGGGCGCGCTCAGCCTCTGCGTCGCCGAGCTCCTGGAGCGCGTCGATCAACGCCTCGTCCGCCGCGAGCGTCGGCACGGTGGCGGTCGGGAGCATGAGGTCGCGCACGCGACGCCGGCCCCACTCCTCCCGCGGAACCGTGGCGACCCGCTCCACGGACAGAACCCCGAGCAGGCGACCGTCCTCGACCACCGGGTGCAGGAGATCCCGCCGTGACGCGCCGACAGCCGCCAGGAACTCGACCAGCGTCAGGTCCGGGCTGACGGTGACCGGATCGGGAACCATGAGATCCCTGACCCGGAGCCCTTCGAGCGCCTGGCGGGCGGTCAGGAACCGCAGCTCGCCGCCGGCCGCCTGCAGCAGGAAGAACCCGATGAACGCGAGCCAGATGCCGCTGTACGCGCTCTCGAAGATCAGCAGCACGACGCCGCCGGCGATCATCAGCAGCCCGAACGCACGGCCGACGTTCGCCGCCACGACCGTGGCCCACGCGAACTCGCCCTTCAGCTGCCAGAGAAGCGACCGCAGGACGCGTCCACCGTCGAGCGGCAGCGCCGGCAGGAGGTTGAAGACGAGGAGCAGCAGGTTGATGTACCCGAGCCAGGCGGCGACGCCGTCCGCGACGTCGGGGAGGTTCAGCTGCCAGGCCGCGAGGACGAACACGCCGCCGAGGACCAGCGAGACCAGCGGCCCGGCGATCGCGATGCGGAACTCTGCCCCCGCAGAGGGGAACATGCCGCGGAACTTCGCGACGCCGCCGAAGAGCCACAGCGTGATGCCCTCGATCTGCATGCCCTCTCTCCGGGCCTGGAACGCATGTCCGAGCTCGTGCAGGAGCAGCGATGTGAAGAAGAGAATTGCCGCGGCGACCGCCATCCCCCAGTAAGTGCCCCGCGAGAGCCCGGGGTTCTGGTCCGGGAAGATCTGGTCGGCGAGCGACCACGTGATCAGCGCGAAGACAAGGAGCCAGCTCCAGTTGATCCCGATCTGGATGCCGGCGATCCGGCCGAGGGAAATGCTGTCCCCCATCCCTGCAAGCGTAGAGCCCCGGTCTACTGTGTCCGCGCCATGATCTCCATCAGCGCCCTCGAGCGGCGGTTTGGTGACCGCGAGGTGATCGGAGGCCTCGACCTCGAGATCCCGGCGGGAAGGCGCGTGGCGCTCCGCGGTCCGAACGGGTCGGGAAAGAGCACCGTCCTCCGGTGCGTCGCGGGAACCGTGACGCCGTCGGCCGGGAAGGTTCACATCGACGGGCATCCGGCGGGCTCGTTCGCGGCACGGTCGCTCGTCGGCGTGTCGCTCTCGCAGGAGCGCGCCTTCGACCTCCGCCTCTCGGGCCTCCAGAACCTTCTGTTCTTCGCGCGCCTGCGGCTCGGCCGCGAGCGCGCCGCCCGGCATGCTGTCGCCGCAATCGTGGACGAGCTCGAGCTCGAGGAGATCGCGGCCACCTGGGTGTCGCGCTCGTCGACCGGCATGGTGCAGCAGCTCGCGTTCGCGCGGGCGCTGCTCGGCGAACCGCCCTGCATCGTCCTCGACGAGCCCACCCGCTCGCTCGATCCCGACGCACGCGAGCGGCTCTGGCAGGCCCTCGACCGCCGGAGCGCCGCGGCCGTCCTACTTGCGACCCACCGTGACGACGACCTCGCCTACTGCGACGAGACGGTCAGCCTCGACGGTTAGGGTCGCGCGCCCGACCGTCGTCCGAGCGCTGGTCCGGCGGGATTACCTCGTCGGCCGCTCGTACCGGCTGGCCTTCCTCCTCGACCTGCTCTTCGGGATCGTCAGCCTCACGATTTACTTCTTCATCTCGAAGACTTTCTCGGGCGTCTCGACTGCGAATCTCGGCGGTGCCCCGAGCTACTTCGCGTTCGCGGCCGTCGGCGTGGCGCTCGCGCTCGTCGTCCAGGCGGCGAGCGTCCGGGTCGCTCAGCGGATCCGCGAGGAGCAGCTCACGGGCGCGATCGAGATCCTCATTGCCCAACCGGTCACGAGCACCGAGCTGGGCCTCGGGCTCGCCGGCTTTCACTTCCTCTTCGCAGTCGTGCGGGCGATCGTCTACATCCTGGTCGCCGGCTTTCTCCTTCACGCCGATCTCGGCTCCGCCGACTGGCTCGGCTTCGTCGTCGTGATGGCGGCGACCGCGGTCGCGATGTCGGGCGTGGGGATCACGCTCGCCGCCGTCGTCCTCGTCGTGCGACGGGGGGAGCTGATCGTCGCGTTCGCGACGCTGGGGCTGACGCTCCTCGGCGGCGCCTACTTCCCGATCAGCGTGCTCCCCGACTGGATCGAGCCGCTCGCGAAGATCCTGCCGACGACGTTCGCATTCAACGGCGTCCGGTCGGCGCTCTACTCCGGCAACGACTGGGCGATCCCGACGCTCGAGCTGCTGGCCTTCGCGGTCGTCGCGTTGCCAGCCTCGATCGCACTCCTGCACGCCGCGATCGGCATCGCCCGCGACCGCGGGCTCTTATCGACCCCGTAAGGCCGGTCTAAGCTTCGAACCGCTCATGCCGAGCCATGCCGACACGACCGCCGTCGCGGCCTGGAACCTGATGATCGACGCCGTGACGGCCGAGGTTGTCCGGGCGCTCCGCGCCGCGGACGCCGACCCGATCCTGCTCAAGGGCCCAACCCTTTCGCACTGGCTTGGCTCAGACCTGACGCGCCCCTACGTCGATTGCGATCTCCTGGTCGCGCCCGCCCGCGTGGACGCCGCCGAGCAGGTGCTCGCCGGCCTGGGCTTCCGCCGCTACCTCGAGGGCATCGACCTCGAGGAGCACTGGCCGCACCCCGCCGTCGCCTGGCAGCGAGGCAAGGACGAGCTCGTCGATCTCCACCGGACGATCTGGGGAGCCGAGGCGCCGCCCGAGCACGTCTGGGACGTCCTTGCGGCAAGGCGGTCGTCGTTACGGCTCGCGCGCCTCGACGTCGCGATCCTCGACATCGCGGCGACGGCGCTCCTGCTCGCGCTGCACGCCGCGAAGCACGGCGCGGCGCACGACCGGCCGCTCGCCGACCTGAACGCCGCGCTGCGGCGGCTCGACGCCGAAACGTGGAAGGAGGCCGCGAGGCTCGCCCGCGACCTCGAAGCCGAGCCTGCGCTCGCGGCCGGGATGCGCCTCGATCCCGTGGGTCGGACGCTCGCGGACGAGCTGGGCCTGCCGGACCGCTACCCGACCGGCATCGCCCTTGCCGCCGGCTCGGCGTCACACTCGGCGAACACGCTGGAACGCCTCTCCTCGGCAAACGGCGCGCGGGCGACCGCCGCCTTCGTCGCGCACCGCGTCGTCCCGCCGGCCGCGTGGATGCGCGCCGGCTACCCGCTGGCGCGGCGTGGTCGCGCCGGGCTCGTCGTCAGCTACGCCTGGCGCCTCGTCGCCGTCCCGGTGCGGCTCATCCGCGCGCTGCCCACCTGGCACCGGGCGCACAAGAGCGCGCCCCGCACACCATGACCACCTACCGCGCCTATGACATCTTGATCGCCTCCGAGGTTCCTCTGCCGCCGTTGCCCCTAGCGGCCGGTGAGCCCGAGGTTTCGATCCGCTCCGGACGCGTCACGTTGCCGCGTCCGGCCGTCAGGCCCGGAATGACGAGCTTTCGCGGTGGCGCGGAGGAGGGGGTGCTCGCGACGCCGGGCCTCGCGTTCGTGCAGATACGCCACGGCCGTGAGGTCATCGTCGAGCCGATCGGCGACGTGTCCGAGGATGCGCTCCGTGCGATCGTGCTCGGCCCAGTGCTCGCCGTCATGCTGAGCCAGCGCGGGCTCATGACTCTCCACGCCAGCGCGATCGCCGTCAACGGGCAGGCGGTCGCGTTCATGGGCGAAGCCGGCTGGGGGAAGTCCACGCTCGCCGCCGCGTTCCACCGGCGCGGCCGGCCGCTTGTTGCCGACGACATCCTCGCGGTGAGCTTCGAGCGGCAGGAGCCGCGCGTCCCGCCCGCGGTGCCGCAGGTGCGGCTAACACCGGAGGCGCTCGACGCGCTCGGCGACGACCCGGCACGATTCCCGACCGTGTGGGAGGGAACGACGAAGCGCGCGCGCCCTGTCGATATCGCCGGCGAGCCGCCAGTGCTGGGCCGCGTGTACCTGCTCGCGCCGGACGTACGCGAGCCGATCGCTCCGATCTCCGCTTCCGAGGCGACGATCGAGTTCGTGCGTCACTCCTTCGCCGTCCGCTCGCTCCACCAGACGGCACCGGCTCGCTATCTCGACCAGGCCGGACAGCTCGCGCGCACCGTGCGAGTGGTCAGGCTCGGCCGTCCCGGGGAGCTCCGCGATGTCCACGAGCTCGCAGACGCAGTCGAGCAGGACCTGGGTGTCGCCCCGTGAGCGCGACGCTCAGGATGAGCACCCGAGTGGCGGCCGCCGACGACGCGATCTCGACAGAGGTGGCGGGCGAGGCCGTCATCCTCCACCTCGAGGACGGCGTGTACTTCGGCCTCAACGAGGTCGGCAGCCGGGTTTGGGGCCTTCTGGCCGAGCCGGTTCGCGTCGATCAGGTCTGCACCGTGATCGAGGACGAGTACGAGGTCGATCCGGAGACGTGCCGTCAGGACGTGCTCAGGCTCCTGGGCGAGCTGGCCGACCACGATCTGCTGCGCGTGGTCGAGTGAGCGCGGCCGCCAGACTGATCGCGCTGCCTCGCGCCCGCCGCCGGCTGATCGTCCGGGCCTTCCTCACCGTGGCGGCGTTCCGGGCCGCGCTCAGCGTCCTCCCGTTCCGCTGGACGCGCCGCCTTGCAACGCGCGAACCGGCGCGGAGCCCGGGCCCTGCCAACAGCATGGACGACCTCGCGTGGGCGGTCGCCGCTGCAGCGCGGCGGGTCCCGCGCGCGACCTGCCTGACCCAGGCCCTCGCCCTACAGGCGCTGCTCACGCGCGAGGGCCACGACGCCACGCTCCGCCTCGGCGTCGCGCGAGGAGCGCTGGGAGCGCTGGAAGCCCACGCGTGGCTCGAGAGCGACGGCCGTGTCATCATCGGCGGCCCACAGGCGGCTCGCTTCGTGCCGCTTCCGCTCCCGGCCGGTAAATAGAACGTGTTCGCCTTCGCGGGCATCGTCTCGCTGGAGGGCGAGCCGGTCGATGCGCGCCTCGTCGAGGAGCTCGTCGGCGCCGCTCCCGGCAGTCGCGGCCACATCGTCGACGTGTGGGCCGATGGGCCGGTCGCACTCGGAGCGGCCCGGCCTCCGTCCGATCCCAACGTGCAACCGCTCCGCGACGATGCGACCGGCTGGGTTCTCGTCTTCGACGGCCGGCTCGACAACCCCGAGGAGCTGCGCGCGGCGCTCCCCGTGTCACGCGGGGCGGGCGCCGGCGACCCCGACGCTGCCCTCGTCCTCGCGGCCTTCGTCGAGTGGGAGGGCGGCGCGCCGGAGCGCCTGCTCGGCGACTTTGCCGTGGCCGCGTGGGATCCCCACCGCCGCCGGCTGACGCTCGCACGTGATCCGGTCGGCATGCGCCCGCTATTCCTCAGCCGGCAGCGCCGGCAGGTGATCTTCGCGAGCACGCTCGAGCAGGTGCTGAGGCATCCCGACGTCGCCGGCGAGATCGACGACGACGCGGCCGTCGCGTACCTGTACGCGACGCGGCTCCGGCTGCCGCGTTCCATCTTCCGCGACGCCGAGCCGCTCTTCGGCGGCGAGGTCGCCACGATCGACGAACACGGCGTGCGGACTTGCCGCTACTGGCGCTGGCCCGAGGAGCCGCCGCCGTTCCGGACGGCGACCGGCGCCGAGCGCGAGGAGTTTCGCTCGCTGTTCGAAGACGCGGTTCGGCGCCGACTCAAGGCCCCGGGGGGCGTCGGGATCCTGCTCAGCGGCGGGCTCGACTCGGGATCGATCGCGTCGGTGGCAAGGAGCGTGAGCGAAACGACCGACGGCGAGCTCCGCACCTACTCCGCCCGTTTCCGCCGCTTTCGCAGCGCCGACGAGTCCCCTTACATCGAGGCCGTCGTCCGGCGCTATGCGTTCCCTCATGCGTGGATCGACGGCGACGAATGCTGGCCGCTGTCCAACCTGGAGGAGTGGCTCCCGTTCTTCACGGAGCCTTACTTCGACCCCTATCCGGTGCTGTACCGCGGCCTCGAGCTCGCCCGCGGCGACGGCGTCCGTGCCGCGCTGACCGGCTTCGGCGGAGACTCCGTGCTGATCGGGACGCCCGACTATCTCGGTTCCTGGCTCGTGCACGGGCGCTGGCGCGAGCTGCACGGCCAGCTGCGCGCCCTGGCCCGGGTTCGGCGCCACGGTTACCCCGCGCAGCTCGCCGCGCGCGGGCTGGTTCCGCTCCTGCCCACCCGCCTGCGGCAGGAGATCGAGCTGCGCCGCTTGCGGGTAACGACCGTCGATGACTGGATGCCGCCGAACGTCCGCAGGCGGGTGCCGGAGGAGGCGCGCCCGCTCGCGTTCGGCGGCCCGAACGGCTGGTGGCGCTGGCTGCGCCACGATCTCGCATCCACGGGGGACAGCCCTCAGCAGGCGTACTTCGATCGGCTCGGGCGCACATTCGGCCTCGAGATCCGGATGCCGTTGGTGGACGCCCGCCTGTTCGAGTTCGCGCTTCGCACCCCGCCCGACGCGTTCCACCTCGACGGCCGCAGCCGTGTCGTCCAGCGCTCCGCCCTTGCAGACGTCCTCCCGCCCGAGATCAGAGACCGCGAGTCGAAGACCTCCGTGCTGCCGCTGATGGGCTACGGGATCCGGGAACGACGGCGAGCGTTCGTCGCCGGGCTGCTGCGCGACTCCGAGCTCGAACGGCGAGGCTACATCCTCCCGGGCACGTGGACCGCCGCGATGGGGCGCTATCTGGCCGGCGAGGGACAGCTCCCGAGCTGGTTCGCGCTGACGCTCGAGCTCTGGCTGCGACATCGCGAGGGTCGTCTATAAGGTTTCCTTATGGACACGCGGCAGCTTACGGCGTTTTGCGCGGTCGTCGACAAGCGGAGCTTCTCGCAGGCCGCGGAGACCCTCGGCGTTACCCAGCCGGCCGTGAGCCTGCAGGTCAGAGCGCTCGAGGAGCGCCTCGGACGCCGGCTTCTCGACCGCTCCGGGCGCCGCGTCGAGCCGACCGAGGCGGGCCGGCTCCTCTACCGGAGCGCCCGGCGGATGCTGCAGCTGGAGCGGCAGCTCGTCGACGAACTCGACCAGGAGGAGACCGGCGAGCTGCGCGGCGCGCTCGCGATCGGCGCGTCCACGGGCCCCGGAGCGCACCTCGTTCCGCTGCTGCTCTGCGAGTTCAACCGCGAGCATCCCGGCGTCCAGGTCGCGCTGACGGTGTCCGACACGCACGCCGTCATCGAGCAGGTGGCCGAGCGCGAGCTCGAGCTGGGCGTCGTCGGCGCCCTGCGGCGACACCGCTCGCTTCGCTTCGAGCCGCTCGCGCGCGACGAGATCGTCCTCGCCGTCCCGCCCGGACACGAGTTCGCCGATCGCGAGATCTCACTGCGCGAGCTCAGGCGCGAGATGCAGGTCGTGATGCAGGAGGGCGCCGGCGTCCGTCAGGTGATCGAAGCGGAGTTGCGCCAGGCAGGTCTCCGACTGCGCGATCTCGATCACCGGCTCGAGCTTGGCCTGCAGGAGTCGGTCAAGAGCGCCGTTTCCGCCGGCTACGGCGTCGCGTTCATCTCCCGGACGGCGATCGAGGGAGAGCTCGCGGCGGGCACGCTCTCGGTCGCACGCGTGGAAGGCATCGAGCCGGCGCGCCAGATCTACGTCGTCCGGAACAGCGGACGGCAGCCCTCGCGGGCGGCGCGGGCATTCCTCGACTTTGCGCACGGTCGCGCGACGCGAGCGCTTCCGGCCAACGCGAGCTCGTGAAGGCGATGAGGGGTTCTCGGCCGTGTTGGATCGGAAGGAGTTGCCGCCGCGTGCATATGCAGTCGAAATCGCCGGGAGAGGGCTGGCCCTCTCCCGGCGATTTGCCGGGCGGGAGGCTCACACACGAAAGTCCACGTTCGTATCGGCGGATCGATCCGCCGGCTCCGCAGCGGCTGGAACGGCCGAGACTGCCCGGAAGGAGGAGGCACGTGTCTGTGTCAGATCTCGAGGCCGGCCGGAGAGGGCTCGGCCCTCTCTGGTCGGCCTGTCCCCTACGCTGATGATCGTCCGCTGGGGCCTCGACGAGCTCCCTGCACTGCTGGAGGAGATCGGCAGCAAGCGGCCCGCGCTCGTTTCGAGCGAGCGGTGGCGAGAGATCGATGTCGACACCGACCTCCGCCACCATGGCGTCCGGCCGCACGCGCCGGTGGAGACGGTCGAGGCGGCGCTCGGCGCCGCCGAGGGCGCCGACGCTGTCCTTGCGATCGGCGGCGGCAGTGCGATCGACACCGGCAAGGCGGTCTCGGCCGGTCGCCGGCTGCCGCTCATCTCGGTCCCGACGACGTACGCGGGGGCCGAATGGACGCCGTACTACGGGATGCGCGACGAGGCGAGGCGCTCGAAGTCCGGAGGCAGTGGCGCCTGGCTCGCCGGTGCGCTGTACGAGCCGAAGCTGACGCTCGACCTCCCGCGACCGGAGACCGGAGGAACGGCGATGAACGCGCTCGCGCACTGTGCCGAGGCGCTGTACGTCAACGGCCACAACCCGGACGCGGACGAGCACGCGCTCGCCGGAGCGCAGCTGATCTCGGAGTGGCTGCCGCGGGTGCTCGACGACGGCCATGACCTCACTGCGCGAACGCGGTTGCTGGAAGGAGCCTGCGAGGCCGGAGCCGCGCTCGGGGGGTCCGGCCTTGCCCTCGGTCACGCCCTCGCGCAGGCGCTCGGAGGGCTCTACGGCCTCCCCCACGGCGCGCTCAACGCGATCTGCCTCGCGCCTGCGCTCAGGTTCAACGTGGACGTCGCCGGCGACGCGATTGCTCGCTTCGGCGAGGCAATGGGGACGGAGGACCCGATCGGCCGCGTTGAGGAGCTGGCGCGCCTCTCGGGGTTCACCCGGCTCCGCGACCTTGGCGTCCCGGAGCAGGAGCTCGGCCTCGTGGCGGAGGCGGCGGCTGCCCGGCCGGGCGCCCGCGCCAACCCGCGTCCGGCATCCCCCGCACAGGTCGAGGACCTCCTCCGCTCGGTGTGGTGAGCCGCTCGCGCCTCCGCCGGCCGCTCGTCGTCGTCGAGCGGGTCCTGCTCACGATCGTAATGCGCTTCGCGGCCGTGATCCTCGAACGGCGGATCAAGCGCCGCCGCGGCGCCCCCGCAGGAGATCGACCAGTAGACCGGCCGTGAGGACGCCGGCAAGGCTGCCGAGCGTCAGCGGCACCCAGTTCCCGACATGGTCTGAGGCGGCAGTGACCCCGGTCGCCACGAGCGCGGCGCCGGCGGTGAGGCCGAGCGAGATCCGTCGCGCGGCCGCACGGAGCGTCTCCTCGAGCGGCTCCATGCCGCGGAACTGCACCTGAAGCTTCGGCCCGGCCCTTGCCCCCATCACGCGCTCGAACGACTCGACGAGCCGCGTGAGGCGCACCTTCGCCTTCTGCGCCTCGTAGAAGACCGTGTGCGGATGGGCCTGTCCACGGATCCGCCCGCCGATCGCGCGAACGAGGAACCCGCCCACGGGTGCGAACGGATCCAGCGTCGGATCGAGCTCGGCGACGGCGAGTTGCATCTGGGCGAACGCCTTGCCGGTGAGGGCAAGGGAGGCCGGGAGCTTGACGCCGCGCCGGGCCGCGATCTCCGTCAGCCCCTCCAGCATCGGCCCCAGCTGAAGGTCTCGCAGCGAGCCGTGGCGGAAACGCGCGATGAAGGACGTCAGGTCTCGCGCGAGCCCGTCGGCGTCCGCTTCCGCTCGCGTCTCGTCGTCGGCCAGCATCAGCAGGACCTCGGCGAGGAATGCCGCGTCCTCGCGCCAGAAGGCGAGCAGCAGGAGGAGGATGAGCTCGCGCACCTCCGCGTCGATCTCGCCGACCATGCCGAAGTCGAGGAAGTAGATCCGGTCCTGCCACCAGAGCAGGTTGCCGGGGTGCGGGTCGGCGTGGAAGAACCCCTCCCAGAGCACCTGCCGGTAGTAGGACTCGAGCAGCTGCCGCGCGGCCTCTGTGCGCGGCTTCCCCGGTGGCGCGTCGCGGAGCGGGACGCCATGGACCTCCCCGAGGACCAGCAGCCGCGACGTCGACAGGTGCGGGTACAGGCGGGGAACGGAGAGCCGCGAGTACGGCTCCAGCACGCCGCCGATCCGCTCGACGTTCGCCGCCTCGAGCGTGAAGTCGAGCTCACGCTGCAGCGAGCTCGACAGGTGGTCGACCATCAGCTCCAGATCGACGAGGTCGCGGATCGCCGCCCGCCGCCCGGCCTGGGCGGCGAACAGCTCTAGCAGCCCGAGATCTCGCATGATCTCGTCGCGCGCGTTCGGGCGCTGCACCTTGACGACGACGCGGTCGCCGTCCTCGAGCTTCGCGCGGTGGACCTGGCCGATCGTCCCAGCCGCGAGCGGCTCCGGGTCGATGGACTCGAAGACGTCTTCCCACGGGACGCCCAGCTCCTCCTCCATCACGGCGACGACCTCCGCCTCCGATAGCGGCGGGACCTGGTCCTGCAGGCTCGCGAGCTCGTCCGCCACCTCGGGCGACACGAGATCGGGCCGCGTGGACAGGAGCTGTCCGAGCTTCGCAAACGTGGGGCCGAGCTCCTCGAGCGCGCTCCGCAGTCGCCTCGCTCGCGTGCGGGCGGGTTCCTCCGCGTCGGGGAAGAGCCGTTCCTGGAGGCCGTGCGACGCAAGGATGCGGCCGATTCGCGCCGCGCGTCCGAGCAGGCGACCGTCGACGTCGATGCCGGCGAGGACGTCGCGGTCGGAGTCGCTCATCGTCTCCTCCCGAGGCGGCGCCGGCGCGGCTCTGTCGCCGTGTTCACGATCACGACCGTGCAGCGTGCCCGATGCGAGACCCGGTTGGGGACGTTGCCGAGCAGGAACTCCTTGCGGCCGCTCATGCCGATGTTCCCGACGACGACGACATCTGCGGATTCCTCCTCCGCGGCGTCGACGATCACCGACGCGGGATCCTCGCCGACCACGACTTTCGCGCGAACATGCGGCCCGATCCCGGCCGCGAGCTCGCCGAGGCCCGACTCGGCGTCCGCGACACCGTCGCCGACTGCCGTGAGCACCTGGAGGACGACGAGCTCGGCGTCGTAGCGGGTTGCCATATCCGCGGCCCAGGCGACGGCTCGGTCGGCGGTCGGCGACCGGTCGGTCGCAGTGAGGATCCGGCGTATCCGCTCCGCCACGAGCGCAGCATAGGCCGTAACGGGGCCGCTTCTTTAACTGACAAAGCTCGAGCCATATGAGTCAATCGACGGTGCGGCATTTCACCGATTCGAGGGAGGCGAGCGGTGACCACACCGAGACGATCGGAAAATCTCGCTGCACGCGTAGGGCGGTGGAGCGCGAGGCACCGGAAGACCGCAGTGTTCGGCTGGCTCGCGTTCGTGTTCGCCGTCTTCATCCTCGGACGCGCGATCGGGACGAAGCAGTTGTCGGCGACGGAGCCCGGGCCCGGCGAGTCCGGCCGCGTCCAGCGCATCCTCAACAACGAGTTCAAGCAACCGGCAGGCGAGACCGTCCTCGTCCAGAGCCGGTCCCTGACGGCTGCTCAGCTGAGGTTTCGAGCGGCCGTCCAGGGCGTGATCCGCCGGCTGGACGCCGAGCCCGTCGTGACGAACATCCGCTCGCCGTATGCGCCGGGCAACCGCGGGCAAGTCTCGAACGATCGCCGTTCGGCGCTCGTCGACTTCGACATCCGCGGCGACTCGGACGACGCCGCCGACAAGATCGACCCTGTTCTCGCAACGGTCGAGCGGGCCCAGCAAGCGCATCCCCAGCTGACCATCGAGGAGTTCGGCGGAGCCAGCGCCGACAAGGCCATCAACGACCAGTTCGGGAAGACCTGCTGAAGGCGGGGCGCTGTCGATTCCGCTCACGCTCATCGTCCTCCTGCTCACGTTCGGAGCGCTGGTTGCGGCCGGAATTCCGCTCGTGCTCGCGCTCACGTCGGTGCTCGCGACGATGGGATTGCTCGCCCTGCCGAGTCAGGCGCTGCCCATGGACGAGAACGTCGCCGCCGTAGTGCTCCTGATCGGACTCGCTGTCGGCGTCGACTACTCGATGTTCTACCTCAAGCGTGCCCGCGAGGAACGGGCCTTGGGCCGAGCGGAGTGCGCCTCGATCGAGGCCGCCGCGGCGACGTCGGGCCGCTCCGTTCTGATCTCCGGCTTGACGGTGATCGCGGCAATGGCCGGCATGTTCCTGAGCGGCGACAAGAGCTTCAGCGGCTTCGCGGTGGCGACAATCCTCGTCGTCGCCACCTCGGTCGTCGGTTCGCCGACCGTGCTGCCCGCACTCCTTTCGAAGCTCGGGAACCGTGTCAACAAGGGCCGCGTCCCCTTCCTGCGTAATCCCGACCAGCGGGTCGGCGAGAGCCGCTTCTGGGGGGCGATTCTCGGGCCGGTGCTTCGCCGGCCGTTGGTCGCGGCCATCGCGGCCGCCGCCTTCCTCA
>Ga0075423_10000634_pt1 | contig 28861 bp, 31 predicted proteins | sample SoiMethybrSBSTD2_FD_80114 | JGI IMG/M metagenome (GOLD analysis project Ga0075423, IMG submission 80114) | Bulk soil microbial communities from a Populus tree surrounding site in Tennessee, USA - Soil MetaG P. TD hybrid SBSTD2 | ecosystem: Environmental > Terrestrial > Soil > Tree plantation...
CCCTACACCTCGATTCGCCTGGAAGGCGAGGTGATGCGAGAACGCCATGGCGGGCCGGCGATCGCATCGCACTTTGCCGAGGGCTGGTGGCAGGTCGATGGCGAGGACTATCTGAGGGTTGATAGCGAAGGGCGGGTGGTTGTGCTTTGGGAGGGATCGCCGGCTAAGGGAACGCGGGCAACGACCGGTCATTTCTCCAGTGTGGACGGGGTCGCGTATATCGACCGGCGCATCCTTGCGTTCATAGACCTGGAGCGTCACGACTGGTATCTGAAGCGCCAAGGCGAGCACAAACCAGTCCTCGTCCTTGTGCCGTGTCAAACAACCTAAGGCTTTGCGAGCAGGTCCTCGAGCACGGCAGAGTCCAACGGCTTTACGTGATAGCCCTCGCAACCGGCGGCAAGCGCTCGCTGCCGAGCTTCATCTTCCGAGCGCCCGGTAATCACGATGATGCGCACATTCTCAAGGCCGCGCTCCGACCTGATGCGCCGGGCCACCTGGTCGCCCTTGACGTCGGGCAAGCCAAAATCGAGCAGGACGATCTCCGGGCGGAAGGCGCGGGCGATATCGACTGCAGCGGTCCCGGTGATCGCGAACTGCACCTCGTGGCCCATGGTTTTAAGGAGCATGGCTAGGCTATCGACCGTGTCCAGGTGATCATCGACCACCAGCACGCGTCGTGTCGGCTGCGCGTCTGCGCGAGCGGTCCGGATTGTTGCCATGCCGTTGTCTCCTCCCTCGGAGCCAGTTGGATAACGCGCGCCATCTTAATCTTCCCCCGGAAAGGATGAGTGTGGCGGGGCGGCTCTTTAGCTGTGGTCGGTTCGATTAAGTACGGTCGCCTAAATGGCGACGTGGCGTCAGCCGCACGGACGCCGCACGCGTTGAGGCTGGATGACCTGCGCGGTCCTCGCGTTCGCAGCCGGGGTGGTCCTGCTGCAGACGCAGGCGGCGCTGCCTGCGCTTGCCTGGGCGCTTGCGCTCGTGCCGGCCTCGGTCTCGGCCCTCAAGTACAAAAGGCTAATCCCGATTGTGGCCTTCGGCGGCGGATTCTTCTGGGCCGCGTATTGCGCGCAAGAGCGCATGAGCGACTGGCTCGCGCCGCAGCTCGAGGGACGCGACATCGAGGTCGTTGGCGTGGTGACGGGACTGCCCGCCCCGGGCGAACGCGGGGTGCGCTTCGAGTTCGACCTCGAGTCGGCAACGCGCGGCGAGCGCGTGCCGAGCCGCGTGCTGCTGTGGTGGTACCGCAGCGCGCAGCAGGAGGCCGATCCGGCGCTGCTCGCGGGCGCGGTGCACCCGGGCGAGCGCTGGATGTTCACCGTGCGCCTGCGGCGCCCGCACGGCAACGTCAATCCGAATGGCTTCGACTACGAAGGCTGGCTCCTCGAGCGCGGCATCGGCGCGACCGGCTACGTGCGGAGCCGCGGCGAGCAGCGCCTGCTCGGCGAGAGAGCATCGGCGCTCGATCTCATTGAAAAGGCGCGCGAGGCGGTGCGCGACCGATTCCATGACGTGCTCGGCGCGACGCCGGCCGCGGGCATTCTTTCCGCGCTCGCGGTCGGCGACCAGCGCGCGATCGCGGCCGAGGAGTGGCGCCTTTTCAGCCGGACGGGCGTCACCCACCTCATGAGCATCTCCGGCCTGCACGTGACGCTGGTCTCGGGGCTCGCCGGTTGGCTCCTCGCGGCGCTCTGGCGGCGCGTTCCGTGGCTTACGCTGCGGCTGCCCGCGCGCAAGGCGGGCGCGGCCGCCGCGATCGTCGGCGCATTCGGCTATACGCTCCTCGCCGGTTTCGCGGTGCCGGCGCAGCGCACCTGCTACATGGTGACCGTGGTGGCGATCGCGCTCTGGAGCGGCGGCATCGCCTCGCCGGTGCGCACCCTGGCGCTCGCGGCGGCCGTGGTGCTCGCGGCCGACCCATGGGCGCCGTTGTCGCCGGGCTTCTGGCTCTCATTTACGGCGGTAGCGCTCATCTTTTACGTCGCGTCCGGCTGGACCGGCCGCGAGCACCGCGTGGCGCAATGGATCCCCGTGCAGTGGGCCATCACGGTCGGGCTCGCGCCGGCGGTGCTCCTTCTCTTCGGGCAGGTCTCGATCGCCGGCCCGCTCGCCAACGCGGTTGCGATTCCCGTGGTGTCGGTCGTAGTGACGCCGCTCGCGCTGTTAGCGGCGGCGATGCCGGTCGACTTCATCCTCGAGCTCGCTGCCCGGCTCGTGGAATGGCTGCTGCAGTTCCTGGAGCTCTGCGCGGCGCTGCCGGGGGCCTTGTGGCAGCAGCATGCACCCTCCCCGTGGGCGGTCGCGGCTGCGCTCGCTGGCGCGGTCTGGGTCCTCGCGCCGCGCGGCGTCCCGGGACGCGGCTGCGGCCTCGCGCTGATGGCGCCGGCGTTCCTCGTGTCGCCGGTCGCGCCTTCGCCCGGGGAAGCCTGGATCACCGCGTTCGACGTCGGGCAGGGCCTCGCCGTGGTGGTGCGCACTGCGACGCGCACGCTGATCTACGACGCCGGGCCGGCGTTCGGGCCCGAGGCGGACAGCGGCGGCCGCATCGTCGTCCCGGAGCTGCGCGCGGCCGGGGCGAGCGGCGTCGACCTGATGGTGCTGACCCACGAGGACATGGACCATATCGGCGGCGCGCTCAGCGTGCTCGAGAGCCTCGAGGTGCAAGGCCTCGCTTCGTCGCTTCCGCAGGCGCACGCGCTGAACGCGCTCGTTCCGGCGCCGCGGCGCTGCCTGGCGGGCGAGAGCTGGGACTGGGACGCGGTGCGCTTCGCCTTCCTGCACCCCCGGCCGGAGGACGCGGCTGTGCGCCGCAATAACCAAAGCTGCGTGATGAGGATCGAGGCGGGCGGCCGCTCGATGCTCCTCACCGGCGATATCGAGCGCGCTGCGGAGCAAACCCTGCTTTTCGAGCAAAAGATCAAGGCCGATGTGATGCTCGTGCCGCACCACGGCAGCCGCACTTCTTCCAGCGCCGAGTTCGTCGAAGCGGTCGCGCCGCGCTGGGCGATCGTCGCCGCGGGGTACCGCAACCGCTTCGGGCATCCGAATTCGGAAGTGCTGAAACGCTACGAGAGCATCGGCACGAGCGTTTTCCGGACCGACCGGGACGGCGCGATCCATGTGCGCCTCGGGAGCGGCGAGGTGCGCGTCGAAGCCGAGCGTGCCCGCCGGCCGCGCTATTGGCGCGGGGTCCCGCCCGTATAGAATGCGCTGGCACCGCGCATTTACCTTTCGCGTACCGAAACGCACCACCACCGAAGAGAGAGGAGAGCCATGGCCAAGAAGGGCGACACCGGCGTTTATCGCGTCACCGAAGTCATCGGCACCAGCAGCAGCTCGTGGGAGGACGCAGCCAAGAATGCGGTCGCGACCGCTTCGAGCACGATCCGCGACCTGCGCATCGCCGAGATCACCAAGCTCGACATCCGGCTCGAAGAGGGGGGCAAGGTGGTGCAGTTCCGCGCGCGCGTGTCGCTGTCCTTCAAGTACGAGGCCTGATGTTCACCGCGGTCGTGCGCGTCACCGGCGCCGGGCGGCTCGCGGATTTCCGCGAGCGCCTGCGCTGGCTGATGGTGCGCGACGAGGACGCCGAGGAGTACAGCGAGCACCACGCCGCGGGCGTGCTCGAATACCGCTTCACGCCGCAGAAGGGCATCCCGTTCCCGGCGTTCACCGCCGCGTCGGCGGATTTTCCCGAGCTGCAGGTCGAGGCCGAGTGGGAGCACGACGGCGTCCGCGGCCACGCGCGGATCGAAAACGGGCGCCTGGTGCAGCAGCCCGCAGAGCTTGCCGCGCGCATGCTGCTCGACGTCTCGATCGAGGCGAACGGCAGGCTCGAGCTCGCGCTTGCCTGCAGCCGCCGCGACGACGTGTTGTTTGGCTATGCCGCGACCGCGGACCGGCACACCTATTTTCGCTGCCGCGACGGCAAGCTCGAGCTGGTCGGGCCCGATTCGCCCGACGCGGCGCTGGAGGAGGTGGCGTTCGCCTTCGTCGAGGAATGGGTCTGGTACGACGAGGAGGAAGCCGTGCTCGAGCGCGCGCGCTACGCGAACTACGGCTACCCGGTGCACGGCGCGAACCTGCGCGCGGAGAAGCTGCACCTCGTCCGCGACCGCGGGCTGCGTTTTTCCTCGCTCGACGAGCCGGCGGCCAAGGCGCGCGAGGCGCTCATTGAGCAATGGCTGAAGCGGACCTAGCCGCGCAGCCGCGTCGCCGGTGGGTGCAGTGCGCCTCGCCCAAGGGGCTGCATCGCGTGGCCTACCTGGAATGGGGCGACGCGCGCAGCCCCGACGTGCTGGTCTGCGTCCACGGGCTGACGCGCACCGGCCGCGACTTCGACGAGCTGGCGCGGGCGCTTTGCGGCCGGTTCCGGGTCGTCTGCCCGGACGTCGCGGGTCGCGGCGCATCGGAGTGGCTGCCCGATCCGATGCTTTATGTCGTGCCGCAGTACGCGGCCGACATGGTGACCCTGATCGCGCGCCTCGACGTCGAATCGGTGAGCTGGGTCGGCACCTCGCTGGGCGGCCTTGTCGGCATGGCGCTCGCGGCGCAGGCGGGCGCCCCCATCCGGCGCATGGTGCTGAACGACGTCGGGCCGGTCATCACGAAAGCGTCGCTGGATCGCATCGCTTCCTACGTCGGCAAAGCGCCTGCATTCGCAAGCGTCGAGGAGGCCGATCGCTACATCCGCACGATCTCCGCGCCTTTCGGCCCGCACAGCGACGCGCAGTGGCGCTTCCTCACCGAGACGTGGCTGCGGCGCAACGACGACGGTACCTGGCGCGCGCATTACGACCCGCGCATCGGCGAGCCGCGCCTCGTGCCGGATAACGACATCGAGCTCTGGTCCTTTTACGACGCGGTGCGCTGCCCGACGCTCCTGATGCGCGGCGAGCTGTCGGACCTCCTTACGCGCGAGACCGCGGCCGAGATGGCCAAGCGCGGACCGCGCGCGAAGGTGGTGGAGATCCGCGGCGTTGGACACGCGCCGACGCTGCTGCAGCCTGACCAGATCGCCGTGGTGCGCGACTTTCTCCTGCAGGGAACGTGAGCGGCAGCGGCTTCCTGCTGATCTTCGCCCTGGCCGCGCTGCCGGCGGCGGCGCAGTCAACACTCGACGCCGTACGCGCCAAGGGCTTCGTGCAGTGCGGTGTCAACACGGGGCTCGCCGGCTTCTCGCTGCCCGACTCGAAGGGCCTGTGGCGCGGCATCGACGTCGATCTCTGCCGCGCGGTGGCGGCGGCGGTGCTGGGCGACGCCGGCAAGGTGCGCTTCACGCCGCTCACCTCGCAGCAGCGTTTTACCGCGCTCCAGTCGGGCGAGGTCGACATCCTCGCGCGCAACACCACCTGGACGCTGACGCGCGACACGAGCCTCGGGCTCAACTTCGCCGGCGTCAACTACTACGACGGCCAGGGCTTCATGGTCCATCGCAAGCTGAACGTGAAGAGCGTGAAGGAGCTGAACGGCGCCACCGTGTGCGTGCAGCCGGGAACGACCAACGAGCTCAACCTCGCGGACTACTTTCGCGCCAACGGCATGAAGTTCAGGCCGGTGGTGATCGAGAAGCTCGAAGAGGTCCTGAATGCCTACTTCGTCGGCCGCTGCGACGCCTTCACCACCGACCACTCCGGCCTGGTCGCGCTGCGCGGCTCTCGCGTACCGAAGCCGGAGGATCACGTCGTGCTGCCGGAGATCATCTCGAAGGAGCCGCTCGGCCCCGCGGTACGCCACGGCGACGACCGCTGGTTCGACGTGGTGAAGTGGTCGCTCTTCGCCATGATCGAGGCCGAGGAGCTCGGCCTCACCTCGAAGAACATCGAGGAACAGGCGAAGGGCGCCGGGCCCTCGGTCCAGCGCTTCATCGGCGCCGCGGGCGAGCTCGGAAGCATGCTCGGCCTCGACAACCGCTGGGCGTTCAACATCGTGAAGCAGGTCGGCAACTACGGCGAGAGCTTCGACGCCAACCTCAAGCCGCTCGGCTTCGAGCGTGGTCTGAACCGTTTATGGACGCAGGGCGGCCTTATGTACGCCCCGCCGATACGATGATTCTGAAAAAGTTCTTGACCTGTTTGCTGGCAGTTGCGAGTTTCGCCGCTGCTGCCCAAAGCTACCCGGCAAAACCGGTGCGCATCATCGTGCCGTTCGCGCCGGGCGGCGGAACCGACTTCATCGCGCGCTTCATGGCGCAGCGCCTCTCGGCCAACCTCGGGCAGCAGTTCGTGGTCGAGAACCGCGCCGGCGCCGGAAGCACGATCGGTACGGAGGCCGGGCTCAAGTCGCCGCCGGACGGCTACACGCTAACGATCGTGTCGAACAGCTATGCGGCGAACGCGAGCCTCTACAAGCTGCGTTTCGACCCGATCGCCGACATGACGCCGGTGATCCAGATCTCCAGCGGGCCGTACATGGTGGTCGTGCATCCCTCGCTTCCGGTGAAGAATCTGCGTGAGCTCGTCGCGCTCGCGAAGGCCGAGCCCGGCCGTGTGTTCTTCGCTTCTTCGGGGCAGGGCAGCATCAACCATCTCGCCACCGAGCTCCTCGCCAGCATGGCCGGGTTCAAGCTGAATCACGTGCCTTACAAGGGCACCGGCCCGGCGCTCGCCGACACGCTCGGCGGGCAGACCAATGCCACGCTCGGCAGCACCGCCTCCACGCTGCCGCACGTGCGCGCCGGGCGCCTGCGCGCACTCGCAGTGACGACAACGAAGCGCATGGCCTCCGAGCCCGAGATTCCCACCGTAGCCGAAGCCGGCGTTCCGGGCTACGAGACCGTGCTTTGGCACGGACTGATCGGGCCGAAGGGATTGCCGGCGCAGGTGGTCGAGCGCCTGAACGCCGAGGTGGCGAAGGTCCTCAAGCTCAAGGAGACGGCGGAGCAGCTCCAGAACGACGGTGTCTCGCCCGCGGGCAGCACACCGGACGAATTCCTCGCCGCGATCACGAAGGAGATCGAGCTGTGGCGCCGCGTGGTGAACGACGCGGGCGTGAAGCTCGAGTAGCGGAACAATTCCTCATTGGCGTGCACGTCGAAATTGCCTGCGCTCCGGACGAACGGTAAGGTAGCCGCACACGAAAAGACGGCGAAGGGGGGAACCATGCCGCTCGTTGGTGGACTCGTCCTGCTGATCCAGTTGAGCTTTGCCTATCACGCGGTGAAGACGCGCCGCCCGTACTGGTGGCTCGCCGTGATCATGGGATTCCCGGTCATGGGCTGCGTGCTCTACTACTTCGTCGAGGTGTTTCCCTCCTCGCGCGAGAGCCGCAGCGCGCACAAGGCGGCGCGCGCGCTCGCGCGAGCGTTCGATCCGGACAAGGACCTGCGCACTCGCGTCGCCGACGTCGAAGCCTGCGGCAGCGTTGAAAACCGCATGCTGCTCGCGCGCGAGTGCATGGAGCAGGACATGTACGCGGAGGCGGCTGCGCTCTACCGGAGCTGCCTCAACGGCGTGCACGAGACCGACCCCGACTTGCGCTATGGCCTGGCCGGCGCGCTCTTCATGGAAGGCAAGCACGAGGAAGCGCTGGAGCTCGCGCGCCGGGTGCGTGCTTCCCATCCGGGCTTCCGTCCGGCCGATGTGGGGCTGCTCGTCGCGTGCACGCTAGAAGGCGCCAACAAGCTGGACGAGGCGCTCGCCGAATTCGGCGTGCTCGCCGATACCTACCCCGGCGAGGAGGGCCGCTGGCGCTACGGCGCGCTGTTGAAGCGTCTGGGCCGCGGCGAAGACGCAAGAGCGGTATTTCAACGGATGCTGCGCAATGCCGAGCGCCAGCCGTCGCACTACCGCGAAGCGCAGCGCGACTGGCTGAAGCTCGCGCGCGATGGCATGCAGGCCTAGATGAATCCCTACGCGCCCCCGGAAGCGACGGTCCACGACCTGCCCCCCAAGCCAGGCTCCTGGTTCAAGGCGATCGCCCTCGGCCTGGCGACCGACATCGGCGGCACGCTGGTGGCCACGGCCATCCTGGCGCTGATCTACGGCATCGCGCTCGCCGCCTCCGGCGTCAAGCGCGAGGACATCGCCGCGACCATGCAGGCTTCGGCGACCGACTCGTGGCTCTTCTATGTCAGCTCGCTTGTCGGCCTCGGCTTCTCGGCGTTGGGCGGCTACGTCTGCGCCCGCATCGTGCGGCGCTCGGAGCTCAAATTCGGCGCCATCCTGGCCGCGTTGTCCGCGCTCCTCGGCATTCTGTTTGCCGGAGAAAATACGCAGCAGCTCGGCACGTTTCTCAGCCTCACGCTTCTCGGCATCGGCGCGGTGGTTGTCGGCGCGCGGCTCGGCCAGGCGAAGAACCGCAGCGGCAGGTAGGTCGGCTCGGCGCCGCGAACCTGCGTGTACTTGGGGGCGTCTAACAGTCGTCCCCATGCACTCCAACTACCTTGTCGCCCTTGTCACCTGTCTCTTCGCAGCGACAGCCTGCGCGCAACGTCCGCAGCTGACGCACGAGCAGACCGTCGGTCCGGACCCCGTGCTGCCTGCGCCGAGCAGCACGCCGATTCCTACATTACATGTCGCCAAGGCGACCGGCTGGCCTGCGGGAATGAAGCCGGCTTCGCCCGAGGGCCGCACGGTGAGCGCGTTCGCGACCGGGCTCGAGCATCCGCGCTGGGTCTACGTGCTGCCGAACGGCGACGTGCTCGTCGCCGAGACCAACGCGCCCGAGCGCCCCGACGAGGGCAAGGGCGTGAAGGGCCACGTCATGAAGCTGGCGCAGACCAAGGCGGGCGCCGCCGTACCGAGCCCGAACCGCATCATCCTGCTGCGCGACGCCGATGGCGACGGCGTCGCCGAGACGCGCTCGACTTTCCTCGAAGGCCTCAACTCTCCGTTCGGCATGGCGCTCGTCGGGGACACGCTCTACGTCGCCAACACCGACGCAGTGGTCCGCTTTCCATACAAGGAAGGCGAACAGAAAATCACGGCCGCGGGAACGAAGCTCGTCGATCTACCCGCCGGGACGCGCAACCACCACTGGACGAAAAACCTGATCGCGAATCCCGACGGCACGAAGCTCTACGTGACGGTCGGCTCGAACAGCAACGCCGCCGAGAACGGCATCGAAATCGAGGAAGGCCGCGCCGCGATCTGGGAGGTCGACACGAAGACCGGTCAGCACCGCATCTTAGCGTCGGGTCTGCGCAACCCGAACGGCCTCGCATGGGAGCCGAAGACCGGCGCGCTGTGGACGGTCGTCAATGAGCGCGACGAGCTCGGCAACGACCTCGTGCCCGACTACCTCACCATGGTGCGCGACGGCGCCTTCTACGGCTGGCCTTACAGTTACTACGGTCCGAACGTCGACAAGCGCGTGAAGCCCCAGCGCCCCGATCTCGTCGCCAAGGCGATCAAGCCCGACTACGCGCTCGGCTCTCACGTCGCCGCGCTCGGCCTCGCCGTGACGAACGAAGGCGCCTACATCGGCCAGCACGGCTCCTGGAACCGCAAGCCCTTCTCCGGCTACAACGTCGTCTTCGTTCCATTCAGCAACGGCAAGCCCTCGGGCCAGCCGGTCGAGGTGCTCAACGGCTTCCTGAGCCCGAAGGAAGAAGCCTATGGTCGTCCGGTCGGCGTCGCGATCGACAAGCGCGGCGGACTTCTCGTCGCCGACGACGTCGGCAACGCCGTCTGGCGTCTCGCGCCCCGCTAGCGAAACCAACTTTTCTCCTTGTCCGAAACTGAGTGCGCGACGCGTCACGCACTTGATCGAGTACTCACGCTCGCTCAGGCATTTGCTGCCTTAGCGCAGTGCCTTCCTCCACAGCCCCTCCGGGCGGAATCCGTTAGACTGGATTCGTGCGTAACGGATTGAACTGCAGGAAGGATGACCGTCGGCGTTACATCCGGCGTTACATCTTGGCGGTTTGCAAACCGCAAGAACAGTCACCCATTTTGTCAACCAATCCACGTTAGGCAGCATTTGGGGCGGCGGAGTGGCGCAAACGTCGAGGGGGAAGCGATGGAGAGACCTGTGCGCAGCTGGAGGGCCGTGCAACTCGTAGGCCTAGCTGCCATGATTGGAGTGGCACCGCTGCTCTATGACATGATGCAAACGGAGTTTGCCGGCGAAGTGCCTTCTTGGTCTTTTGTTGCGGCCATAGTGGGTTTTGCCGCCCTCGGCATTCCGTTCGTGCTCTCTCTGCAATTTGTGCGTCGTTCCCCCGGCGTTAAGTGGTCAAGGCCGTCCTGGAGGGTTCTCGATCCAAGGCAGCCACTGCAGCTCTTTGACTACAGCGGCTGGCTGTTTATCACTCTGGGCCTATCCGTCGCGGCATACACGGCTTGGATCGGTTCAAATAACTTCCTCTTCGTACTCCCCCTACTGGTGGGAGTGGGCGTTCTTGTTGGCGTTAGATTGTCGACTCTGATGTTCAGGAGCAAGCTCTTGGAACAGGGAGAAAACGACGATGCTGCCTAACAGCGCGTTGTTGACCGACGCCTTCAGCTCGCTACGCTACGCATGCGGCGCGGCAAAACGCGGACGTTAGCCTTCACGGACCAGTGCGATGCTCAAGCAACGCGGCGAAAAGACAGCCGACGGGAAATGGTCTATTCCAGCGGCGGAGCGCAACAAAGGCCCAATACTTGATGTCCTTGCGCGCGTTCTGCCCGAGCGCGGAGTCGTGCTGGAGGTTGCCAGCGGCACGGGGCAGCACGTCATTCATTTCGCGAAGGCGCTCTCAGACCTCACCTGGCAGCCGTCCGATCCGGACCCGGAGCTTCGCGAGTCCATTGCCCAGCGCGTTGAAGAGGAACGGCTCGCGAACGTCAATCTCCCCATTGACCTTGACGTAGCCAGACTTCCTTGGCCCTTGCAGGCAGCGGATGCGGTACTGTGCATCAACATGATTCACGTTGCTCCGTGGTCCGCCACCTTGGCACTGCTCGAAGGCGCAAAAGCTTTGCTTCCCATACGGCACGTCCTGTACTTATACGGACCGTACCGTCGCTTCGGTCGTCACACGTCGGTGAGTAATGAGCGGTTCGATTCTGATCTTCGTGCGCACAATCCCGAGTGGGGTCTTCGCGACCTTGAGGTGGTGTCCGAGTTTGCGGCCCGCGCCGGATTCGTGCTGGCCGAGATCGTCGATATGCCAGCGAACAACTTCAGTTTGGTTTTCAGACGTGAAGGCTAACCCCGCGTTGGAGCGGACGCGCAATCTTCCCCCGATTGACACCCCGGCCTCACAGGTCGGAGGTGGGTTGTGCCGAAGGCTGGGCCTTCAGGACCGGGTAGCTAAAAACCGTTTCTTGTAGCATTCGACCGTGCCGAGTCGGATCAGCACCGCTAGAGTAGCCCGGCTGCCGGTTATCGCGGCAGTGCTTGTCTTTTTTGCTATGGCAGTGCCGATCTGGTTCGCCGCCGACCAATTCCGGCAAAGCACGGAACGCGACTTCCTGACGGCTGCGAGCCAGGGGAACGTCGGCAGGCTGACCGAGCTTGCCGACAAGGTGAACATCGATGCGCGCCTGAGCGAAGACGGAGAAACGGCGCTGCATCGGGCGGCTTCCAGGGGACACCTGAAGGCGGTTGCGCTGCTCCTCGATCGAGGTGCCACGGTCGACGCGGTCGACGGCGAAGGCGTGACCCCGCTCATTCTGGCGAGCTATCGCGGGAAGACGGAGGTGGCGAAGCTGCTGCTCGAGCGCGGAGCAGGCGTCAATGCGCAAGAGAAGCGGAACGGCCTGAGCTCGCTGTCACATGCCGTGGGGCGGGGTGACAAGGACCTGGTGAGCGTGCTGCTCGCGCACGGGGCCGATCCGTTGCTGAAGAGCGCCGACGGGCGAACTCCTCTGGAGCGCGCGGAGGCGAACGGCGCGAGCGAAATCGTCGCGCTCCTCAAGCAAGCAAAGCCGAAGAAGTGACTATTCGGCCTTCGCGCCGGTCTCGCGAACGATCTTGCCCCACTTCGCGACTTCGTCGCGCACGTAATTCGCGGTGTCCTTGAGCGAGGCGGCGGTGGGCTCGAAGGCGAGGGCGTCGAGGCGGTCCTTGATGTCGGGGCTCTTGACCGCGCGCAGGACGGCGTCGTTCAGCTTCTGCGCGATCTCGGGCGGCGTCGAGGCGGGAACGAACATGCCCACCCAGGTGTAGTCCTCCATGCCGGAGTAGCCGAGCTCGTTCAGCGTCGGGACGTCGGGGAGCTGCGGCAGGTGCTTGGCCGAGGAAACGGCGAGCGCGCGGAGCTTGCCGGCCTTGATGTTCGACATCGGACCCGAGCCCGCCATGCAGCCGATCGGCGGCTGGCCGCTCAAGAGGCCGGTCACGGCGGGGCCGGCGCCCTTGAAGGGCACGTGCGTGACGTCCGCCTTCCAGCGGACGTGGAACAGGTTCTCCGCGGTGAGATGCGGCGTGGTGCCGGCGCCCGGGGAGGCGAAGGCGAGCTTGTCCTTCTCCATGGCGCGCTTGAGGTCGTCCAGCGTCTTCGCCGGGAACGAGCTGTTGACGAGGATGATGTTCGCCTGCTGGGCAACGACGGCGACGGCGTGGAGGTCCTTGATCGGGTCGTAGCCGGGGTGGCTGAAAAGCGTCGGGTTCACCGCGTACGCCGATGAGTGCGCGAGCAGCGTGTAGCCGTCGGGCGCCGACTTTGCGACTTCCGCGGTCGCGACGTTGCCGCTCGCGCCGACCTTGTTCTCGACGATGACTGGCTGGCCGAGGGTCTCGCTCATCTTCGGCCCGATGAGCCGCGCGATGATGTCGACCGGGCCGCCGGGCGGGAACGCGACCAGCATCCTGACCGGCTTCGAGGGGTAGGGCTGCGCTCCAACGCTCGAAGCGAGCAGGGCTAGGCCTAATCCCGCTAAGAATCTTTTCATGAAAAACCTCATTTGATTGCGAGCGGGTTGGTGGGCGAGCCCACGGCGCCGGTGATCGGGATCGCGGGCGCGACGAACATGAATTCGTAGACGCCGTCCTCGGCGCAGTCCTTGGCCAGGTCGGCCACATAGAAGATCTCGCCCATGGTCATGCCCATGATCGGGATGGTGATCCAGTGCCACGGCTGGTTGATGCCGGGCTCGGTCTCATTCGGACGCACTTCGCAGCCCCACGTGTCGGAAGCGAGCGCAGCAAGTTGCGTGCGCTGGATCCAGCCGAGCGTCTCGAAGGAGAAGCCGGGCGCGTCGCCGCCGGGATAGCCGTCCCAGCTCTTGGCCTTCAGCTTCGCTTCCATCTGGCCGGTGCGCACGACGATAAAGTCGCCTCGCTTGAACTCGACATTCTGTTTCTTCGCCGTCAGGTCGAGCTCGGCGGTGGTGATGGCGTGCCCATCGGGCAGCACGTCCATGCCGAGCGCGCGCGGCACGTCGAGGAACACGCCGCGCCCGACCATCCTGTTCTTGGTCTTCTCGATGCCGCACTTTTGTGCGCCGGCGGTGGTGACTTCGCGGCAGTCGTACCCGTTCCACATGTTGTTCTCGTAGAACACGTGGCCGAGGCCGTCCCACTGGGTGCCGCACTGGAGCGGCATCACCACCATGTCGTCGGCGGCGCGGATGCCGCGATGGTCGAGGACGCCCGAATAGGCGTCGGTGCCCGTGCGCAGCATCGTGTGCACCGGGTTGATCCGGCCCATGGCGGGGTAGCTGCTCTTCGCGCCCTGCGGGCCATGCTGGTCGAAGTTGAGCGCGAGCGAGATCACCTTGCCTTTGCGCACCAGGCGCGCGGCGGCGACGATGTCCTCGGGCTGGGTAAAGTTCAGCGTGCCGATCTCGTCCGCCGGGCCCCAGCGGCCCCAGTTCTTGAACTTCTCGGCGGCTTCGCGCAGGTCCTGGCGGGTAAGCTTGCGGGCTTGAGTCTGGGCGGGCATCAGGGTCACCAACGGAGATGATAGGAAAGTGAGGCGGCTAGCGTATCAGGCCGCGGCGGTTGCCGTCGCGCTTATCGTCGTCGGGTACCTGGTGCACAACGCGAGCGTGAATCTGGCGGAGCGGCGCATCGCGAGCGGCTTCGGCTTCCTCGAGCGCGAGGCCGGGTTCGAGATCAGCGAGTCGCCCTTCCTGCGCTACAGCGCGTCCGATACGTACCTGAGCGCGCTCGCGGTGGGCGTCGGCAACACCCTGAGGGTGGCCTTCATAGGGATCGTGGCGGCCACGCTGCTCGGCGCGGCGGTCGGATTGTTTCGCCTGTCGAAAAATTTTTTGCTGCGCACACTGGCGGCCGCGTACGTCGAGTTCATCCGCAATTCGCCGCTCCTGGTGCAGCTCTTCTTCTGGTACGCGGTCATCACCGAGGCGCTGCCCATGCCGCGCGAGGCGCTGCAGCCGCTGCCCGGCGTGTTCCTCACCAACCGGGGCCTCTATTTCCCCGCGCCCGGAAGCGTCCCGGTGCTCGAGAGCTTCAATTTCGCCGGCGGTTTCGTGCTCACGCCGGAATTCACCGCGCTCCTCCTGGGGCTCACCGTCTATACCGCGGCGTTCATCGCCGAGATCGTGCGCGCCGGGCTCCTTTCGGTGAGCCGCGGGCAATGGGACGCCGCCTTCGCGATCGGCCTCACGCGCGGCCAGGCGCTGCGCCGCGTGGTCGTGCCGCAGGCGCTGCGCGTCATGGTGCCGCCGATGGCGAGCCAGTACCTCAACATCACGAAGAACAGCTCGCTCGCGGTGGCGATCGGCTATCCGGACCTGGTCTCGATCGCGAACACCGCCATGAACCAGACCGGGCAGGCGATCGAGGGCGTGGCGATCATCATGGCGGTGTATCTCACCATCAGCCTTTCGATCTCCGCCTTGATGAACTGGTACAACGCGCGGATTGCGCTGCGATGAAGTGGCTGCGAGAGAACCTGTTTCCCGACCCGGTGACGGGCCTGGTGACGTTCGTGCTTGTGGCCTTTCTGTGGAAAATCGTCCCACCGTTTGTCGATTGGGCGTTCATCGACGCGGTGTGGCGCCCCGATGCCAGGGCGTGCCACGACGCGGGCGGCGCCTGCTGGGGCTTCATCGCCGAGAAGCACCGGTTCATCCTTTTTGGCACCTATCCCTTCGAGCAGCATTGGCGCCCCGCTGCTTCTACTCTTTTGCTGATCAGCCTCTGGGGCTTCAGTTTGGTGAGAATCTTCTGGCGGTGGTGGCTGGCCCTAGTGTGGGTCGCGGGTCTCACGGTCATCGGCGTTCTCATGTGGGGTGGGGTGCTCGGCCTGCCGTATGTGGAGAACGGCCGCTGGGGCGGGCTCATCCTGACGCTGCTTCTCGCTACGTTCGGCATCGCGTTCGCCTTCCCGCTTTCCATCGTGCTCGCACTCGGGCGCCGCTCCGAGCTGCCGGTGATCCGCGCGCTGTGCGTGGGCTACATCGAGCTGATCCGCGGGGTGCCGCTCATCTCGGTGCTCTTCATGGCCTCGGTGATGCTGCCGCTCTTTCTTCCGTCGGGCGTGACGATGGACAAGCTGCTGCGCGCGCAGGTCGCGCTCATCCTCTTCGCCGCGGCCTATTTCGCCGAGGTGGTGCGCGGCGGATTGCAGGCGATTCCAAAGGCGCAGTACGAGATGGCCGATGCCCTGGGGCTGACTTACTGGCAGAAAACCTCTTACGTGATATTGCCGCAGGCGCTGCGAGTCGCGGTTCCGCCGCTCGTGAACACCTGCATCGGCTTCTTCAAGGACACCTCGCTCGTGCTCATCATCGGCCTGTTCGACCTGCTGACGACGATCAAGGTCTCGCTCACCGACCCGCGCTGGGCCGGCTTCGGCGTCGAGGCCTACCTCTTCGCCGCGGCGGTGTACTTCGTGTTCTGCTTCGCGATGTCGCTCTACAGCCGCCGCCTGGAAGCCAGCCGATAATCAGGGACAGACCACGTTTTCTCCCCCGGAAAACGTGGTCTGTCCCTGGTTTCTGGTCTTCTAGTCCCGCTTGACGCCGGCGGCGGTCAGGTCGGCCCAGGCGCGAGCGAGCGAGCCGTCGAGATCGATGGCGCGGCACGCTTCCTCGATGACCGTGGTGTCGAACCCCGCCGCGCGCGCGTCGAGGGCGGTCCATGCGACGCAGAAGTCGGTGGCGAGCCCGCAGACGTAGAGCTTGTCGAGGTTGCGTTCCCGGAGATAGCCGGCGAGGCCCGTGGGGGTCGTGCGGTCGGCCTCGAGAAATGCCGAGTAGCTGTCGATGCCCGCATGGTGGCCCTTGCGGATCACCAGGTGTGCCTTCGCAACATTCAATTCGGCATGAAGAGCGGCGCCGGCGGTTCCCTGCACGCAGTGGTCCGGCCACAGGACCTGCGTGCCGTAGGCGAGCTCGATGGTCTCGAAGGGCTTCCTGCCCGGGTGCGACGAGGCGAACGAGATGTGCCCGCGGGGGTGCCAGTCCTGCGTGAGCACCACGTTTTCGAAACGCGCCGCGAGCCGGTTGACGAGCGGCACGATCTCGTCGCCGCGCGGCACGGCGAGGGCGCCGCCCGGCACGAAGTCGTTCTGGACGTCGACGACGACCAGGCAGGCGCCAGGCACGGCTACTTCTTCTTCTCCTGGGCGAGCTCGGCCGCGAGCCGCAGCGCCGCGAGGTAGGAGCGCCAGCCGAAGCCCTGGACGGTGCCCTTCACCGCCGGAGAGATGATCGAATGCGTGCGCCACCCCTCGCGCGTGTGCAGATTCGACAGGTGAACCTCGATTACCGGGAACGGCATGGCCTTGATGCAGTCGTGCAGCGAGACGCCGTGCTGGGTGAGCCCGCCGGGATTGACGATCGCGCCGGCGGCGTCGTCGATGTGCTTGTGGAGGAAGTCGAGGAGCGCGCCTTCGTGGTTGGATTGCAGGATCGCCAGCTCGACCTTGAGCTCGCGCGCGAGCCCCTGGAGCTTCTCGTCGATCTCGTCGAGCGTCGTGGTGCCGTAGATGTGAGGCTCACGCCGCCCGAACAGGTTCAGGTTGGGCCCGTGCAGGACGAGAATTTTCATGAAACCTTCCAGTTTTTTTCCAGGTTGGCAACGAGCGCGGGGCTCAAGTGGCAGTCGGCCTGCTCCCGAGCGTACACCGCCATGTAGCGGCGGAACAGGTCGAGCGGCTCCTGCCCGGCGCGAATCGCGCGCCGGTTGCCGGCAGCGCTCACCACCCCGGATCCGGTGAGCATCTGGACTGTCGCCTGGATGGCGTGGTCCATCTCGTTATTTGGAACGACCTGGTCGCAGATCATGCGCCCTTCCGGGCTCGCGCACTCGATGCGCAGCTCGGCCATGATCGCCCGGCGCGCGATGCGGTCGCCGACGAAGCGCGGCAGGCGCAGGTTCGCCGCGCCGGGGATGATGCCTTCCTTGCGCGCGGGCAGCGTGAGGTAGGCGTCCTCGCCGGCGAGCGTGCGGTCGACCGCGAGCAGGATCTGGCAGTGCCCGCCGATGGCGAAGCCCTCGACCGCGGCGATCCAGATCTTTTCGCGGCCGCCCGTTTCCGGATCCTGGTCCTTCAACGCAAGGCCTCGATAGAGCTTGTTGACGAAGCCGAGATCGCGGATCAGGTACCAGAGGTAGCGGATGCTGCCCTGGTAGAGGTGCGTGAGGTTGATGCCGGCGCCGAAGAGATGCCGCCCGGCGTACTTCGGGTGCTCGACGACACCGCCGCGCAGGACGCAGACCTCGGTCTGGCGATCGAGCAGCGCGAGATCGACCGCGATCTCCATCGCCTCGATCGTCGTTTCGTCTTCGGCGTTGAGGTAGCGCGGGTTGCGCATCGTGAGAATCGCCGCCTTGCCCTGGCGCTCGAGGCGGGCCCCCGGCAGCTCGAACGTGCCGGTGCGATCGTATTCGGCGAGCCGCTCCGCAGTGCGCGGATGTGGAAGAAGCATCGCGTGGCAAAGGTGCGTGCCGGCGGCGGGGTCGGCCAGGATCTCGGCGAGAAAGGCGCCTTGCGCCTTCTCCAGGCCCTGCTTCTCCTTGAGCGGCCGGCGCGCCTCGGCGGCGAGCTCGGGCCCTGATGGCAGCGCACCTCTCTCCGCCGCCGCGCTGCACAGCTCGTCCACCCGCAGAAACCGCGTGCGCTTCGCCGTGAGCTCGTCGTAGAGGGTTAGCGCGCCCATTCCCATAATGTAAGGATAATCGCACATGATCCGCGGCACGACCGAGCTCGTCGCCCACATCGGCTACCCGACCCACACGTTCAAGTCGCCGATGATCTACAACCCCTTTTTCGAGCAGGCGGGAATCGATGCGGTAGTGGTGCCGATGAGTTGCGGGCCCGAGCAGTACCCGGTGTTCCTGAAATCGGTCTTTGCGCTGACTAACCTTCGCGGCGCGATCATCACGATGCCCCACAAGGTGACCACCGTCGCTCTGCTCGACGAGGCGACGAGCGCCGTGAAGATCGCCGGCTCCTGCAACGCCGTGCGACGCGCACCCGACGGTCGCCTACAGGGCGACCTCTTCGACGGTGAAGGCTTCGTGCGCGGCGTGCGCCACAGGGGATGCAGGCTCGAGGGCGCGCGGGTGCTCGTCGTGGGCTGCGGCGGCGTCGGCTCCGCCGTCGCCGCAGCGCTCGCGGCCGCCGGCGTGGCCGCCTTGGCGCTCTTCGATTCCCGTCCCGATGCTGCCCGGGCGCTGGCGCAGCGACTCGCTGCGCACTATCCACGAATGGAAGTGGAGACCGGCTCGAAGGACCCCGCCGGCCACGACCTGGTGGTCAACGCCACTCCGCTCGGCATGAATGCCGGCGATCCCATGCCGGTGGACGTCGCGCGGATTGCGCCGACGACTTTCGTCGGCGAGGTGGTGCTGAAGGAGGAAATGACGCCTTTCCTCAAGGCGGTGCAGGCGCGCGGCTGCCGCTACCAGGTCGGCGTCGACATGCTGTTCGAGCAGATCCCGGCATATCTGGAGTTCTTCGGCTTTCCGACCGCCACGGCGCAGGCGCTGCGCACGGTGGCGCGGATCGCTTACTGAAAATGAGGCGCCGGATCGGGCTCGCCGCGCTCACGGTTCTCGAGCTGCCGCACGAGGAGCAGATCCGCGTCGCGGCGCAGGCGGGATATACGCATGTCGGGCTCCGGCTTGTGCCCGTAGCGGGCCAACCGTACGAGCACAGTTTTGATGTTTCAAAAGTCGAAAGAACGTTGATCGATTTTGATGTGCGAGTGCTCGACGTCGAAGTTTTCCGCCTGACGCCCGAGACCAAGGTCGGCGATTTCGAGGCCATCCTCGAAGCTTCGGCTCGATTGAAGGCGAGCGAGCTCCTCGTGCACGGCGCCGATCCGGACGAGGCTCGCCTCGCCACGATGTTCGGAGCCCTTTGCGATATCGCCGCCCGCCATGGGCTCGCGGCGAACCTGGAGCCGATGCCGTGGGTCGACGTCTCGAATGTCGGAAGCGCGCTGCGCATCCTCGACCTGGCCGCGCGCGAGAACAGCGGCGTCCTTGTGGACGCGATCCATTTCTTCCGCGGGGGCGATACGCCGGCCGTGCTCTCGGGAGTGCCGCCTAAGCGCATTCGCTACGCGCAGCTCTGCGACGCCCGGCCGGGCGTGCCCGCACAGATGGACGAGATCATCCGCCAGGCCCGCTCCGACCGCCTCTTCCCAGGAGAAGGCGCGCTCGATCTTCGCGGACTGCTGGCTGCGCTTCCAGCGGCCGTGCCGCTCAGCCTCGAGGTTCCGGTTTCGCAAAAGCTCGCGCCGCTCGAGCGGGCGCGGCGCGCGCTCGAGGCGACGAAAGCTATACTCGGCCCCGCGGAGGGAACATGATCTTCGATCTGCGCATCTACACGCTGCACAACAACAAGCTTGCCGCCTGGCTCAAGCTCTACGAGGAGCACGGCCATCCCACGCAGGTGAAGCATTGCGGCGAGCCGGTGTTCTACGCGACGACCGAGGTCGGACCGCTGAACCAGGTGGTGCACGTGTGGAAGTACGCGAGCCAGGCGGACCGCGAAAAGAAGCGCGATGCGCTCATGGCCGATCCCGCGTTCAAGGAATACCTTGCCAAGAGCCGCGAGCTCGGCGCGCATCAGAGCCAGGAGTGCCGCATCCTCAAATCCACTTCGTTCTCGCCGCTCTGATGAAGAAAGCTTGCGTCATGGGCCACCCCATCGCGCATTCGCGCTCGCCGATGATCCACGGCTATTGGCTCAAGACCCTCGGCATCGAGGGGGCCTACGAGGCGAAGGACCTCAGGCCCGACGAGTTCGTTCCGTTCATCAGCAATCTCGCCGCGAACGGCTACGTCGGCGGCAACGTGACGGTGCCCCACAAGGAGGCCGCCTATAGAGCGGTGAGCGCGCGCGACGCCGCCTCGGAGGCGGTCGGCGCGGTGAACACGCTCTGGCTCGAGAGCGGCAAGCTGATGGGCGGCAACTCCGACGTCCATGGATTCATCGCCAATCTCGATGATCGCGCGCCGGGCTGGAACGTGGCTGGCTGCAGGGCGTTGGTCCTCGGCGCGGGCGGCGCCAGCCGCTCGGCGGTCTATGCGTTCCAGCAGCGCGGCATCGAAGTGCACGTCGTGAACCGTACCCTGGCGCGCGCGCAGGAGCTGGCGCAGCGCTTCGGCGCGAGGGCTTATGGTTGGAATGACCTGGCAAAGCTTTTGCCCCGGGCCGACGTGCTGGTGAACTGCACCTCGCTCGGCATGACCGGCAAGGAGGCGCTGCAGGTCGACCTCGGCCCGCTCAACAGGAGCGCCGTGGTCTACGACATCGTCTACGTGCCGCTGGAGACCGCGCTTCTCGCGCAGGCGAGGCAGCGCGGCCACCGCACCGTCGACGGCCTGGGGATGCTCCTGCAGCAGGCCGGATTCGGTTTTCGCAAGTGGTTCGGCGGCGACCCCAGGGTAATGCCGGAATTGCGGCAGATCGTCGAGGCGGACATCCTCGCGAAGAGCTCGAAATAAATGGCGGACACGAAACCCACCGCCCGGGGCATCAACTTCGTCGCCCATTCCGACATGAACGGGAAGGGCGACGGCGTGCAGGTCATGGTGCACCGCGGCTTCGCGTATGTCGGCCACGGGTACAGCAACGGCATTACGACCCTCGACGTGCGCGACCCGAAGAATCCGAAGGTCGTCGACTTTATTGCCTGCGCGCAAGGTACCCGAGCGCTCCATCTGCAGACGCATGAAGATCTGCTGCTGGCGGTGAACGCGCCGAGTGTCTGGACGATGCAGGTGTTGTCCGAAAAGGACTACTTCGGCGGCTCGCCGGCCGACCGGCTCAAGGGCGCCGGGTTTACCGCCGGCATCCGCGTCTACGACATCTCCAAGCCGGAAAAGCCGCGCGAGATCGGCTTCATGCCTGTGGACGGCATCGGCCCGCACCGGATCTGGTACGTCGGCGGCCGCTACGCGTACGCATCCATCCACTTCGCCGACGTCACCGACCATTGCCTCGCCGTGATCGACATGTCGAATCCCGCCAAACCGCAGGTGGCCGGTCGCTGCTGGATTCCGGGCATGTGGAGCGGCGGCGGCGAGACGCCGACCTGGCCGTCCGGCAAGCGCTACGCGCTGCACCACGCACTGGTCGACGGTGACCTCGCTTATGGCGCGTGGCGCGACGGCGGCCTGACGGTGATGAACGTGGCCGATCCGGCCAAGCCGAGGATCCTCGTTCATCGCACGCCGCAGCCCGGCGGCGGCGGCACGCACTCGCCGCTGCCGCTGCCCGAGCGCAAGTTGCTCGTCCTCGCCGACGAGCCGACCTTCGCCAACTGCAAGGAGGGGCGGCGCCACATCTGGGCCTATGACGTGCGCGACCCATCCAATCCGACGGTCCTCGTGCGCTTCCCCGAGCCTGCCGAGGCCGACTACTGCGCGAAGGGCGGCTTTTTCGGACCGCACAACCTGCACGAAAACCGGCCCGGCGCCTTCCAGAGCTCGCGCCTCGTCTTCTCCACGTACTACAACGCGGGTGTGCGCGTGTTCGACGTCGAGGACGCGGCCAAGCCGCGCGAGGTGGCGTACTACGTGCCGCCGAACCCGACCAAGATGGTGGATCCGCGGCCGAACCGACCGCAGGTGCTGCAGTCCGGCGATTGCTACGTCGACCGCAACGGGCTGATGTATCTCACCGATCAGAACGTGGGCCTCAATATCCTGCAATTCGAGGGACTTTAAACAGGAGGGGAACGTGAGGGCAATCTGGATTGTCGCGGCGAGCCTGCTCGCATTTGGGATGCAGACCCAGGGGGCGCACGCCCAGCAGACCGTGTTCATGCCGATCGTGATCGAGGTGTCGGGCAACGGCGCGGTGTCGGGCACCAACTTTCGCGACGGCGCGCTGATGGCGATCGACGAGATCAACGCCAAGGGCGGCATCCTCAAGCGCAAGATCAACGCGCCGGTGAGCGATACGCAGAGTAACGCCGGCATCTCGCGCGCCCAGGTGCAGAAGGCGATCGACGGCGATCCCTACGTCATCCTCGGCCCGGTGTTCTCCGGCTCGGTAAAGGTCAACATGATTCTCGCCCAGCAGGCCGAGATTCCGCAGATGACCGGCGCCGAAGCGGCCGAGATCACGCAGATGGGCAACGACTACATCTTCCGGACCTCGTTCGGGCAGCAGGCGAGCATGCCGAAGATGGCCGCGTGGGTGGCCAACGGCCTCAAGGCGAAGACCATCGCCTTGCTGTGGGTCAACAACGACTACGGCAAGGGCGGGCGCGACGTGTTCCTGAAGGAAATGAAGGCGCGCAACATCAAGGTGATCGCCGACATCTCGACCGAGTCGGGGCAGGTGGACTTCGCCGCCGACGTCGTCAAGATGAAGGCGTCGAACGCAGACGCGATGTTCATCTACACCAACGAGGAGGAATGCGCGCGCGTGCTGCGCGAGGCGCGCAAGCAGGGCGTCAAGCAGCCGATCATCGGCGAGACCAACGTCATCAGCCAGAAGGTGATCGAGCTTGCGGGTGACACGGCCAACGGCGTAAAGGGCCACGTCGGGCTCACCGCCGACGCGCCGATCAAGGCGGTCGAGGAGTTCCGCGACAAGTTCCAGAAGCGCTACAAGTATCTGCCGGACCATAACGGCATCAAGGGCTACACCGCGGTGTATGCGGTGAAATACGCGACCGAGAAGCTCGGCAAGTTCGACCGCAAGGCGCTGGCGAAGAGCCTGCACGGCATGACCATCACGCCGCAGCAGGAGCCCGGCATCCTCATCGAGACCACCTGGGACGCGAAGGGCGACATCGACCGCATTAGCTTCCTGGTCGAGGTGACCAACGGCAAGCAGAAGGTAGTCGAGACTTTGCCCAAGTTGGGTAAGTAGCCAAGCTGGCAAGCAGCCTGGCTGACTTTCTTCAGCTCGCGATCGCGGGCATCGCGACGGGCGGCATCTATGCGCTCGTCGCGGTCGGGTTTGTCCTGCTGTGGCAGACCTCGCAGACCATCAACTTCGCGCAGGGCGAGTTCGTCATGCTGCCGGCGTTCTTCGTGCTGGCGGCGATGAAGTTCGGCGGGCTGTCGTTCACCTGGGCGCTGCTGGTGGGCCTGCTGGTCGCGCTGCTGGTGCTAGGCCTGCTTTTCAAGCAGCTGGTGGTCGACCCCATCCTGCGCCACGGCGTGCTGCCGCTCGTCATTTCGACGCTCGGGCTCGCCCTCCTGATGAAAGAAGGCGTCAAGGAATTCTATTCGGCGGAGGCGCAGGGCTTTCCCTCGCCCTGGGGCGGCACCAACCTCACGGTGTTCGGCGCGGTGATCTCGGCGCAGAGCCTGGTGATCATCGCGGTGGCGATTGCCGCCGTCGGGCTGCTGCAGTGGTTCCTCGCCGGCACGCGCACCGGCCGGCAGATGCAAGCCACCGCGCAGAACCCACAGCTCGCGCGCGTGCTCGGCATCCCGGTCGATCGGATGATCCTGTACACCTTCCTGGTCAACGCGGCGTTGGTGGCGCTCGCTTCCTTCCTAGTGAGTCCGATCTACCTCGCCAAGTTCACCAACGGTGAGCTGCTCGGGCTCGCCGCGTTCGTCGCGGCCATCGTCGGCGGCTTCAACCAGGTGCGCGGCGCGATCGTCGGCGGGCTGCTGCTCGGCGTAGCTGACAACTTCGTCGCCGCGTACTGGTCGGCGCAGTACCGCGCGGCGATCCCGTTGTTCCTGCTGATCGCGGTGATCCTCTGGCGGCCGCAAGGCCTGCTCGGACGGGCAGAGGAGCGGACGGTCTGAAGAAATTCCTCCTCGCGTTATTTGTGATTGCGCTGGTCGCCGCGCCGTTCGGCCTCAAACCATATGGCATCTATCTGCTGAGCCTGTGGGTAGTGATGACCATCGCCGCGATCGGCCTCAACCTGACGCTCGGTTATGCCGGGCAGATCTCGCTCGCGCAAGGCGCGTTCGTCGGCATCGGCGCTTATGCGGCGGCGCTGCTCACCACGTCGGGCTGGCCACTGTGGATGGCGTTCCTGCTGGCGATCGCCCTTTCGCTCGCCATCGGCTGGCTGCTCGGTTATCCGGCGCTGCGCGTGCAGCACCACTACCTCGCTTTCGTCACGCTTTCGTTCGCCACCCTGGTGTTTCTCATGCTGCGGAACGAGGAGTGGCTCACTAAGGGGGTCTACGGCATCTCCGGCATCCCGCGGCCCACGCTGTTCGGCTGGGCGGCCAAGGCGCCGATCGCGTTCTACTTCTTCTGTCTGGGCATCCTGACGCTCGTCTCGCTGGCTACATGGTGGCTGGTGCGCTCGCCGTGGGGCCGCGCTTTCACGGCACTACGCGAGAATCCCATCCGCGCCGACTCGCTCGGCGTGGATACGCGGCGCTACACGCTGATGGCGTTCGCCATCGGCTCGGCGCTGGGCGGCATCTCCGGCGTGCTCTACGCGCCGCTGGTGCAGTTCATCGAGCCGACCGCATTCAACCTCAACCTGTCGCTCAACTTGCTGCTGATGGTGATGGTCGGCGGGTCGGGCTACTTCCTCGGTCCGTTCCTCGGCGCGGCGGTGTCGGTGTTGCTGCCGGAGTGGGCGCGCTTCGGCAGCGACGCGCTCTACCTCATCATGTATGCGATCGCGGTGATGGTCCTGATGGCGTTCTGTCCGTCGGGCCTGCTCGGGCTCGCCCATCGGGTTCTCAAAAGATGAATCCCGTCCTGGAAGTACGCGATCTTGCCAAGGCGTTCGGCGGCATACGCGCGGTCAACGGCGTCTCCTTCGACGTGCGCGAGGGCGAGATCCTCGGCCTGATCGGGCCGAACGGCTCGGGAAAGTCGACGCTGTTCAACTGCATCCTCGGCCAGCTCGCGCCGTCGGCGGGGGAGGTGCGCATCGACGGCCGCGGCATCACCGGCATGCGGCCCTGCCAGCTCAACCGCCTCGGGGTCGGCCGCACCTTCCAGCTGCTGCAGGTGTTCCCGCAGCTGACGGTGCGCGAGAACCTGATCCTCGCCGGGCAGGAACACCAGAAGTCGATGTGGGGGCGCCTCGTTGGACGGCGCGACGCTGGCCTCGGCGAAGCAGCCGACCGGATGATCGAATTCTTTCGCCTCAGCGCGCTCGCGCAGGAGAAAGCCGGCAGCCTGAGCTACGGCCAGCAGAAGCTGCTCGACGTGGCGATGGCGTTCATGGCTGGCCCGCGCCTCGTGCTGCTCGACGAGCCGGCCGGCGGCGTCAACCCGACCATGCTCGCCGGCCTGCGCGAGCGGCTGCGCGAGATCAACGCCATGCAGCGCGCCACCTTCGTGGTGATCGAGCACAACATGGAATTCGTGATGTCGCTGTGCACCCGGGTGCTGGTGCTCGCCGAGGGCCGCATCATCTCCGAAGGAACGCCAGAGGAAGTGCGCGCCGATCCGAAGGTCATCGAGGCATACCTTGGCGGATAGCATCCTCGCGCTGGAGGAGGTCGTCGCCGGCTACGGCGGTTTCACCGTCCTGAACGGCATCAGCCTGCTCGCTGCGCGCGGCGCCATCACCACCATCATCGGACCGAACGGCGCGGGCAAGTCGACCGTGTTCAAGACCGTGTTCGGCCTGCTGCCGGCGCGCGCGGGCCGGGTGGTGTTCGACGGCCGTGAAGTGACCAACTTCACTCCGCGCCGGCTGCTCGAGCTGGGCGTGTCCTATGTGCCGCAGGGGCGCAACATCTTTCCCGAGCTCTCGGTGCGCCACAACCTCGAGCTCGGCGCCACCTCGGTGGCGGACCGCGTCGGCGTGGCCGCGCGTATCGAATCGGTGATGGATCGCTTTCCGATGCTGCGCGAGCGCGCCGGCACGCAGGCGTCCACGCTCTCCGGGGGCCAGCAGAAGCTGCTCGAGATCGCCCGCGGCCTGCTGCTCGACCCCAAGCTCATGCTGATCGACGAACCCTCGATCGGGCTGTCGCCGCTGCTCGTGGGCCAGACCTTCGAGATCCTGCAGGGCCTGCGCGGTCACGGGGTCTCCATCCTGATGGTGGAGCAGAACGCCAAGCGCGCGCTCGAGATCTCGGACTTCGGCGTGGTGCTGGAGCTCGGCCGGGTGCGCATGCAGGGAAAGGCGAGCGAGCTGCTCGCAGACCCGCGCGTCGGTCAGCTCTTCCTCGGCGGCGCCACCCTCTAGATCCGCCGGCCGGCCTTCTCCCAGTAGGGCGCGCGCAGGCGGCGCTTGAAGATCTTGCCGCTTTCCTCGCGGGGCAATTCCGCGTGGAAGGTCACCACGCGCGGCACCTTGTAGCCGGCGATCCGTTCAGCGAGAAAACCCCGTACCGAGGTTTGGTCTAGGGTAAACCCCGGTTCGGCTTGCACCGCCGCGGCGAGCGATTCGCCGAATTCCTCGTCGGGAATGCCGAACACCGCGCAGTCGCGCACGCCCGGCATCATGGCGAGCACCGCCTCGATCTCGGCGGGATAGATATTGACGCCGCCGGAGATCACCATGTCCGAGGCGCGGTCGCAGACATAGAGATAGCCCTCCTCGTCGAGGAAGCCCATGTCGCCGAGCGAGATGAGGCCGTCGCGCTCGATCGCTCGGCGTGCTTCCGGATGGTTGTTGTAGGTGAAGTCCGGAAACGCCGGCTGACGCGCGTAGATGAGGCCCACCTGGCCGCGGGGAAGCTCGCGGCCGCTCTCGTCGAGGATGCGGATCCTCGCCTCGCCGGCGGGCCGTCCGGCCGAGCCGGGCTTGCGCAGCGCCTCCTCGGAGCTGATGGAGGTGACGTAGCCGAGCTCGCTCGCGGCATAGGCTTCGTTGAACACCGGCCCCCACCAGTCGATCATGGCGCGTTTGACCTCGGCCGGGCAGGGCGAGCCGGTGGAGGCGACGAAGCGGATGGAAGAAAGATCGTATTTCTTTCTTGCGGACTCCGGGAGGCGGAGAAGACGCACATACATCGTGGGCACAAGGTAGGCATGCGTGAGCCGGTGCCGCTCGATCAGCGCCAGCGCGCGCTCGGCGTCGAAGCGCTCCTCCAGCACGAGGAGCTCGCCGTGCAGCGCGGCCTGCACCGCGTAGCCCGACGGCGCGCTGTGATAGAGCGGCGCCGGGTGCAAGGCCCGCATCCCGGCCTGGATGCCGAGCACCTGTGCGAAACCCTGTTGGAGCCTGGCGATCTGCTCCGGCGTCTGCGGGAAGCGGCGCACGCCCTTGGCGCGGCCAGTGGTGCCTGAGGTATAGGGCATCAACGCGCCTGGAGCGCGCGCTTCTCCCCTCCACGCGGCCTCGCGCTCGACAAAGCCGCTCCAGTCGGCCACCACCGGAAGCTCAGGCGGGATTCCGGCCGCAGCCTGCGAGCGAAGCGCCGGATCGGTGACCAGCACGGTCGCGCCGCTGTCGCGCAGGATCCAGCCCGCCTCCTCGGCCTTGTAGTGCCAGTTGATCGGGCACCAATAAGCGCCAAGGAGACGCGCTGCGAGCTTCACCTCCAGGAACGCGGGGCTGTTGTGCAGCAGGATGCAAACGACATCGCCTTGCCGCACGCCGAGCCGCTCGAGGCCGCTCGCACCTCGCAGCACCGCCTCTTCCATCGCGGCGGGCGCGATGGCCGCTTCGTGGAAGAGGACCCGGGCAGTCATTTCTGCCGCGGATGACGCAGGCCGGCGTCGGGCGCCTTATACGTCCCCGAGCGCATGTCGCGCACGCGGCTAACGAGACTGCGCGCCGCGTGCTCGACCTCTGTGAAGACGTCCGGCATGGCGTCGAGCTTGTCGTGGCTCACGGCGTAAGGCTCGTAATAGCCGATTAGCGTGTCGAACGCCGCCGAGTCGCCGGCCTGGCTCATGCCGATGTCGGTCAGCCATTGCGTGAGGCTGCGCCGCAGATCTTCGTGGCCCTGCGAATCGCCGTGCGCGACCACCGCGAAGGCCCGGCCGGCGAGGTGGCGAGGATACGGCCAGCCGGCGAGCTCGAGCGCCTTTGCCCTCTGCGGATCCTTGCCGTGCGTGGTGGTCGGATCGGGGTTCCCGCCGTCGGCGCAAACGAGGCGATCGATCATGAGCTTCAGGCTGGCGGGCGCCTGGTACCAGTGCACAGGGCACACGATCAGCACGCCGTGCGCCGCCACCCAGCGCGGGTAGAGCTCGTTCATCCAGTCATTGGTCTGCCCCATGGCGTGGTTCGGATAGCAGCTGCACGGCCAGTGGCACAGCGCCATCGACGTCGAGACGCAGGCTTTGCAGGGGTGGATCACCTTCCAGGGCTCGTCGGCGAGGCGCGAGAGCTCGAGAAAATCGGTCTCGAAGCCCGACTGCGATTCGATCGCCTTGCGCGCGTGGTCGGCGAGCCGCCAGGTTTTGGAGGCTTCGCCCGGGCAGCTGTGCTCGCTGCGCGTCGATGCGCACACCACCAAGATGCGACTTTTTGAGGCCGGGTCGCGCTGTTGCTTTTCCGCTTCTTGAATGAGGCGGCGAGCGTCGAGCCATTCCACGGGCAAGGCGAAGGAAGGATCAGCAAAGGCGGCGCCCGCGGGTTGAGTGCGCGGCGATTTGCGGTATCTAATGTAGCCGTCCCAGGCGCGCTCGAACACTTTCTCGAGC